>Ga0105048_10005866_pt1 | contig 19857 bp, 13 predicted proteins | sample MAT05_FD_78382 | JGI IMG/M metagenome (GOLD analysis project Ga0105048, IMG submission 78382) | Freshwater microbial communities from Lake Fryxell liftoff mats and glacier meltwater in Antarctica - MAT-05 | ecosystem: Environmental > Aquatic > Freshwater > Ice > Liftoff microbial mat | place...
CATATATTTTTGAATAGCGTAAGATACCGAGGCTTCTTTACCTGCGGCTGCAAACTAACTCCAATGTGCAACACCAGTGAGCACATACGAAAATAAGATATACAAAATGGTACAAACAATTAAAGAGACTAATATCCCGATCGGCATATCTCTTTTCGGGTTTTTAGCTTCCTGTGCAGCTGTTGAAACAGCGTCGAATCCTATGAACGCAAAAAACACTACTGCCGCGCCACCCAGCACGCCTCCATATCCCCAAGTGAAAAAACTATCATGCCCTTTTGTTCCTTCGGGTATTAAAAACGGTGTGTGATTTTCTGGATTAATAAAATTCCAGCCTACAAAAATAAAGATCAAAACAATCGCCATTTTGACAAAAACAATAATGCTGTTTACAAAAGCAGACTCTTGTGTACCTCGGATAAGCAACAAGGTTAGCAGAAATAAAATACATAGTGCAGGCAGATTGATCATACCCGATGATACCTGCACCGAACTTTTGATACCATCCGACAAAGTTTTGTATTGATCTTCGGAAATAATTAAAACGCCATTTTTCGCGGTTTTGGCAATTTCTTCAGGGAACTGCGAGATAGCAGACCCAATTACCTTGTAAGCATGCTCAAAAGGAGAATGGCACCATTCATAAGGTATCTTTCCTCCTAGAAGATTATTTAAATATTCACTCCAAGCGATTGACACAGTAGCAGCCCCCAACGCATATTCCATAATTAAAGCCCAGCCTATTATCCAGGCAACAATTTCGCCCATGGTTGTGTAAGCGTATGTGTAGGCGCTTCCTGCAATCGGAATCATTGCTGCAAACTCGGCATAACATAAACCGGCGAAAGCACATCCAACAGCTGCAACGACGAACGACATTGTTACCCCTGAACCTGCATTGTCTGCCGCCGCTGCAGCCGTTCTCACAAAAAGGCCAGCCCCAATAATCGCACCAATTCCCAAGGCTATCAGCGACCACATTCCCAAAGTCTTTTTTAAGCCTTTTTCACCTGAAGCAGCATCGGCTAAGAGCTTACCAAGTGATTTCCTTCTAAATAAATCTGACATATTTTTTTTATAAAAACCAAATTAACTAATTAAACTTTAAATAACCAAAACAAGTGTAGATGAGCCGTAGCATAAGTCGATCAAAGCACAAACGAACGTAAAACAATTTAGTCTTTTCGTTATAGGTGCCGGTTTAAAACCAACCGCTAAATTTTAAATTCTCTTTTAACAAAATATAAATGCCGGTTTAAACCTTATCCCAAAAATTGGCATTACATTTATAACGTCAATTTGATTAAAAAATATTTATTTGGTCTTATCGTCGCAGCTTATGTGGTGTCTGTTGTGGGCATTCCTGTCTATAAACACTACTGCGGCGGAGAACTTGAGAAAGTAAACTATGTGATAAAGACCAATAGTTGTTGTTGTGGCGAAGAAGAAAATGAATCTAACTCAGGTTGCTGCAAAGACGAAAATATCATTGTTAAAAACACCCCTGATTTTACAATAAAAAAGCTGGCTCACTTCGACACCACGGAAATATCTAGCGATTTATTTTTTGTAACCCTCCCTTTTTTAAAAGGCACCTTTCTTCAAAAAGCTTTTGAGACGTTAAATTTTTTGGCGTTTCCTCCACCCTGGCTGCAAATCAGCGGCATCATTTCCACTTCTGTTCTTCGTATTTAGGCGCTCGGTTCCTTTTTTAAAAAGAATCATTTTATAAACCCATTACACTTTTAAAACATGAAAACATTCATTTTATCTTTTATTATCTGCTTCTGCTCATTTGCTATGTTGGCGCAAGAAGCAGTAATTAAAACCGCAACTTTCGCCGTAAAAGGTAATTGCGAAGAATGCAAAAAACGCATTGAAAACGCCGCCGACATTAAAGGTGTTAAACTGGCTGAATGGAATGAGGAAAAACAAGTTCTTTCTATAACCTACAAAGCCGACAAAGTTACCGTAGAGCAGATTGAAAAAGCGATAGCTTTGAGCGGACACGATTCAAAGAACGCCAAAAGCACGGCAGCCGCTTACAACAAACTTCCCGACTGTTGCAAATACCGAGACAAGGAATGTGAAAAACCTAAAAAGTAACCGTGCTATTTATCAGGTATTTAATTGCTTTAGCAGGCATACTAAATGTGTTATGTTTCAGTGCGCAGGTTAGCGGCAAAGTTGTTGAAGTTTCAAAAAACAAAGATACGCTCAGTTTACCCGGCGTGACTGTTTTCTGGAACCAAACGGCCATTTCGGGTATAAGCGACAAAAACGGTGACTTCAGTATTGCATCTTCAAGCGAAACCAACAAATTGGTAATTAACGCCATTGGTTACCAGTCGGATACGGTTGTTGTGAAAGATGGCAACAAATTTTTACTTTTAGTTTTAAAAAGCGGTGTTGCGCTTAACGAAATTGAAATTGTTTATTACACGTCTGGAACCGAGATTTCGTATATAAACCCTATTAAAATGGAGATCATTAACGAACGTTCGTTAATGAAAGCTGCTTGCTGTAATCTGTCGGAAAGCTTTGAAACCAATCCAAGCATTGATGTGAATTTTGCTGATGCCGTGAGCGGTACCAAACAAATTCAAATGCTGGGTCTGTCGGGACAGTACGCGCAAATTACAAAAGAAAACATGCCTTATTTGAGAGGACTCGCAAATAATTACGGCTTAACTTTTATTCCAGGTACCTGGATTCAGTCTATTCAACTTAGTAAAGGAGCAGGGTCTGTTATTAATGGCTACGAAAGTTTTACCGGGCAAATCAACACAGAACTTCAGAATCCCGAAAAATCAGATAAAATCAACTTCAATACTTACGTGAACGAAAATGCAAGAAATGAATACAACCTAAATTTAACTCATCGTTTAAATCAAAACTTTGCGGTCGGTTTATTAACACATGCAAGTTTTAATCCGATAGTTCAGGATTTGAATAAGGACGGGTTTTCTGAAATTCCTACAGGAAAACAGTACAACATTCTCAACAAATACGCTTACAACACTAGTAAAGGTTTTGAAGCACAGTTTGGCGGATCGTATTTAAAAGATGAGCGAAATGGCGGTCAGTTTAAAGAATTGATCTTAGATAAAAACGATTCGATACCACTTTATAAAATTGCTATAAACAATGAAAAATGGGAGTTGTATAGCAAAACAGGTTACGTGTTCAGGAAAAAACCAGGTACGAGCATGGGTTTGCAGTTATCATACTTAAATCACATTCAACATAATGCTTACGGGCATAACAACGTTTACAAAGGACTTCAAAAAACATTTTACGCAAATTATATTTTTCAGGGATTAATTGGAACCACCAACAATATTTACAAGGTTGGTGCAAGTTTTATGAACGATGATGTAAACGAAACCTTTAACCAGTTAGCATTTATAAGAACAGAAAAAGTTGCAGGTACATTTTTAGAATTCGCGCACAATTATGCTGAAAAATTTAATTTGGTTGCTGGCATCAGAGCCGATTATCATAACTTTTATGGTTTGTTTTTTACCCCAAGATTACATTTGCGCTATGCGTTTGATAAAAACTCTGTGTTAAGATTGAGTGGCGGCAGAGCTTTGCGTACTGCCAATATTTTTGCGGATAATTCTTATCTGATGGCCTCTTCACGGTTATGGACTATTGAATCATCGGATTTAAAAATGCCCTATGGCCTAAATCCAGAAACCGGTTGGAACTACGGATTAAATTTCACCCAGCGTTTTAAAATAAATTACAGAGATGCTTATGTGACGTTAGATGCTTATCGCACTGATTTTATTAACCAAGTGGTGACAGATGTCGACAACAATACACAAAAAGTTTTGATTTATAACTTAAAAGGCGCATCTTATTCCAACACCATACAATTTGAAATTAATGTTGAACCACGCAAGCGGTTTTTTATTAAAACGGCCTATCGTTTTGTGGATACAAAAGTAACCTACAAACAAGCACTGCTGGAAAAAGCCATGGTATCAAAGCACCGAGCTTTTATTAATTTAGGTTACGAAACAAAAAACAATCACTGGCAACTTGATTTCACCACACAGTTCAATGGATCCAAGCGCCTCCCTGACACCGAAAGTAATCCAACAGATTATCAACGAAATCAGTATTCACCCAATTATTTTAATTTGTTGGGACAGATTACTTACCTGACAAAGATAAACAGAGCAGATTTTAATATTTATTTCGGTGTAGAGAACTTACTCAATTACAAGCAGACAAATCCCATTGTGGCGAGCGATGCCCCTTTTACCAAATATTTTGACGCGAGTATGGTTTGGGGTTCAATTTACGGCAGAATGTTGTATGCTGGGTTAAGGCTGAAGATTAAGTGAGTTTATTTTTTTTATTCGGGGGGCTTGACTTTGCGAGCTGACACAAGTCTACCAAATAAGCCTATCACAAATTTGATTGTATTTAGTGTTTACCAAAAAACGCCAAATTGTTGTGATATCTCGTGACTTGACACACATTCTGTAATTAAACGGTAAACAGACTTCTGATTTCGTTACATAAGGCAAAAGGCGCAAGGGGTTTGGAAATCGCAGCTTTGAGGTCTGTAAGAATAGTTTACGCTATTTTGAAGCCCAGAAAAGCGATCATTTTCAAATACCACAGCGGATTTTGACTCGTAGTAGAAATTCAACTATCTGTTTGCGGTTAAAAGCAAACCTTTTGTGGCAACTTCTTTAAAAGCGGTGCAGCCGATGGAACCGTAACGTGATTTTTTGGTTTGTGCAAAAACAAAACACTTCTTCGTTGCTCCAGTTTTGGCCATTTAGCCAGCGGCCGAATGGGCAAGCATTTGCCGGGGCATAGATTCATGTTCGCCCCATTGCCTCGCATTAGTTTGTTTTGACACAATTTGAAACAACTCTATTTATACTTGCTGCCCTTTCTTTCATAGTGCTTATTTGCTGCGATAAATTACTTAAAGGTTAAAGCTTTTTATAAGGGCTTCTGAAAATTGGTATTGAGTAAAATAAATACAAATGGACCTATAAGCACAATTATATAAAATAATAACATCATAAAACGTTTAAACCCTTTTAAGTCAATTTTCAGATTTACTTTTATAACGTTGTTGATGTGCTGTATGACGATGGGTTCAGACAAGCCATATTCGTATCGCCCGGCTTGGGTACCGGCATACTTTTTTGGGAAGGAAAAAATCAGGCAGTCTCTTATCAACCAATAATCTTTGTCGGGCAAATTTTCGTAATCGGTGTAATAATTAATTTTTTCTAACCTCAGGTAATCCCTGATTTTTTGATTTTTATTTTCGTTAATCAACTCTAATGCTATGAGGGCAGGAATAAAAAGCATGATATAACTTTGCATTACGAAAAACAAGATAATAAGCGCTACAATCGAAACGATGCCAAAAATCAAACGAATAACATGGTTTTCCCTAAAAAATAAGGTTTCAATAAGTCTGCCTCCATCCAGAGGATAAAAGGGAAAACAATTAAACAGGTTGATGATGAGAAAAGAATTCGCCAACAAACTCAAAGTTGGATTATGGATATTTAAATTTATCCAGAACAAAACAAGTCCTATAACAATGCCTGGTAAAGGGCCGGCAAGAATAATTAAACTCAATTGCCATTGAGAAACCGTTTGTTTTTTACCGCTCGTAAAAGCACCCAACAACGGCACAATAAATATTTTTACATTGCTGTAATTAAACAATTTCATAAACAGAAAATGTCCCATTTCATGAACAATAATTACCACCAAAATCGCTGCGATATAAGAAATGTTTCGATCAAATAAAAAATAAAATAATAGGGCGTAAAAAAACAGACTAAGCAAAGATCGTCTTAATGCATTTTGGCTTTTTTCAAGTAGAACCGGCTTAGGCGGATAGGCCGCAGAAGAATAATTAGTTCGTTCGGATGGTTCTTCGTTAGGAGATTCGTGCACTTGCGGTTGATTTTTTATTATATAAATGGAAAAGTAAATAAATATTACCCAAAAACAAAAAGAAGGCGCCCGTTTGATGCAAAGCTCCTAAAACAACTGGCACATTATAGAGCAAAGTTAACACACCTAAAACAAACTGGAGCGTAATGCCGTAAATTAAAAAGGTAATTCCTAGATTCTGTTCTTTGTTGAGATTTACTTTGGTTGATCTGTACCAAATAATACACATAAGCATAACCACGATTATGGCTGTAGTTCTGTGTACAAACTGTATTCCGCTGGCGTTCTCGAACATATTTTCAAATAATGAATTTTTCATAGTTACCTGCTCTGCCACCCATGTATCGCCCATCTTCGGCCAGGTATTATAAATGTGTCCTGGTCTTATTTTGGCCGCGTCGCCTTCAACATACCCGGCTGTAAAGGCGCCAAAAATTATCTGAAAAATAAGAACTATAAAAAATAACATCACAGGGACTTTTAATTTTTTCCCTTCGCTTTCGATTACTTCTTCTTTCGGATAGAGTAACCGCAAAGCGAACCAAAAAGTAAAAGCAAACAAAGTAAACGCACTCATGAGATGCGTGGCCAAACGGTAATGACTTACTGCGGGCTTATCCTGCAAACCGCTGTAAACCATCCACCATCCAATAATAGCCTGCATTGCACCCATAAAAAAAAGTAAAATAAAAGCGACTGTCATCGATTTTTTGATTTTTCTGCGGATTAAAAAATATACAAATCCAATTGCAAAAACATACATCATCGTTCTGCCGATCATTCTGTGAATGTACTCCCATAAAAAAATCGGCTTAAATTGTTCAAGCGTCATGCTTGCATTCACCTTTTGAAACTCGGGACTCAACCGATATTTGTCGAAACGTGCCTGCCACATATCCAGATTTAACGGCGGAACCGAGCCCATAAAACTCCAGTCGGTAATCGACAATCCTGAATGTGTTAAACGGGTTAAGCAACCAACAATAACCATTAAATAAATAAATAAACAGCCTGTAAGCAGCCAGTAAATTAATTGTTTGTTGGGGGAAAGAGAAATAGAATTCATAATAAAAGCGTACAAATTTAAAGCGAATTTAGATGTTTAGCAATAAAAACAACATTTGTAACCGATTGTTTAAATAACAAATCGAAGCCAAAATTGTTTTAATGATAGGCACCGGCTGTGACGCTTGGCGTGGTATTCCTCGGAACGATGTTAATATCCAATGGAAATTTATTTGCATCAGGAAATGCATTGCCTTGATAAAAGACTTTTGCTTGAAATCCGTTGTCGGTTTCAAAATTATATTTTTCAATGTCCCTGTATTTAAGTGAAGTAGACGATTTAACATTAAATAAATACTGGTTGGCATCTGAAATATTGTTAGTGGTTTTTAACCAACTGTTGCTGAACATCACTTTTGGACTAAGGCTCGCGGTGCCGCTGGCTTTGATATCGAGGCTGATTTCGTTGCTTAGTTTGCCGTCGACGATACAATTCCCAAAGTAAGCAGAATCTAAAGGAAGTATTTGCGCCTCAACGTAGTTGTTTATCTTGATGGTTGAATTTTCCCTTACATTTTGTTTATTCCAGAAATTGGCAAAAGTGCAGTGAATGAAGGTGTATTTGCCTCCCAGCGTTAGATTGAGACTATGCTCTTGGCAGTTGCTTATCACGTTATTTGCGCCGTAAATGTTATAAGCCAATCCGTAAAGTCCCCACTTACTCATATTCTGTATTTTGGTGTTGGTGATTTTAAGGTATTTTGGGAGAAAAAAGACATTCCCGAACAACTCTGCTTGAATGCCGATGTAACCATTTTTTATAATTGCATAATCAATAATATTATTGTTGCTGCCTTCATTGATCCAGATTCTGTCCCACTGCCCAGGTTCATCCTCATAATCTTTTTCCCTCCGCGCACCCTGAAAAACAACTTCGTTACCTTTTTGTCCCAACACTTGAATTTGCCCATATCTATAAACCCACAAACTGGCTCTGTAGTTTAAGTAGATTTTAGTGCCAGCTAATATTTTTAGTTTTTGAAGAGAATCCACCACACAATAACCATAAATAACGTGAGGTTTATCAATGTTCCAAACGATCTCTGACCCAACATTCGTAAAAGAACCGGCAAGGCTATCGCAAAGTGAATACGCTAAAAAGCTACCGTCGATAAACTTAATTGCTGATTTTGGGCGGTGATAATAGGCGTTTTGCCCCCACGCCTCTAATTGAACCTGCTGTTTATTTCCATTTACAATAAACAAAAGCGAGTCTCTGACGATAAACGGTGAATTAATATTTCCGGGGTTTATACCAACCTGTACAAACACATACATGCTGTCGTTTGCGGCTAGCTCTAGATCTTCGAAAGCAACGCCCGAGCTGCCGTCCACGTTTAATTTAAATGCCGAACTACTGCCACCAGCAAGTTGGATAGAAGAAATCTTTATTTTTTGATTATTTTTATTTCTAATTCTGAAATTTCTTGTAGCGGATCCTATACTTGTAAACACGGTGTCAAACAAAATTGAATCTTGCGAAAACTGCACTTTAGCCCCTGAATCGGTAAGTAACTTATCTTTTTTACAAGAAAAAAAATTAAAAGCTAGTGTTAGCAGGGCTGAATAAAATAAGGTTCTAAACATCAATAATAATGTGCAAATATAAACGTATAAATTCTGAAAATAGTATGAGGCAAGGCATATACCAAATGCAAATATATTTTAGCACAATCTTTTGAAATAAATTTCAAATATTTTCGTTCGCGATTTTCGTTGTAACGGCTTGCTACGGCAGTGTTTTTCGCCTAAATCTTGCTAATTTCGTTTACGTAATATTTTGACTAAAATATATTTGCATTTGGTATTAAATTTGACTTTCAGCAGTGTTTTCGTAAACTATTAAATAATTTAAAAACTCATTTACCAAAAAATTATTAATTTCATTGCCTATAATAAACCTCTATGTCGTTCATTAATAACATTACGGCCCGCCAAATCCTTGATTCACGGGGCAATCCAACCATTGAGGTTGATGTAGTCACAGAAAACGGAATTCTTGGTAGAGCGGCCGTTCCTTCAGGTGCGTCAACTGGCTCACACGAAGCAGTTGAATTACGCGATAACGATAAATCAATTTACATGGGAAAAAGTGTGTACCGCGCGGTAAACAATGTAAACACCGTGATACGCGAAAACCTTAAAGGGGTTTATGTGCTGGACCAAGCGGAAATTGATGCTAAATTGATTGAACTAGATGGTTCTGAAAATAAAGCGAACTTGGGAGCCAATGCCATACTGGGTGTGTCGCTTGCAGTAGCCAAGGCGGCGGCTGAAGAAACGCGCACGCCACTTTATCGTTATGTGGGCGGCGTTAATGCCAATTTGCTTCCTATTCCGATGATGAATATTTTAAACGGTGGTGCGCACGCCGACAATGGCATCGATTTTCAGGAGTTTATGATAATGCCAGTAGGCGCGGAGTCCTTTAGCGAAGGATTACGCATGGGTACTGAAATTTTTCATCATTTAAAAGCTGTGCTTAAATCACAAGGATTTAGCACCAATGTTGGCGATGAAGGTGGTTTTGCCCCTGATTTTAAAAATAACGAAGATGCGATAAAATCAGTAATGCAGGCTATTGAAAAAGCAGGCTATAAACCTGGCGTTGATATTTACATCGCAATGGATGCAGCAGCCTCTGAATTTTATAATGCGGAAGAAAAAATATATCATTTTAAAAAATCGACTGGCGATAAATTAAGCGCTGAACAAATGGTAGATTATTGGGCTGACTGGTGTAAAAAATACCCGATCATTTCTATTGAAGACGGTTTTGGAGAAGATGATTGGAATGGCTGGAAACTTATCACAGAAAAGATTGGTAACGAAGTGCAGTTGGTTGGCGACGATTTGTTTGTTACCAACGTCAATCGTCTATCCCAGGGCATCAAAAATGGTGTTGCCAATTCCATTCTAGTTAAAGTAAATCAAATCGGAACGTTAACTGAGACGATAAATGCAGTTCAAATGGCTCAAACCAACAGTTACACTTCTGTGATGAGTCACCGCAGTGGAGAAACTGAAGATACAACCATTGCCGATTTAGCAGTGGCCTTAAGTTGCGGACAGATCAAAACAGGTTCGGCCTCACGCAGCGACAGGGTCGCAAAATACAACCAACTTTTGAGAATAGAAGAACAGCTAGGTAATAGCGCGCGTTACCTGGGCAAGTCATTTAAATTTGCGAAATAATTAGTTTTACTGAGTTGGTAATTTTTGATCAAAACTGCTTGATAGCTTAAATTTAAGAGCCTAACGAAATTATCAATAAAATAACACGAAATAACTTTGTTTAGTAAAGTTCAGATTGTAAATTTATAGCCATAAAGAATAAAGACAATGGATCCCCTAAAAGAAAAATTTAAAGCTAAAGCAAACGTTTTAGCATCGGAAATTAAAGATATCATTAAAAACCACGGTGATCTAAAACTAGGTGATATAACCGTTGCTCAAGTGTATCAAGGTATGCGTGGCATGCCCGGCATGGTCACTGAGACGTCGCGATTAGATCCAGAAGAAGGGATTCGTTTCAGAGGTTATAGCATTCCAGAGCTTCGTAATCAGTTGCCAAAAGCGCCGGGTGGAACAGAACCATTGCCCGAAGGTATTTTTTACCTGATGTTAGTTGGAGAAATGCCCACGCAAGAGGATGTTACTTTTATTACCAATGAGTGGCAAAAGCGCTGCAACGTGCCAAAACACGTGTTTGACGTGATTGAGGCACTGCCAGTGGATACGCATCCGATGACTCAATTTGTAATTGGCATTATGGCCATGCAACGCGAATCTGTTTTTGCGAAAGCATATGCAAAAGGCATGAGTAAAAAAGAATATTGGGATCACGCTTATGAAGATAGCATGAACCTTATAGCTCGTTTACCAAGAGTTGCGGCTTATATTTATCGCCGTAAATATAAAGGCAACGTGCATATCGAACCAAATCATAAATTAGACTGGGCTGCTAACTTTGCGCACATGCTCGGTTATGAAGAATTTGATATGAAACGGTTATGCGTTTGTACCTGACAATTCATGCGGATCACGAAGGTGGAAATGTGTCCGCTCACGCTACGCATTTAGTGGGTTCCGCACTAAGCGACCCTTATCTGGCTTTTTCTGCGGGCATGAATGGCTTAGCAGGACCTTTGCACGGACTTGCTAACCAAGAAGTGTTATCTTGGATCATGGAACTGAAAGAAACTTTGGGCGGTGGTTTACCAACCAAAGAACAAATTGCAGAATATATTAAAAAGACATTATCTGAAGGAAAAGTCGTTCCTGGATACGGACATGCCGTGTTGCGTAAAACAGATCCTCGTTTTACAGCCCAACAAGATTTTTACAAAACTTATATAAAACATGATGATATTTGTGAGATTGTTCAAATGGTTTATGAAGTTGCACCTCCGATTTTGGAAAATACCGGTAAAATTAAAAACCCTTGGCCTAATGTGGACGCGCACTCTGGCGCCCTCTTGGTGCATTATGGCATGTACGAATTTGATTTTTATACCGTTTTGTTTGGTGTAAGCCGTTCACTTGGCGTTTTGGCGAGTTTGATCTGGGACAGGGCAACCAACTCCCCTATCGAACGTCCAGGTTCATTAACAACAGATAACATCAAAGCAAAAATTAAAGCGGCACAAGCTGCGGCGTCTAAAGGATAAATAAATAATCATTTTTAAAACAGGATCAATTTTATTGATCCGGTTTTTTTAATAGAAAGAAATTTGGTTTATATTATAAACTACTTTACTTTTTTATTTCACTTAACCTGTCATTTAAGGAAAATAAAAAAATAAATCTCGAAGAAAGCCTTGAGATTATTTACGCGACGATTAATACCGCAAAAAATAAACTCGCAGACGATGTTTTTCTTTGTATCTTTTGGGGATGGCTGGTGTTATTCGCCGCGCTCATCCATTACTTCTGCATTCGCTTAAAAATCCCTTATGGTTATTGGTCGTGGATGGTTTTAATGCCGCTTGGTGCCCTTGTTTCTAACATTTACGGCTATCAGTATGGCAAAAAAGAAAAAACAAAAACTTATCTCGGCACCTACTTTGGTTACTTGTGGTTAGCATTTACAATTGCGCTGATTATTACCTTGGCTTTTATGAAGGTACACGGTTTAAAAGCACTTATTTCTTTTTAATGTTGCTGTATGGGATAGCCACTTTGGTTTCAGGGGGACTTTTAAACTTCAAACCATTAATCGTTAAAGTTTTTTTTCTTTTTTCTTTGCGGTGTTGTCTGTTTTTGTTGGGATTAACGAACAATTAATTTGCATCTCGGGAGCAATTTTGTGCAATTACATCGTGCCCAGACATCTATTGCAATCGAAGTTTAAATCGCAAGAAAGTGTTTAAAGAGCTTGATCCCATTTTACACCCGCAACTGCGTTTAGTAATTATATCCCTGTTGGTAAGTGCTAAAAAAGTGGAGTTTACTCATTTAAAGGAAAAAACAAATTCCACAGCTGGCAACTTAAGTGTGCAGTTACAAAAATTAAAAGAGACTGGGTATATTGAGATAGAAAAAAGTTTTAAGGATAATTATCATCAAACAACCTGCAAAATAAACAAAGCAGGCATCAAAGCATTTGAAAACTACGTAAAAATCCTAAAACAATATATCAATCCCCAATACTATGGAAACTGAAAACAAAAAAAATTTGGAAGATCGCGAAAAAAAGAGTGGAATTTAAAAAACACCTTGCAGCTTCCATGATCGTTAATAGTCTTTTCTGGTTGTTCTGGTTGATCTGGTTTTTCAAAAATAACTCAGAATACAAATACACGTTTCCCTGGCCCATTTGGCCAATGCTCGGCTCGGGAATAGGTTTGTTTTTTAGTTCTATGGGCGCTTATGCTCATACCAAAGAAACGTCCGTTCAAAAAGAATATCAAAAGTTAAAAGAAAAGATGCAGAGTTAAAGCATTGTGTCATCAGTTTGAGAAGATTTAAAAACAGGGCAAACACTATTTACGGGTTTCAAATGGTTCTTATTACCACTTTACCATTTAATGTCGTTTAAAGTGATATGGAAAACCCTCAAAAACCTCCTATTCACAAAGTATTTGAAGTCTTTTCTGTTTTTTGCAACTTTTACATCTTATTTTTGTTTAACATGTAAATCTTAAACGAAAACTTATGCTTAAAATATCCCTATTGTTATTGGCAAGTGCTGCCATCGTTCTTTCAATTGCCGCTGGTGTGAAAAAGAAACAACCAACATTAAACATCTCAGCAATTGGGACTAAAACAACTGTGTACGATTTTAAATTAAAAACGCTAGAAGGTAATGAAATCAGTCTTTCTAAGTTCAAAGGAAAAAAGATCCTTATCGTTAACGTGGCCAGCAAATGTGGTTATACGTCACAATACAAGAATCTTCAAGCGCTCAACAACCAATATGCCAACAAGGTAACTGTGGTAGGATTTCCTGCAAATAATTTTGGCGGGCAAGAGCCTGGGTCTGGGTCTGAGATCAAAGAATTCTGTACAAAAAACTATGGCGTTACCTTCCCAATGATGGAAAAAATAAGCGTTAAAGGAAAAGATGTGCACCCCTTGTATAAATGGTTAAGTACCAAAGGAGAAAACGGTGTTAACGACGAGGCACCAGGTTGGAATTTTTGCAAATATCTGATTGATGAGAATGGAAATCTTCTTAAATTTTTTCCAAGCAAAGTCGATCCTTTAAGTAGCGAGATTACGTCGCTTTTATAGCTTTACCTTTAGTCGTTTGCCGCAGCTGGATGTCAGCGGCCATCGCTAATAGAGATTTAAACAAAAAATTAAGGCAAAATTCTTACAGTGAAAAACGTGAAGTTTGATTGCATTTTTTTAGACTTTCTTTCCATATGTCTTATGCTTTATTTCGTTTTACGAAAAAACTCATTTTACCGCGGCTAATGAGTATATCTAGGTTGTGCGAAAATTAATTAATGGCGGTGTGTGATTAGCCGAAATTTCATTGGCCACGAACCAAATTTAATTTAAAAGAATATAAACTAGTTGATAGCCATCGACAGGTAACAGCCTTGCTTACGTCTAAGACCTTAAGTAGTGTTTGGCCGAAAACTCCATTTTCGTCGTTGTGTCAAAAAAAAATCGCCCATTTACCCCAGTAAACCTCACGATCGTTTTTTTAGCACGCTTCGAAACTGAATTTTTCCATCCAAACAAGGAATTTTCGGACAGACACTAAGTAGCGATCTGCTAACCAATTTTCGAAACTTACAAAATCAAAAACTTCTATTTGTCGATATAGAAAAAACGCGCCGCAAAAGTAACGCGTTTTAATAAAATTAAACGATAGATCACAGATGTATTACCTCGCCATACGCAGCAGCAGCCGCTTCCATGATGGCTTCGCTCATGGTTGGATGAGGGTGTATGGTCTTAATTAGTTCATGGCCAGTGGTTTCTAGTTTGCGAATGGCTACAATCTCTGCGATCATCTCTGTTACATTTGCGCCAATCATATGCGCTCCTAAAACTTCACCGTATTTTGCGTCGAAAATCAATTTAATAAAGCCATCGGAAGCGCCAGCGGCTTTAGCTTTTCCAGAGGCACTAAACGGAAATTTACCGATCTTTATATCAAAGCCAGCTTCTTTCGCAGCCTTTTCAGTAAAACCAACGCTCGCAATTTCGGGTTGACAATAAGTGCAGCCAGGGATATTATTATAATCGATACCATCGACATGCAGGCCTTTTATTTTTTCAACACAAGTAATCCCTTCGGCGCTCGCAACGTGTGCTAGTGCTTGTCCGCCAACACAATCGCCGATAGCATAATACCCCGCTACATTTGTTGCGTAAAATTTGTCTGTAACGATTTTTCCTTTTTCTGTTTTAATACCGGTTTCTTCGAGTCCTAAACCTGTTATATTGGCTTCGATACCTACCGCCGACAATACGATCTCTGCATCGACAATCACTTCTCCTGTTTTTGTTTTTACTTTTACTTTGCAGCCTTCTCCTTTGGTATCAACACTTTCAACCGATGCATTGGTCATTACGTCAATACCCATTTTTTTAAACGACTTTTCAAGTTGTTTACTAACTTCTTCATCTTCAACCGGCACTAGGTTTGGTAAAAATTCAACTACTGTTACTTTGGTCCCCATTGTTGCATAAAAATAGGCAAACTCAACGCCAATGGCGCCACTGCCTACATCAACAAGCGATTTGGGTTGTTTTGGCAACACCATCGCGTCGCGGTACCCTAGAATTTTTTTACCATCCTGCGGTAAATTTGGCAACTGACGCGACTTTGCACCCGTTGCGATAATAATATGTTGCGCATCGATCACATTAACTTTTCCATCAGCTGCAGTAACTTCAACTTTTTTCCCTGCTTTTATTTTGGCCGTTCCCATAATCACATCAACCTTGTTCTTTTTCAATAGGAAATGAACGCCTTTGCTCATGCCCTCAGCCACATCACGGCTGCGTTTGATCACCCCATTAAAATCGGCTTTTATGTTGTCGGCACTGATGCCGTAGTCTTTGGCGTGGTTCAAATATTCATAAACCTGAGCGCTTTTTAATAAAGCTTTGGTTGGGATACAGCCCCAGTTTAAACAAACCCCGCCAAGACTTTCGCGCTCAACAACGGCGGTTTTAAACCCCAGTTGTGAAGCCCTAATGGCCGTTACATAGCCCCCAGGGCCGCTTCCTATTATGATAATATCGTAATTCATTATTTTTTTTATTTAAAGTCCTAAATTACTCATTAATTTTTATCATATCGCCGAATCCAAGGGGTTTAAAACGGGAACTTTATTACATTTTTTGTTCCGCTCAACTGTCCTTTTTTATCGGCTTTCGAACCCTTAAATAAAGTTCTCAGATTAGCTTCGCTTCAAAAGCTATTTATTGCCTAATTAGTGTTTGGCCGAAAACTGCATTTTCGTCGTTGTGTCAAAAAAAATAGTCGCTCATTTACCCCAGTAAACCACACAATCATTTTTTTAGCACGCCTCGAAACTGAATTTTTCCATCCAAACAATTAGTTTTCGGACAGACACTAATTAGAAAGGAGAAGTTAATTTACAACCTTGCCGTTCGTATCAACTTCAACCACCTCATATCCCAACTTCTTAACCTTTTCTAAATTCGTAGCCTTATCGCCTACTACCACAACAACCATATTATTATAAGGTAGACGTTTTTTAGCAAGTTCATTCAATTCAGCTTTGGTAATCGTATTTAAAATCTGTGTTTGTTTAGCGACGTAATCTTTTGGGAGGTCGTAATCTAATAAACGTTTAATAAACCCAAGTTTTTGAAGTGGCGATTCGTATTTTAAAGCGTCGCTTTGAACCATCGCGTTTTTTGTAAAAGTGAGCTCATCGTCGTTTATGCCATCGGCGTTGTATTTTTTTAGCTCATTAAAAAACTCAACCAGCGCGCTGTCGGTGGTGTTTGCCTTAAAGCCACCGCTTAATGTAAAAGAGCCAGGGTATTTGGTTCCACTAAACCCGCCTCTCGTTCCGTAGGTCCACCCTTTAATCTCGCGTAACAAATAATTGGTGCGGCTGTTAAAAGCGCCCGAGAAACTAAAATTCATGATTGTGCTTTTGTAAAATTCGCCAGTTGCGTCGTAGGGCATTGCCATGTAGCCGATACGGATTTCGCTTTGCGCCGCATTTTTCTTATCCACAAAATAAATTTTTGTTTTTTCGATCTCTGGCACGGCCGACGAATCAGCGATCAGCATGTTCCCGCTTTTAAGTCTCGAAAGAAAAGCAAGTTCAGCTATAATTGATTCTTTGCTAATATCGCCGCTAACAACTACCGATACCATCGACGCGTTAAGACCCTCGTAATATCGCTTCACATCGTCGATCGTGATGTTACTCACTGTTTCACTACTACCGATGGCTGTACTCGCCATTACCTGACCCGAACCATATAAAATCCTTCGGTAAGCCAAATCAGCCATCGCAGAAGCATTGGTAAGAGCCTGTGCAATGCCATCCAATTGCTTTTTCTTTTCAAGCTCAAATTCAGTGGCATCAAATTTAGGTTCAAAAAGTCCCTCTTCAACAATTTGCAAAGTTGCTTTTAAGTTTTGTTTTAAAGCCTGTATGCTGATGCTGAAGTCTTCATCTCCAGAATAAACATTTATTGAAGAACCAAGTCTGTTTAGCTTACTCTCGATCTCATCGGCACTGGTTTTCTGTGAGCTTTGCCCGAGCATTGCAGCCAACAATTGCGATAGTCCCGACTTTTCCTTTGATTCAAAACGGTGACCCGCTTTAAAGGTAATTAAGATGTTTACTTTAGGGATTTCATTTTCATTAATGCCAATCAGTGGAATCACCGAATTTATTTTGCTGTTGTAAAAATTAGGCACCGACACCGCAACTGCCGATTTAGCAGAAGGCATTACACCGCGGTTAAAGTCGTCTTTCGGTTCTTTGTAACTTAAGTTTTTGTATTCGGAACTTTCAGTTTCTATTTTACGGTCATACATTTTCCAATTGTCATCGTGCGCGCGCAGATCACCTTTGCTTTTTGGTAAACAACTTAATATAACAGCCGCCTTATCTTTAATAAACGAGGTGTAAACCCGCATCACATCTGCTTTAGTCACCCCCATGTACCGTGCAATTTCTTTCTTCAAGTGGTTGGCGTCTTTTGTAAGGGTGTAATACGAAGCAAGACTAGCGCCTTTCCCTTGAACAGTGCTAAGCTGGTTGTAAAGATTACTTTGGAACTGAGCTTTAAACTTTAAAATATCATCGTCCGTTGCGCCTTTTTTCTCCCAGTCGGCAAGAGTTACCCTTAGATCTTTTTCAATGTCGAAAAGCGCAGTAGTTGCGTTGGCTCTTATCACGAATTGAAACTGTCCGGCCAGCTCGCGCGAATATTGGTAAGCGGACGCGCTTACCGCTTTTTTGCTTTCGATAAAAGATTTGTACATGGGAGAACTCTGGCTGCCTGAAAGTATTTCTGCCAGAACATCTAACGCAGCATCGTCGTTTGTATTGGCCGGGGTCGTTGGGTATGCCATGTTAAGCATCGGAAACTTAACGTTGTCTTCGTAAGAGATATAACGGTTAACATCCAGTTTAAATGCGGGCACCATTTGTGATTTTACTTCAGGGCCCTTATCGATATTACCGAAATACTTTTGTGCTAGTATCAGAACTTCTTCTGTTTTTACATCTCCAGCAATAGTTAATACAGCGTTGTTGGCGCCATACCACCGCATATAAAAACGCTTCAAGTCGTTAACGTCGACTCGGTTCAAATCTTCAATATATCCGATGGTGGTCCAACTGTAAGGATGTCCTTTGGGGTAAAGTGCCTCTCCAATCTTCTCCCCCACTACCCCATAGGGCGCGTTATCGTATCGTTGACCACGTTCGTTTTTAACAGTGGCTCGTTGTATTTCAAATTTTTTCTGTGTCACCGAGTCCAACAAAAAACCCATTCTGTCGGCTTCCAGCCAAAGCATTTTTTCGAGCTGATTACTTGGTACAGTTTCAAAATAGTTGGTACGGTCGGTGTTGGTTGATCCGTTTAAAGTACCACCGGCTTCTGTAATAATCTTAAAATGCTGTTCGTCGGCAACGTTTTTCGAGCCCTGAAACATCATGTGTTCGAAAAAATGCGCGAAACCACTCCTGCCTTGTTGTTCACGTGCACTGCCTACGTGGTAGGTAACATCCACATAACAAACTGGATCGCTATGGTCTTCGTGCACCAATATTGTTAGCCCGTTATACATTTTGTACCTTTTGAAAGGAATTACAATGTCGTTTCCGATCTTTTTTACTTCTTCAACAAAAACTGGTTTTTTAAGGCCACCGTCTTTAACAGGGGGCTTCTGTCCTACCAGTGTTTTAGTGCCCAACAGTGAAATCAAAAACGCAATAACAATAAGTACTTTCTGCATGAAAAATAATTTTGCGTCAAATATAAACAGAATTGTAAATTTTACTTAACTAAATCTTTAATTCCATTTATAACAATTTAACAAGCTTCTTGCAATATCCTGCAATTTGGTACTTAACTTTGCGTAATAAATACCAACCCAAATGTATCCAGAAGCCATAGTTAACCCCATGAAAGCCGAATTAACAACCGCGGGCTTTAAAGAATTATTAAATCCTGAAGATGTCGAAAAGGCTGTTAAGTCTGAAGGCACCGTTTTGGTTGTTGTTAATTCAGTTTGTGGATGCGCCGCGGGTGCAGCAAGGCCAGGTGTGACAAGAAGCCTGGAAAATATTAAAAAGCCATCTCAACTCACGACTGTTTTCGCAGGTTTTGATACGGAAGCCGTCAATCAGGCGCGCAAACACTTTTTGCCTTACCCTCCTAGTAGTCCAGCAATTGCTCTTTTTAAGAATGGCGAACTTGTTCATTTTGTTGAGCGTCACAACATCGAAGGCCATAACGCAAACGCTATTTCTGAACATTTGAAAGCAGTTTACGATGAATTTTGTTAAAAAAAATTAATACCTATTAATTAAGGCGCTTTATGGCGCCTTTTTTGATTTCTTTGGGTTACTTTGTGAAAAATTTAACAATTTAAAAACAATATTTATGAAAAAACTTAAAATTCTAGTTACGGCGCTACTTCTTTCGGTTGGAAGCCTAACATTCAATAGTTGCGGTAAAGATGCCGAAGAAAATAAAAATCCTCTAGCCGATAGTCTTTCGGCCGTGAATGGAAATTTAAACGGGCAATTAAGCGAAAAAGAAGCGGCCTTGCAGGAATTTATTAGCTCTTTTAATGAAATACAAGAAAATCTAAACGCGATTAAAGAAAAAGAAAAAATTGTTACCACCGAATCTTCAAAAGGCGACGTAAAA
>Ga0105048_10005867_pt1 | contig 19856 bp, 19 predicted proteins | sample MAT05_FD_78382 | JGI IMG/M metagenome (GOLD analysis project Ga0105048, IMG submission 78382) | Freshwater microbial communities from Lake Fryxell liftoff mats and glacier meltwater in Antarctica - MAT-05 | ecosystem: Environmental > Aquatic > Freshwater > Ice > Liftoff microbial mat | place...
CCCACATCTCGGTGAAGAAGATGATGTGCAGGCCCTTGGGCTGGTTGCGGAGCTGCATGATGACCGGGATGCCCGTGATCACGGTGATCACGATGCCGATCGCGACAACGATATCCATGTAGTCCTCGCCCAAATGCCCTTCGCGGGTCTGAGCGATGTTCAACACGCGCAACGAACATGCTCAACCCCCGGAATCGCCGTGGGCGCGCAAGTTTGTGCCTTTTGCGATGAATGGAGGCGCCCGAAGCCGCCCGACTGGACGTCTGACTAAACGCGAACTTCCGCAAACGCCCGGCGCAGGTCACGCTTCCACGGGCCATGATACGCCGCGAGCAAGTGCTCAGCCACCGTGACGCCGCTGTCGGCAATCTCGTTGAGCTGCGCCAGGTAACGCGTCTCGTCCCTGCCCTGCGCATCCAACCGCTTGCGGCGCTTGAGACCAGCCGCCGAGAGCGCCAGCACATCCGTCGCCACGTCCTGCGCACTGCGACCCGCGATAGGCGCCTTGAGCCCCAGCATGGGCACTGCCGAGCGGAACGACTGCCGATCAGGCGCCGTCCACGACTTCACCAGCTCCCACGCGCCATCCAGCCCCACATCGTCATACAGCAAGCCAACCCAGAACGCTGACAACGCCGAGAGCATCTCCTCCTGCCCGGAATCGGCGCCGCGCATTTCCAGGAAGGTCTTCAGCCGCACTTCCGGGAAAATCGTCGACAGGTGATCGTCGAAATCATCCATCGCAGGCAACTCGCCCGGCAGCACCGAAAGCTTGCCCGCCATGAAGTCGCGGAACGACAGTCCCGACGCGTCGATATACTTGCCGTCGCGCCGCACGAAATACATCGGCACGTCGAGCGCGAAATCCACATACTGCTCGAAGCCAAAACCTTGCTCGAACGCAAAAGGCAACATGCCAGTGCGATCGGGATCAGTGTCGCTCCACACGTGCGAACGATAGCTGAGAAAGCCGTTGGTGCGGTTCTCCGCAAACGGTGAGTTCGCAAACAGCGCCGTCGCGATCGGCTGCAGCGCGAGGCTGACGCGCAGCTTCTTCACCATGTCGGCTTCCGAACCGAAATCGAGATTGGTCTGCACCGTGCATGAGCGGTACATCATCTGGCGGCCCAGCCGGCCGACCTTCTCCATGTACGCATTCATGATGCCGTAGCGCCCTTTGGGCATCGACGGCGTTTCCTCGAGCGACCAGATCGGCGAGAACCCAAGCCCGAGAAAGTCGGCCCCCATCGGCCCCGTCACGGCGCGCGCCTCACGCATGTGGCTGGCGATCTCGTCCGCCGTCTGGTGAATGTCCTCAACCGGCGCACCCGAAAGTTCGAACTGACCGCCGGGCTCAAGGCTCACGCTGGCGCCGTTCTTCTTCAGGCCGATGATATACTCGCCCTCAACGATCGGCTCCCAGCCGAACTTCGTTGCGATGCCTTCCAGCAACGCCTTGATCGATGCGAGGCCCTCATACGGCAACGGCCGCAGCGATCCTTCGATGAAGCCGAACTTCTCGTGCTCTGTTCCAATGCGCCAGTCGGCTTTCGGCTTTGCGCCGCCCGCCAGACGCTCAACAAGCTCGCGTTTGCCAGCGATACGCGGCGCTGACTCGTCGATGTCACGAGTGGGTGTCGTCATGCGCTGCGTCCAGGCTGGTCCTCACCAGCCAAATAGGTATGTCCGCTTAGGTACGCCAGACAGGGGCGTCAAATGTTCAATTCGTGAAGGAAAACTATTCGCTCGATGAGCGTGCCTATCCGCGCCAGTCGCCCCGGATCGCCTGCCAGATGGCCAACGCCGCGACGGCAGCTGTCTCCGCGCGCAGGATTCGCGGACCAAGCCCAACCGGTTTCACAAAGGGCAAACCTCTGAGTCGCGAACGCTCCGCAGGTGAGAATCCCCCCTCGGGACCAATGAGGATGGCCGCAGGCCCGTCGCCCAGCTCGCGCAACACGGCTTCCAGCGGCCGCGCCTTGCCAGCTTCGCCGCCCCACGGACGCCCGGCATCATCACCCGCCTCGTCGGCATAGATCAGCGACCGCCTCGCATCCCAACCATCCAACGCGCTCCACAGCTTCTGTGCCTCCCGCACCGGCGACACATCCAGCCGCTCCGTTTGCTCGGCCGCCTCCACCGCGATCTTGCCCAGACGATCCACCCGCACCGTATCCGCATTGGTGCGCTCGGTGATCACAGGCCGGATCTCTGCGACGCCCAGCTCCACGGCCTTTTCCACCAGGAAGTCTGTTCGGTCCTTCTTCAGCGGCGCAAACAGCAGCCACAGGTCCGGCGCCTTGGCCTGCGACCGCGTCTGATCACCAATAGCCAGCTGCACCGTGCTCTTGGTTGACTGAGCAATGCTGGCCGCGAATTCTCCGTCCCGCCCGTTGAACACACGTACAGCATCGCCCGGCGCCAGCCGCATCACCCGCGAAAGGTAGTGCGCCTGATCGCCGTCGATCGTGATGGTCTGCCCCACGCCAAGGTCGGGGGCGACATGAAGCCGGGGTGTCGCGCTCATGTACCTGCGCTATACCGCCCAAACTTGCCTGCCAAGTCGACCTTCCAGGATCATCCGTGACCGAGCCCGCCTCCACCACCATTCCTGCTGACGCGGTGCGCGGCTCGTGGGTCTCGCGCGCGCCCGCCGCGATCCGGCCCTACCTGCAACTATCCCGCTACGATCGCCCGGCAGGCTTCTGGCTGCTCGGCCTGCCCTGCCTGATCGGGCTGGCGCTGGTCCGCACCGAAACCGGCTTCGTCCCGTCCGATGCTCTGCTCGCCCTGCTATTCGCCATCGGCGCCGTCGCCATGCGCGGCGCGGGCTGCACCTACAACGACATTCTCGACCGAGACATCGACGCAAAGGTCGCGCGCACCGCGCTGCGCCCGCTCCCTACTGGCGCAGTGACGACCAAACAAGCCTGGGTCTGGCTGTTGATACAGTGCGGCGTCGGCTTCGCCGTGCTTCTCTGCCTGCCCGACTTCGCCAAACTCGTCGCCCTCGGCGCCATACCCATGGTCGCGCTCTATCCGTTGATGAAGCGCATCACATGGTGGCCACAGGTATGGCTTGGCCTCACCTTCAACTGGGGCGTCCTCGTCGCCGCAGCCGCCACGCGCGGATCAATCGCAACGCCGGACATACTCCTCTATGCTGGCCTGGTATTCTGGACGCTCGGCTACGACACGGTCTACGCCATCCAGGATCTCGAAGATGACGCGCTCGTCGGCGTGAAATCCACCGCACGCCGCTTTGGCTCTGCCGTTCGTCCCGCAGTCTCGGTGATTTACGCCGTCTGCATCGTCCTTTGCGCAGCGGCGGGATATCTGGCTGCCAGCGCAGGGGGAATCGTCGCAATCACCCCCTTCGCGCTCCACCTCATACAGCAAGCTATTCGCACCGACGCCTCCAAGGAAGCCCGTGCGCTGATGCTGTTCCGGGCAAACCGCGACGCTGGCGTGCTGTTGTTTGCAGGATGGGCCTTCATTGCAGCGCCGTTCTAGCTGATACTCTCCTGCACGGGGAAAAGCGGGAGTCGAAATTGACCGAAGAATTGAAGCCGGCCGCCAAGAAGCGAATCCATCCCGCAGCCATAGCCGGCCCGGCGGTGGCCATCGGCGCGTCGCTGCTGGCGGTAATGATCTCGACCAGCAACAGCAACAAGACCCCGGACCCGGCCGCATCCAGCAGTCCCGCCGCAGCAACCGACGGCGCAGACCCGCTCGTTTCCGCGCAGTTCGCCCCGGAAACACCGCAGCCACCCGCACCCGGCGCCGGTGCGGGAACAGCCATAACGCAGACGACCGACGAACTCGAATTCAGTCTCGCCCTCCCTACCGAGCAGGAGGCCGGACCGGTGGTCGCGAGGCTTCGCAAGGAAGCTGAAGACATCTTCGCCAGGACGAAAAAGGAAGCCCACGACATCCACGCCGAAGCCAAGGCTGAGGGCCACTCAGCGCTGCCGTGGGAGTATCAGGTTGACTGGTCCGTGCTCGCGCGCTCCGGCGATCTCGTCAGCCTCGTCGGCACGCTCTACCAGTTCAGCGGCGGCGCCCATGGCATGAGCAGCACCGACGCCGTACTCGCCAACGCCAAGACCGGCGAGGAGATCGACTTCTCCAGCATGATGCGCTTCGGCAAGACGCCGTCTCCGGCGCTGGTTATCGCAGCGTGCGAAGCGGCAAAGAAAGAGAAGCTGGCGCGTATCGACTCCGCCACAGTCATGGACGAGCCGATCGTCTGCGCCGGCCCCAACGCCAACGTCAAGCTCGAAGATGGCACGATCGCCATCGCGCCTTCAACCGTGGCGGGCAAGTTCGGCGGCATCTATGTGTACTTCGATCAGTACGCCATCGGCTCATATGCCGAAGGACCGTATCAGATCGTGATCCAGCACGACGTGTTCGCCGAAGACCTCAAGCCAGAGTTCAAGGACCTGTTCGCCGGATCGGCCCCGGCTCTTCCTGAAATCTAGCGCCGCGCGCGGAAGAAGTCCTTCAACAGCGTAGAAGCCTCGTCTGCCATGACGCCCGCAGTCACCTGCGGCCGCGAGTGACACGTCGGCTGCCCGAAGAAGCGCGGGCCGTGCGCCACCGCGCCGCCCTTGGCGTCGTCGGCGCCATAGACCACCCGCCCGATCCTCGCATGGCTGATCGCCCCCGCACACATCGCACAAGGCTCCAGCGTCACGTACAGCGTCAGCCCAGTCAGCCGGTAATTCCCGAGCTTCGTCCCAGCAGCGCGCATAACGAGCACCTCGGCGTGCGCCGTCGGATCGTTTAGCCCTATCGGCTGGTTGTGCGCCTCGGCCATCACCTCGCCTGTCGCCGGATCGACCAGCACGGCGCCAATCGGCGCCTCGCCAGCATCCGCCGCGGCGCGCGCGAGCCCCATGGCCCGCCGCATCATCTCAAGATCAGTCGCCGCGTTCATGCCCGCCGATCTAGCATTTGGCGGCTGAATTGCTATGGGGCGGCATGCGCATCATCGGCGGCACACTGAAGGGACGAACAATCCGCGCGCCGGAGGGCCAGGGCACGCGCCCCACGTCCGATCGCGCCCGCGAATCCCTTTTCAACATCCTCGCCCATGCCGAGTGGGCGCCGGCGTTCGAAGGCGCACGCGTTATCGACGCTTTTGCAGGCTCCGGCTCCCTGGGCTTCGAGGCGATATCGCGCGGCGCGGCCTTCTGCCTCTTTGTCGAGACCGACGCATCCGCACGCGGCTGTATCCGCGACAATGTCGAGGCGTTCCAGCTGTTCGGCAATACGCGCATCCACCGCCGCTCGGCCACCGATCTCGGCGCCAAACCAGCGGGCGTCGGCGCCCCCTTCGACCTCGTCTTTCTCGATCCACCCTATCGCCACGGCCTCGTCCCGCCGGCGCTCGAGCAACTCGCCACCGGTCAGTGGCTCTCGCCCGATGCGCTGGTCGTGGCCGAGACCGGATCGGATGAACCCGACCTCCAGGCGCCCGGCTGGGAAGCAATCGACAGCCGCGTCTACGGCGCCGCGCGCGTATCCTTCCTGCGAAGGGCCTGACCCTTCGGCAGCGGCGCGAGTGGCGACAGCACAAACGCCAGAAGCAGCCCAAGCATCAGTATATCTGCCGAGGCGCCCGACATCGCCTCCGATGGGAGCCAGACGAACAGCGACACCGGCGGCCCCACACCCGCGACGCCAATCGTCAGCAGCGCGCCGATATTGTTCGCGAAGTGAAAGCCCATCGCCGCCGCCAGCGACCCCGTGCGCCAGACCATCGCCATCATCACAAGGCCCAGCATCGTCGCCGCCACGACATAGTAGAGCGCAAACAGATCGAGCGCCCCGCCATTCAGGACATGCGCCAGCCCGAATCCGAACGCCGGCAGGAAGCCCCACACCAGCGGATGGCTCCAACGCGCCGCCAGCTGCTGCGGCAGGTATCCCCGGAACACGACCTCCTCGCCCGCGCTCTGCACCAGCACCAGCAAGGTCAGCGGCACAAATGCGACGAGCCACTGGCTCATGTCGACATCCGTTCGCATCGGCGCATTGCCGACCGCGACGCTGTAGATCAGCCCGGCGCCGAGATACGCCACAGCCATCGCCATGCCCGCGCCGAACTGCCCCAACCTCAGCCGCCCATCATGCGCGAACACGCTCGCCAGCCCTCGGCCATGCAGCATCTTCAGCACGATCCACGCGCCCAGCCACAGCCCCCAGAACGTCACCAGCATCACGGCCATCGCCATGGCCGCATCAGCGAACGACAGAAACCCTGCATCGCCGCCTTGCACCGCCCTGAGCAGTTCAGGCGCTATTACCCCCCCGCCAATCGCGATCAGTCCGAACACCACCGTCCAGACAGTCCACGCGACAAGGATCAGCACGACGCCCACAACAGTGCGCCACAGCTGCGCCCTGGGCCGCGCCGCCTCCACCCATTCATGAAACGGATGCGGGCTCACGCCGTCATTGCTCACGGCGTGATGATCGTCGCGCCGCTGGTCTTCCGCCCCTCAAGCGCCCGATGCGCATCAGCCGCGTCCTTCAGCGCATAGCGCTGGCGCACGTCCGCCCTCACCGCGCCAGACCGCATTGCGCCCCACAGCGCCGCCGATCCGCGCTCCAGATCCGCGCGCTCCTTCGTGAAATGGAACAAACCCGGCCGCGTCATGATCAGCGACCCGCCCTGGTTCAACCGCGATGGCGGCATCGGATCAACCGGCCCCGACGCATTGCCATACGTGACGAACCAACCGCGCGGCTGCAGCGACCGCAGGCTCGGCTCGGCCGATGTCTTGCCCACGCTGTCATAGACAACCGGCACGCCCTTGCCTCCGGTCAGCTCCTTCACGCGCGCTGGCACATCCTCGCTGGAGAGGATCGTCTCCCAGCAGCCATACTGCTTCGCCAGCTCGGCCTTCTCGGGCGTCGACACGACGCCGATCACGCGCGCGCCCATCGCGTTCGCCCACGGCACAAGGATCGACCCCACGCCTCCCGCCGCCGCCCACACAAGGATCGTCTCGCCGGGGTTCAACCGCCTGATCTCGAAAATCAGCATCCAAACCGTGAGCCCCTTGAGGAACACCGCCGCCGCGTCCTCATCCTTCACGCTCTCCGGGATCAAGATCATCTTCTCGGCAGGGGCATTGCGATGCGAAGCATACGCGCCCGGCAGGCCATTATACACCACCCGGTCACCCACCTTCAGCCCTGTCACGCCCTCACCCAATGCCTCCACCACGCCAGCCGCCTCGACGCCCAGCACAGCTGGCGTCGGCCCGGGATAGAGCCCCGTCCGCGTATACACATCGATGAAGTTCAACCCGATCGCCGTTTGCTTCAGGCGTACCTGCCCGGCGCCCGGCGCCGACAGATCCATCTGCTCGAACAGCATTTCCTCCGGCCCACCGTGCTTGTGGATGCGGATAACGTCAGCTTTGGACATGCAACTATCTCCTGAGCTCGTAGCGCATCGACACCACGCCCGAGCCAAATTCCCTCCGGCCGACAAGCTTCAGGTCGAGCATCTTCGACAACCCGCCAAGCGGGGCCGGTCCGTGCCCGGCTATCCGCGGGTGCACGAAGAACTCGAACTCGTCGATGAGACCCATCTCGGCGAGCGCAGTCGGCAGCTTCACGCCACCCACATAAAGCCCGTCGCCCTTCTCCGCCTTCAGCCGCCTGACAGTTGCTTCCAGCTCAGATCCGCGCACCAGCTCCGCATTCCAGTCGACGCTCTCCAGCGTATCCGACACCACATACTTTTTCTTAGCATGGATCGTTCGCGCGAACGGTTGCGTCCATTCGGGCATCCCATCGCGCAGGACACCTGACTCCGCGGTGGGTCGCCACGCGGTCTCCATCATGTCGTAGGTAACGCGCCCAAACATCAGCGCATCAGCTCGCGCCAGAATGTCAGCGGTATACTGGTGCAGCTCCGCATCCGGGATCCCCACCCGATGATCGCAACACCCGTCCAGCGTGACATTGATGGAATATCGAAGTGGCCGCATGCCGCAGTTTGTAGCATCTATCGGCTGGATTTAAAGGTTCCCTATGGCTCTGCCCCGAATGCCACTCTCCACACATGCAGGCTTGCAGTATGGCTTCGGACTCAGGTCTAACCCGGGCACGCTCCTCTCGGGCCGGACGGCGCCATGGACATTGCTGAAATCATCTGCGGCATAGACGAAGCCGGGCGCGGCCCCCTCGCCGGTCCCGTCGTCGCGGCTGCCGTAATCCTCGACAAATCCCGGCGCATCAACGGCCTCAACGACTCCAAGCAACTGACGGAAGAACGCCGCGACATCCTCGCGGCACGCATCATGGAACGCGCCATCGCCTGGGGCGTCGGCGTCGCGACGGTGGAAGAGATCGACACGGTCAACATCCGCCAGGCCAACTTCCTCGCGATGCAGCGCGCCTTCGCACAGCTCGCCGTTGCGCCCACGCATGTGCTGGTGGACGGCCACGACCCGCCGCCCATCCACTGCAAAATTACCTGCATCGTCGGCGGCGACGCGCTGGAAACCTGCATCTCCGCCGCCTCGATCCTCGCCAAGACCCACCGCGACGCGCTCATGGTCAAGCTATGCGCGCAATACCCCGGCTACGGCTTCGCCCAGCACAAGGGCTACGGCGTCGCCACCCACCTCGAAGCGCTGAAGCGCCTCGGCCCCAGCCCGGTTCACCGCAAGAGCTTCCGTCCCGTCAAGGAAGCCATGGGCATCTTCGACGACGCCTCACGCATCCAGATGCCGCTGCCGGGCGTGAACGCCTGAGTTGTCCGGACCGCCGGGCTCCTGCGCGGCAATCCAATCATCGCCGCCCGAACAGCTTCTCGATATCCGCCAGCTTCAGCTCGACATAAGTCGGCCGGCCGTGATTGCACTGGCCCGAATGCGGCGTCGCTTCCATCTGGCGCAGCAGCGCATTCATCTCATCCGCCGTCAGCCGGCGCCCCGCGCGAACCGATCCGCGACAGGCCATGTTGCCCATCACCTCTTCCATCCGTTCCTTGAGCGCGAGACCAGCCTCATACTCTGCAAAATCATCCGCGAGGTCGCGCACCAGACCCTTCACATCCATCTCGCCAAAGATCGCCGGCGTTGCGCGCACAGCCACCGCGCCGCGTCCGAATGGCTCGACCTCGAGCCCCATCTCCAGAAGCTCGTCCGCACGTTCCAGCACGCGCGACGCCTCTTCCTCGGACAGTTCAACAATCTCTGGGATCAGCAGCGCCTGCCGCCGCACGCCCTCGCCCGCCAGCTGCGCCTTCATGCGCTCATAGACCAGCCGCTCATGCGCCGCGTGCTGGTCAACGATCACCATGCCATCCGCCGTCTGCGCGATGATGTATGTCTCATGCACCTGCGCCCGGGCGACACCCAGCGGAGGCGTGCCCACTCCCTGCTCCGGCACAGGCTCCACCCGTGCGCTCTGTGCATCGCCAAACGCCTCGAACGATGCCGGGCGATTGTCCGACATCGCCGGATAGCTCGTTGAATAGTCGAGTCCGCCCACCACCGGCCGCGCCGGCGTCCAGCTCGGCTTGCCCGTGTTCCATGGCAGGTTTGGCGCGACATGGCTTGTGGCCGCGCCCAAGGCTGCCCCGGCGACGGTCGTGCTTGCCCTGTGCCCGGCGGCCGCCAGCGCATGCCGCAGCGCGCCGATCAACAGCCCACGCACATTCGCCGCGTCGCGAAAGCGCACTTCCGTCTTCGCCGGATGCACGTTCACATCGACCAGCATGGGATCAAGATCGACAAACAGCACCGCCATCGGATGCCGGTCGCGCGCAAGGAAATCCTGGTACGCGGCGCGGATCACGCCAACCAGAAGCCTGTCCTTCACCGGTCGCGAATTGACGAACAGGTACTGGTGCTGCGCACTCCCGCGATTGAACGTCGGCAGTCCCGCAAACCCCGACACACGCGCGCCTTCGCGCTCCGCCTCAATCTCGACGGCATTTTCGCGGAACTCGCGCCCCAGCACAGCCCCAAGCCGCTTCAGCCGCGCATCGTCGCCATGCTCCGCCTGCAGCTTCAGGACGGCCCGCTCCTCGTTTTCGAGGTGGAACGCCACATCCGGCCGCGCCAGCGCCAGCCGGCGCACAGCATCGGCGATCGCCTGCGCTTCAGAGCGCTCGGTCTTCATGAACTTCAGCCGCGCGGGCGTCGCATAGAACAGGTCGCGCACATCCACACGCGTGCCATGCCCCGTCAGCCCGCTCCACGCAGCAGGCTTGGGACCTTCAACACGCCCGGCGTCGACCATTATCTCGAACGCCCCATCCGCATCCCGCGCACGGCTCAGGATGGATAGACGCGACACAGATCCGATGGACGGCAACGCCTCGCCACGAAATCCCATCGTATGAATATCGAGCAGGTCCACATCGCCATCGTCATTGGCGGTCAACTTCGATGTGGCGTGCCGCTCGATCGCGATGGGCAGCTCCTCGGCGCTCATGCCGTGGCCATCGTCCTCGATCGTCAGCCGCGTCAGCCCGCCGCCCTCGATGCGGATGCGGATCGACCGCGCGCCGGCATCCAGCGCGTTCTCGATCAGCTCCTTCGCCGCCGCCGCCGGCCGCTCCACCACCTCGCCCGCAGCAATGCGGTTCACGGCTCCAGGAGGAAGCCGGCGGATACGTCCCGATGGGGGTTTGAGGGCTGATTCGGCCATCCGCCACCCTACGCCGGGCCAGACGCGCGACGAAGCCGGAAACCCGACGCGACGGTCGCTGGAACTCCGCCTTTCACAGCTTTTCGATGTTGTACGGCCATAGCTGAGCCGTACATTTCAAGAACGAGCCACAGGGGCCTCCATGATCCGCAGCGACCCGCCCGCGCTGGCCCGATAAGCGGTAGCGGTTCAGTCGATCCGGGGCTGGCCCACCATTACGAAGGTGAAGTTCTCGGGCTTCATGTACTGGGCGGCCACGCGCTTCAGATCGGCCATGGTCACGGCCTCGAACATCGCGTTGCGCTCCTCGACATAGCTGACGCCCAGCCCGTCCTGCCGGAAGCCCAGCAGGTTGCGCGCGATCTTGGAGTTGGAGTCGAACGCAAGCGGGAATGACCCGGTGATGTAAGCCTTGGCCTCCAGCATCTCCGCCTCGGTCGGCCCCTCTCGACCCAGCCGCGCGATGTTCTCGCGCACGAGACGCATCACTTCGCCCGCCGTCTGGTTCATGGTCGAACTGGACCCCGTCCACCGCCACAGGTGCGGCTGGATGCTCAGCCCCGTCGCTACGCCATATGTCAGCCCGCGCTTCTCGCGAATCTCGTCTGCCAGGCGCGACGAAAGCCCGCCGCCGCCGAGGACATAGTTGAGCAGGTACGCCGCATAGAAATCCGGATCCTCGCGCTTGATGCCCGGCCCCGAAAACATCACCAGCGTCTGCGATTGCGGCAGCGCCTTCACGATCGGATCGCCAGCTGCAGGTTTCACAACCGCATCGGCAATCGCCGGCAGCGCCGCCGTCCGCGGCAGAGCCCCGAACACCTGATCAAGGCGTGGCTTCAGCTCCTCCGCCGAGATGTCGCCGACCACCACCACGATCAGCCTGTCCTTCGTCATCAGCTGCCGCATCAGCTTGCGCACGTCGTCCTTCGTCGCGCCCGAGACAGACTGCGCCGTCGGATATCGCGCATAGGCATGGCTCGGGATCAGCGCCTCATTCATCGTTCGGCTGGCCTGTGTCCGCGGGTCCATCTCGGCCTCGCTCTGGCCGACGATCAGCTCCCGCTTGGCGCGCTCGAACGGTTCGGTGTCCATGCGCGGCGCGGCAAAGGCGAGACGCAGCATCTCGAAGCTCTCATCCGCCGTCGCGGTCAGCGTCGCAAAGCTGCAGGTCGTCCAGTCCAGCCCGACCCCACAGCCAAAATCCACGCTGAGGTCTTCCATACGCGCGCCATAGGCCGCCGTATCAAGATCTCCCGCACCCTCGTTCATCATGTAGCCGAGCAGCCAGCCAAGCCCGCTCTTGCCCTCCGGCTCGATCGCAGCCCCGCCCCTCCACGCCATCTCCATCGCGATGGTGGGCACAAAGTCTTCCTCGACCAGCCACGCCGTCACGCCGCCAGGCGAGGTCACCACCTGCACATCCGACACCGAGCAATTGCCCGGCGCCAATGCAGGCACGCCATCGGGCCCGACCGGCCCCACCGGCGACTGGCACGCGCCCAGCGCGAGCGCACACGCAGCTGCAAGCCAGCGGATCATTCGTCCCCCGGCAACAGGATCGCGTCGACATGATGCGGCTTCACCAGATAGCGCGAGATCACGCGCGCCACGTCCTCGCGCGTAACCGCAGCGATCCGCTCGTCCGACGCCTCGATGCGCTCCAGCGGCACGCCGGACGACAGCATGACGCCATACCAGTCGGCCAGCCGCTGCTGGTTGTCGCGCCTGAACACCGCCGACGCCGCCATCAGCGACTTGGCCCGCGACAGCTCTTCGGCGGTCGGGCCCTCACGTCCGAAACGCTCGACGAGCGCCATGGCGCTGCGGCTTGCGTCCGCGATGCTGACGCCCTGCGACGGCGACACCGAAACCGCAATCACCCCCGGCGTCTCCATCTCCGCACTGTAGCCAGAGGCTGAGACAGCCTGTCCGCTTTCAACCATGCCGCGATAGAGCCGCCCCGTGCGACCGCCGCCCAGTATCTGCATTGCAACCTGCAGCGCCTCTGCATCCTCATGCCCCATCGGCACCCCGATCCAGTTCCACGTCCAGCTCGCCTGCCGCACTTTCGGATCAGCGTGCGTGAGCTCGAACGACTGCTCCAGCGGCTTGACCGCCGGCCACGCACGCACCTTCAGGTCGCCACGCCGCGGAACGGTCCCGTACGTGCTCTCGGCCAGTGGTTTCAGCTCGCGCGCCGTGATGTCTCCCGCCACCACCAGCAGCGCATTTTCCGGCCCGTACCAGGTGCGATACCAGTCCGTCGCGTCCCCGCGCGACAGTCGCGCCACCTCGTCCATCCGGCCGATAACCGGTACGGCGTAGGGGTGGCCCGCGAAGAGCTTCTCCCACGCCTGCTCGTCCAGCAGCGCGGCTGGATTGCTGTCCAAGACTTGCCGCCGCTCTTCCTGCACCACGCTCCGCTCGGCGAAGACCTCGCGATCATTCAGCGACAGGTTCACCATGCGGTCCGCCTCCAGCTGCATCATCAGCGGCAGCCGGTCGCGCGCGACGCGGAAGAAATAGTTCGTGTAGTCGTACGACGTGCGCGCATTCATCTGCCCGCCATTGCGCGCCACCACGCGATTATACTCGCCGGCCGGCAGCGTCTTCGTCGCCTTGAACATCAGGTGTTCGAGAAAGTGCGCGAGGCCGGACTTGCCCTCGACCTCGTCCGCAGACGCAACGCGATACCACAACACATGCGTCACCACCGGTGCGCGATGGTCCGGCAGGATGATCGCAGTCATTCCGTTGGAGAGCTTGAACGTCTCGGGCTTCCACCCGCCGGACTTACCCGAAGTCTGGTCTTGCGCCGCCGCCGTTCCGGTCAGGGCCACAAGACACAGCGCAACCGCGCCACGCCTTGCCGCCCGAACGATAACGGAGACGAACGATAGAATCACAGACCCGGCAGCTTGCTCGTCGCTTTGGGCTGGATGACAACCTTGCCGGCGCCCGTGACGTCTTTCAGGGCTTCAGCTTCCGCACGGAGGCGCTCGGCCTCGGCCGCCGGATCGATGATCGGATCGCGGCCAGTGTCGCCGCCCCAGTTGAGGATCATGTCCGCGAAGTTGCGGTTCTTGCGGACGATCTGCGCTGCGTCGAAATCCACCTGGTTGCGAACCGTGCGTTCCGTCGCGCCGCCGCCGGCTGCCCGGATGAACAGTTTCTCGCCGTCGCTCGCGGCCTGGCCGAAATCAACGCCGAACACCGCCACGCGCGCCTGGGACTCAGGCGACAGTTCCTGCGGACGCGCCTGGCCGGGGGCCGGCGGACGCAGGTTGTATTCCGGCGGCACCGTCAGCGGCGGTTTGGACAGAACGAGGAATTCGTTGGGACCGCTCGCCGTGCTGCAGGCGGCCGTGCTGCCCGCGGCCACAATGGCAAGTCCGATCAAGGCGATACGCTTCACTGAAATTCTCCTGTCGCGGTCAGCGGACATTCTCGAGCAGCCTTCTAGCCTGCCCGTTTGCGTCCGACCAGAAGCTGATCCACCAGCAAAAATATGGCGCCGATAGAGATGGCGGCGTCCGCAATGTTGAAAATCCACGGAAAGCCTACCGGCCAGCCAAACAGGTCGAGACCGAACCACGGGCCCTGAAAGTCAATGAAATCAACGACTGCGCCGAAAATGAAGCGGTCAATCAAGTTACCCACAGCCCCGCCAACCACCAGCGCCAGCGCCAGAGCAGTCGTTTTCCGCTCCGCGCGCAGCAGCCAGATCGTGAAACCGACCGCGATTACCGAGATCAGCCCGAACAACACCCACCGGGCCATTCCGTCCGCCTGCATGGCGCCGAAGCTCACGCCGCGGTTCCAGGTCATGGAGAAATCCATCACCGGCGACAGCTCGATTCGGCCGCACCGCGTCAGCACATCGAGGCATTCCAGCGCCCGGAATTCCGGGGTCGCCAGCACCCACGCTTTCGACAACTGGTCAAGCGCCACGATCACGACGATCAGCGGGATCGCCCAGCGCCAGGCCCGGGTCATCTTCTCGCGCGAAAGCCAGTCCATCGTCACAGCCATACTCAAGACCTTCGATACTCACGGACCGCCGCAGCGTCCCGTGGGGTTATATCCGGAAACTCGGGGTCCGCGCTCGCCGGATCGAAATACTTCCACGAACGCGCGCATTTGACACCCGGAGCGCGCGCGCACGAAACAGCAATGCCCTCACCGCCCGCCACCAGATTCGCGTCCGACGTGATGAATATCTCGGCCGGGTCCTCCCCGACGAACGCCTGAAGCAGTGCCATCTCGCCGATATTCACCGTCACATTGGCCTCGAGCGAGGAGCCGATCCGCTTCTCCCGGCGCTCGACTTCCAGCGACTCGGTCACGGCCTTGCGCACCTTGAAGATCGCATCCCACTTCGCCGCCACATCCGGCGCAAGCCAATCCTCAGGGGTCACCGGGAATTGCTGCAGGTGGACAGACGCCTTGCCGGGATGGCGCTGCTCCCAGGCCTCCTCGCAGGTGAACACCATCACCGGGGCAAACCAGATGGCGAGACGCGTGAACACCTCGTCCATCACCGTACGCGCAGCGCGACGGCGCACCGAGGAAGGCGCATCGCAATAGAGGCTGTCCTTGCGGATGTCGAAATACACTGCCGACAGGTCGACCACGCAGAAATTCATCAGCTCGTGGAACGCCTTCTTGAAGTCGTAGGCGTGGTAAGCAGTCCTGACGACCTCGTCGAGCTCGGCCAGGCGATGCAGCACCCAGCGCTCCAGGCTGGGCATCTCCGCCACCGGCACGCGCTCCGCCTCGGTGAACCCATCAAGGGCGCCAAGCGGATAGCGCATCGTGTTGCGCAGCTTGCGGTAGCTGTCGCTGTTCGCGTCGAACAGCTTCCAGCCAAAACTCGGATCATCCGCATAGTCTGAAGACGCAACCCAGATGCGCAGGATGTCTGCGCCGAACTTGTCGCAAACTTCCATCGGCGACACGACGTTGCCAACCGACTTCGCCATCTTGTTCCCGCGCTCGTCCTGCACGAAGCCGTGGGTGACGATGCCATCGTAAGGCGCACGCCCGCGCGTCGCACAGCTTTCCAGCAGCGATGACTGGAACCAGCCGCGATGCTGGTCCGAACCTTCCAGATAGATATCCGCCGGCCATTTCAGCCCGCGATCTTCCAGCGTGAAGGCGTGCGTCGTGCCCGAGTCAAACCACACATCGAGAATGTCATTCACCTTCTCGATCTTCGCCGGATCATAGCCCGGTCCGAAAAGCTCGCCCGCATCCCCGCCAAACCACGCGTCCGCGCCGCCTTCAGAAACAGCCTTCACGATGCGCGCGTTCATTTCGGGAGTATTCACGATCTTGCCCGTTTCACGATCGACAAACAGCGTAAGCGGAACACCCCACGCACGCTGGCGCGAGATCAGCCAGTCCGGCCGCTCCTCCACCATCGCGCGGATACGCTGGCGTCCGCGCTCCGGCGTGAACACAGTCGCGTCGATCGCCTCAAGCGAAAGCTGGCGAAGCGTCTTGCCTTCCTTGCCCTTCAGATGGTTCAGCGGCAGGTCCATCGCGATGAACCACTGCGCCGTCGCCCGACGGATCACAGGCGCCTTCGAGCGCCACGAGTGCGCATCCCGCAGCGTGGTCACGCCCCGCGCCAGCAGGTTGCCAGCCTCGATCAGCTTGTCCATCACCGCCTTGTTCGCCGGCCCATCCTGCCCGCGGTTCTTGCCTTCCGGCTCAATGATCGCGAGGCCCTCGAGCCCGGGGCACTCCTTCGTGTAGCGCCCGAACTCATCGACGGTGTTCGGAATGTCGGAGTTCTTGTGGCCGGTCGCCAGCCACACATCATAGTCGTCCTCGCCATGGCTCGGCGCCGTGTGGACAAATCCCGTCCCCGCGTCGTTCGTCACATGGCTTCCCGCCAGCATCGGCACGTCGAACTGATATCCACCCAGCCCCGCGCCATGCAGCGGATGCTTCAGCGTCATCGCCTGCAGCTGCGTCGCGCTGACCTCGCCGACCTTCTTCCAGCTCGCCGCCTTCGCGGCCTTCATCACGCTCTCGGCCAGCTTGTCCGCCACGATCAGGAGGTCGCCCGGCTTGATCCAAGGCTCGAACGCCAGCCCCTGCTCCAGGCTCTCACACTGATAGAGCCCGTACGCGATCTCGGGATTGAAGCTCACCGCCCGGTTCGCCGGGATCGTCCACGGCGTCGTTGTCCAGATCACGACGCTCGCTTCGCCCGCGTGCACGCCCGTGGCTATCGGAAACTTCACCCAGATCATGTTCGCCTTGCGATCAGCGTACTCGATCTCCGCTTCCGCCAGCGCCGTCTGCTCCACCGGCGACCACATCACGGGCTTCGCGCCACGCTTCAACTGGCCGCTCATCGCCACTTTCAGGAACTCGTTCACCGTCGCCGCTTCCGACGAATACGCCATCGTCAGATACGGATCTTTCCAGTTGCCAGCCCCGCCCAGCCGCTTGAACTCGGTGCGCTGCACGTCGATCCACTTCTGCGCATAGTCGCGGCACGCCTTGCGGAACTCCGCCATCGGCACATCGCGCTTCTGCTTGCCGGCGGCGCGGAACTCTTCTTCCACCTTCCACTCGATCGGCAGGCCATGACAGTCCCAGCCCGGAATGTAGTCGGCGTCATAGCCCATCATCTGCCGCGTACGGATCACCAGATCCTTCAGGATCTTGTTCATCGACGTACCGATATGGATGTGCCCGTTCGCATAGGGCGGTCCATCGTGCAGCATGAACGGCGTCGCCCCGCGCGCCTTCGCGTCGGCGCGCAGTTGTCCGTAGATGTCGGTTGCTTCCCACTTGGCGAGACGCGCAGGCTCCTGCTGAGGCAGCCCCCCGCGCATCGGGAAGTCGGTCTTGGGCAGGAACAGCGTGTCCTTGTAGGGATTCGCTGACTCTTCTTTTTCTGGGCGTGTCATGATGGGCGTCGCTTGATCAAAGGAAGTGTTTGGGCGGATACGACTTTCCCGGCGGTAAACGCGTTATATCGCGCCCGCCGGGCCCATAATTCGAATGATCCAGATCCTGTTCATTCGTGGGGTCATAGCAGCGGCGGGCTTTATCCGGCAAGGACGCCACGCGCCTCGGCCACATCCCTGTGCATCTGCGCCACCAGCGCCTCAAGCGTGTCGAACTTCAGCTCCGGCCGCAGCCGCTTCACGAACGCCGTGTGTATCCGCTTGCCATACAGGTCGCCGGTCACGTCGAACACCATCACTTCCAGCAGCGGATCGCGCAGCCCCGTGGTCGGCGTCCGCCCGAAATTGGCGACTCCTGGCCGCCAGTCCTGCTCCCCCTCCAGAAGCGTCCGCACCGCATAGATCCCATGCGCCGGATGCACGATCTCGCCCAGCTTCATGTTCGCCGTCGGAAAGCCCAGCGTCCGCCCGCGTTTCTCGCCATGCTCGACGATGGCGTCCACCGTCCACCAGTCGCCAAGCCCGCGCTTCGCCTCGTCCATGTCGCCGCGCTCGATCGCCTCGCGGATCCGGGAGGACGACACCTTCTCCCCGCCATCCTTCACCTCGGCCACGATATCGACGCCAAAGCCCAACTCCGCGCCCAGGCGCTGCAGAGCCGCCGCATCCCCCATCCTGTTCTTCCCGAACCGGAAGTCGAACCCGACGCTCACGCTGCGCGCGCCAATCTCGTCGAGGATCACGCGCTGGCAGAATTCGCGATCCGTCATCGCCGCCATCGCCGCGTCGAATTTCAGCAGATGCACCTGCTCGACGCCCATCCCCTCAAGCAGGATCGCCCGACGCAACGGCGTCATCAACCGGAACGGCGGCGCATCAGGCTGGAAATGTCTGCGCGGCGCCGGCTCGAACGTCGCAACACCCAGCGGCGCACCGATCCGCTTCCCCGCCGCGCGCGCACTCTCGATCACAGCGCGATGTCCGGCGTGCAGTCCGTCGAAATTGCCCAGCGCTATCGCCGCGCCGCTCTGCACGGGGCTTTTGGGCATCCGCCTATTCGGCCTTGCCCGAGGGCACCATGACGAGCGCTTCGCCCTTCATGACAACCTTGCCGTCCACTTCGCCTTTGACGCCAAGGCGCACGCGATACCCGCGCTCCACCATCTCGACCACTTCGGCCGTGGAGATCACCGTGTCGCCGATCCGAACCGGCCGCACGAATTTCAGGTTCAGCTCCATGAACACCGCGCCCGGTCCCGGCAGGTCGTTGCCCAGGATCGCGGAGATGTAGGACGCCGACAGCGCGCCATGCGCGATGCGGCCCTTGAACTGGGTCGTCTTCGCGTACTCGTCGTCCATGTGAAGCGGGTTGTAATCGCCGGATACGCGGGCGAAATCGACCACATCCTGTTCGCTGACCGTATTCTCGATCGAGACCTGCATCCCGATCGCCAGGTCCGCGAACGTCTTGCCCATCTTCATACCCAGTTCCTCACGTCTTCAGGCGTCTGGCCGAATCCGGCGCACCAATAACCGGGCTCCAATAGTCTATCCGGCCCGGGCGTGGGAGCCGATTCTCGGCCCGTTTCCGCCTGATCCCATGGAAATGTCGTTCGCGCCGGGGTCTCCGGGATACTTTCACCCTGATTCACCAATTATTCGGCGTCTGCATTTATGTTGCTACTAGCACTTTGCTGGGAGCCCGCCAAACATGGCCGTAGACTTGTCCATGCCTGTCCTCGTCGTCGATGACTATCAGACGATGATCAGGATCATCCGCAACCTGCTGACCCAGATCGGATTCAAGAACATCGACGAAGCCAAGGATGGCCGCCAGGCGCTGGAGAAGATGCAGGGCGGCCGCTACGGCCTCGTCATCTCCGACTGGAACAAGGAGCCGATGACCGGCTTCGAACTGCTCCAGCAGGTCCGGGCGAGCGACCAGCTCAAGGCCACGCCCTTCATCATGATCACGGCCGAATCCAAGACCGAGAACGTCATCGCCGCCAAGAAGGCCGGCGTGAACAACTACATCGTCAAGCCCTTCAATGCGGAAACGCTCAAGGGCAAGGTCAAGGCCGTGCTGGGGGATTTCTGATGGCCGCGAACCAGGCTGTGTCAACGGCGGCGACAAATTGTGCCAGATGGCGGCGTGAAAGTGTACCAGTCTGGTTGAAAGAAAAGGGCCGTGAAGCCCTGGCGAGTTGTGTTGCCGCGCGCGTTGAGGCGTGCGGAGCG
>Ga0105048_10005868_pt1 | contig 19847 bp, 19 predicted proteins | sample MAT05_FD_78382 | JGI IMG/M metagenome (GOLD analysis project Ga0105048, IMG submission 78382) | Freshwater microbial communities from Lake Fryxell liftoff mats and glacier meltwater in Antarctica - MAT-05 | ecosystem: Environmental > Aquatic > Freshwater > Ice > Liftoff microbial mat | place...
AGCTCGTCCTTGCACGGAGTGACCACGGTGACAGCAGCTGTCCAGCGCTCGGTCGCCTGCCAAACATCGGACGCGGCAACATCGGACGCGGCAACATCGGACGCGGCAACATCGGACGCAGCCGCCATCGGATGGATGATGCCGAGATCGGTCAACCGGTCGAGCAGCCGCGTCATCGCCGCGGTCCTCACCTCCACCTCGCCGTCACGTTGCAGCGCGTCGATCACGGCCGCGCCGCCGACCGACAGCGTGAGCACACGCAACGGTGAGCCGCCGATGAGTACCCGCCCGGCACCGGTACGACGGCACGACGAGTCGAGTCGGAAGCGACGCCGCGCGACACCCGCTGCCGGCGGGTCGGCAGTGGTGCTCACGATGCACCCGTCGGGCGTGCGGCCCACCACGAGTGCACCGCCGCGGCCAGATCGTCGCAGAGCCGATCGAACAGCACCCTGCCCTCGGCGGCCGACGCGTCGGTGGGGTCACCGAGTACGCCGTTCGGACTGATGGCGCGCACGCCGCCGGTGCGAAGCGTCGACATCACCTCGCGGAGCGGTCCGGTGTGACCGGCCACCGCCGATCCCGACCTCACCGATGTCGGGTCGATCGCGAGGAGCAACGAGGTTTCCGTACGCCCCGCGTGCGCGTCGCCGTCACGCACCGACGGTGACCACGCGAGCAGTCGGCGCCCCTCGCGGGTGCTCTGCACGACGGCGGCTCGAACAGCCTCGAGGTTGCCGCCGTGACCGTTCACCAGCACGACGCCTGCCGCCCAGTCGGCGGACCGCACCAGCTCCACCAGCACCGACGTGAGCGCCGCCGTACCGATCGACAGGGTGCCGGGGAAACCGGCATGCTCACCGCTCGCAGTGATCGACAGGGCCGGGGTGACGAGGAGTCGTGCGCCATCGAGGCTGGGCACCATCTGCACGAGCGCGGTCGCCAGTGCATTCGCGATCCGCGTGTCGGTGTCGAGCGGCAGATGCGGACCGTGCTGTTCGCACGAACCGACCGGCACCACGATCACCACCGGGCCCGCCGATGATCCGGGGTGTGGCCCCGTGTGTGATCCCGTGTGTGATCCCGTGTGTGATCGGGCAGCGAGCTCTGGCCAGGTGCGGGGGCCGAGGCGCGACACGTCGGTCGGATCGTTCGTCACCGATCAGTCCCGTGGGGCGGCGTCATGGGTGCTCGAATCGCTGGGAACGCCTGGCACCCGGGCGAGACCGATCATCAGCGCCGACATCGTGCGCTGATACACGGCTGTCCAGTCGAGCAACGGCGGGCCCACCTGCTGTCGTTCGAGGCTCACCACCCCATGGCACGCCGCCCACACGCTCGCCGCCGTCACCATCGGGTCGTCGGGGGCGAGCACGCCAGCTTCCATCGCCCGCTGCAGCCGGCCGGCGAGGAGCTGGAGCGTGCCACTCGCATGCTCGATCGCCCTTGGCGAGGGGTGGTAGTCGACGACACCGTCGAACATCACCGAGTAGAAGGTGGGGAACTCGACCGCGAACCGTCGGTACGCCTCGCCACAGTTGCGGAGATCGGACATCGGGTCGTTGGTGTCACCGGGCGACTCGATCGCGTCGCGGAGGCGGGTGAACCCCTCGATGTACAGGTGTTCGACGACGCCGTCCTTGCTGCCGAAGCGTGAGTACACGTTCATGGTGCTCACGCCTGCCACCTGGGCGATACGGCGCACGGTGAGCGCGGTCGGGCCCTCGCTGGCCAGCACCTCCCCGGCCGCACGCAGGAGGTCGGCCCCGACGCGGTCGTGCCCTTCCGCCTGGTTCTGCGGCGCCGGACCTGCCGGACCCACCGGACCCGCTGGATCGAGGTCCACCATGGGGTCGACGTTACCCGGCCGCTCGTGCGCCGCGTCCCGACACGGTGGGCCTTCTCGCGGCGACGCGCCACGGACGATGGTCGTACGACCATGTGCCCGCTGCAGTTCCGTTTCGGACCGGCAGACGCGTCAGGCCAGATAGCCCCAGATGCGCAACGTGTCGGCGATTCGGGCGGCAGCGGCTGGCGGGTCCAGCTCGAAGGTCTCACCGCAGGTGGTGCTGGTGCCGGCGTCGGTGAGCCGGCGCAGCCGCGCCAGCACGTCGTCGTCGAACGGAGCGGGCATCACCCGGGCTCGGGGCCGGTAGGGCGTGACGATCGCCGGAGCGCCGCGGTGGTGCGCGGGCGGTGTGGCCACCACCTCGATCGCGGCCGTGCGACTGGCCAGGGCTCGTGGTAGCGATGCTCGGCGCAGGGTCGCGACGGAACCCTCCACCGACAGCACACACGGCGTGGGCACCTGGAGCACCTCGCGTCGGCCACCGTCGAGGCGGCGCACCACCCGTAACCCAGATGACGCCGATGACGCCGATGACGCCGATGACGCCGATGACGCCGATGACGCCGATGACGCCGATGACGCCGATGACGCAGAGGCTGCTGGCGGGTCGGACAGATCGATCGAGACGAGTCCGAGGGCTTGGGCCACCCGGCGATGATGGGCGATGAACGCCGGGACCGAGCCGCTGCCACGGTCGAGGGAATAGTCGCCGCACAGCACCACCGTGGCCTCCGACAGCACCTGGGCGAGTTCGAACGCGACATCACGCGAGTCGGCGTCGGCGTCCATGTCGAGCCGCACCGCCCGGTGGGCGCCGGCCGCGATGGCATCACGCAATGCCCGCTCGGCGCCGACGGGGCCGGCAGCGAACGCCGAGATGTCGGTTCCCGAGACGGCAGCGAGGCGTAGGCCCATCTCCAGCGCGGCGCGGTCGGCCGGCGACACGCCGGCGAAACGGTCGTCGTCGGGGTCAGCACCCGCGTCGTCGTGCGCTGGGGTCCACTTCAGGCAGACTGCGATCATGTGCGACGGAAGACGACCCCGTGGCCGCCGTCGGGATAGGTCCAGCTGATCGCGCCCTCGACGTTGCACACGAGGTAGCACGTACCGCACTCGAAGCACTGCTCGTAGTTGAAGACGATACCTCCGTCGCTGGTGGGCACGAACAGGTTCGCCGGGCAGGCAACCACACAGTGCTGGGTGCTGCACCCCTCGCACTTGGTGCCGTCGACGACGATGTGGGCCCGCTCGTGCACATCGAACCGCACGGTGTCCATGCGGTCCTGGAACGACACTTCGGGCCAGGCGGGGTCACGTTCGATGTGCGTCATCCGAAGCTCCGCAGTCCGTCGAGCCCGTCACGGGCGAGATCGCGGCGGCGGATGCCGAGGCGTTTGCGTTCCGACGCCACGATGCGGCGCAGGCCGGGCTTCGGGTCGGGATTGTCGACCCGGAACATGCGCTCGGCGACGCTGGTGATCAGTTCGGGGTACAGGTGCTGCACGCGGTCGCTGAGCACGAGTTGCGGGGCCCGGCGCAGCTTGCGGTGGTCCTTCAGCACAAAGGTCTCGCCGAGCCGTCGTTCGTAGCCCGCCAGGCCCACCATCGACACGTCGCCCCGGCCGAGCGCCTCGATCGCTGCGCGGCCTGCATACATCCCGCTGGCCATCGCGAAGTTGACACCCTCGAGCCAGATGCCTGCGGCGAGGCACATCGCTGCGGCGTCGCCGGCCACCAGCAGGCCGTCGCCGGTGAGCTTCGGCATCATCGACAGGCCGGCCTCGGGGATGAGGTGGGCTGAATACTCCTTGAGCTCGGCGCCCTCGACGAGCGGGGCGATGGCCGGGTGGGCCTTCAGCCCGGCGATGATCTCCTCGGGCCGCCGACCCTGGGCCGCCAGCTTCGGCAGCTTGAGCACGGCGCCGACGGCGATGGTGTCGAGGTTGGTGTACACGAAGCCGCCACCGTTCACCCCGCCGGTGCCGCCGAGGATCTCGATGTCGACACCCTCGCGGCCGCGCACACCGAAGCGTTCGTCGATCACCTCCTTCGGGAGGGCGAGCGTCTCCTTCACGCCGAGGGTGTAGTTCGCAGCGTCGGCGGGGCCATGCAGACCGGCCTCCTTGGCGACGAAGCTGTTCACCCCGTCGCAGGCGATGACCAGACCGGCACGCAGATCGCCGTCGGGGCGGTCGGTGCGCACCCCGATCACGCGACCGGTGCCGTCGCGCAGGAGGCCGATCACCGTGGTGCTGCACAGCACCTGTGCGCCGGCTGCCTCGGCATGGCCGGCCAGCCAGTGATCGAAGTCGGGTCGGTACGCGGTCGCGCCGTTGTAGGGCGGGGCGCCCCACGCGGTGTTGCGGAAGTCGACCGTGAGCGCCTGCGTGGGCGTGAGCACCATCGTCGAACGCCGGGTCACCCACCGCTGCACCGGTGCCTCTTCCCACCACCGAGGGATCAGCTCGTCGAGGATGCGTGGGTACACCACGCCGCCGTACATGTTCTTGCTGCCGGGGAACGGCCCGCGCTCGAGCAACACGACCGACCGGCCGGCGCGGGCCAACTCGATGGCTGCACAACTGCCTGCGGGGCCTGCGCCCACCACGACGACGTCGACGTCGGTGCCGGCGAGGACGTCGCGCTCAGCCACGGGTGACCTCGCCCGTGAGCGCCGGTCCGACACGGTCAGCGGATCCGGAGGAGCGCGGCTCGATGACGCTGCGGTCGCTGCGTTCACCGCCACTGCGGAGCAGGCCGACCAGCTCGGAGAGCACGGCGTTCGCGTCGGCCACGACGGCAAGATCGGCCAGCTGCATCATCGGGCAGTGCGCGTCGGTGTTCACGCTGATCACGTGCTCGGGGTGACCGAGTCCGCTCGTGTGCTGCACGGCACCGCTGATGCCGAACGCGAGGTAGAGCTCGGGCGCCACCACCACGCCGGTGGTGCCGATCTGACGTTCGTGCTCGATCCACCCCCGGTCGGTGATGACGCGTGTGGCCCCGACGCTCGCTCCCAGCAGCGAGCCGAGCTCGGCGAGTTGTGCGAACTGCTCGGACGACTGCAGGCCTGCGCCACCCCCGACGATGCGGCCTGCTTCTGCGAGGTCGATCGTGGCCGCGTCGGGTGGCAGCACCTCGACCACGCGGGCATCGCAGATGCCTGCTGCGTCGATCGCCAGCTCGAGCTCGGTCACCACGGTCGATCCGGTGGATCCGGTGGATCCGGTGGGGGGCTCGACGCCGCGCACACCGACCTGAAGGGTGGCCACGAGCGAAGCCGGCACGGGCATGGTGTGCATCATCCGGCCACCGTCGCGTGGCACGACGACGATGTCGGTGCCGACTCGGGTGGCGCCAGCCATGAACGGCCGCTCGAGTGCTGCTGCGATGCGGGGGCCGAGGTCTCGCCCGTCGGGTGACGCCGGCAGCACGATGATCGCTTCGTGGGCCAACACCATGGCCAGGGCCGCGGCCCAGGCGCCTGGCCGGAACACACCCACCTCGCAGAGCTGCACCTCTGTGCAGCGGGCGTCGGCAGACGTGCTGGTCAGATGGGCGGCAGCGAGAGCCACCTGCTCACCGATCAGCACCGCCCGGCCACCGCACTCGGCGACCGTCTCGTGGGCACCGGCCGGGAGCGCGCCTTCTCGGACGGGGATCACGGCCAGCACAGCGATCAGGTTAGAAGGCCCGGCGGTGCAGTGGGCAACTCGCCCTGCACTCGTGCGTCACCTGACCTGGGCGCTCCTGCGCCGGTTCATCTGGGCGTCGTTCATCTGGGCGACATGCGGTACGGGAGCGGACGAGGCGGTCGCGACGCAGAATTCGCGCGTCAGGTGGTGGTGTCGACGATCGAGCTACTCCGCTCGATCGCGTGCACGCGCCGCTTGGCGCGCACGTGGCGGACCACTTCGATGACGACGTTCACCGACAGCGCGGTACCGAATGCCACCCAGAACGCCAGCGTGTGGTTGTCCTTGAACGGCTCGCCGATCAGTCGCGCCAGGCCGGCCGCGTACGTGGCCCAGATGGTGCACGCGATCGCCACCCAGCCGACGAACCACAGGCGGGGCTGGCGGGTGATGCCGCTCGACAGGGTGAGCACCGTGCGGCCGCCCGGGATGAACCGCGCCGTGATGAGCAACAGGCCACCGCGCTCGCGGATCTGGTCGGAGGCCCACTGCATTCGCGCCGCGAACTTCGGTTTGCGTGAGGCCCGCAGCGCGAAGCGATCGGCGAAGCCCCGACCGATGAGATAGGCGGTGTTGTCTCCCAGGAACGCACCCACGGCGCCGCAGACGATCACCATCCACAGCGAGTACGGCGCCTCGCCGACGGCAACCGCCACGCCGGCGATGATCACTGTCGTCTCACTGGGGACGATCGGGATGATCGAGTCGAAGAATGCGATGGCGAACACCGCGCCGAGGAACCACCAGTTGGCCGACCAATCCCCGAGGGTGTCGGTGATGTCAGTGATCCAGCTGAAGACCCCGGCGAGCATGAAGTCGCAAGGTTACTGCGCGTTCGGCCGCCGCGGCGGCCGACGACCCGATGACGGTGAGGTGACCCATCTTGCGCCCCGGCCGGGGACCGGCTTTGCCATAGAGGTGCAGGTGTGCGCCCGGATCGGACAGTGCAGCCGCCCAGTCTGGCGGTCCAGCGGACCACTCGTCGCCGAGCAGGTTCACCATCGCCGCCCCCGCGCCGATCAACGACGGGTCGCCCAGCGGCAGCCCGCACACGGCCCGGACCTGCTGCTCGAACTGGCTGGTCGCGGCGGCGTCGAGGGTCCAGTGGCCGCTGTTGTGGGGACGCGGCGCGAGCTCGTTCACGAGCAGCGCGTCGCCGACCACGAACATCTCCACGGCGAGCACGCCGACGTAGTCGAGTGCTTCGGCGATCCGCACCGCCAGCTCGGGGGCGCCATCGGTGTGCTCGGCCGGCACGACGGTGAGGTCGAGGATCCCGCCGACGTGGGTGTTCGCCGCAGTGGGGTGCACCGCGCAGTGCCCGTCGGTGCCTCGTGCGAGCACCACCGACACCTCGCGGTCGAGGGGCAGGCGTTGCTCGAGCACGCAGGCGACCCCACCGAGGGAACGCCAAGCGGCGGTCAGCTCGTCGTGGTCGGCGACGGTGATCTGCCCCTTGCCGTCGTAGCCGAGTCGCGCCGTCTTCAGGATCGCGGCACCGACGATGCCGCGCTCGACCATCGGTACGGCGAGATCGGTATCTGACTCGATCACTGCGAACGGGGCGATCGGGATGCCTGCGGCACGCAGGAACGCCTTCTCGAGGCGTCGGTCCTGCGTGATCTCGATCGCTCGCGGCGCCGGCCGGACGAGTGTCGACGCAGCCAACGCGTGCAGCGCCGTTGCTGGCGGGTTCTCGAACTCCGTCGTCACCACGGCGCAGTCGCGAGCCAGGGTGGCGAGCGCATCGATGTCGTCGTACGGGGCAGCGAGGTGCACATCAGCTGCCGCGCCGGCCGGCGCCGACGGGTCGGGTTCGAGCACCATCGTCCGGTAGCCCATCGTGCGCGCGGCCATCACGAAGTAGCGGCCCAACTGCCCGCCGCCGAGCACTCCGATGGTGGCGGGGGGCAGGATCGGGTGCTGATTCATGCCGGCGGCAACGTACTCGCCGCTGCCTCGTCGTGGCGTCGCTGCCGATCTGCGACCAGCTGCCGGAACAGGTGGGGGTCGTCTGCGGCCAGGAGTGCGACGGCGAACAGTGCCGCATTGGCGGCCCCGGCATCGCCGATGGCGAAGGTGGCCACGGGCACGCCGGCCGGCATCTGCACGATCGAGTACAGCGAGTCCAGCCCCGACAGGTGCCGCGACGGCACCGGTACTCCGAGCACGGGCACCGTCGTCTTCGCGGCGATCATGCCAGGAAGGTGCGCAGCGCCGCCGGCGCCGGCGATGATCGCCCGGAAGCCGGCGGCATGCGCGGCCTCGGCGAAGGCGAACATCTCGTCGGGCATGCGGTGAGCCGACAGCACCTGTGTGTGGTGAGCGACGTCGAAACCGTCGAGCACCTCGACGGCCTTCGACATCGTCGACCAATCGCTGCTCGAACCCATCACGATCGCGACTCGCGGCCGGTGCTCGTCAGGGGCGGCGTCACGGGCTGCGTCACTTGCGGCTGCGGCGGTGGCGTTGTTCACGACGACAGAGTCTGCCCGATCGGGCTCAGACGCCGGCACCGGCGCGCTCGCCCTCGACGATCGCGGCATGAGCGCGGCGCGGCGCCACGCAGTCACCCACGCGTTCGACGTCGACGCCAGCGGCGACGAGGTCGTGGTACAGCCAATCGACCGGGTTGGGCGGGATGGCGAGCACCAGCCAGTCGAGGTGGCGCGTCTGGTTCGCCCCGGTCGGGTGGTGCAGCAGTGTGAGCTCGGTACCGACGAAACCCATCGGCACGAGATCGGTCGATTGCACGATCCCCTTGGCGCCGGCGCGCATCCACCAGTTCTCCATGTCGAGGGTGATGCCGAGGTCCTGGCCCACCACCATGCCAGGGGTGACGATCTCCACGTGACAGCCGCGGTCGGCGAGCAGCTCGGCGACCGACGTGGCGTGGTGGAACCCGATCTCGTCGACCACCACCACCGTGTCGCCCTCGGCCGGGCCGGGCACGTTGCCGCGCAACACGTCGCGGATGTCGAGCACGTTCGGCGCTTCACCCTGCACCCACCATGGCTGCTGCGCCTCGGCGCCCGTGGCGACGATCACCCGGTCGGGCGCCTGCTCGGCGACGAACCCGGGCCACACGCCGACGCCGTACTCGATGGTCACCCCGAGCCGTCGGCATTCGGCGAGCTGGTTGCGCACCATGTCGCCGAACTCGGCGCGGTTCGGGACGCTGGCGGCGAGGCGCACCTGTCCGCCTGCATGCGCCTCCTGCTCGTAGACGGTGACGGTGTGGCCGTTGCGTGCGGCGGCGATCGCGGCCTGCAGTCCGCCGGGACCGGCACCCACCACCATCACCCGCTTGGGCTTCGGGACGAGCCGGACGGTGCCCACGCCCTCGGCCTCACGGCCGGTACGAGGGTTCTCGATGCAACCGAGCCACCGGTTCAGGCCCATTCGGCCGACGCACTCCTGGTTGCAGCTGAGGCACAGGCGGATCTCGTCGGTGGCGCCGGCTCGGGCCTTGGCCGCGAAGTCGGCGTCGGCGATCTGGCCGCGCACCACGCCCACGAGATCGCAGTGGCCCTCGGCGAGTGCCCGTTCGGCTTGGAGCGGGTCCTTGAACCGGCCGACGCCGATGACCGGGAGGTCGACTGCCTTGCGGAAGGCACTCGGGATGAACATCGCGTAGCCGGGCGGGATGTGCATGCTCGCCTCGATCATGAACAGGCTCGCCGTAGCCACGCCGATCGACGTGTTGATGTAGTCGACCTGACCGGTGGCTTCCACGATCTTGGCGACCTCGACGGCATCGTCGATGGTCGTGCCGCCCTCGATCAGTTCATCGCCGCAGAGGCGCACACCGAGCGCGAGGCGGTTGCCGATCACGTGGCGGACGGCGGCGACGATCTGGGTGAGCAGTCGCGTGCGGTTCTCCATCGAGCCGCCGTACTCGTCGGTGCGTCGGTTGGTGGCTGGCGAGAGAAAGCCGCGAACGATGGAGGAGTGGCTGCACTGCAGCTCGATGCCGTCGAACCCTCCCTCTGCGCAGTGCTCGGCCACGAGGGCGTACCCGGCGATGATCTCGTCGATCTCGGCGCGGTCGACGGCCTTGGGTACTTCGCGGAACAGTGGATCGGCGACGGCCGAGGGCGCCCACACGGGCAGGCGCGAGAACATCGACGATGCCTGTCCACCGTTGTGGTTGATCTGGGCGAAGATCGGCGTGCGGTGGCGATGCACTGCATCGGTGATGCGCCGATAGCCGGGGATCACGTTGCGATGGAAGCCGTGGATCAGCTTCTCGTACGGCCAGTCGGTGGCGTGGGTGGAGTGCTCCTCGGTGATGATCAACCCCGCACCGCCGGCAGCGCGGGCCGCATAGTACGCGGCGTGCTGCTCGGTGGGCTTGCCGTCGCGGGCATAGTTGGTGAGATGAGCGCTGAAGACGATGCGGTTGCGGGCGGTGACCGGCCCCAGTTCGAGGGGGGTCCACAGATACCGGTACGCCATGGCCCCGATCGTACGGAACCCGGCGTGCGATCGCCGCACGGACGACCGCTGTCCGGCCGGACGTCACGTCCGACCAGTACCGGTGGGGCGAGACGTCAGTACCGGAGCACCGCTCCGACCCGATCGGAGTCGGCAAGATCGCCGGAGGGCACCATGACGGCGCGGCCGCCCTTGCTGAGCACCGTCTCGATGAGCTCGTCGATCACGTCGTCGATCACGTCGGGTGACCATGTGTCCTTGGCCGGTTCGAGACGACCGTCGCGGACGCGGGCCGCCACCTCGTAGTCGTCTTCGACGACGAGTAGCTCGACCCGGCCTTCGTGGGCGAGATCCCACACCTCGTCGAGACCGCCTGCGTAGCGGTGCTGGTCGCGCGCGACGCCGAGGCTGGTGCGAGCGCGTTCGGCGTCGGTGCGGAGCCAGTCGACGATCAACGGCCATGCGAGGTGATGCAGATCCGACCAGCCGGTTCGGTCATGATTGCCCGGCACGGTGCCGATGGGCTCCAGTCCATCGAGCTTCAGTAGTTCGCGGACCGAGCGGTCGACCCCCGCGACCACCAGCGGCAGGGGGAACTCGCGATGGATCGCCTGCACCGCATGGCTCACGGCGCGAGACCATTGGGCCAGGTTCTGGTCGTCATCCTTCAGCAACGGCCACTCGGCTCCGCGTTCCTCGACGAGTCGGGTGCGGTCGCCGAGCAGCACCCGCGCCTTGCGATCGCTCACCGTGATGACACGGTACGAAGCGGTGCGGTTGGCATCGGCCACCATGTCGCGGGTGGCGAAGGTGTCGTCGATGATGACGCGACTGCGGACCTCTCGGCCGAGCCGCACGATGGCCTGGTGCTGCGGCGACACGCAGATGGCGAGTGCACGAGTCGGTGATTCCGACGATGCACGGCCGATCAATTCGACGATGGTGGCGGTGATCGCCCGGCGGGTCTCGTCCGCGACGTCACCGTCGAGACGGTTGTCGACGATGTCGGCCAGGTGGATCAACGAGGCCGCGTCGTCGGCGTGCAAGGCGTCGCCGGGGCGAGTGTTCTGCAGGACCGTGACGCTGGGGTAGCAGATCTGACGTTGGAGGTCGGCGAGCAGGGCTCTGTTCATGACTGGACTCCGTTCGTATCGTGAGGAGGGATCGTTGCCGGGGCCATCACCGAGGCCGCCGCGGGGGCCGCCAGGGGCATGCCGTTGGTCCGCTCGTCGAGCCAACGTTGGGCACGAGGGTGCAGGGTCGCGAGTCCGACGAGTCCGGCGAACGCGACCGATGCGCCGACGACTCGGAACGAACCGACGATCGCCACCACGAGGGCGCCACCGATGATCATCCCGAGGCCCGATGCGATGAGGGCCGTGCGGCCGCTGCGTGATCCAGACACCTTGGACGCCGCCGATGCAGCTCGTGCGGTGGTGCGGTCGAGCGCCCGCTCGGCCCAGGCGAACTCGGTGGCGAGGACGGCGAGGCCCACCACGATCACCAGCACGCCGGGTCCGGGCAGGGCGAGCATCGCCACGCCGGCACCCAGGATCGCGACCCCGACCACCAGGACGGCCAGTCGCTTGGTGTTCCGCCCGATCCAGCGCAACCAGTCGATGGGTGGATGAAGATCGATCCAGCGCGAGGGGGTGCTGTGCAGAACCGACGGAACCGACGGACCTGATCGATCTTCGGCTGATGAGTTGGGGACCTGTTCGGGCACGCGGACCTCGCGACGTGTCGCCGAAGGTCTCTCCCGCTCCGAGGCGCCGGCACGAACACCGACGTCGGGTTGGAGTGGCCGACCGAGCGGGCAACAGGCCCACTGTGTTGACGGTACGACCGGCGACCACCACGACCGCATGTCACGCGATGTGCGTGTCGGGAGCTGTTGTGGTGATCGAGGGATACTCCCCTTCTGTGCCGAGGATCATAACAGTGGAGCTGGATCCCTGGCAACGGAATCTAGTCATCGAAGCGTCGTGGGTCGATGGTCAGCAGCTCGGCGTCGAGCACCTTCTGGGTGACGACCTTGCCCAGGTCACGCAACGACGCACACGCGTCGGCGCCGACGGCGGCCCACGGCGCGACCGCCGAACGATCGGTGATCGCTTCGATCCGGTCGCGCTGTGCCCGGCCGGCGTCGGTGAACGATCCGTCGGGATCGACCAGGCCACGCTCGGCCATCGACCCGACGCAGGTCTCCCACTCGTCGTCGCTCCAGGCGCGAGTCGCCTGCAACGCGGCGCGCGGCACGTCACCGGATGCCGCGTGCGACACCAGAGCGTCGAGGCCGGACAGTCCCTCGGTGACGAGCGCGGCGATGTGCCCGTCGCCGCGGAACTCGCGCAAGAGCGTCTGCGCGTGCCACAGCACGAGGTGCGGTTCGTCGGGCCAGGGCAGTGCTGCGTGTGCTGCGAACAGGGGCCGCCCCTCGAGGTGCTCGCACGCCACGAGCGCGGCCCGACGAACGATCTGAGCGCCGTCGGCGAGCTCGGGCGAACCCAGTAGTTCGGCACCGAAGGCACGGGTGAGCGAGTCGTCCACCGCTGCGAGCCGGGCGCCGAGCAGAGCCTCGGGCGTGGTGAGGGTCCACAGCCCGTCCATTGCGCGGCGCACCAGCGCCGGGTTGAAGTTGTAGAAGGTGGCGATCACCACTGCGGCACTCACCGGGCCCATCGCCGCGACCCGCGAACCGAAGTAGCCGGATCGGTGGTGGGTGACGCCGACCTCGGCATAGCGGGGTGGCGCGTCGGGTGTGAAGTAGATCATCCCATGCACGGCTTCCAGCCGGCGCCATGTGCGGCGGGCATCTGCCGGTCCGACGTGCTGGCCGGGGTGCTGGCCGGCGGAAGAGGTGGCTGGGTCGGCGCTCATGCAGGCACCGTAGGTCGTTGCTGCCTGCGCGACGAACGGCAGCGGGGCCAGCCCGCACCGTCGGGCGCCACCCGGAGGTCGCCTGTCAAGGGGGCGCCGGCCCGGTGCGGTTCGCGCAGAGGGTGCCTGTCTGCGCGCGCCGCAGCTCCTAGCATCGGCCCGATGGCCGAACGTACGCGCGGGACCGCTCGCGGGAGATCCCGTGGGATCATCCACGGCGAGCGGGTCGCGCCACGCACCGATCCACGTCCGGAGGTGCGTCCCGAGAGCCGGATCCCCCGCGGCACCTCGACGTCGAACTTCGGTGTCTCCAAGCGCGAGAACCACGACGCCTCAGCGTTCTACGCCCGATTCGCGGCACCGGAGGTGAGCGAGGACGACACCGTCGCAACGCCCACCTCGATCGACCGGATCGTCGTCGGCGACGCCCGTGACATGCGCGAGATCGCCGACAACTCCGTGGCCCTGGTGGTGACCTCGCCGCCGTACTTCGCCGGCAAGGCCTACGAGGAGGCGCTCGGCGAGGGTGGGGTGCCGGCCAACTACCTCGAGTACCTGCAGATGTTGCGCGATGTGTTTCGCGAATGCGTGCGCGTACTCGAGCCGGGTGGCCGCATCGCCGTCAACGTCGCCAACCTCGGGCGCCGGCCCTACCGGTCGCTGTCGGCCGACGTCACCTCGATCCTGCAGGACGACCTGCGCCTGCTGCTGCGCGGCGAGATCGTGTGGGTGAAGCAGCGTGGCGCGTCGGGTTCGTGCGCATGGGGATCGTTCCAGCGGCCAGGCAACCCGGTGCTGCGCGACGTGAGCGAGCGGATCATCGTGGCCAGCAAGGGCCGGTTCGACCGGGCCGTCGATGCCAAGCAACGGGTGAAGCGCGGCCTGCCGTCGGTGAGCAGCCTCACCCGCGACGAGTTCATGGAGGCGACCCTCGACGTGTGGGAGATGCCGGCCGAGAGTGCGTCTCGCGTCGGCCACCCCGCTCCGTTCCCGGTAGCCCTTCCCGAACGATTGATCCATCTGCACACCTATGTCGGCGATCTCGTGCTCGACCCGTTCATGGGTTCGGGCAGCACCGCCGTCGCCGCGGTGCGTACCGGACGTCACTACATCGGCTACGACACCGACGGCGCGTACGTCGAAGCAGCCGAGGCCCGCCTCGCCCGCGAGGTGGCGGACCTTACTGGCGACCCGCCTGTCGACGCCGTGCACCTCGTTCCCGGTGCCGGTCGCGATACCGACCCGGTGCGTGGCGGATGGGCGTCGAAGGACTACGCGAAGTGGTGCCTCGCCGAGGCTGGCTTCACCGAGATCACCGACGACGCAGCGGTCGCCACCGGTGTGCAGCCGAGCCTGCGGTGTCGTGCTGGCGATGGCACGGTGTGGTGGGTGGAGGTGTCCGGTGGCCGTACCGGGTCGCGCCCGGGCCTGCTCCGCATGGAGAACCTCTGGAAGGCCATCGCCAAGGGCGCCGTCGTGGCCGCGGTCGAGCCGTCCAGTCGTTACGTCGTGCTCGCGTGGGGGCTGCCGTCGCCGGCCTCCGGCGGCAAGGCGCTCGTCACCGTGACCGGCCCGGATCGGCCTGTCGCTGCAGTGATCGACCTGTCGACGCCAACGTGCGTCGACGCCCTCCGCGCCCTGCTCTGAACCATCCGAGCCAGCGCTCGATCACGCGCTCCACCACATCGGGCGACGCGTCCGGCCGTCGGCGGCCGTCGGCGGCTGTCGCCGGCTGTCGCGTCAGTCGACCCAGGCGGCCAGGAGGTCGGGCAGACGGAGTTGTTCGGGCACTGCGTCGGCACCGGCCGCTGCGGCGATGTTGCGGTCGATCGTCGCGTGGAGGTGCCAGATGCGGCGCTCCTGGTAGTTGAGCGGGATGCCCCCGTGCGCGGCGGTCTCGACCGAGCGCTGGATCGGCTCGAGGTTCTTGGTGTCCTCCTCCATCACCACCTCGAAAGCCGGGAGGCGTCGGTCCCAGGCGGCGTGGCGCTCGGGCTCCACCCCGTCGGCCGAGCCGAGCCACACGCGCTCGAGTCGGGTGCGGTCGACCGCCTCCGGCCAGAACTGCAGGATGGGGAAGCCCACCTTGTCGAGCGGCGTGATGAGATTCGGGAAGATCCCGTACGCCGGGTTGGTGGTGTCGAACAACTCGCCCAGTCCGTCGATCGAGGGCAGATCGCGGTGGCTCTCGCGACCCGAGGCGATCACGGCTTCCGACAGTGGTGTGTACATCCGGCTGTGGCCGTTGCGCACCAGGCTGATCGCCGCCCCGGCAGGACGCAGCACGCCTGCGACCGTGGTCGGGTGGATCGTCTTCGCGTGGTACACCTCGAGGAAGCCCTCGGCCATGATCTTCCAGTTGCACCGGTGGGTGGTGCTGAGCCTGGTGACCACGCGGAGGTCGGCGTGGGCCACCTCGTCGAGTTCGTCGACGAGCGGGCCGAGCCACGACAGCAGCGGTTCGGCATCCGCATCGAGGTTCACGAACAGCAGACCACCCCACGCTTCGCATCGCACGCCGACCAGCGCTCGCTCGTCGGGCTGGAGGCCGACGAAGTCGCGCTCGTCGGGCACGCGCACGAGGCGCCCGGCATGGTCGTAGCTCCACGAGTGGTACTGGCACACCATCAACCGGCAGGTGCCGCACTCGTCGCGCACGACGGGAGCACCGCGGTGACGACAGGCATTGAAGAACGCCCGGACGACTCCGTCGTCGCCGCGCACGAGCACCAGCGGTCGACCGACCACATCGACCGTGCGATAGTCGCCGGCGCCGGGCAGCTCGCTGGCATGGGAGACGAACATCCAGTTGCGGCCGAACACGTGTTGGTACTCGAGTTCCCACATGTCGTCGTCGGTGTAACGCCCGAGCGGCAGGTCGGGCAGCTTGGGGAATCCCTCGGGTGGCCCCGTGCGCGCGAACTCGTACGCGCTCTGGGCGTTGATGCGATCGACGAACGCCTGCTCCATCAACTCACAGTGCCACGGTGTACAGGTCGAATCGTTCATCGGACCATGTCGCGATCGCATCGAGCGGATGCCCGTCGAACAGCAGTAGGTGACGGGCGAAGCGACCCTTCGCAGCCTTCGCATCGTGCCCTGCCACCTTGCCGGTGCGCTCGACGAACGACACCGACACACCCTGCACGCCGTCGGGCACCCATGCGGCGCGGTGCTCCTGCGGCAACACGTCGACCACGAACCGGCGGGCCGCCCAGGTGTTGATGGCCGTCGACACAGCGGGGCGCCACCATGTCGACAGCTTTCCCAGCGGGGGCAGCGATGCGCCCATCTTCAACCGGTAGTCGGGCACTGGATCGTCCACTCCCACCACGCCGAGGAGGCCGGAGACGACCACCACCGACGACCTCGCTCGTGCTCGGGCATCGGCCGGGAGCGAGGCGAGGTCGAGGTGGTCCCACACCACGCCGGTGTAGCGGGCAGCGGCATGCAGCACCGGGGCGCCGGCGAGCAACGAGGCGTTCGCCGATTGGGCGCGGGTCAGGTGTGCGCCACCGACACCCAGGAGCTTCTCGTCGCCACCGCCGTGTGCGGCGAGCGCACGTGCCACCTGCTCGCGTCGACCTGCGAGCTCGCGCAGGTGGCGGTTGCTGCCAGCGCTCGGATCCCATGTGCCCCGCCCGCCGACGGCCTTGCCCTCCGACGGCGGCAGCAGGAGAGACAATGAGACGTTTTTCTTCACCATGTCTCAACTTTCGTTTACAGTGATGGACCATGCGTCTCGAGATCGACAGTGACAAGTGCCAGGTCCACAACCGTTGCTACGCCCTCGCACCCGAACTCTTCGACGTCGATGACTATGGCTCGGCGATGGTGCTGAACGATGGCATCGTGCCGGCAGAACTCGAGGAACTCGAGGAGAAGGCTCGGCTCGCGATCGCCAACTGCCCCGAATTCGCCATTTCGGTTGCCGCCGACTGACCCGCTCGGCACCCCACCCACCTCACCCGATGCCCTGCGCACCCCTGTTCTCGAAGGAGCAACCCGTGACCGACACCCTGCCTCACGACCCCGAAGCGAGCATGTACGGCCCGGTCACCGACTGGGCCACCGACTTCGATCATGCCGATCCCGACTACAACCGGCACGCCCACGAGATCTGGGCCGACCTACGCGCGACGTGCCCGGTGGCCCACACCGATCGGTACGGCGGCACGTGGCTGCCGGTCACCCACGCCGATGTCACGCGGATCGCCTACGACACCGAGCACTTCACGTCGCGCTCGGTGGTGGTGAACACGGGTGAGCAGCTCGCCGAGGCGCCGATCGGCGGTGCCCCGCCGATCACCAGCGACCCGCCGTTCCACCACCACGCGCGCCGCCTCCTGCTGCCACCGTTCGCCCCGAAGAAGATCGATCCGTGGGAAGACGACGTCCGTGCGTTGTGCCATCAACTCATCGACGACATGGGTGATGCCGACACGATCGACGCAGCCGTGCAGTACTCGCAGCACATCCCGGTGAACGTGATCGCTCGCATGCTCGGATTCCCGCTCGAGGATGCCGATCTGTTCCGAGGATTCGTGCACGACACGCTCGAAGGTGTGAACCACGATCCTGCCGTGCGGATGGCTGCGTTCGAGCGGCTCGATGCATACCTCGACCTGCAGATCCAGGACCACGTCGACAACCCGCGCGACGACCTCACCACCTTCTTGATGAACTCCACCATCTTCGATCAGCCGCTCTCGCACGAACACGTACGCGGCAGCATCGTGCTGCTGTTGCTCGCCGGCATCGACACCACCTGGAGCGCGATCGGCTCCAGCATCTGGCACTTGGCCGGCACGCCCGGCGATCTGCGGCGTCTGTGGGCCGAGCCCGAGCTGTGGCCCACTGCGATCGAGGAGTTCCTCCGCGCGTACGCCCCGGTGACGATGGCGCGCATGGTGGCCAAGGATCACGACTTCAACGGGTGCCCGATGAAGAAGGACGAGTGGGTGCTGTTGCCGTTCCCGGCAGCGAACCTCGATCCGGCCGAGTTCGATCGTGCCGACGAGGTGCTGATCGACCGTGAGGTCAATCGACACGCGGCCTTCGGTCTCGGTATCCATCGGTGCCTCGGCTCGAACCTTGCCCGCCTCGAGGTGCGCACTGCGGTCGAGACCTTCGTGGAGCGGTTCCCCGAGTTCGAGCTCGCCGACCCTGCCGCGGTGCGCTGGAGCGTCGGCCAGATCCGTGGGCCACGCGAACTGCCGATCAGGGTGCTGCGTCGGGCCTGAAGGCCCCTCCGGCGGCGCTGCGAACTCGCCGGGTCGTCCGGTGCGCCAGCATGCGGTCAGGTCGCCGCGGTGTGGCCGGTGACCGTGCGCCGCCCGATGCGCGCGATCTCAGGCGAGCGACACGACGTCAGGCGCAGGTGAGGTGTACGTACGTCGGTGGCACGCTGATGGTCAGGTGACCGCAGCGGGCGCCGCGTGGGCGGGGCCACCAGCGTGTCGCTCGCCGCCGTCGACGTAGATGCCATCGCCGATCACCAGGACGCGGGCGATCAGGCAGACCACGAGCGCTGGCACCATGGTGTGCGGGCCGAACAGCTCGCCCGCCATCACGGCGGATGCGAGCGGCACGTGTGCGGCTGCGCCGAACACCGCCACGAGCCCCATCGCAGCCAGTGCAACGGGAGCGAGACCGAGGGGTTCGGCGAGCATCGAACCGAGGGTGCCGCCGATCACGAACAGCGGCGTCACCTCACCACCGACGAAACCACTGCCGAGGGCGATCACGGTGAACAACAGCTTGAGCGCCGGGTCGTGCCAGCCCGCGTCGCCGAGGAATGCGTCATCGAGCAGGGGCAGCGACAGGCCCAGGTAGTCAGCGCCGAGCACCAGTGCCAGCACCGCTGTCGCCCCGCCGCCGATGGCCGGTCGAAGGGGAGCCCACGGCACCAGATGTTGCATCCATCGTTTGGTGAGCGGCACCACGCGTGCGAACGCGAGCGCGGTGAGGCCGAACGCGACCCCCGCTGCGACGAGGCCGAGCACGTTGCCGGCATCGAACGGCACGACGATGTTCGGTCGCGGGTGGTGGTCGTGGCCGAGCAGTCGGACGACGCCATGACCGACGAACGCGGCCGGCACGGCGGCGACGAGTGCTCGCCAGGTGCGTCGTCGGGCCACTTCGAGGGCGAACACCACCCCGGCGAACGGCACCCCGAACACGGCGCCGAAGCCGCCGGCCAGGGCAGCCCGGGCGAGGGTGGCGCGCTGATCGTGATCGAGGTGCAGGCGTCGCGCTCCTGCGTCCGTCAGCGACGCCGACATCTGCACCGCGGTGCCTTCGCGCCCGACGGAGGCGCCGAACAGGTGGCCGAGCAACGTTCCGCCGTGCACCAGGGGTGCCATCCGTGCCGGTGCGCCGATGGTGTAGGCGTGGGCCTCGCTGACGGCGAGGGCGGTGCCTCCGCCAGCCCGCCCCCCGACGCGGTGGTAGACGAACCCGACGAACAGGCCGGCGAGGGGGAGCAGCCAGACGAGCCACTCGTGGTCGAGCCGGGTGTCGGTGACTGCGTCGAGCAGTTCGAGCAAGACGAAGGATGCCACGCCGGCCAGCACGCCCGAGAGCGCACCGAGGGTGAGCAACTGCAGGTTGCGGACGACGTGGGCGCGCACGGCTCAGAGCTTCTTGAGCGGCGCCCAGGCGAGCGACAGGTGCTTGGTACCCACGCCCGGGAATCGCACGGTGGCCTCGGCCCGGTCGCCTTCGCCGCGCACCTCGAGGATGATGCCCTCGCCGAAGGTGGGGTGCTCGACATCGTCGCCGACCTCGAGGCCGATCGATTCGGCACCCGAGGGTGCCGGTTGCGAGCGGCCTGCGCGCAGCGCCGCCTCGACCACCCGTTCGCGGTGCGCCTGGGCGTCGTCCTCGTCGGGGTCGAACGACGACAGCGGGCTGCGTCGCTGGTACGCCGCTGGTTCGGCGGCGCTGCGATCGCGGCTGCGGTCCCGGTCGCGGTCGCGGTCGCG
>Ga0105048_10005871_pt1 | contig 19833 bp, 16 predicted proteins | sample MAT05_FD_78382 | JGI IMG/M metagenome (GOLD analysis project Ga0105048, IMG submission 78382) | Freshwater microbial communities from Lake Fryxell liftoff mats and glacier meltwater in Antarctica - MAT-05 | ecosystem: Environmental > Aquatic > Freshwater > Ice > Liftoff microbial mat | place...
GCAGGTCTAACCGGGCGCCTCGCGCACTACAGGGTTGAAGCCCGACGAACGACTATGTTGTTGCCTCCAAACTAGACAGTCCGGCGATGTTAGTGCTAAACCATCACTCGACCGCTACTGCCTGCAGTTCACGAATGACTCGCAGTCTGGAAGCGGCGCGCTTTCCATTGTCATACTCGATGTTGCGACCCGAGACCTCTACTTCGCAAAGGACAAGTCGCTTCCCGTCAGAGACGCTGGACGCGAAGGTTTCGCCTCGGCCCGTGGCGTCGATGGCCAATTGCTGGTCGAAGTAGTAGTAAAACCCGCCACCGTGGCCCGAAGAGCGGCCTGCGACCGCCATTTATCGAGGTGGTACGGGGACCCGTCATAGGCGCTGACCAAGTGCCCTTCGCCGTCCTTCGCGAGTACCTTGAACCCCGTCCAACCTCCAGTGGAAGGCGCCTTGCACTTGACGACAAGCTTGCCCTGGTAGTGCTGGACTAGCTCCCCAAGCGCGACCGTGTTCTTGGCCCGCTTGGCGCAGGTCGCACCATCAACAGTCGTGACGTCGATTCGGCGAGCAGTCCTCAGGACCAGAAAGTACTCTTTCGCCGAGCGGGTGTAGCCCTTTCGAATGTGCTTCCAGAAGCTGCGCGCCTGGACAACCAGCCCCTTGACTTTTCCCCGGAACAGCAGGACGTCGTAGATGTCCAGGTTCAGGCATTCGAACTCCTTCTTGTCGCCACTGATGAACGGGGCTGGCAGCTTGCCGGCCTTGACTGCCGCATCACGCAGTGCGTTCAGCTGGGCCAGATGTTCGGCATTGAGGACGCTCGCCGGGGAAAGTGCTCCGTACTGGTTGCGAGAGATGGTTGTGTAAGCCGGTTTTGACGCTTGCATTTTGGGTTCCTGGTTGAAGACCTGAACCCAGTAAAGAAAGCGTTTTTAGATTTCCGGCAGTAGAACGATTTGAACTGTTGCGCCTGCAGGTCGAGCACCGCAGGCACGACGAGCGCGGCGGCTGTGTCGCTTATGTGATGTGGGGCATCACCAGCGGGTCAGCGACCCTTGTCTTTACACTGGGTCCGCTCCTGCTTGCCAGCGAAATGGCCGATATCCCCGAGGCGGGGCATGGTGCCCTGCGTAACCCCTTGGGAGCCTCGATTGAGCAACAAAACTCTGACCAACGCCGTGCAAACCGCCCTTGACCTGTGTCGCGATGCCTACGGCAACGGCATCTCGGGCCAGGAAGAGCGTTCCCTTCGCTACATCGCGCTCGCGGTCGAGCAACTCACTGCGGTGATTCAAGTGATTGAAGACAAGGGGGACACCAGAAAGTCAATTCAGCTCGAGAACCTCACGAGAAGCCTTCGAGCCGATACGCATCCTGCTTACGCAGCGTTCCCAGAGATGGACGGGGCCGTGATTTCTGAAGCTCATGCAAAGTGGTCTGCGCGAGACCTCCCGGCGAACGTGCTAAGGGCGATGAACATCGACTCACTGCCGCCTGAAATGCAAGCGGCGTTGGCTACGGGAAAGAAGGATGGCGGTCCGGTTGCACTCACGCTCACCGGGGAGCAGGCCAAGGCGCTGTTCGCGAAACAGCATTGACCTTGGGCAGCGCGGCGGAAGACCCGACACCTGTCCGGTCTCCGCAGCGAGGCCACAGAGCGAATCTTATGGATGTGTATCGAAGCCATGGTGCATCGCTTCTGGAGTTCCCGCCCGATGGACGTCGGATACCAACCTGACACGCAAGCGGGAGGCATTGGTCAAAAAGGGCTCGCGGCCGCTGCAGACGCAGGAAAGCTCGACTCCCTCTCGTGCCCGAACGAGCCCAGTCAGCTTGAGCGGGAGTGCGAGCTATTGGGCACGAGCTACGCCCGTGCCAAGCTCCGACTGGATGCCGGCGCGCCCAAATCCTTTGCCTTGGCATACCGGGCCTACCGAGGGCCGCGGTCGCGCGAGTCGGACTACTTTGCTCGAAAGGCCCTCAGCCTCAGGTTCAGCGCGCTGAAGCGAGGAATGGTGGTCGACGCCCATGTCTCGCCACAGGTGCTGCGTGACTTCGTGGGCTCGTCCTGCCTGGTTTCTCTTGAGCCGTTCAGCTTCTCCTCTGGGGGACCAAGCGACCCGTCGGTCGACCGGCTGTACAACGACGGTACCTACGCCCTGGGAAACCTGTGCGCGTTCGTCCAGCGGGTTAACCGCGCCAAGGGTGCCAAGACATTCGAAGAGGTGCTGGCCCTCGCCCAGTGCGACGAAGACCAGGACGGCTTGCTTGCGGCTGAGTGGGAACGCCTCGCGAGCCTAACGTACGGCGCCTGGGACGCCTTCCATGCCGCAGGCGACCCACTCCTACTTCCTCTCGCCACCTATCCCGGTCGCCACATGTTCACCACCCGCAGCCAGGTGGTGCAACTGATGATGCTGCGCTCATCGCTGGCCGAAGCCGGAGACGAGCGCCTGAAGGCCTGGGCGGACATGACCGCACAAGCCGGGCAGCCTGAGCAACTACTCCTCGAAGTGGTCTGCAGGTTGCGGGAGGCACTCCGAACAGTTACCTACGCGCCATCAGCGTGGCTGGTGGCCGGGGTGTTTGAGGCCTTTGTCGAATGGTATCGAGCCTGTAGAGCCGTGGTCGACACGTGGTTGGACAGGCTGAGGGCCGACTTCCATCAAGGGACTGACATCGCAGGGATGGTTGAGCGCTGGTCTGTTGGGGACCGGATGCCCTGCGCACTGTAGCGACGAAGCGCCTCTCTTCTGAGGGAGGCGGGTAACGGGGTAACGCGGGTAACGCCGCGGCGTCTTCAAGGTTGCGAGTGCCGAAAAAAGGGGCGGACTCTTTCGAGCCCGCCCCTGGTGGTCTTACGCTGCCAAGGGCAGTTCACCCTCGCTCTCGTCCGGCAGCAGTTCTGTCGGCACATCAAAAACTGTCACCTTGCAGGATGGGAATCCAGCCCCCAAGCGCTGGGTGCTCTCCTCACCACCGGGCAGTCGTCGCAGGACCAACGACCACCCACCCGCAGCCCACTTCGTGCCCGAGAACAGCTTCCTGAGTCCTCGGTGCTCCGGACTGTTGGCGACGTACATCCGCCAAATGCCCTTCGCATTCACGGCCCGCAGGCCCAGCTGATTCAAGCGTTCCAGCAACTCCACGTTTGCACTTGGGTTGTCGCAGTACCGCTTAATGGCCTCGCCCACAGACAGGCTGCGTGTGACCATCGTGTCACCTTCCATGTACCGAAAAGGAGTCACGTTGGACAACATTGCCTCCAAGCACCGCTTTTCGTCGCTTACGGCATGCATCTCCTTGCGCGCCTCTATGTCGAGCTTCTCCACCAAAGCCCTTGCGTCGTCAGCCGTCGCCGGCTGATTTGAAACAAAGGCCCAGTAGGAAGCCAACAGCGTCCCGACGGTATCAGCCAGACGGCCGTCTCCGCCCGCCTCGAAGATGCATGTGCGAATCACGTCCATCGATGCTTGAAACACACCCCAGCGGTTAACAAGCCTCCGAGCCAGTCGAGGCCCGATGTCTCGCGCCTCAACTTCGGTAAGTCGGGTGGCACACGGCTTGCGACCGATTGCCTCCACCATCACCCAGCGTTGAATGTCCGCTGGCTCCCTCAATTGCGGATTGATGCCCGCGGCAATGAAAGCGGACTGAAGCTTGTAGCTCTTCGCCACGCCATCCACACTACCGCGTACTAGGCCTTCATCGCCCTCTTGCATGCTGTACGACAGTCGCGCTGCCAGCAGCGTATCCTCCGACGTGCGCCGCTTGGGGTCGGCTTCAAACTCGTCCATCACCACTGCGCGAGAGTTGCCGCCGAGGCTCTGGTAAAGCGCCGCAAGAGTCTGCGGCCCGGTACATGCAAACGCCATGCGTCCGAGCAGGCACTTGACCGTCTCAAGAACGCCGGACTTTCCGGTGCCTGCAGCTCCTGCAAGCAGCACGTGCGGGCGACGGGGGAGCGCCCCTGCCAGCAGGGCTACGCCCAGCCAGCCCACGATGAGCTCTGCCCCCAATGTCTGGCGCCAATTGATGGCGCCAAAGGCCCCCAAGACCCGCTGAACATCCTCATCACTTGCCTCTGCGGTGTTGAGGTGAAAGCCCAAATCTCCGCTTTCCGGATAGACCCGGCCTTTGTGAATTCGTTGCTCAATGACTTCACCTGCGGGCAGCCACAAATCGTGGCTGTTGACCACAAGTTGGCCATCGTCTTCCGCCCATACTCCCGCCCGCCTTTCGGTCGATTGGAGGTACAGACCCTCGCGTTGGCACGCGCTGATGATGTCCGTCGCAAGTCTGCGGTGGTTGAACACCATCTGTTCCTTCTTTTCATCGAACTCGCGGTAATGCGCGTCGCACCAATCCGCTCCCAGCACCATCTTCAACACCATTTCCTTCAGTTCCGAAGGGGCCAGTTTGAAGATGTTCTGATGCAGGTGACTGAAAAGCACGAGCTTTCGGCCTTCCGTACCCATTGCTGTGTAGCCCTGGGATTGGACAACCTCGGAGATGGTCGTCAGGGGGGTGCCGTTGATGCTGAGAATGTTGCTCATGAAATTGTCCTTTTCGCTCCCGTGCGGTGCACGTGGAGCAGTGTTAGTGGAGTTGGAGGCCTCTCTCGAGGCTGACCCTCCTCGGGTCGGCCACCTTGCGGTGGCACGAAGCACTGACTGGGACGCATCTGGGTAGCAAGCCGTTGCCGGCCTGCATGGGCACCCCACGTTCGATTGCTGGGGTGTTTAAGTGACAGTTTTAAAGAGCTACCCGACCCGGTTACCCGAGCCTGGATGCACGGTTATCGACAGCGCTGGTGAAGTCTTAAGAACTGTCTTGTGGCGCGGGACGGCCATGTCGCACGCATGAGCGCTGGACCTAAAGCCAGGAACTGGTTCATGCGTGGCTTCGGCCGGGCTCTGCAAAATGCTGCTCTTAGGCGTGGGCTTTGAGCCACAAGCATCGACCAGATGGTCCGTGCGAAATGGTGTATCGCACGATTCTTCGTTCTAGTCGTCCCGATTGGCCTATTCTTCGGGTTGTACTAACTGCTGATAGAAGCGCAATGGCAACAAATAAGTCGGGTTCCACTCTCGCATCGTTGAATGCTCAGATTGCCGCCTTGCAAGCTCAGGCCGAGGCACTTCGGAAGAGGGAGGTCGCTGAGGTCATCGCGAAGGTCAAGGACGCCATCACCCACTACGGTCTGACTGCGGCAGACCTGGGACTCGGCAAGGCGGCGCCGAAAGCTGGCAAAGCGCCAGTCGGCGCGCCCATCAAGAAGGCGCGCAAGAACGCTGCTGGGAAGAAGCCGGCCAGGCCCGCGAAATTCAAGGATGGCCAAGGCAAGACCTGGAGCGGAATCGGCAAGCGCCCGGACTGGTTCAAGGCGGCCCTCGCCGCTGGCAAGACTCCGCAGGACCTGCTCGCGTAGTTGCGTGGTTGTGACCCCACGAGCCCGAGGTTGCATGCGCTTTGGGCCAATGGGCTCGTATCGAACTGGTCTAGCTTGCCGATGGCACCGCTCCCTGTGGCGGCCCCCGATTTGTCAGTAGTGCGCGCGTCTGGCGCACCAGGCAGCGTGTACTGAGGACTGCCGTTGTATCTTCGAGCGGGATGACTGCTACCTGGCTGGCCAGCCGGCCGGAACCGAAATGCTCGCGGCAGCAGAGTCGAATGGTCGTGAACCAGTGTGGCCCAGCGCGTAGCCCGGTTGGCTCTGGTAGTCTGCCGAGCTAGTTCGGACCTAGTCTTTCGGAGGCAGTCGCTCCCAGCGCTGCGCCATCCTGTCAACCATCTCGGCTGGGACGCCGTGGGTGTTTTGCCAGCGCCCACAAGCCTCCAGCACGCGAATCCTGTCAACCATGCATTGATAGGGCTCCATCTCCCGCAACCGTGTGAACGTGTTGCTGACCACGACTCGCCGGCCCTCCTTGAGCGCTTGGCGGGTCATCCGCTGGCACCAGGCGTGAGCCTCCTGGATACGTACGGGGTTGTAGGCGTAGGTGCCATCGACGGTGAAGAACATGTCCGCTTCGAAGTGAACAAAGCCGTTGGCGACCATCTCTTTTGCCATGGTCGACTTTCCACTGCCGGGCAGTCCGCGGATGAGTACCAGTTCTCCTAAGTCGGGTGATGGAACCGGTGGTACGTGCGAGTCCCCGGCGGTTCCGGCGTGGCGGTCGCTTCGGTTTGGCCGGAAAGCCTCTTTCAGTTGTGACTGGTGCATCTGGGCAACCTCTTTTGCAGGTGATGCCCAGTGAAGCAAAGTGTTTTAAATCAGGCCGGCAGTGGTCTTCTCATCATCTTCTGCGGCGCCCGGCGCCCGGCGCCCAGCGCAAGAGCAGCGCCTCCGCGACCGCTCTGCCACGCTGCGTCCGCGTCGGGCTGCAGCCCCTGTAGCGGCTAATGCAAGGATTGGCGCGGCTTTCGGGCAGATGCCACGCTGCAACGCTCCGAACAAAGGCTCGTCATCGATGGAGGACTATTCGCGACCGTCTTACCGCAACTCGCTTCTCTACGCATCTCTCCAAATTCTTCTGTAGCACTTGTAGCACTGGGCGTTAGGGCGCATGGACATTAGAGAATCTCGCTACGTCCACTGCCAAAGAGTGCTGCGTCAAGTGGCGGTTCATCGCAAATCTAAACTGGGGGTTCTTGACTGGGGTATCACAACTGGACCGCATACCCATCATGTCAACCCTCAAGTCCATCATCATCGACAAGTCTGGCGCCGAACATCGACGCCATGCTGCGGAGGAAGGCCCGACCCTGCTCAAGGCACAACTTGAGGCACACCCTTGGCCGAGACTCGATGGTTCTGCCATCGCCGACCTCGCCTGCTCCGGATTGACGGCGAAGACCATTGCGGAGAATGAACTGTGGACTACCCGCGGCACGGCGCTGGGTAAGTTCCTAGGCCAGCCCGAAGGCACGGAATTCGTGCCCGGCGAAGGTCTGGTCATCACGTACTTTGCCATCGATGGCAGCCCACAGCCTGATGGCCGCGGCATCGGATTGCAGAGGGTGCGGCTCTACGGAGCTGCGTTGGATGTCTTTCGCGAACCAGGCGGTAAATCACCACCGAAGTACCGAGCCGCCGTTGGTTCAAGCGCCGGCATCTACATCCCGGCTGCCGTTCGGCAGGCTGCGAGGGCGGGAACCGCAGTACCTGAATTGATTGTCACCGAGGGTGAAAAAAAGGCTTTAGCCGTCACCCAGGAAGGCCGCTTTGCAGTGGCGATACCAGGGGTCACGCAGTGGGCGAATCCGCTGACCCGACAAGCCACGAAAGCGGATGACATCGACGAACCGCTGTCTGAGGACACGGCGCTTCACCCTGTCCTGTTGCAGGTCTTGAGCCTCCTTCAGGTGCAAAGGGTGTTGGTTGTCGCCGACAGCGATGCACGCTCCAATCCGCAAGTGCGCAAGGCGATGAGCAAGCTGGCCCGGGCCATCCACAAGCAGACTTCAGCGCGCGCGACTTATTTCGCCGTCCCGGCTGTTGCGGACGAGACGGGCAAGAAGGCCAAGACTGGTCTGGACGATTGGCTCGTACGCATCGGTCGAGGCGGGGTTCTGACACAGCTGCAAGCCGCTTTCGACGGCATTCCAGAGCGCAGCATCTCAATCGGGGGCTATGCGCCGCTCGGCTATTGCGGTATCGACAGCGTGCTCTGGTCTCACGCGCGTCAGTGCATCATGAGATTTGCTCCGAAGGACCTGAACGAAAACAACCTGATGGTCGCCGTCGGAGCCAGCTGGGCCCTCGAGCACTATTCGCTGGTGACGGAAGCGGGGGCACGACGCGTCGACGTCTCGAGCCTCAAGCAGGAATTGCTCGATGCCTGTCAGCTGCAGGGCCACTACGACGAACGGTCAGTGCGCGGTGCCGGCGTCTGGGTGGCTGAGGACGGGTTGGTGGTGAACTCCGGGAGTTCGGTTTGGCACAGTGATGGGCATTCGGTCTGCCGAGTCACCGACGGACGTGTCTATCCTGCTGGGCGCAAGCTCGGATTCGGCCCATCGACCGAACTGGCGACGGGCGCCGACGTGGAAGCGATTCAAACCGCGCTCATGGGATGGAACTTTCTCAACCCCGACGACCGCTGGTTGCTCATGGGTTGGTTGTTCGTCGCAACACTCGTCGGGAGTCTTGAGCAACGGTCCAACATCATCTTGACCGGCGCCAAGGGGTGCGGAAAGACCGAACTCCAGTACCTACTCGCAGGGCTTCTCGGCGGAAGTGCCATTGCCGCTGACGGCAAGTCCACGGCAGCCGGAATCCGCCAATCACTTGGAAGCGACGCTCTTGCAATTGTCATCGACGAGTTCGAAAGCGCTGGTGCTTCGGAGCGTGGTGCACAACGGGTTGCGGATGTCATCGACATGTTCCGCTCGTCATACTCAACACGCGAGGTCAGTGCCGGCCTTCTGCGTGGGTCGGTCGACGGACGGGCCTTGAGCTACTCCATACGCACCTGCGCGCTGTTGTCCATGGTGGTTCCGCCCAAGCTTGAATCGGCAGATGAGAGCCGCATCGCCGCCATCCGGCTCGGGACGCTCGCCAAGGGGGAACGTGTCCCCACGCTGGCAACCGATACCCAACAGGTGAAATTGCTTGGCGAGCGGCTTCGGCGACTCGCCGTTGACCAGTACCGTAACTTCGCCCCTTCAATGCGGACGCTGAAAGACTTGATGCTGTCCAGAGGGGACGACGGGCGGTTCATTGGAACATTTGGCACTCTGCTTGTGGGCGGATGGTTGCTCGTCGAGCGCCGAGTCATGACCGAGCTTGATGCCCGGACCCTGCTGGACAGGCTGTCAGTGAGCCCGCATCGTCAGCGCGTCACGGAGTCCACCGATGAGCGTGAGTGCGTGAGTTGGATGCTTGGCCACTTGGTCAGGTTTGCAGTAGACGGCAAGAGTTTGGAGATGACCGTCAGCGAGCTCGTGGAGGCGGCCGGTAGTGGGCGCAAAGAGGCGGGACGGCTGCTTGAGCGGTGCGGGTTGAAGCTGAGTCAGCATGGCGACGAGTTGCTGATTGCTGCTACTGCAAGTGGGGAGGGCATCCGGAAGATGTTCAAGGACTCGAAGTTTTCCAACGGTGGGCACGCCAGCGTCATGCGCCGAATCCCGGGTGCACGTGAGGCCACGCCTCGGCTCTGCGGAGACAGCGTTCGCGCAATCGCCGTACCGATGATTTATGTGCGGGCAGAGGTTGGCCAGACTGGCGCAACGGCCCACTCCAAAGATGACCAAGGTGACCTTTGGACTGGCAGCTCTCGTGCCGCAAACTAGCCTCTCATGCTTGGAAGCGGGCCCGCGAACCGCGGGTAGGCCAGCCTCAGCTCAAGAGCGAGATTGGCCGCGCTGTCCGCGTGGTCAAGCATGACGACTGGGTCTGCGCGGCGCTGGCTTGCCATGCAGCACACCAATGAATAGCCTGCGCGGCAATGAATGCGAAAGAGCTGTGCCGGTAGGTGGGCCAGTTGGAAGGCGGTTCGTACTTTGCGGGGCGTCGTGCTCATGGAGTCGAGTGATGTTTTTGCTGATATTGAGGTATAGCCACCGACTTAAACAGGCCTAGGCTTGGATGTCTCATACAAGAGGTGGCCCAGAACGGAAAGGTGAAATGACCTGTTCTACCTCAGTGAAGCTCGCGGTTTCTCAATCCCTTTGGTTGCGCGCCGAGCGCGCCTTCAGCGCTTGCTGGCAACCGGAGCGGCCGAGGCCGTCCGATTCAGCGAGTCCTTCGACGTCGCACCGGCCTGGATGCTCGCGGCCGCCTGCGAGATGGGCATGGAAGGCGTCATCGCGAAGCGCCCTGACGCGCCGTATGTGTCATCGAGGACCGAGACGTGGTTGAAGCTGAAGTGCAGCCAAGGGCAGGAGTTCGTCGTCATCGGATTCACCGACCGTGCAGGCGCAAAGGGCGAAGTCGGCGGACTGCTGCTGGGATACCACGGCGACGATGGGACGCTGCGCTCAGGCGGGTCGGTTGGCACTGGATGGAACGCACAGACGGGGCGCGAGCTACACGCCGCTCTCTCAAGTATTAAGACGACGGAGCCGGTGGTGGACCGCAGCACCGTCGTCCCCGGCCGGTGGTCAAAGCGCGTTGCCGGTAGCGAGCATTGGGTCAAGCCGACCATGGTCGTTGAAGTGGCGTTCGGCGAGTGGACACCCGACGGCAATATCAGGCATGCTGTCTTCAAAGGCGTACGTACAGACAAGCCGGCCAAGGCCATCACTCGCGAGCGTGCGTCAGGCCCCGCCGCACCGCCGGCGCGCACGACCAGCGTCAAGGTAACTAACCCCGAACGCGTCATCGACACGTCGGCGGGGTTCAAGAAGGTCGACCTGGTGCGGTACTACGAGTCCATTGCGGAGTTCATCCTGCCTCACCTGCAGGGGCGGCCCGCGTCACTGGTTCGCGCCCCGGACGGCATTGCTGGAAAGTTGTTTTTCCAGAAGCACGACGAGAGCAAGCTGCCCGGCCTCACCCAGCTGGACGCAAGTTTGTGGCCTGGGCACGAGCCGCTCTTGTCTGTCGACAGCGTGCAGGCGCTGATTTCAGCGGCACAAATGAACGTAGTCGAGTTTCACACATGGAACTCGCTGGCCAAGGACATTGACAAGCCGGACCGCGTCATCTTCGACCTGGACCCTGGCGAGGGCGTCACGTGGAAGATGGTCCAGGAGTCGGCCTTGCTCATGAACGCGTTGCTTGAGCAAATCGGGCTCAAGGCTTGGTTGAAGACCAGCGGCGGGAAGGGGCTGCATGTCGTCGTGCCCCTGGCTCCCAAACTGGACTACGAGACGGTTAAGGCGTTCTCGCAGGCCGCCGTCAGGCACATGGCGAAAACCATACCGTCGCGGTTCGTCGCAGTGGCGGGGGGAGGAAACCGGGTCGGCAAAATCTTCATCGACTACCTGCGCAACGGCCACGGGCAAACGACGGCGGCTGCGTTCAGTGCCCGTGCCAGACCTGGTCTCGGCGTGTCGATGCCCGTTTCTTGGGACCAGCTGTCGGCGTTGAAGAGCGGCGCTCAGTGGACGATTGCAACTGCCAGGGAGTACGTGTCCTTCCAGAAGGAAGACCCGTGGAAAGACTACTGGAAGACCAAGCAGCCGCTGGCCTCTGCGATGAAGGTCCTGGGCATGCCTGTCAAGGCAGTTCGCAATGCAGCATGAGAGGTCGCTTGAGGCGGGCCGCGCCAGGGGACGTCATGAACGTTGCGACGCCTTTCAGGGAGAGCCGAGCGGGAACGATTTCTGCCCGTTCAAGCCACGGCGTCCTGCCGTTGAAAGTCCAGGAGACCACATGAGCAAGCAAGGCCAGAGCAAGGGCGATAAAGGACAGCAATCCCAAAAGGCAGAGGAGCAGCAGCCGCACCAAGTGCAGCCGCCGCACCAGCAACAGCAGCCTGGGAATGAACAACAGTCCACCACGGCGCCAAAGCAGCAGAGCGGTCGGAAATGACCGAAAGCACGTAGCGACTGTCTCAGGGCACCGGAGTGCAGGTCGTTGGGCTGGCCCACGGGCTGCGCCGGCGCCACAGCGTTGCAAGCGCCACAGCAGCCTTCGGCACTCGCCAACGCAGGGTTCGACGTTACAAACTCACTTTGCCAGCGTAACAATCCAACTTGTCAGCCCATCAAGGACCTCCCTCAACACCTCTTCCGGCTTGCGCCCTGAGCGCACCAGGACATCGAACCCATGGTCGGCATGCTCAATCGGCAGCAGTGTCGCGCGCTTGCCGAGGTGAACGGCGAGGTCTGATATGCGCTGGAACTCTGCCAGTTTGTCCCTGGTCCCCTGGATGAAGAGCATCGGCACCTTGACATCATCCAAGTGGAGTGCTCGTTCGCTGGAAGGCTTGTCGGGCATGTGAAGAGGAAAGCCCAGGAAGGCCAGGCCAGCGACATGAGCCAGGGGTTCGAGCGCTTGGGCCTGCGACGTCATGCGTCCGCCGAACGACTTCCCGCCTGCAATGAGGGGAACGCCTGTCTTCTTTCGGGCCACCTGGCATGCTGCACGAATAGCCGCATGTGCGACCGCGGGTCTGTCCGTTCGCTTTGACCCCAGTTCCATGAACGGAAACTGGAACCGCAAGGTGGCCATCCCGCGGTCGGCCAGGCCCTCTGCAATGGCTTGCATGAAGGGGTGCGCCATCCCTGCACCGGCTCCATGCGCAAGGACGTAGCAAGCCTTGGCTTGTGCTGGCACACGCAAAAGCGCCGAGACTGAGCTCGACGCGTCAATGGGCACCCGCAAGGGCTTGTCTGTCGAAGGGCCCCTATTGTTCACGGCATCAAGCCTAACGGGGAGGGCGGCATCCTGCCAGTCAGCCACCGGCTGACTGGTTGCCTTCCAGGGGTGCGGAGGTCGCCGTCAAGGCTTGGTACCAGCCCGCGTAAGGCGTGTTCTTAGCCAGCTTGCGGTTGTAGTCGGGTGTCCCGTCTGACCACCACACCGGCCCGCGCTCACCGAGCGCGGTTTTTGTCGCGTCGACGGTCGCGCGTGCTGCGGAGCGTTGCTCAAGGTCGCCCTTGCCGCGGAGCGCCCGCCTGGCGTCCATCAACTTCTTTACGAGCAACGCCCTGTCTTCAACAGGGAGAGATGGATTTGAGCAGCGCCACAAACGCCCCCGCACGGCAAAGTAGCGCCCATCAGGCGTGATTGGGTAGGGCGTGGACATGGCCGTCATGGTCTCGGCGGGCGCTCGCGCTTGCAAAAATGCGCCATCCCTCCAGCAATCGCTTGAGCGCACGAAGGTCTCGATGAACGTGAGCCACATCGTTGGCGAACTGCTCCGGGCCAACACCCGGCTGACGCACGGCCACGAACGTGGGCAGGCAGCCGTCCCCACAGGGGGACACCCGAAACGCGTTATGAACGACCGTGCCGTCGGGCAGGGCGACGTCATGGCCCAGCACCTCAAAGGGATTCCTTTTTGCCATGGCAACTGCAACCCGGCCCATTGGTGACTCCGTTTACCAGGCCCCGTTCTCATGGCGAACGCCCGAGGCAAGACCTGATGCCCACTGCGGCAGGTTTTCCATGCGACGGGCGAAGTGTTAGACGACCTCTGCCTGCACTGCGAGAGCTTGCGAGACGACCTTCGAATCCAACAGCATCTCTGTTTCCGGTTGCTTTCAGGCCGCCATCCGATGCTCGTAGTAGGGCCGCGCACGGTCATCGAGGATGGCGTGCAACGCGCCCAGGTCCTTCGGATTCGGGTTCAGCCATGCGTCGATGTTCTCCGGCCTGATGGAAACGATGCAGCGGTCATGGCCGGCTGCTGCAACCTCGGGAGGCGGCTCATCAGTGATGGCGGCGAAGGACAGCAGGTCGGGCTCTCCCGGCGCTAACCATCGTGACCACAGGCAGGCAACCAGCAATTCCTGCGTCGGCTTGGGCCGAAACTCGAGCACGGTGTTCTCCGGTTCCTCGCCCGGCAGGAGCTCGCGGCCCTCTGCCTTGTGCTTGTTGACGTTCTCGTAAAAGGCGTTGACCACCATGATGCCGTGCGTGAAGCCGAACTGGTCTTTCCAGAAGCCTTCGAGGTTGTCGCGGCGGGCGTTGTAGGTGCCGGGATACTTGACGTCATAAAACGCCGGTTTGCCGGCAAGGCGGCACTGGTAGCGCATCAGCTTGACGATACGCTGGCCGCCTTCAGAAACCATCACGGGCACGTGGTATCCCGGGAACATGCGGCTGTCGCGGTCGAGCAGTTCGGTCCGCGTGATGTCTGACAGGCGGCCACGCAGCTGCTTGACCTTGTCTGTCGAGATTCGCTGGTCGTCCAGGGCCTTCTTAGTGGTCTTGGTCTGCAGGGCGCGTACGGCATCTGCCAGCCGCTTGCGCTGCTTGAACATCTCTTGTTCGTATGCCGTTGCCTGCTGAGCGTTGTAGCGGTCGATGAGTTCCTTGATTCTGCGCTCGCTCTCGGTCCGGGGGCTGTCGAAGGCGGCCTCCACCGCCTTTGGGACTTTGAGCTTCGCGCCCTCAGCGCGGCGGAAGAACAGGTCATGGAACTCGGCGATGCCCATGGTCGCGCCGAACATCTGCTGGTACTTCTTGAAGTCCGCCTTGACCATCGCGCTGTAGCACATGTGTTCGCTCCTCGGTCCCTGCCCAGGCCCAGTGTACGAAGACCGTCGGTGCCGGTCCCGCCACGCGCCAAAGGCGTCACGCAGACTCCGTTGGCAAGTCGGCCCGGTTGGTGCGATACTGGATGTCCATACAGTATCGGTTGTGCTTAATGTCCGCTGTTCTGTCATGGGCCGGCGACGAGGACGCGCTGCCGGCCCTCGGTCTCACCTCCACGGCCCGCTCGCGCACCCGGCGTTCCCAGCCGGGTGAGCTGCCGCCTGAGGTCGAGCAGGCGCTCTGGCGGGGCTGCGATTTCGGTAGCCAAGGTGGGACGGTGGTCTCCAGCGGTTTCGCTGCGCTGGACGCCGAGCTGCCGGGCGGAGGCTGGCCCTGCCAGGCGCTTTCCGAGGTGCTGAGCCCGCAGCAATCAGTCCTAGAGTGGCGCCTTATCGGCCCCGCGCTGCGCGATGTCGTGAGTCGCGGCGGGAACGTGGTGGTTGTTGGCCCCCCGAAAACCCCGCATTTGCCTGGCTTGCACCACACCGGCATCGACGAGAAGCACTTGGTCTGGGTCCAGGCCGAGGCACCCGCCGAGCGGCTCTGGTGCACGGAGCAACTCGTGAAGTCCGGCTCGTGCGGGGCCATTGTCGCTTGGCTGCCGCAGGCGCGCCCTGAGCAGATTCGGCGGCTGCAGGTCTGCGCCCAGGCCTGTGACGGGCTGACGTTTCTGTTCCGACCAGCGGCAGCGCAGCACGAGTCCTCTGCCGCGTCGTTGCGCGTCGTTGCCACCTTCGGCGTCGACTGGGAAGTTCGTGTCCATGTCGTCAAACGCAGAGGTCCGGCTCACGATGGGCTGATTCACCTCCGGTCTTTCCCAGGCGGTCTTGATTCCGTCCTGACGCCACGCCTGTTGGTGCCCAGCGAACTCATCGCGGCTCGCGCACCCTCGCGACAGCGCACCCACCAAGGTCCTGTCCATGCTCTGGGCGGCCCTGCTGCTTCCTCTCGGCTCGGCCGGCACGCTACCGCCGGATGAGGCGCTTCGAGGAGTCGCAACCTGGGCGCTGCAGTTCACGCCCCGAGTCGCTGTCTCCGAAGAAGCAGTCCTCTTCGAGGTCGAGGCCAGCGTGCGCCTGTTCGGGGGGAAGCGCGCCCTGCGTGACCGCGTCGTCCAAGAGGGTGCCGACCTCGGGGTGAAGTCGTTCGCCTGGGCGACGAACAGCCTGGCAGCCCACGCCCTCGCTCGGGCTGGCATCGAGAACGGATTCAAGCGGCCGCTAGACGACCTGCTGGATGGCCTTCCGATGGGGGTGTTGTCCGCGGTCGGCCCGCACCACAGCACCCTCTCGAAGCTGGGGTGCCGCACTTTGGGGGATGTGCGTCGCCTGCCCCGCGGTGGCATCAGCCGGCGCTTCGACAAGGACCTCCTCGGCGCCATCGACCGCGCATACGGCCTGCAGCCAGATGGTCATACCTGGGTCCAGATGCCCGACGACTTCGAGGCCAAGCTGGAGCTGATGTCGCGGGTCGAGATGGCGCCGGCGCTGCTTTTCGGCGCCCGACGGCTTCTGCTTCAGATGTGTGGGTGGCTCGCTGCGCGACACAGCGGAACCACGGCCTTCACCCTCAAGTGGGCACACGATTCGATGCGCTCCAAAGAGGTGGGTGACGGAGGCGAGCTGACCATCCGAACCGCGGCTCCCAGTCGGAACCTCGAGCACCTGTGCAGGCTGCTTGCCGAGCATCTGGCCAAGGTTGAGCTCGAGGCGCCGGTGGGTGACCTCCAGATGGTGGCCACCGAAGTGGTGGCCCTCAACGAGAGGAGCGAGTCGCTGCTCCCCGATGAGACCCAGGCCGGGGAGTCCTTGCAACTGGTCTTGGAGCGCATCGCGGCGCGGCTGGGTCCAGAGAGAGTCCTACGGCCCGTGCTGACAGACGACCACCGGTTGGAGTGGATGCAAATGTGGCAGCCAGTGCCGAAGCCGCTCCCTCGTAAGGCCATCGACCCGGTGGACATGCCGCAACCGACGTGGGTGCTGCCGATTCCGCTGCAGCTGTCCACGCGCAACGACCGGCCGCTCTACCAAGGCCTCCTGCATCTACTGACGGGGCCGCATCGTGTCGAGGGCGGCTGGTGGCACCGCCTTGGGGAAGGCGAGGGGGCGACGACCGCGCACGTACAGCGCGACTACTGGGTGGCGCTGAGCGAACACGCGGGCGTGCTTTGGGTCTATCAGGAGCGCCTGGCCAGCGACGAAACCGCCTGGTATCTGCATGGTGTCTTTGCCTGACTGCAGACCAGTCGACAACCGACATGGCTACCACCGTTCCTGCTCCCACCTCAGGTCGACTGCCGGCCTACGCGGAGCTTCGCTGCGTCAGCACCTTTAGCTTCCTCGTGGGCGCCAGCCAGCCCGAGGAGTTGGTCGAGCGGGCGAAGAAGGCAGGCTACAGCGCGCTGGCGCTGACCGACGAATGCTCGATGGCCGGCATGGTCCGGGCGCATGTCGCTGCCAAGAAGGAGAACCTGAAGCTGCTTGTCGGCAGCCAGTTCAAAGTTGAGACCGGACCTCATGACGCTGCAGGACCGTTTAACTTGGTTGTGCTCGCGTGCAACCTCAACGGCTACGGCAACCTCTGTGAGTTCATCACCAAGTTGCGTCGGTCGTCCGAAAAGGGAACGTACCGGCTCCAGCTGCCCAATCTCACGGCGGGCGAGCTGGAGGATTGCGTGGTTGTGGCCTCACCCTGCAGGAAGGCCTCTCCCGAGCAACTGCTGGGCCTCGCGCGGTGGCTACTGACGAACTTCACCGGACGGTGCTGGCTCGGTGTCGAGCTCCTACGCCAACTCGACGATGAGATGTGGCTGTACAAGCTGCGGCGGGCCAGCGAGCTGTCTGCGATTCCTCTGGTGGCTGCCGGCGACGTCTACATGCACGTGCGGTCGCGTAAGGCGCTGCACGACGTGATGACAGCGACGAGAACCGGAAGGCCTCTGGCGGAGTGCGGGCGGGAACTGCAGGTCAACGCGGAGCGCCATCTGCGCACGCGCTTGCGGCTGTCCCAGACGTTCCCTGCTGACCTGATGGCCGAAACGCTGCATGTCGCGAACCGTTGCTCGTTTTCACTCGACGAGCTGAAGTACCAGTATCCGGACGAGGTCGTACCCCACGGTGAGACGCCCGCGAGTTACCTGCGGCGCATCACGTACGAGGGGGCAGGGCGACGCTGGCCTGATGGCGTTCCGGCCAAGCTCGAGACGCAGATTGAGCATGAACTGCAGCTCATTGGCGACTTGAAGTACGAGCACTACTTCCTTACCGTCTACGACATCGTCGCGTTTGCCAGGTCGCGCCAAATCCTCTGTCAGGGCCGCGGGTCGGCCGCAAACTCGGTGGTCTGCTACTGTCTCGGCGTTACAGAGGTGGACCCGGCCCGCATGTCCGTGTTGTTCGAGCGCTTCATCTCGAAGGCACGCAACGAGCCGCCTGACATCGATGTGGACTTCGAGCACGAGCGCCGAGAGGAGGTCATCCAGTACCTCTACAAAAAGTACGGGCGAGACCGTGCCGCCTTGACAGCAGTGGCCATTACCTACAGGCCCAAGTCGGCGATTCGAGATGTCGGCAAGGCGCTTGGCATTCCTGATGCGACCATCGACGCACTCGCTAAGAACCACACGTGGTGGGACGGGCATGACGTCCAGACTGAGCGCATCGTCGAACTGGGGTTGTCGCTTCACGACCTGGCCATCAAGCAGCTGCTTGAACTGACCGGACAGGTCATCGGCCTGCCGCGCCACCTCTCGCAGCACCCGGGCGGCTTCGTGCTGACCAAGGGGCCGCTGTCGAGGATGGTACCGATTGAGAACGCCTCGATGCCGGACCGCACCGTCATTCAATGGGATAAGGACGACATCGACGCGCTGGGCCTCCTCAAGGTCGACGTGTTGGCCCTCGGGATGTTGACCGCCATCCGTAAGAGCCTTGCTCTCATCAGCCAGCGCAAGGGCTACGCGTTTGCGATGCAGGACATTCCGGCCGAGGACCAGACCACGTTCGACATGATTTGTCAGGCCGACACCGTGGGCGTGTTCCAGATTGAAAGCAGGGCGCAGATGAGCATGCTGCCGAGACTCAGACCACGCTGCTTCTACGACTTGGTCATCGAGGTCGCCATCGTGCGGCCCGGCCCGATTCAAGGCGGCATGGTCCATCCGTATCTGAACCGCCGGCAGGGCAAGGAACCGGTTAGCTACCCGAGCAAGGCTCTCGAAGATGCGCTGGGTCGGACCCTCGGTGTACCGGTGTTCCAGGAACAGGTTATGCAAATCGCCATTTTGGCTGCCGGGTTCACACCAGGCGAGGCCGACCAGCTGCGGCGTGCGATGGCAGCCTGGAAGCGAAAAGGCGGCCTGGAGCAGTACCGCTCAAAAATCGTCGATGGCATGACGTCGCGCGGCTACGAATTGTCCTTCGCCGAAGCCATCTTCGAGCAAATCAAAGGCTTTTCGGAGTACGGCTTCCCCGAGAGCCACGCCGCTTCGTTCGCACTACTGGTCTACGCATCGTGTTGGCTGAAGTGCCACCACCCGGCGGAGTTCTTGGCCGCCATGCTCAACAGCCAACCGTTGGGCTTCTACTCCCCTAGCCAGTTGGTACAGGACGCCAAGCGCCACGGCGTCGAGGTCCGTCGTGTCGATGTCATGCACAGCGACTGGGACTGCACCCTCGAAGGGCTGCCGCACCCGCCGGCAGTGCGCCTCGGGCTGCGGCTTGTCGTTGGGCTCAAGGCGGAGTCTGCGCTTCGCATCCTGGAAGTCCGGACGGAGGCGTCGTTTGATGGTGCCGAAGACTTGGCTAGGCGCGCGGGCCTTGAACAGCACGAGATGACGCTGCTAGCCGGTGCGGATGCGTTGATGAGCTTGGCCGGTCACCGACGCCAGCAGGTGTGGGAAGCGGCAGCATTGAGGTCCACACCCAAGCTTCTGCGAGACGTTCCGGTGGACGAGGAGTATCTCGAGCTTCCCGAAGCTCCAGAGGGAGAGGAAGTCGTTTGGGACTACGCGGCAACAGGCCTCACGCTGCGGCGTCATCCGCTGGCAATCCTGCGACCACAACTGGCGGCGCAGGGATGGAAGACGGCGGCCGAGTTGCACGACCTGCCTACGGGACGGCTAGCAACAGCCTGTGGAATCGTCACCGTCCGGCAGCAGCCCGAAACGGCTAAGGGCACGATGTTCGTGTCCCTGGAAGACGAGACGGGCAGCGTAGAAATCATCGTCTGGCCAAAGGTCAAGGCTCAGCTCCGTATTCCCCTGCTGAGGGCTCGTCTGATGGCAGTCAAGGGAACCTGGCAGCGGGAAGGCGATGTTCGCAATCTCATTGCCGGTCACATCGAAGACCTGACGCCTCTGCTTGGCAGCCTGTCGACTGCGAGTAGAGACTTTCACTGAGTCCCCTATGCGCCTGGTGGTCTGTGCCCTCGCTACCTTGTCGTCGGTTTGGCGGCACGGGCCAGTACTGCCTTTGCCTCGATTTCGGCCTCAAGCGACGCGTCCAAATGCGAGCGGCAAAGGCCCGCTTGGTCGTACTGCAGGTTCTCGTACAGCTCCGACATTGCTGGAAACACGGTGAGGAGCTTCTTGAACGATTCGTCACGCTCGACAGTGTCGAGTTCTCGCGCCAGATTCCGGACGACTGAGCGGTACTGGTCCGCGCCGACGGGCGCCTCACTGCGC
>Ga0105048_10005872_pt1 | contig 19831 bp, 18 predicted proteins | sample MAT05_FD_78382 | JGI IMG/M metagenome (GOLD analysis project Ga0105048, IMG submission 78382) | Freshwater microbial communities from Lake Fryxell liftoff mats and glacier meltwater in Antarctica - MAT-05 | ecosystem: Environmental > Aquatic > Freshwater > Ice > Liftoff microbial mat | place...
CGACGCCGCCGAGGTCGACGAAGGCGCCGAAGTTGACGATCGAGGAGACGACACCCGAGCGGACCTGGCTCTTCTGCAGGGTCGCGAGGAAGGTCGAGCGGACCTCGGACTGGGTCTGCTCGAGCCATTGGCGACGGGACAGCACGACGTTGTTGCGGTTCTTGTCGAGCTCGATGATCTTGGCCTCGAGGCTGCGGCCCACGTAGGGCTGCAGGTCGCGGACCCGGCGGAGCTCGACCAGCGACGCCGGGAGGAAGCCCCGGAGGCCGATGTCGAGGATCAGGCCGCCCTTGACGACCTCGATGACCGGACCGCTCACGACGCCGTCGGACGCCTTGATGTCCTCGATCGTGCCCCATGCCCGCTCGTACTGGGCCCGCTTCTTGGAGAGGACCAGCCGACCCTCCTTGTCCTCCTTCTGGAGGACGAGCGCCTCGATGTGGTCACCCATCGATACGATCTCGGACGGATCGACGTCGTTGCGGATCGACAGCTCACGTGCGGGGATCACACCCTCGGACTTGTACCCGATGTCGAGCAGGACCTCGTCCCGGTCGACCTTGACCACGGTGCCCTCGACGAGCTGGCCGTCCTCGACCTGGACCATCGTGTTCGTGTAGGCCTCGTCGAGCGATGGACCGTCGAGATCGTTCTCGGTGATCGCTCGGGGGATGTAGGTCCCGTCCTCGCGGAAGGTGCCGAACTTGCTGGGTGCTTCCATCGTGGCGGTCGCCGTGGCGGACTCGGCGTCAGCCATGGCGGGGGTCTCGTGAGTGATGTCGGACAAGGGATGTTCCTTCTGGGCGGACAGGTGTTGGCGGATGGGACGACGGGCACCGGGTCAGGCTCGACGCTCGCGTTCGGGAGAACGCGACACAGATGCGGGGGAACCCGCACCGGATCGTCACGGTAGCACCCACCCCTCGGAGCGCCCAGCGGGCGCCCGATCATCCTGGCGGACGGCGAGCGACCAGCAGGAACTCGGGGCGGTCGAGATCCGGTGGATCGGCGCGGTAGGCGCCGGGGGTGACCGACCACAGCTGCTCGGGCTCGAGGCCGGCCGCCCGGGCCAGCAGACGCAGCTCTCGAGGGGTGAAGCACGAGGTCCACAGGTCGTGCTCGGCGAGCGCACCCGAGGGGTCGCGCAGCTCGGTCCGCTCGTGGTTCACCCCGGCATCGGCATCGAACCGATCGGTGTCCTCGAGGTACCGCACCTGGAAGTAGGCGGAGAAGGCCGACAGTGCGAGGCGCCCGCCCGGCCGCAGGGCGCGGGCCATGCCGTCGAGCACCACCCCGTCGGGATCGACCGACCCGACGCCCCGCGAACCCGAGCGACCGGTGCCGGGGTCCGGTCCGCCGGCGAGGCCGAACGCGCCCTGGCAGAGCGAGATCGCCGCGTCGAACTCGGCGTCGAAGGCGAGGTCGCGGGCATCGAGGCGCTCGAAGCGGACGCCCTCCGTCGAGCTGCGTCCGGCGAGCTCGACGAACCGCTCGGCGATGTCGACGCCGAGCACCTCGATCCCCCGGCGGCCGAGCGCGTGGGCGTGGCGCCCCGGCCCGCACCCCACGTCGAGGACGCGGTCGCCCGGTGCCAGTCCGAGCGCAGCGACGAGGAACTCCACCTCGTTCTCGGTGCCCTTGGTGAACGAGTACCGCAGGTAGGCATCGCCCAGATGGTCGGCCAGATCCTCGAACCAGTGGTCGCGCTCGGAAGCGGGCGGGTCCTCAGCGCTCATCCTGGCCAACCTACCGGTCGCCTGCGTGGCGCTCGCGGGGGTAGAGGTGCGGATGGTCCGGAACTCGATCGCGGCGGGTCGAACGCGACGTCAGTACACCGCCCGACACTTGTACTGCGGCGGCAGCTCGGTCCAGACCCAGGTCTTGGCGCCGTTGCCGAAGCCACCGCACTTGATGTCGTACGACAGCCAGAACCCGATCGCGCAGAGCCCACCCACGACGAGGGCGATGACGAAGATCGCCATCCAGACCGTGTTGCGCTGCTCGACACGTGGCACTCGAAGCTCCCAGGCTGTCCGGCGGTTACGGCGGTCCAATCGTAGGACGGCCGCGCCGGCGTGACGGGGATCGCGCCCGCACCGGTGGGACCTCAGCCCTTCGCCGCGGCCCAGCTGTCGCCGACGGCGAGGTTGACCTCGAGCGGCACCCGGAGGTCGAAGGCTCCCGACATCGCATCGAGGGTGCGCTCGGTGATGACCTCGAGCTCGTCGGGCGCGACCTCGAGGATGACCTCGTCGTGGACCTGGAGCACGATGCGGCTGGTGTGGCCGCCGTCGTGGAGGGCCTGGTCGAGCCGGACGAGTGCCACCTTGAAGATGTCGGCGGCCAAGCCCTGGATCCCGGCGTTCATGGCCTGGCGCTCGCCGGCCTGGCGGATCCGGAAGTTCGACGAGCTCAGCTCGGGGATCTGGCGACGGCGTCCGAACAGGGTCTCGGTGTACCCCTTGGCCCGGGCGTCGGTGACCGTCTGGTCCATGTAGGCCCGCACCGACGGGAAGGCCACGAAGTAGGCGTCGAGGATCTCTTGGGCCTCCTTGGTCGGGATGCCGAGGCGCTGGCCGAGCCCGTAGGCCTCCATGCCGTAGGCCAGGCCGTAGGAGACCATCTTCGCCTTGGATCGCTGGTCGAGCTTCACGTCCGCGTGCTCGACGCCGTAGATGCGCGCGGCCGTCTCGGTGTGGATGTCGGTTCCCGACTCGAAGGCGGCGATCAGGCCCGGATCCTCGGCCAGGTGGGCGATGCACCGCAGCTCGATCTGGTTGTAGTCGGCGACGAGGAACTCGAAGCCCGGCGCAGGTACGAACGCCCTCCGGAAGGCTCGCCCCTCCTCGCTGCGCACGGGGATGTTGTGCAGGTTGGGTTGGTCGGAGCTGAGCCGCCCGGTGCGAGCGACGGTCTGGTTGAAGGTGGCGTGGATGCGCCCGTCGGGTCCGACCTCGTTCAGGAGCCCCTCCCCGTAGGTGGAGCGGAGCTTCTCGACCTCGCGGTACGCCAGGAGGTGCTCGATGATCGGGTGCTGGCCCAGCAGCTTCTCGAGCGAGGCGGCGTCGGTGGAGTAGCCGGTCTTGGTCTTCTTCTGGGGCGTGAGGCCGAGCTTGTCGAAGAGGACCTCGCGCATCTGCGGGGTGGAGTTGACGTTGAACTCCTGGCCGGCGTCCTCCCAGATGGCCTTCATCAGGCGGTCGCACTCGTCGGTGAAGCGGGTGTTGAGGGCCCGGAGCTCGTCGAGGTCGACCCCGATGCCCACGATCTCCATGTCGGCGAGGACCCGGACGAGCGGCACCTCGATCTCGTCGTTCAGCGACCGGAGGCCGCGCGCGTCGAGCGCGTCGTTGAGGGGCTCGATCAGCCGGTCGATGGCGAGCGCGCGGCGGGCGGTCTCGAGGGCCGGACCGGTGGCATCGCCCCCGAAGTCGAGCTGGTCGGACGGCGCGCCGTCGTCGGTCGGGAGCCGTAGGTGGGCGTAGCGGAGGAGGAGCTCGTCGAGGTCGTAACGGGCCTCCGCGGGATCGAGCAGGTACGCGGCGAGCGCGGTGTCGAGCGCGAGGGATCGCACCTCGATCCCCAGGTCGTGCAAGCTGCGGATGACGGCCTTGGCCGAGTGGCCGACGAGCGGTCGTCCACCCTCGGCCACCAGGGCGCCGAGCGCCGCGGCGACGTCGGGGTCGGCCAGCAGGGATGCGGGGAGGTAGCGCACGTCGGCCGATGACGGGTCGGCGACCAGGGCGATGCCCTCGAGCGGCGAGCGGGCCTCGACCCCGACCCAGCGACCGGCGACGGCGAGCGGGGCGTCGCCGGCGGCGAGATCGGCGAGGAGGGTGGCGGCCGTTGCCGCATCGGCCGGTTCGGTGAGCTCGGCCTCGATGACGTCGGCCGCGTCGATCACCACGTCCGCGGCGACCTGGTCGCCGAGGACCTCGGCCAGGCGCTGGTTGAGGTTCTCGTTGCGGAACTCGAGGAAGGCGAAGAGCTGGCGGACCTCCTCGATGTCGACCTCGCCCATGTTGAGCGTCTCGGGGTCTGCGTCCAGCGGGACGTCGCGCACCAGGACCATCAGATCGGCGTTCTTGCGGGCCCGTGCCTCGTGCTCGATGAGGTTCGCCCGCAGCTTGGGCGTCTGCTCGTCGACGTGCTCGAAGATGCCGTCGAGGCCTCCGTACGTGTTGATGAGCTTGGCTGCGGTCTTCTCCCCCACCCCGGGGACGCCCGGGAGGTTGTCGGAGGGGTCGCCGCGCAGCGCCGCGTACTGGACGTAGAGGATCGGGGTGACACCGGTGCGCTCGAGGATCCCGGCCTCGTCGTAGAACGCGTAGTCGCTGACCCCCCGCTTGTTGTAGAGCACCTTGATGTGGGGGTCCTCGACCAGCTGGTAGGCGTCGCGATCGCCGGTGACGACGATGACGTCGTCACCGCGGTCGCGCGCCTCGGTGGCGAGCGTGGCGATGATGTCGTCGGCCTCGTACCCCGCGAGCTCGAGCACCGGCATGCGCAGCACCTCGACCATCTGACGCACGAGCCCCATCTGCTCGCGCAGGATGTCGGGCGCCGACTCGCGGTTGGCCTTGTACTCGGCCTCGGCCTTGTGCCGGAACGTGGGTTCGGGGCGATCGAAGACAACGGCGACGTGGTCAGGCTTGTGGTCGAGGAGGAGGTTCAGCAGCATCGACGTGAACCCGTACACCGCGTTGGTGACCTGGCCGCTCGCCGTGGCGATGTCGGTCGGGAGCGCGAAGAACGCCCGGTAGGTGAGCGAGTTGCCGTCGATGAGCATGTACGAAGCCACGCCCTCACCCTACGCAAACGCGGCGACAGCGAATCCGACCGCCGGACGCGCCGCTCGGAGCGGCCGCCGGTGGCGGGCCTCCCGGTTCAGGGGGCGAGCTCGCCCGCCAGGATCTGCTCGGCGACGGCCTTCATGGTGACCCGCTCGCGCATGGCGGTGCGCTGGATGAAGCTGAAGGCATCACCTTCGCTGAGCTGGTGCCCGTCCATCAGGCTGCCCTTGGCGCGGTCGACGATCTTGCGGGTCTCGAGCTGCTCCTCGAGCGAGGACGCCTGCTCGGCGAGCGCCTTGAGCTCTCGGAACCGGCCGATGGCGACCTCGACGGCCGGGATGAGCTCGCTGCGCTGGAAGGGCTTGACGAGGTAGGCGAGGGCCCCGGCGTCGCGGGCCTGTTCGATGAGGTCGCGCTGGCTGAACGCCGTGAGGATGAGCACGGCGGCGCGGCGCTCCGCGGTGATCTCGCGGGCGGCCGAGAGACCGTCGAGCCCCGGCATCTTGATGTCGAGGATGGCGACATCGGGCTCGAGCGACTTCACCAGCGCCACGGCCTCGTCGCCCCGGCCGGTCTCGCCCACGACCTCGTAGCCCTCCTCCTCGAGGGTCTCCTTGAGGTCGAGGCGGATGATGGCCTCGTCTTCGGCGATGACGATGCGGGTCGGCACGGGCAGAGCCCTCTTTCGGTCGGGCGACGGCGAACCGGCATCGTAGCGTCACCGGTTCCGGACGCCGTCGGGCTCAGCGCTCCTCGAGGAGGCGGTCGAGCAGCTCGTCCTGGGTTCGCTCGAGCTGGGCGATCTCGGCCGCCACGCCAGCCCGGTGTGACCGCATCGCGTCGGCGTGCTTCTGGGCGTCGCGGAACTCCTTCTCCCCCAGCGGGGTCTCCGCGACGAGGGCCCGCAACCGGGCGTCGTCGGCCTCGGCGTCGAAGTGCTCCAGCTGCTCGTCGGCTACGGCCAGCTCGCGACGCAGGATCTTGACGCGCTCTGCGACCTCGGAGAGGCGACGCTCGACGACGGACCGGGACATGACCGGAGTGTAGGTCCGCTGTCCGGGACGGTTCGCTGGTGCCCAGGGCGGGAATCGAACCCGCACCCCCGCGAGGGGACCGGATTTTGAGTCCGGCGTGTCTGCCTGTTCCACCACCTGGGCCGGTGTGGGACCGCTCACCCTACCGGTCGACCGCCCGACGGCCGGCACGGATGTGCGGGCAACACCCGCGGTGCGCCCCGTGCGATCAGCCGTAGCGGGCGTGGAACTCCTCGGCGTTGCGGGCGAGCTCGCGGCGGCGGTAGAGCGCCAGCGCGGCGATCGCTCCGCCGAGCAGGGCGAGGACCACGAGGCGGCGACGGGTTCGGGGGCGGGCCATGGGCCGGATCGTAGCCCCCGGCCGGCATCGGGCCCGAAGCACCTGGGTGACGGTCGCGTCTTGAACTGGCGAGCGCCGACGATCGACCACGACACTGGGTCAGACCCCGCCGCACCCGACCGGACCAGCGGATCGAGGGTGGCGACGGGTCACCGAGCGATCGGTGAAACGTCCACCGCACCTCCGGGGTCTGAGGCCAGACGTCGACCAACGGAACCACCCCCCGCATGCCCCTCACCACGATCGCCTTCACGTTCCCCGGCCAGGGCTCCCAGAAGCCCGGGATGGGCGAGCCCTGGGCCGACCACCCGAGCTGGGAGCTCGTCGGCGAGGCGTCCCAGGCCACGGGCCGCGATGTGGCCCACCTCCTGCTGCACGCGGATGGCGACGAGCTGAAGGAGACGCGCAACAGCCAGCTCGCGACGATGGTGGCGAGCCTCGTCGTGCTCGACGCCGTCGAGCGCCTCGGGGTGGAGCCGGTGGCCTACGCCGGGCACAGCCTCGGCGAGTACAGCGCGCTGGTGGCGTCGGGCGCCATCGACGTCGCCGACGGGTTCCGCCTGGTCGCCGAGCGGGGCGACGCGATGCAGGCGGCCAGCGCCCAGAACCCCGGCACCATGGCCGCGGTGCTCGGGCTCGACGACGACAAGGTCGAGGTCGCCTGTGCGGAGGTCGACGGCGACGTGTGGGTGGCGAACTACAACGCGCCCGGCCAGGTGGTGATCGCCGGCGATCCCGCCGCCATCGCGGCCGCCGGCGCCGTCGCCAAGGACCTGGGCGCCAAGCGAACGCTTTCCATCCCGGTCAGCGGCGCGTTCCACACCCCGTTCATGGCACCGGCGGCCGACCGTTTGCAGGCCGCCATCGCGGCCACCGAGATCCGCGACCCCGATCTCCCGGTGATCGCCAACGTCGACGCCGCCGCCCACGCGGGCGCCGCGGACTGGGCCGGCCTGCTCGGCGCCCAGCTGTGCAGCCCGGTGCGCTGGCGCCAGACCCTTTACACGCTCGATGACCTGGGGTGCACCGCGTACGTCGAGCTCGGTCCGGGAACGGTCCTCACCGGGATGGTGAAGCGCACGCTGCGCAACGCGCAGACCCTCTCGGTGGCGACCCCCGACCAGCTCGACGCCCTCCTCGAGTCGCTGCACGGCCACGACGGCCCCCCGGCGGGCTTCCACGAGGGCGAGCACCTCTTCGCCACCGAGCGGGTGGTGGTGAGCCCGGCCGCCGGGGTGTTCCGCCCCGAGCCGGACCTCGATGCCGGACTCGAGCTCGCACCCGGCCAGCTCGTCGGTCACGTCGGCGACCACGAGGTCCGGTCGCCGTTCACCGGGTGCGTGGTCGGCGTGCTCGCCGTCGCGGGCGAACGGGTCACCGCCAGCCAGCCCATCGCGTGGTTGCGGAGCGAGTCGTGACGCCCCGCCCGCGCGGTGCCCGCATCGTCGGCTGGGGTACGGCTCTCCCCGAGAAGACCGTCACGAACGCCGATCTCGAGGTCAGCCTCGACACCAGCGACGAGTGGATCCGCGAGCGCACGGGGATCCACGAGCGCCGCATCGGCGGGACCACCTCGGGCCTCGCCACCGAGGCCGGCCGGGCCGCCCTGGCCTCGGCCGGGGTCGACGGCGCCGACATCGGCGTGGTCATCGTCGCCACGTGCACCCCCGACCAGCACCTCCCGTCGACCGCCACCGTCGTCGAGCGTGAGCTGTCCATCGGCGGTGGTGCCTTCGACCTCAACGCCGCGTGCTCCGGCTTCGTCTACGGCCTCGTGACCGCGCACGGACTCATTGCGACCGGCATGGACCGGGTCCTGCTCGTGGGCGCCGAGACCATGAGCAGCATCATCGACTGGCAGGACCGCAACACCGCGATCCTCTTCGGCGACGGGGCCGGCGCCGTGGTGATCGAAGCGGTCGACGGGCCGGGTCAGCTGCTCGGTTGGGACCTCGGCTCCGATGGCACCGCGCAGCACCTCCTCTTCGCGGACATGGGGGGCTACCTCGAGATGGACGGCAAGGAGGTCTTCCGGCGGGCCGTCCGGGCGATGGTCGACTCCACCAACCGGGCCCTGGACCAGGCCGGTGTCACCGCCGCCGACATCGCGCTGGCGGTCCCCCACCAGGCCAACGTCCGGATCGTCGACGCCGCGTGCCAGCGTCTCGGCATACCGGTCGAGCGCACCGCCAACGTCCTCGACCGCACCGGCAACACCTCGGCGGCATCGATCCCCCTGGCGCTCGTGGACAGCATCGATGCCGGCCGGGTCCACGACGGCGATCTCATCCTTCTCGTCGGCTTCGGCGCCGGCATGAGCTGGGCCAGTGCCATCATCCGGTGGGAGGGCGAGCCCGGCGCCGCGCCGGTGCCCACCCCGAACGAGCGCGGAGGCGACCGATGAGCCGAGTGGTCCTGGTGACGGGTGGGTCGAAGGGCATCGGCCTGGCGACCGCCCGCGCCTTCGCGGCGCAGGGCGACAAGGTCGCAGTGACCTACCGCAGCGGCCCCCCGCCTGCCGACGCCAACCTGCTGGGCGTCCCGTGCGACGTCACCGACCCCGACCAGGTCGATGCGGCCTTCGCCGCGATCGAGGAGCAGCTGGGAACGGTCGAGGTCCTCGTGTCCAACGCCGGGATCACCGCCGACATGCTGGTGCTGCGCATGAAGGACGACGACTTCACGCGGGTGCTCGACGCCAACCTCACCGGCGGGTTCCGCGTGGCCAAGCGTGCGGTCCAGAAGATGATGCGGGCCCGCTGGGGCCGGATCATCTTCGTCTCGTCGGTGGTCGGCGCCACGGGGCAGGCCGGTCAGGCCAACTACGCCGCCTCGAAGGCCGCACTGGTCGGTCTCGGCCGCTCGCTGGCTCGCGAGTTCGCCTCCCGGTCGATCACGGTCAACATCGTCGCCCCTGGCCCCATCGACACCGACATGATCGATGCCGTGGCCGAGGACCGGCGGGCACTGATCGAGGCCGCGGTGCCCCTCGGCCGGTTCGGATCGCCCGATGAGGTTGCCGGCACCATCGTCTTCCTCGCTTCCGACGCAGCTGCCTACACCACCGGAGCCGTCATCCCCGTCGACGGTGGCCTGGGCATGGGTGCCTGGTGACGCACCCTCTCGGCTGCGACACGATGCAGCAGTACGCTGTCGGCCCAGTGTCGGTGGCGGGCGGTGACGCGCATCGGGCGCGACCGGCTTCGGCCACCAACTCCCCCAACGGCGGGCGCCGCCCGCTGCGAACCGATAGATGGAGCGATCAACCGTGAGTGACGATGTGTTCGAGCGATTCAAGGTCTGTGCGGTCGAGGTCCTGGCCGTGGATGCCGACAAGGTGACCAAGAGCGCGTCCTTCGCCGACGACCTCGACGCCGACAGCCTCGATCTGGTCGAGCTCGTCATGCGCCTCGAGGAGGAGTTCGACATCAGCGTCGACGAGTCCGAGCTCGAGGGCGTCGAGACGGTTCAGCAGGCACTCGATCTGGTGAGCGGCAAGATCTGATGCCCGAGCGGCCGATCTCCGTCCGACGTCGGGTTGCGGTGACCGGCCTCGGTGTGGTGTCCGCGTGCGGCATCGGCAGGGAGGCGTTCTGGGACGGCCTCCTCGCCGAGCCGCCCGAGGGTCTCCGCCGCGTCGACGACTTCGACCCCAGCCCCTTCTACGCGAACCCGAAGGAGGTCCGCCGCGCCGATCGCTTCGAGCAGTTCTCGACCGCCGCCGCGGCCGAGGCGGTCGCGCAGTCCGGGCTCCCCACCGGCGACCCCGTCCGCATGGGCGTGATCGTCGGGACCGGCATCGGCGGTCTGCAGACCATCGAGGACCAGACCATCGTCCGGTACGAGAAGGGGCCCCGTCGGGTCTCGCCGTTCCTGATCCCCATGGTGATGGGCAACGCACCGGCCGCGGCCGTGTCCATGAGGTACGGCTTCCAGGGCCCGTGCGAGAACGTGGTGACGGCGTGCGCCGCCGGCACCCATTCGGTGGCCAACGCCGCCCGCCTCATCTCGAGCGGCCGCTGCACCGCGGTCATCGCCGGGAGCACCGAGGCCGCGATGACCGAGACCGGGGTCGCGGGCTTCACCAACATGACCGCCATGTCGAGCTCGCTGACCTCGCGGCCCTTCGACGCCCGGCGCGACGGGTTCGTCATGTCCGAGGGCGCGGGGATGCTCGTGCTCGAGGAGTGGGATTCGGCCGTCGCCCGCGGCGCCACCATCCTCGCCGAGGTCCTCGGCGGTGCGTCCACTGCCGACGCCCACCACATCACCGCGCCGGCGCCCGACGGGTCCGGCGCCATCGCCTGCATCGAGCTGGCCCTCGAGGAAGCTGGCCTGTCCCCGTCCGACATCGTGCAGGTGAACGCCCACGGCACCTCGACCCCGCTCAACGACGCGGCCGAGGCGACGGCGATCAACAAGGTCTTCGGGGCGCCCGGTCCCGCAGTGACCTCCATCAAGGGCGTCATCGGGCACGCGCTCGGCGCGGCCGGCTCGATCGAGGCCGTCGCCGTCGTGCTCAGCATGCAGAAGGCGCTCATCCCGCCCACCGCCGGCTACGGCACCCCGGATCCCGAGATGGCCCCCATCGACATCGTGGCCGGCGCCGCCCGCCCGTGGACCCCGGGTCCGACCCTCTCCAACAGCTTCGGCTTCGGTGGCCACAACGGCTGCGTGATCTTCGCCCCGCCGAGCTGACGTCGCGAAACCGAAACCTCAGCTCAGACTCGACTCAGCCGTCGAGCGCACCGCCGTCGACCAGCACGAAGAGCAGGTCGGCCTCGCACGCCGTGGCTCCTCCCACCGACGCCCGGCCGTGTCCCTTGCCCGCGCGGGCGGACATGCGGCCGAGGGTGATCTCGAGCTCGAGGGTGTCGCCGGGGACCACTTGCTGGCGGAACCGGACGCCGTCGACGCCGCCGAAGAGCGGCAGCTTGCCGGGCGCCACGTCCGGGCTCGAGAGCACGGCGTAGGCACCGAGCTGGGCGATGGCCTCGATCATCAGGACCCCCGGGAGGGTCGGTCGCCCGGGGAAGTGCCCGGCGAAGAACTCCTCATCACCGGTGAGGCGCCAGAAGCCCTTGGCCGACACGCCGTCGACGACCTCGGTGACCTCGTCGACGAGCAGGAACGGCGGGCGGTGGGGCAGGACCTGAGCCGGGGCCGGGAGGTCGGTCACCCCTCGAGGGCCTTGAGCAGCTTGGTCGGGGTGTCCTTGGGGCTCACCTTGAACCACACCTGCTCGAGCTTCGCCTTCTCGTCGATCAGGAACGCGGATCGGATGATGCCCAGGTAGGTGCGGCCGTAGTTCTTCTTCTCACCCCACACGCCGTAGGCCTCCGAGACGGTGTGCTCGGTATCGGCGAGCAGCGGGAAGCCGAGGGAGTACTTCTCGTCGAACTTCAGCTGCTTGGCCGGCAGGTCGGGGCTGATGCCGAGGATGGCGGTGTCACCGATGTCGCCGGCGATGTCGCGGAGCAGGCACGACTGGGTGGTGCAGCCGGGCGTGTCGGCCTTCGGGTAGAAGTACACGAGCACCCTGCGGCCCTTGAACGACGACAGCTTGACCGTGGCGCCGTGCTGGTCGAGCAGCGAGATCGCCGGGGCCTTGTCGCCGACGGCCAGGATGTTGGTGTCTGCCATGGCGCCAACCTAACCCGAGACAACCTGAGCGCCGTGATCCCGCTCGGCCGGGACGCGCCGGGACGAGCGACGGGACGCGCGACCACCCGACCGCCGCGATCGACCCCGGACGCGAACCAGGGGCCACCGCACCGCGGCGACCCCTGGCGAAGAACCGTTCCCCGTCCCGATCAGCTCGGAGCGGGCTTGTCCCCGTTGGCGATGGCCTTGAGGGTCGAGCCCGCAGAGATCTTGGCCGACTTCTTGGCCGGGATCTGCTGAGTCTCGCCGGTGCGCGGGTTGCGACCGGTACGAGCCGCGCGCTGCGACTGCTCGATGGAAAGGAAGCCGGGCAGCGTGAGCTTGTCGGAACCACCGGCGACGATCTGCTGGGCGACCTCTTCGAACGCCTTCAGCACCCGTTCGACGTCGGCCTTGGACACCTCGGTGCGTTCCGAGATGTTCGTGACCAGTTCACCTTTGTTCATTGGATCTACTCCTCCTCATGGCCTGTGCCGGGTGACCCCGAATCTCCGGGTAGACCCAGACCATTGAGTTGCCGCTTCGATAGGCCACCCGTCGACCAGCATTACCATCTCGTGACGTCAACGGGTGGATGGTGGAGGCGACAGACGGACCCGGAACGGCGTGGGCAAGCCGTTCGGGGCGATCAGCCGACGTTGACCAAGTGGGTCGCGGCCGTGGCGAAGTAGTCCAGCACCTGGGCCTCGGCGTCGGGCGGGAGGTCGCCGCCGCGCACCGCCACCGCCATGTGGCGCACCCACGCGTCACGCTCGGCCCCGCCGATGGCGAAGGGCGCGTGGCGCATGCGGAGCCGTGGATGGCCCCGTTGCTCGCTGTAGGTCGCCGGTCCACCCCAGTACTGGACGAGGAACCCGACCATGTGGGTCCGCGACTCGGTGAGGTCGTCGGGGTAGAGCGGCCGCAGGACCTCGTCGGTCTCGACGCCGTCGTAGAAGCGGTCGACCAGGGCGACGAACCAGGCCGTGCCGCCGACGAGGTCGTAGAGCGTTGCGGGAGCGTCGTCCATCGGGCGACGGTACCCGGTCGCCCGACCGGCTCGAACGCCTCCCCCGGAGTGATGTGCCCGTCGGCACTAGGGTCTTGAACGATGACGGCGGTGCCCCCCACCTCGATCGATCCGAGATCGGCGATCTTCGAGGCCAACCGGACCCAGATGCGGTCGCTCCTCGACAAGGTCCTCGGCGCGCAGGCCCGGGTCCTCGACGGCGGCGGCGACGCGGCCGTGGCCCGTCACCGCGAGCGCGGGCGCCTACTGGCCCGGGAGCGGATCGACCTCCTCCTCGATCGCGACGCCCCGTTCCTCGAGCTCTCGGCCCTGGCCGGATGGGGCACCGACGATCCCGTCGGTGGCGGGATGGTGGTCGGCATCGGCGTGGTCGAGGGGGTCGAGTGCCTGATCTCGGCGAACGACCCGACGGTGCGCGGCGGCACGTCGTCACCGGCGTCGATCACCAAGACCTTGCGCTCCCAGGAGATCGCAGCCCGGAACCGGCTCCCGGTGATCAACCTCACCGAGTCGGGCGGCGCCGACCTGCCCAAGCAGGCGGAGATCTTCGTGCCGGGTGGGGCGACCTTCAAGAACCTCACCCGACTCTCGGCCGCCGGGATTCCCACCATCACCGTAGTCTTCGGCTCGTCCACCGCCGGCGGCGCCTACGTGCCCGGCATGAGCGACCACACGATCTTCGTCCAGGACCAGGCCAAGGTGTTCCTCGGCGGCCCACCCCTGGTGAAGATGGCGATCGACGAGGACGCCGACGAGGAGGAACTGGGCGGAGCGGAGATGCACGCCCGCACCTCCGGGCTGGCCGACCACCTCGCGGTCGACGAGCCCGATGCCATCCGGCTGGCCCGGATGGTCGTACGCAACCTCAACTGGCACAAGCTCGGTCCCGGACCCACCTCGGCACCCGAACCACCCCTGCTCGATCCCGAGGAGCTGCTGGGGATCGCCCCCGCCGATCCCCGGGAGCCCTTCGAGGTGCGCGAGGTCATCTGGCGAGTCGTCGACGAGTCCCGCTTCGACGAGTTCAAGCCGCTGTACGGGACCCAGGTCGTCACCGGCTGGGCCACGCTCGCCGGCTATCCCCTCGGCATCATCGCCAACAACGGCATCCTCTTCTCGGAGGAGGCGCAGAAGGCGGCCCAGTTCATCCAGCTCTGCAACCAGCGCGACATCCCGCTGCTGTTCATCCAGAACATCACCGGTTTCATGGTGGGCACCCGGTACGAGCAGGGCGGCATCATCAAACACGGTGCGCTGCTCATCAACGCGGTCTCGAACTCCACCGTCCCCCACCTCACCCTGATGGTGGGCGCCTCCTACGGCGCCGGGAACTACGCCATGTCGGGCCGGGCCTACGACCCGCGGTTCGTCTTCTCGTGGCCCAACCACCACATCGCGGTGATGGGCCCGAAGCAGCTCGCGGGTGTCCTGTCGATCGTGCAGCGGGCGTCGGCCGAGCGCCGCGGCCAGGAGTTCGACGAGGATGCCGACCGCGAGATGCGCACGGTCGTCGAGTCCCAGATCGAGCGCGAGTCCACGGCGCTGGCGGCGACCGGCCAGCAGTGGGACGACGGCATCATCGATCCGCGAGAGACCAGGGTGGTCCTCGGGATCGCCCTCTCGTGCGTCCACTCCGCGCCCGTCCAGGGCGCGGGTTCCTACGGCGTCTTCCGGATGTGAGTGGCATGGCCGAGCCCGTCCTCCCCCGCCCCATCCGCAGCCTGCTGATCGCCAACCGAGGCGAGATCGCCCGCCGCGTCATCCGCACGTCCCGGGAGATGGGCATCCGGACCATCGCGGTCTACAGCGAACCCGATCGTCTGGCCCCCCACGTCCAGGAGGCCGATGTCGCCGTGCCGATCGGCGGCTACGCCGCCGCCGACTCGTACCTCAACCGGGCCGAGATCCTCAAGGCCGCCGAGTGGCAGGGCGTCGACGCCATCCACCCGGGGTACGGGTTCCTGTCCGAGAGCGCGGCGTTCGCCCGGGCGGTCATCGATGCCGGACTCGTGTGGGTCGGGCCGCCACCGGCGGCCATCGCGACCATGGGCGACAAGATCATGGCGAAGCTCGCCGCCGCCGACCTCGGCGTGCCGATGCTGCCGAGCGTCGAGTTGGCCGGCACCTCGCCCGCCGAGTGGCCCCGCCAGGTGGCCGAGATCGGGTACCCACTGATGGTCAAGGCTGCGGCGGGAGGCGGCGGGCGGGGCATGCGCGTGGTCCACGACGACGACCACCTGATCGACGCGGTCAAGGCCTGCCAGCGGGAAGCGGCGGCGTCGTTCGGGAACGGCACGGTCTTCGCCGAGGCGTACCTGGCCTCACCGAGGCACGTCGAGATCCAGATCTTCGCCGATGCGCACGGCAGCGTCGTGCACCTCGGCGAGCGGGAGTGCTCCATCCAACGCCGCCACCAGAAGCTGCTCGAGGAGGCGCCGTCGCCCGTCGTCGGTCCCGAGCTCCGCACGCGCATGGGTGCAGCGGCGGTCGACCTGGCGCGGGCCATCGACTACGTCGGCGCCGGCACCGTCGAGTTCCTCGTCGATGGCGGCGACGTCGGTGCGGACGGCACGCTCGACGGGTCGACCCGGTTCGCGTTCCTGGAGATGAACACCCGGCTCCAGGTCGAGCACGCCGTCACCGAGGCGGTGACCGGCCTCGACCTCGTGCGGATGCAGATCGAGATCGCCCGCGGCGAGCCGCTGCACCTCGGCCAGGACGACGTGCGCGTCACCGGCCACGCCATCGAGGTCCGGGTCTACGCCGAGGATCCCGAGCGCGACTGGCTCCCCTCGACGGGCGTCCTGCACCGGTGGCGGCACGGTCCGACCCCTGGCATCCGCTACGACGACGGGGTGGAGTCCGGCTCCACGGTCACCCCGTTCTACGACGCCCTGCTGTCCAAGGTCATCAGCCACGCCCCGACCCGCGGCGAAGCCGCCGCCCGGCTGGGACGGGCGCTGCGCGAGCTGCAGATCCACGGCGTGTCCACCAACCGGGACCACCTCGTCGACATCCTCGACGAGCCCGACTTCCTCGCCGGTGCCACCACCACCGACTGGATCGAGCGTCACCCGCCCGTGCCCGACGACGACGATCCGGCCCGCTACGAGCGCGAGTGGCAGCGGTTCAACGCCATCATCGGCCCGCACCTCGCCGCCGCGGTGCTGGCCGATCCGCGCCTCGTCGACCGCAGCGACCAACCGTGGCCCTTCGCCCCGTCCGGGTGGCGCAACGTGGGCGGGTCGGTGCGCGAGATGCGCCCTGGCGAGTCCACCTGGCGGATCACCCAGACCCCGTCGGGCTTCGCCAGCCAGACGGTGAGCCTGCTCCGCCGCGACGAGCCGTGGGATGTCACGTACAGCCGCGTGACCCGAGACCACCCGCTGGCGATCAAGCGCCGGACCGAGGACGGACCCACCCCCGCCAGCGACCTGTTCAACGTCACGATCTCCGGGCCGACCGGCCACACGCCCACGCTGGTCGAGCTCATCCGCCTCGACGACGAGGTCACCCTCGTGCACTTCGGCCGTCGCGGCCACCGGTGCACCGTGCACGTCGTCGGCGACACCATCTACGTCAACTCGGCGCTCGGTCAGTCGGTGTTCACCGAGCTACCCCGCTTCGCCTCGCGCATCATCGACCTCGGGGGCGGCGGACCCACCGCGCCGGTGCCCGGTCGGGTCGTCACCGTCGAGGTCGCGGCGGGAGACACCGTCGCCGCCGGCGACACGCTGGTCGTGCTCGAGGCCATGAAGGTCGAGCACCGCATCACCGCCTCGGTCGCCGGCACCGTCGCCGAGGTCCTCGTCGCCGCCGGCGACAACGTGGACGCCCACCAGGTGCTCATCCGGATCGAGGAGGTGGCATGAGCCCCGACACCCGAGCGGACACCCTGCGCATCGCCAACTGCAGCGGCTTCTACGGCGACCGTTTGGCCGCGGCGCGCGAGATGATCGACGGCGGACCCATCGACGTGCTCACCGGCGACTGGCTGGCCGAGCTCACGATGCTGATCCTGGCCAAGGACAAGGCCAAGAACCCCGAGGGCGGGTTCGCCAAGACGTTCGTCGCCCAGATGACCGACGTCCTCGCCGACTGCGTCGAGCGCAAGATCAAGGTCGTCAGCAACGCCGGTGGCCTCAACCCGGCCGGCTGCGCCGCGGCGATCGAGGCCATCGCTGCGCAGGCAGGCATCTCGTGCACCGTCGCCTACGTCGAGGGCGACGACATCGTCGGCCGCATCGACGAGGCCCGAGCCGCCGGCCACGACCTCGCGAACCTCGACACGGGCGAGAAGCTCGACGAGCTCGGCGTCGTCCCCGTCACCGCCAACGCCTACCTCGGCGCTTGGGGCATCGTCGAGGCGCTGAACCGTGGCGCCGATGTGGTGATCACCGGCCGGGTCACCGACGCCGCGGTCATCGTCGGACCGGCCGCGTGGCACTTCGGGTGGGAGCGCACCGATTGGGACGAGCTCGCCGCCGCGGTCGTCGCGGGCCACATCATCGAGTGCGGGGCCCAGTGCACCGGTGGCAACTACGCCTTCTTCGAGGACGTCCCGGGCATCGAGCACCTCGGCTTCCCCATCGCCGAGATCGCCGCCGACGGCTCGTTCGTGGTCACGAAGCACCCCGGCACCGGAGGCATGGTGTCGGTCGGCACCGTCACGGCCCAGCTGCTCTACGAGATCCAGGGCCTCGACTACCTCAACCCCGACGCCACGGTGCGGATGAACTCCATCCGCCTCGACCCCGACGGTCCCGACCGGGTCCGGGTCCACACGATCCGGGGTCTGCCCGGCCCGCCGACCGCCAAGGTCGCCATCAACTACATGGGCGGGTTCCGCAACACGATGACGTTCGTGCTCACCGGCCTCGACATCGAGCGCAAGGCCGAGATCGCCGAGCGGACGCTGTGGTCCATGATCCCGGGCGGTCGCGAGTCGTTCGCCGGCGTCGATGTCCGCCTGCGCCGGACGGATCGACCCGATCCCGCCACCAACGACGATGCGCTCGCCGAGCTCCGGGTCACGGTGATGGACCCCGATCCCGACAAGGTCGGGCGGGCCTTCTCGAACACCGTGATCGAGATGGTCCTCGCCAGCTACCCGGGCTTCTTCACCACCTCGACCCCGACGAACGCCTCGAGCTACGGGGTCTACTGGCCAGCCGTCGTGCCGTCCTCGTTCCCCGAGCACGCGGTGGTCATCGGCGGCGAGCGCATCGCCATCGGCCCGCCCCCCACCGAACCGCCGCGGCTCGCCCGCCGGGTCCCCAACCGGTCGCCGGTCGAGACCACCGCCCGACCCAAGCAGGCACCGCTGGTGTCGAACCACCCCGAGACCATCTCGGTGCTGCTCGACGACCTCGCCAAGCGCCGGCTCCACGCCGGCCCCGACGACGAGACCTACTGGGACGACCTCCCCATGGCACCGGTCGCGCTGGGGCGGCTGGTCGGGGCCCGGTCCGGCGACAAGGGCGGCAACGCCAACATCGGTGTGTGGGCACCGACCGACGACGCCTACGACTGGCTGCAGTGGTACCTCTCGGTTGATCGGCTCCGGTCCCTGTTGCCGGCCGAGACCGAGGGGCTCGAGGTCAACCGCTACGAGCTGCCGAACCTTCGGGCCATGAACTTCGTCATCCGTGGCCTCCTCGGCCGGGGTGTCGCCGCCTCGACCCGCACCGACCCTCAGGCGAAGGGCCTCGGCGAGTACCTGCGGGCCAAGGTGATCGACCTGCCGCTCACCCTGCTCGACGACGACCCCGCGTCCCGAGGTGCCCACGCCGAAGGCACCCCGTTCACCACCGACGACGCGACCGGGAGCTGACCATGCACTTCACCCCCGAGCACGACCTGTTCCGAGCGACGGTCCGGGACCTCGTGGAGAACCAGATCAACCCGCATGCGGACGAGTGGGAGGCGACGGGCACCTTCCCCGCCCACGAGCTGTTCCCGAAGTTCGGCGCCGCGGGCGTCCTCGGGCTCGAGTACGACCCCGAGTACGGCGGTCAGGGCGCGGACCACAGCTTCACCCTGGTGTACGGCGAGGAGATCGGTCGTTCGCACACCGCGGGTGTGGCGATGGCGTTCAGCGTCCAGACCGACATGGCCACCCCGGCGCTGGCCCGCTTCGGGAGCCACGAGCTCAAGGAGCGCTACCTGCGTCCGGCGGTCGCCGGCGACATGGTCGCCGCCATCGCGGTCACCGAACCCGATGCCGGCAGCGACGTGGCGTCCATCCGCACCCGGGCCGTGCGCGACGGCGACGAGTGGGTGATCAACGGCACCAAGCTCTACATCACCAACGGCACCCAGGCCGACTGGCTCTGCCTCCTGGCCCGCACCTCCGACGCCGGCGGCCACCGGGGCATGAGCCAGATCATCGTGCCCACCGACACCCCCGGGTTCACGGTGAGCCGCAAGCTCGACAAGCTCGGCAACCGGGCATCGGACACCGCCGAGCTCTCGTTCGTCGACGTGCGCGTGCCCGTGGCGAACACCATCGGCGAGATCGACCGCGGCTTCCAGCAGCAGATGGCCCAGTTCCAGAACGAGCGCCTCATCGCCGCGTACTCCGCCGTTGGGGGCCTGCGCTACGCCCTCGACCGCACCATCGAGTACGTGCGCCAACGCCAGGCGTTCGGAAGGCCCCTCGCCGACAAGCAGTGGGTGCAGTTCAACCTGGCCCAGTTGATCGCCGAGGTCGATCTCGCTCGGCACTACAACTACGCGTGCGCCGACGCGGTCGTCGGGGGTGCCGATCCGCTGATCGTGACCAAGATGGCCTCGATCGCCAAGCTCAAGACCGGGCGGCTCCACCGGGAGGTCGCTGACTGGTGCATGCAGCTCCATGGCGGCGTGGGCTACATGGAGGAGACCTGGACCGCCCGGTTCTTCCGGGACAGCCGCCTGCTGTCGATCGGCGGTGGCAGCGACGAGATGATGCTCCGCATCATCGCCCAGCTCGAGGGCATCGGCGACCCGA
>Ga0105048_10005876_pt1 | contig 19824 bp, 13 predicted proteins | sample MAT05_FD_78382 | JGI IMG/M metagenome (GOLD analysis project Ga0105048, IMG submission 78382) | Freshwater microbial communities from Lake Fryxell liftoff mats and glacier meltwater in Antarctica - MAT-05 | ecosystem: Environmental > Aquatic > Freshwater > Ice > Liftoff microbial mat | place...
CATCCTCACCATCATGGACGAATCGGTTCACAGACTGAAAACGTCCGTGTCGCATAGGCATCCAATTGCGGATTGAAGCTTCTGAAATGCCGATTGTACCCTTGGTAACCCAGCAAGAGACCTGCTGCTATGGTGACGGCGCTTGATGCAAGCAGGGCGATACTCGTTATTCGGTGCGGCCAACTGCCCTGCCGCAAGCTAGACCAGAGTGTCCAGCCACCCAGCAACCCCAGGAGGCCAAGGCCGAAGCTGATATCGGCAAGGTAGCGCATGCTCGCCAAAAACAGCGCGTACCAACCGGCGCCGCTCACGGTTCCACAAACCGTGAAACAAAAGGCGCACCAAAGGTAAAGCCTGGAGCGCGCGCCAAGCCCTATTGGCATGAGGGTTTTTCCACGGAGGCGCATGGCACGAAGAGACGTAATGCTGGTAACAATCGCGACCGCACCAAACAGAATCCCAGGGCCGGTAATGAGGAGCCCCACTAGTGGCTCAGACATGTAACCTGAAGGCACGTGAATAGGGCTCGGGGCGGTCATCGCATCGCCGCCAGAAGGCGCGCTGATAAAGGGAAATTCGCAGCTCAGCGTCGGCTGCCGGAAAAGGTAAGAATAGAAGTTAATCCCGAGGTAATCAGCCGAAACACTATAGGGCAGGAGCGTCACCGCTTTGCCCATCCCAAACTCCAACCAGTTATCAAATCGCAACCAGTTGTAGAAGAGTAGCGCGCCTCCCCCAAGCACCACGGGCGTACCAACGGAAAGGAGCGATACCACGAATGGTCTTCCCCAATGGCCCTTGCTTCTTCTGGTTGCAAGCACGGTGGCCACAACGAAAAGGCCGACGGTGGGTGCAAGCGTGATTCTAGAACCGAAAGCTAACGCCCAAAGTGTGCCCGCTGCGACCAGGTATTTCTGGAACGGAAGAGAGTTGGCGGAACGCCACACGGCGTTAAAAGCGAACACCAGCCCGAGCAGCATGAATCCTTGGCCGGCGGCTATTGCGGCCTGATAGACCCCTCCAGTTGCTACTAAGAAGGGTGCGGGGTTGGCGCAAGCGAACCCGAGCGCACCGAGGCCAGCAAGCAGCACCGGAAGATCGGGAAAGAGGCGCCGCGCCATGCCGAAGACCAAAAAAGCCCCAGCGACGGCACACAGCAACAGCGATGCGCCGGCTAGATACTGATCGCCAATTCGACCGTGAATACCCAACACTGTCTTAACGCCCGCCTGCAGCAGCGCGGGAACGGGGCCCCAATACGTAAAATACTTCCCCTTGTAGAGGCTGAGGTCGAAACGCCAAAAGCGCGAAAACTTCGGATCATAGGGGTTTGCCTGAGCAAGTAGCTCAGGTGCTGGGCCGTTCAAGAGGTTCAGCTGGCCGTGGCGAAAGGCTTCAGCCTGTTCGTCGTAGTAAGAGGTATACGATGGCCAGGTTTTGAGGTGCCCCGCCGAACCAATGAAGAAGTAGGTGAACGCGATGAGCAGCGTTACAAAGCTGAGGATCACCGCGAGCTCACGAGTGCGGCGTGTTTGTCCGGATGCCTTGGCGAGCAGCGGCTTCTGAGTGGATGGGAGGGCGTCGTTCACAGTGCCTTCCAAAGTCACGAGGGCAATTCTAGCGCCCAAGGTGGCACGACACGCCAATCCTTGGTGAGTGTCTCGGCGCTTGTTACCGCCAAAGAGACGACTTGTCCGCGTTCCCAGTTCGGTGGTGCAATATCGCTGAGTCGAGGGAGAGTCGAAGTTGAAGGTAATCCTAGCTTCACTTCGATGGGATAAACTTTGCCTTGATGCTCCACAAGGAGATCAATTTCCCGCCCGTCGCGCGTCCTAAAGAAACGCACGTCCACTTCCTTCGCCCGATGTCGGAAGTACTTGAATACCTCAGAGAAAACGTGAGTTTCGAAGGCTTGCCCGGCTTGGGGTCCAAGCCGAAGAAGCTCACCTGTCTTCCAGCCCGCGAGAAACGCCGCGAGGCCCATGTCTAAAAAGTAGAGCTTCGGGCTCTTAATTAGCCGTTTGGAGCGATTTTCGTGGTCGGGCTGAACCAGCTTTAGTAGGAAGCTGTCCTCGAGAACGCTCAGCCAGCTTTTGACGGTGGGCGCTGAAACGCCAGCATCCCGCGCAAGGTCGTCGAAGTTCACAAGGCAGCCGGTTCGCAAGGCGCAGAGGCGGAGAAAAATCTCGAACTCACGGCGCTTGTCGACCCGAAGCAGTTCGCGGACGTCGCGCTCGATGTAGGTCTGCGTGTAACTCGACAGGTAGAGATCGCGTGTGTCGACATCCGTGGTCGAGCAGAGCTTGGGAAAGCCCGTTCTCACCAAACTCTCGAAGTAGCCTTGGGGTGTTTTTTGATCGCGCGTCAACTGTTTTTCCTCATCAGAGAGCCCGCACAGATTCAAAATGGCAACACGGCCCGCGAGCGTCTCGCGGATCCCACGCATCACTTGAAAGTTCTGCGAACCCGTCAGCCAAAATGCACCTGGAGCGGCGCCTGCATCCGCAAGTTGCTTGATGGGGCTCAGCAGCTCGGGAGCGTATTGGATCTCGTCGATAATCAGTGGTGGTATCAGCTCACGCGCAAAGAGCACGGGGTCGGCATTTGCCCGAGCACGGGTCGCTAGATCATCCAGGTTGACGTATTGCCGTTCCGGCGCGCATCGGCGTAAGAGCGAGCTCTTCCCAACTTGACGTGATCCGAGCAGGAGCCACACCGGGAAAAGGCTCAATGATGGCGCTGGAACCCTGAAACGATCCTCAAATGTCCTTTGGATCCAGGCGTTTGGCATTTCCAAAGCTTACTATGGAATTGCCAAGGCTGCTATTCAAGGCTCAGCTCGCGCAAGATCGCGCTCAATCAGCTGACCCAGCTCTTGTCCGAGACCTCCTCGCGGGGGCAGATACACAACAACGCCACTCCCCCGCTCGTTCAATCGCCAAAATCGCTTCCGTGAGATTTGCCCGCTGCGACTGGGTATTTCTGGAAGGGAAGAGAGTTGGTGGAACGCCACACGGCGTTAAAAGCGAACACCAGCCCGAGCAGCATGAATCCTTGGCTGGCCGGCTATTGCGGCCTGATAGACCCCTCCAGTTGCTACTAAGAAGGGTGGGTACACTGGTTATTGCCGAGCGCCAACGGTAAGTGAATCCAAACTTCGGCGGGGGCTGAGCTCGTTGGCTCGGGCGCTAGGATTCGAACCTAGATAAAGGGATTCAAAGTCCCTTGTCCTACCTTTAGACGACGCCCGAAAAAGCGCGCGGAGCCTAGCAGACCCGTGGAATCTTCAACACCATTCTCGAACCTGTCTCGAACTGGCCTTAGATTTCCGGGCGGGCGCTCAGCCTAGGCTCCGCGTTTTCCGTGTTCGTGCACCCAGCGGGCTACGCTCTGCACTTTTTCGAGCGACATCTCAGGCAAGATCCCGTGCCCAAGATTGAAGATATGGCCCGCTGCTTGGCGGCCCCGATCAACGATTGATTTTACCCGTTTTTCCAAGAGCTCGTCGTTAGCGAACATCAGCAAGGGATCGAGGTTCCCCTGAACGGCAACGCCTGGCCCCAGCCGCGAAATAGCCTGATCCAAGGGCACACGCCAATCCACGCCGATCACGCTGCCTCCGGCTTCTTTCTGCAATTCCAGAAGCGAGCCGGTGCCAGTGCCGAAATGAATGACCGGCACATTGGCCTTTTCGACGCTCTCCAGAATGTATTTTACGTGCGGCAAGATGTACTCGCGATAATCCTCTGGGGAGAGTGCGCCCACCCAAGAATCAAACAACTGCACGGCTTGGGCGCCGGCATCGATCTGCGCATGCAAATAGCGACGCACCACCTCGGCGAACTTCTGCATCAGCGCATGCCAAGTCTCCGGCTCGTTGTACATCATGCACTTGGTGAGCGCGTAATTCGTACTCTTGCCGCCCTCGATCAGATAACTGGCCAGCGTGAAAGGCGCACCCGCAAAACCAATCAGCGGAGTTTTGCCGTCGAGCTCTTTTCGGATCAGGCGCACGGCTTCGAGCACATAGCCCAAGCCTTCTTCGGGCTCGATCACGCGCAAGCGCTCCACGCCCGCTCGATCCCGAACTGGATGGTGAATCACAGGGCCCTCGCCCGCCGCGAATTCGAACGGTGCGCCCATCGGCTCCAACGGCAACAAGATATCTGCGAATAAAATCGCCGCATCCACCTCTAGCGCCCGAACGGGCTGTAGCGTCACTTCCAGGGCAAGCTCAGGGCTCTTGCAGATCTCGAGGAGCGTCCGTTTTTTTCGGATCTCACGATACTCGGCCATGTAGCGGCCTGCCTGCCGCATGAACCAGACCGGTGTTGTATCAACAGGCTCACGCCGGGCTGCACGCAGAAAGCGATCCCACATGCTCGGGAAACTAGCCCTCTTTGCCGCTGCCCGACACTACCCGGGGCAAATATTTTTTTTCTTCAACGTTGTCGAGCGGAGTGCCTAGGGGCGGGAGTGAGTTGGAGCCGGGGCCTTGGGAGCCTTGATGGGGCGCAGCTTCGCCAGCCAGTGCGCGCTGTTTCATCTCATACTTAGACGGGCACTTGGCCATGATGTGGTCGGCCTGGAAGTAGCCCTCCGGTGTCAGCTTTCCGGTGGCTGTGACCTCTACGTCCATCGTGGGCAAATCGCGGAACGTGTCTGGAATCACGCAGCCACCATAGCGCACCGGCAATTTTTGCCCGTCCTTGGCGTACAAGACAAATCGGTATTCACAAGGCTGTTTCGGAACGTACGCTAGGTTCGACTTGAGGGTGCCTTTCACGAGCATTCCCTTGACGTTCACGTTACGCTCCTTCAGCTTCGACGCCTGTGCTAGAAGCTGATCGACATCTTTGGAGTAGATCGCAGAATCATCCGCATTGTTGAGGACGAGCGCCAGAATCCCGCCAGCGGCAACCAGGAGCCCCACCAATAGCCCCAAGTTTCCACGCGAGGCGGGCTGCTTCCCCTGATTTCCGGGCGGCAACACCACGGGAGCCATGATCGGCTGAGTTGCAGCCTGTTCCTCGGAATCCTTCAGCGCCTGAGCAAGCTCGTCATCTAAATGGGCCATGGCATGCTCATCCTAGCTCCGCCTCACCCTTCGGTCCACTCTCGCCGGTCCACGCCATTCTGAGGCAGGCTACAGCCTTCCGGCAAAACTATGGGCAACTTCGATTTCCTCAAGCTAGATCGCGATCTTCGCAGCACAGCGCGGCGCTCGCGCAGCTTTCAGCGTGAGCTCCGACAAGGCGAGTTGCCCTTCGATCCCTACGAGGCCACGCGTTGGGTTTCCACGCTGGAAACGTTTTCCGAGGTCTCTGCCGCGCCCACCGACCCAGTGCTCACGGCCGCTCGACGCTGGATCTATCGCCTCGCGGAGCAGCGCATCAATCATAACACCTTAGTGGGGCTTGAGTACGGCTACCGAGGCGTACCGCAAGCGTTCGACGAACCGGAGCGTAACCGGCTTTCCCTGCAACAGATCTTTCAACAAATCTTACTCGACGACGCACGCCGCCCCGGCTGGGTCCGCACGTTCACCCAGACCAGCCGGGAGCAATCGATGCAGCACCAGTTGCTCTGGGAGCGGCGCCGAGAGATTGCTGTGCGGATGCAAGTTGAGAACCCAGCGTCGATCGAAGGCTGCGGTATCGATATTTTGCCTCTGGCAGAACAGTGGTTGGAGGCCACGCAACACATTTGGGAGGTCTTTAAGAAGCCTCGCCTTTCGGAATACGTCAGCTCAACGCTTGGGAAGCAAGCGCACGCAGGCTGGCCCGCGCGGCTCACGTTGCCGGCACTGCTTGATTGGTTTCGAACGGGCCATCTTTTCACGTCGCTCGCTCTGGACCCGGGACCTTTCCCGCAGGCTTTGGGAGCATCGAGTTACCTGCGGGGTATGGCGCGACTCGGCGCCTCGTTCGTGGACGCGACGGCGCCCAGGGATCAACCCTTCGTGATGACCCACGATCCTTATGGGTTGAAGCGGCGCACCTTTGGAGCGTTTTTTGGCACCCTGCTCGCGACCCCTGCTTTTCTCAAGCACTCGCTCGATTTGAGCCCCCGAACCATCCGCGCACACCGACAAGCTCTCAGCTTAACTCTGCTGGCCTATAGCCGGGCGCTAGCGTTCGCCATCGTGCTCCGGCCGCTGGCACTTTCAGGACCCCGCGCCCTCGGGCATAAAATTGAAGATCTCGCCTACGACACACTTGGCTTTCCGCTCAAGCTCGACGCTTTTGGCGCGAGCTTTCGGCTGCATGTGGACGACGCTCAGCGCTTTTCGGGGCTACTTCTCGGCCATCGCAAGCTTCTGCAAATGATTGAACTCCACAACGACGATTTCTTTCGCAACCCCAAGGCCATCGACCAATTGCGCTCCGAAGCTCCGCGGGTCCCGGAGACGGAGACGGATGTTGAAAGCCTCCAAGAAGGCGCCAGGCTCCTCTTGCGCTCGCTGGCCGAAGCGCTCGACTGACGAGATTAGAAGGAGTCGGTGGGCGAAGCCTCAAGCCCGTTGGATTCAAGGAAATAGGTGAAGGTGGCAGCAAATGCGGTCGAGGCTTCGCCGCTCACGGTTCGGCTCGCGCCGAGATCCACGGCAATGCTCGTGTCGAGGTAGCCGACGCCAACGCTGAACGCGTGAGTCTTCGCACCGTCGTCGTAACGGTACCCCCCCCGAACCGGGAAGTTGTCACCCATCAACGCTTCGATACCCAGCGCGGGACGCCACGTTGTCCTTTGCCAGGTGGTGAAATCAAACGTGACGTCAGCGCCGATCGCCAGATTACCTTGCGCGAAGCCCAAAGCCGCCGAGCTACTCGTTGGCATGAACCCATTACCAGGGTTGTTCAGATTCATGCCCACCGCGGACAGCGCAAACGCCGGCGATAATGTGATCGTCATCCCTGCATCGAGCCCAAAGTCACTCACGATCGAGTCAGCACCCAACCCCGAGGAAGCAACACTCTCCATCAGCGGCCCAAATCCCTGCTGCTTGAGCTTGAGGTAGCGAGCACCGAAGCCCATGGAAAAGCTGTCTGAAACGGGCGCTGCTAGTGCAAGCCGCCCATCTAAATATTCGCGATTGATGCCATCTGGATCCTGACGCGACCAATTGATCCCAAAGCCCGCGCCAAGCGATCCATTAGTGACCGAATCCACTGCGGCCGCTCCCAACGTGCGCTGTTGAGCTTCGGGCGTTCGGAGCGCGAGAAGAGCGGCAACATGGTAAACGCGAGTGCTGACGATGTTCGCGGGATTCGTATAAAGAGCGCTCACCGAATTCGACAATGCGCGTTGGGATTGCGAGGTTGCGAGGATGCGCGCGGTCTCAACGTCGCCGTAGTTGTAACCCAACTCGGGCGCCAAGCGGCTAGCCTCCGCGTGGCCCGCTTCAGCCCCGAATTGAACGGACAAGAGCGTGAGCAAAGCCGCACCCCGTCGGAAGCTGACACGTGCTTGTTGGCTCATGGCACGCATCGGAAGCATTGAAACAGAAAAGGAGCAACTGAAAACTTGTTCGAAGGGCTCCGGGCTTAACAGGACCCGTAAAAGAGAAGGAAAACGCGTGCGCACACTTGACTCACAAAACGTTTACATTTCACCGCGTTCCAGCTTAGGCGCTGTTGGCCGGAGCTGATTTCATGGTGGTCCATCTACACGCTCAATGGGCGTGATTGCGATCACGAGCTGCGTCTGCTGAGCGTCACTTTTTCTGCGATACGTTTGTGAGGAGTTTGTTCGGATGACACCTCTGAATCCAAATCTGATGCTTGCGGATCTTGCCGAAGGAGTGGTACGCGCCGACGCTTCCTAGATTGGTTCTCGCTGCAAACAGTGGGGCGTCTGGGACCCAGGCCGCTTGGTTCGCTCCGCAGGGAGTGACCTGCCGTCCCGCTCTTCTATCCTTTGGAAAAACAGGGGTTTTCTAACAGTGGCTCTCGAATCGCCTGCGCATCTCAGTAGCTCTCCGATTGTGTCTTCCGCTTGCGCTGCGTTGTGGGCGCAGGCTGTGGACCACACGCGCAAACGTTCACCAGCATCGTTTGAGCAGTGGTTCTCAAGTGTACAGTTTCAAGCGTTCGATGGGGTGCGCTTAGAGCTCATCGCGCGCAATGAGTTTGTCTTGGATTGGGTGAAGACTCATTTTCTTCCCGCGTTGCAGGATGAGTTAGAGCGTCTGGCGGCGAAGCCCGTTCTGGTCAGCTGGGTGGTTCGCTCAGACATTCAGCAGCCTGTCTGCGAAGCCCCGCCGGAAGTTTCTCATCCCAGATCCGAAGCGGTGCCGAACGCGCGGCCCCGCAGCGACCGCCCTGAGAGCCCCCGGAGCCCCCGGAGCCCCCAGAGTATCGCTGCTCGCGCACGCCTCATGGCGACGCTGATGCCGAAGTTCACCTTCGCTAACTTCGTGGTCGGCCCCTCGAACGAGCTCGCCTATGCCGCCGCGCTGGGTTCGGCTGGCGGCGGCGGCCCTCGCTACAATCCGCTATTCATTGCGGGAGGCACCGGCCTCGGCAAAACGCACTTGATGCACGCGATTGCGCACCGCGTGCTGGATCGCCAGCCGGAGGCGCGCATCGTGTACGTCTCTGCTGAGCACTTCACGAACGAGTTCATTGAGGCCCTGCAGAATCACCGAATGGATGAATTCCGCGCTCGCTACCGGCGTGATTGTGATCTGTTGCTGCTCGACGACATTCAGTTTCTGGCTGGCCGCGAGCAAACCCAGGAAGAATTTTTCCACACGTTCAACGCGCTCCGGGATTCCGATAAGCCCATTGTCGTCACGAGCGATAAATATCCTCAGCAGCTTCAGCGCATGCCGGAACGCTTGGTCTCGCGTTTCACCTCAGGCTTGGTTGCGGATATTCAGATACCGCAGCTTGAAACGCGTGTGGCTATCGTGCGGAAGAAGGCTGAGCTCGAGAACATCGTCATCACCGATGAAATCGCGGTGGCTCTCGCGCAAACGATCCAGAGCAACGTGCGTGAATTGGAGGGCGTCCTGATCCGGCTAGCAGCCAAGTCTTCGCTCACGGGCCAGCCGATTGATCTGGCATTCATGCAACGAGAAATTGCGGTGGTCTCCCCGCAGCGGCCAGATCTGCTCAGTGTTGGAGATATTCAGAAGGCCGTTTGCCATCACTTTCGACTGAGCAGCAATGATCTACTCGGCAAAGATCGACATAAGAGCGTGGCCTTCGCACGCCAGGTTGCGATGTACCTCTGCCGACAACGCTTGCGTTCCAGCTTCCCCGAGCTCGGCCGCGCATTCGGCGACCGTGACCACACGACAGTCATGAGCGCCGTGCGCAAGGTGGAGTCCTTGCGTGGCTCGGATCCCCAAGTGAAGGCACACTTGGAAGAGCTGGAACGCCGTTTAGCCTCCTCAGATAACTAGAGCGGACACGACGGAGCACGACGGGGATGTGCTTGCGGGGCCGCGCCGCAGGAGCTGCCCTGTTCGTTCCGCGGAAGGTAGTAAGCATGCTTACTACCTTGTGTTGGACTTTGAGAGGTTGAGTTTAGCTCGAAGCCCGCCCGAAGGTTTATCGTGAAGATTCACGGACAAGTTTGCAGCACTTGCGAGTTTGGCAGCACTCAGGGGCCTCGGCCCGTCTAAGCCAGCGCCTTGCCACACAGCGCGCTCCAGCGCTGATTCCCGACGCTCTCGGCGAGAGCTAACGCCGCCCGAATTTGTTCGGTCCCGAGCGTGGGCTGATCGGTGAGCACGAGCCAGCGCCCCAAAAGATATCGAGCAAAAATTAGGTCGCCCGTCCAACCCTGCTCCTCAGCCACTCCCATGGCTTCGCGCAGGGTGGCCTCAATGGCCCCGCTGTCACCTAGGTTCTCACCGTCGCGCTGACCCTCCAGGTAGGCCAAGAGCAGCCGGCACACGTTGAGCAGCCGCTGAGATCCGATTTGTGCCGCGGCAGCATGGGCTCGGTTGCAGGTTGCGTAGCTTTTAGGCAGCTCCCCCGCGAGGAGCAGCGCCACGCTTTCGTCGTGCAGCGCGAGCGCAAGCTCACCAAGATTTCCGGAGTTCTTGGCAAGCTCTGCGGCACGGCCTGCGGCCTCCGCACTCTGAGCATGCTCACCGCCGCAAGCCAAGAGGAATGCCCGAGTGCGCTCGAGCCGACAGGACTCCGTCGCAACGACAGCGCCACTCAGCTCCTCAGCCTGAAGCAACGTGCCCAGAGCGCGGGTGTGCATGCCTGCGCCGGCCAACGCGTAGGACAACGCCAGCAGGAGTCGATGCTTCTCCTCCACGTGAGCGGACCCAAGCTCCGCGGCTCGCTCAAGCGCGCGCACCGCCCGTGGAAATTCGCTGCGGCTGCTGGCGATCGCCGCATCGAGCAGCAAGCCCCGTCGCGCCAACTTAGGAAAACTCAAGCTCTCTACCAAAACCGCACTCACCAAGCCTTCTGCTTCTCGAAAGCGATGCAGACTCGCGAGCAATTCAGCGGCATCCAGGACCGCATCGAGGAGGCGAGTTTTGATTTTCTCCGGTGTGCCCTTTCCGCCGCGCAGCAGTAAGTCGCCGGCAGAAGCCACGGAAGGGGCGAGATCGTGAAGGGGGGCCTGCGGAGCACAAGCCAGAAGTCCAGACACCCATGCGGCCACCACCTCAAGATCTTTGGAATCCGAAGGGGTGAGTGCGAGGGCCCGCCCTAGGTGGCGTGCTGTTAGCTCAAGCAATCCTTGCCCCAACAGCTCAAGCCCACTCTCCCCATAGGCAATACGGGCTTCTTCCCGCTTGCCCGCAGCTTCCAAGTGCTGTGCCACGCGGCGCACTGCTTCGGCGCCCAACGCCTCCTTCCGCGCTTGGTAGTGCCGCGCCGCCCGCGCGTGCAAAGCCTGCCACTCTGCGCGCCCGGCGGCTTCCGCCACGACTTCCGCGAGCACCTGCACCGCGATCGCCAGCGTGCCGGGAGAGAGCCGCTGCACCAAACCCCTTACCTCAAGATCGTCAACAATCACCACGACCTGCAACAACGGGAGCTCGGCCACTTCAGCTAGCGCCCCAAGCTCAACAGGCTCATCAAGAACCACAACCGCTGCGAGCACGCGCTGCTCTTCCACGCTGAGTGCAGCGAGGCGCTGCTCCAACAGGTCCTTCAGGGGGCGTTTTTGCTCCCACCCGACTGGTGGCGAAAACTCCAAACTCCGCGCCTGATCACTGCGGATGAACCCCTGTTCAATGCCTTCGCGCAGAAGTTCAATGGCAACCATCGGATGGCCGCCGCTCTGCGCCGCCACAAACTCAACCAAGGCCTGAGGCACCGAAGCGACGCCCGTGCCATGCTCGACCAGCCGAAGAATCTCTTCCTCGTTGAGCGGGCCCAGCGCAATCTCAGAATACCCGGGCATTTTGCGCAAAAAACCCACATTCCCGGCACGGCCCGCGAACACGAGGAGCGTCCTTGAATGCTTGAGTCGCGCTACCACTCCGCCCAAAAGCTCAGCGCTGGGCACGTCGAGGTGTTCGGCGCGATCGAACGCAAAAAGATGCGGCCTTTCGAGAGACAGGCTGTGCAACATTTTGGCAACTCCGCTTTCCAAGAACAGCGGGTTGAAGCGATGTGCCCCCGAATGCCGCGAACCTAGACTGATCAGGATGCTCTGAACCTCTTCCTCACCAAGACCGAGTGTGCGTAGGCGCGGCTGAACTAGCGCAGCCCAATCGCTCACGTCATTCTCGCGTACCCCACAGAGCTTTCGAAGCATATCGCCCAGCGCTGAGTACGGAGCGCTGCTCGAATTCACGCGACAATTGACCAGGTAAAAGCCAACGCTCACCGTGCCCTTCTTCAGGCGTCGTCGCATCTCGCGCAGCAACCGAGATTTCCCGATACCTCCCCCGCCCACAATCGCTATCGGCAGAGAGGCGCCGCGCACAGCTTTTACCAGGCGGCTCCCCAATTCAGAGAGCTCCTGCTTTCTCCCCACAAATCGGGTCGCGCTGTGGAGCGGGCGCAATTGCCCCACGAGCCAAACGCCTGAGTCAGGCTCGCTCAGCTCCAATTCGAACCAGCCCTGGAGGTACTCCGCCGCTCTGCCACCCACCGAAAGCCGGGCCGCGAAGCTCAAAGCGAGAGCGCGGCTGGAGGCGAACGCCATTCGGCCGTTTTCGTCGTCAGCGACGCTCGAATCCTGTTCCAGATGCACCTCTCCAAGCTCAAGACCCGCGCTCAACATCGGATCCAGCTTGGCCCCGCGGAGCAAGATCTCAAGGCTTGAGCGTGCTGCCAGCGTAACGACGGCCTGGGCTTCGGCGCCGATCAACCAAAACGCTTCGATTTCGCGAGAAGCCTTAGTCACCACACGCGCCTCGTTCGCGAGCAGCCACTCGAGCGCAAGATTTTTCGCCGCTCCAAGCTCTGGTCCTTCGCCAAAGCGCAGCGCGAGGGCCACGATGGCTTGCCCTCCTCTCTTCTCTGGCTTGGGCTGTACTCCGAAAATGGCCGTGCGCGGTGGCAACGATTCGCCCTGGGGCTCGAACGCGCCCTCGAAGCGCGCCGGCGGATCGGTGAGCGGGGTCACCCGAAACTTCTCAACCAGCTCGGCTAAGGCCTCGGCGGCGGGTTGAACTCGGATCGAGTACGCAACCTCCATTAGAGCCTCATAGATGCCCCCCCAAGTGCGCGTTTCGCCTGAGCTTGGCAGCGCAAAAACCGCCTCCAAAAAGCGCCAACTTTCCGGCCCCACCTCCCCCACCCCAGCCGATTCTTTCAGCATCAGGGCGAGTGCGTCGAGATCTCCCTCACCGCTTGGACGTGGCCCGCGCTTCATGATCGCGCTCACCAAGCCAAAATCGCTGACCTTCACCTCACCCTCCCAGCTTATCAGCACATTATCGGGAGTGAGCGCGCCGTGCAGAATGCCCGGCGAGCCCGGGGTGTCCGAAAGCGAACGCTGCGCGTGGTCGAGCGCTTTGGCGATCTCTGCTGCCAAAAACAACAAGACTTCCACGGGAAGCTCTGCCTGGGCGGCCCGACTTCGGTCCAGCAAATTCCTCAGGCTCAAGCCAGGCACGAACTCAGTCGCAATGTAGTGGCTGGAATTTCCCGCACTGAGCTCTACGCCCATGTCAAACACCTGAGCCACGTTCGCGTGACTGAGCCGCATCGATTGCTGAGCGGCCAGCACCACCAACGCTAAGAGCTCAGGATCGGACACAAGCTCCTCCCGAAAACGCTTTACCACCAGCGTTTTCTCGAAACCTTCCACGCCAAAACTCTTGGCTTTGAACGCTTCGGTGACACGCCCGCGCCCAAGCGAGCCCGTCAGCCTGTAGCGTCCAAAGTCCACCACAGGAATTCTTCTTAGGCTCCTGGCTCGCCGTACATGGCTTCCGCGAGCTCAAACGTGGCATTTTCGAGGCGCGCGTAGGCATCTCGCACCAAGTTGAGATCGGCGCCCGTCTCCAACATTTGGCGGAGCTGATTCATATCCTTACGCACAGGCTCACAGCGCTCCCCGAGCATGTCACCGTAGGCATCAAGCGCTTGCTCGGTGGTGTAGATCAGGGTCTCTGCTTGATTCTTGACCTCGGCCAAGTCACGCCGCAGCTGGTCTGTTTCTTTGAATTTGTCCCCCTCGTTGACGAGCTTCTTCACCTCGTCTTCTGAGAGCCCGCTGGTGGGTCGCACCTTGACCTCTTGGGACTTGTTGGTGCCGAGATCGGTGGCGCGCACTGCCAATATGCCGTTAGCGTCAACCTGAAATTTCACTTCGATCTTGGGCACCCCACGCGGCGCCGGTGGAATGCCACTCAACTCAAACTGGGCGAGGCTTCGATTGTCGACCGCCATCTCACGTTCCCCTTGAAGCACGTGAACCGGAACAAAATGTTGATTGTCGACGCTCGTGGTGAAGATTTCACTCTGCTCGGTGGGCACGGTGGTATTTCGGGGAATCAGCCGCGTGAAAATGCCGCCGCCAGTTTCAACGCCAATCGATAGCGGCGTCACATCTAAGAGCAAAACTTCATCGATCATCCCCGAAAGCGCCGCGCCCTGAAGTGCGGCGCCCATCGCGACCACTTCGTCCGGGTTGACCTCCTTGCTGGGCTCGCGACCGAACAGCTCCTTCACCGCTTTTTGAACAGCCGGCATGCGGGTCATCCCGCCCACAAGCACTACCTGATCTATATCTTTCGGAGTTAACGCTACATCTTTCAACACCTGCCGGCAGACAGCCAAGCTGCGCTCCACCAAATCACGCGTGAGCGCTTCAAGCTCATTTCGTTTGAACGTTCGCTCAAGGTGCAGCGGCCCCCCGGCCCCGGATGCGATAAACGGAATATTGATTTCCGTTTCCAGCGACGAGCTCAGCTCATGCTTGGCTTTCTCCACGGCTTCGCGTAGCCGCTGCAAAGCCATTCGATCTTGGGACAAATCGAAGCTATTGGCCGCCTTGAATTCTTCGATCAGCTTCTCGATGATCCGATTGTCGAAGTCCTCACCACCCAAGTGAGTATCACCACCCGTGCCTTTGACATTGAAAACCCCGCCGGAAATCTCCAAAATTGAGATATCAAACGTGCCACCACCGAGGTCAAAGACAGCTACCCTCTCGGCCTTCGCTTTATCCAAGCCGTAGGCGATGGCGGCCGCAGTTGGCTCGTTGATGATGCGCTTCACATCAAGGCCTGCCACCGTGCCAGCATCCTTGGTTGCCTGGCGTTGGGCATCGTCGAAATAAGCGGGTACCGTAATGATCGCCTCAGAGACAGACTCACCCAGGTAACGCTCCGCAATCTCCTTCAGCGAAGCCAGCACCACCGATGACACTTCGGGCGGCGACATGGGCTTACCCTTCAAACTCACCCAAGCGTCGCCATTTTCGTGGGCGATCACCTGATACGAAACAATCCCCGCCTGGTGCGTCACATCCGCATCCGCAAATTTCCTGCCCATCAACCGCTTAACGGCATGGATGGTGTTGGCGGGATTAGTGGTGGCTTGGCGCTTCGCGACCTGGCCAACCAGGCGCTCGCCCTTCGCTGACAGGGCAACAACAGAAGGCGTGGTGCGGGCTCCCTCCAGGTTGGGGATCACCTTGACCTCCGGCTCCCCGGAACCTTGGATCCCCACCACGACAGCGACGCATGAATTCGTCGTCCCCAAGTCGATGCCAATCACCTTTCCCATAATCGATTACGCGTCCGTCTCGATTCCAGGGGCGCTCGGGGCCGCGGCCGCGGGAGCCTTGGCCACCACCACCAGCGCCGGCCGAATCACCCGCTCATTCATTCGATAGCCCGCCTGGGCTTCAGCCGCGACAGCGCCTGGCTCGAAGTTCGCGGTTTCGATATGAGAAATAGCTTCGTGCATCGCCGGATCGAAGGACTGCCCAACCGCGTCCAAGCGCTCCACTCCCAATTTGCCGAGCGTGTCCTGGAACTGGCGCAACACCATGTGGATCCCATCCAAGAGCGCCTTCACATCGGTGGCAGACTCGGCGTGAGCCGCGGCGCGCTCCAGATTGTCGAAGACCGGCAAGAGCTCTCTCAGCTGATCTTCTCGAACCCTACGCTCCGCATCTACGATATCGCGGCGTGAGCGTTTCCTGAAATTATCAAAATCGGCCGCCACTCGCAGCAGCTGATCTTTTAGGCGCGCCTGTTCCGTGCGAGCTACCTCCAGGGGATCTTCAACAGTTACGCCGCCCTCCCCGAGCGCTTCTTCGCTGGCCTGGGTGGGTGCATTGAGTTCAGTGAGCGTGTTGTCGGTATCTGTCACGGTGGCCGTTCAGTATATTAGTTTGGCCCGCCTTGCCAAGCTCCACCGCTGGCTTGCTCGACGATCAGCCTCCGTAGTACTATTCTGCGTACAAGGTATTACCATGGCTGGTCCGATGAAGACGGTGTCGTTCAAGCTTTCAGAAAAGCTCGACCGGGAGCTTGATGAATTGGCCCGCGTGCGAAATTCGAGCCGCTCTGCTCTCGTTCGAGAAGCCTTGGAAGCTCTGGCAAAAAGCAAACGCAAGTCGGTGACTGAAGCTGCAAAGGATCTCGTTGGTTCGATCGAAGGTCCGTCAGATTTATCCACCAACCCGAAGCACCTATTCGGCTACGGAAAGTGACAACAGTTGTTCTCGATACCGGGCCTCTGGTAGCGCTTCTCAACAAGCGAGATCGCCAGCACGCGTGGGTCAGCGCAGTGCTGGACACCATCGAGCCACCCCTCTGGACGTGCGAAGCCGTTATTTCCGAGGCTTGCTTTCTGCTCCGTGACTTTGAGGGCGGCCGGGACGCCGTGCTCGCGTTGATAGCTCGCAGCGTCATCAAGTGCGATTTCCGCCTCGCCAACGAAATTGACGCAATCCGCGCTTTGATGAAAAAGTTTTCCGACGTGCCAATGTCATTAGCCGACGCTTGCCTGGTTAGAATGACCGAACTCGAAACTCGGCCGATTGTGCTCACAATGGACAACGATTTTCGTGTCTATCGCAGAAACCGCCGACAAACGATTCCTACGCTGATGCCGCCCCGCAGCGTTGGCTAAGCCGGTCCGACCCCCGAGCGGGGAAGGCACTCTGCGATGAGAACAGGTAGTAAGCATGCTTACTATCTGTTTCGCCGCGTGAAGGTCTCCCACCTTCCCAAGAAGGCTCTCAAGCTATGAACGCGCTTGGCGGAAAGCTCAACCGTTGACCGTATTGGAGTAATCGTCCGAGCCTAGGGCGATCAAACACCTAAATGCCTTTACCCTGACGGCGTGAGCTGACAGCAATCGAGCCGTGCTTAGAGTTCGCCATGCGCCAAGGCATTGAGCGGTGCTTCTTTGCAGCGCGCCTGGCGGAGTGCGGTGAGCGCTCCCCCCGTCGATCGATGGTCGGCCGCGTCAACTGCGGGATTCGGTCCAAACCAGGTGTCGACTTGGGCTGGGATCTGAAAGAATCTGGACCCTGAAATGAGCGCTGTCCGCTTGATTTCCTGGGCTGTCGTTCGGCCGTAGTGAGTGGTCTCCAACCAAAAGCAGTGTTCGATACTCTTGGGGGCGTAGAGATGCTCGGCGCCTGTCTGGACTCGACCAAGGCTCGCATCCAGCAGTTTCCCAGAGGGCCCCCTAGCTTCGAACAAGCGCGCCCCGAATTTCACGCGCAGCTTCACTCCCGCAGCTCGACTCTCAAGACTCGAAGGCTCAACGCGAGCCACCTGGTCGCCATCGACCCAAACCGTGAGCACCTCATCTCCTAAGTTAATGACCCGCACTACCGGATGGTACAGCCAATACAGAAACGGGAATGCGACCATCACGCAAACGGCTCCCGCCTGAACCCACAACGGCATGCGAACGGAGAGCGGCGTCGTGGAAAGCTCGGCCTGACTCTCCGCGGCAACCAGCAAGGCAAAGTCGCGATTCGCAAACGCAATCTCTCCGCGCTCTGTCCACCACACGGCCTGGCCAAAGCTTGCGTGACCCGACCCTGCTTCCGGTTGCCAAACGCGGAGTACCAAACCGGGCACCCAGGCTGCCATAAAACACACGCTAAAAATCAGTGGGCTTGGCCAATCGAAGACCAGCGGCAAAATAACCGACAGCCCAAGCGCCAGAACCCCCGAGGCACACGCGGCCGCAAAGATGCGTGTCGAGGCAGCCGTCCGATGGCCGAGACAGGCATCGCAGTAGGGCACACTCGCCACCAATCCGCCCTTGAGCGCTCGCTCCTCACGCGCCAAAGTCGCAGGCGCCAGACAGCACGCACACACCGTGAGCGAACTGAGCGCAGGCGGACACTGCGCAAGGCAATAGCCGAGACGGGGCGGAACAGCGCTCTTTGGGTTGGAAGTCATCGACGTCTGAGCCTCTGCGCGTTGGCCCAAAGCCTCGCACCAAACGGGAGTCTGGCCAAAAGCGGAAAGTCCCGCAATAGTCGCGTCCGTGAGCGCCGAGACCGAAGTTCTGCTCAATGAGCCCCAAAAGCAGGCCGTGCTTCACGTCCACGGCCCTCTGATCATCTTTGCCGGAGCGGGCAGCGGAAAGACGCGCACGCTCATCTATCGCATCGCGAACCTGCTCGGCCCGCACCGCGTCGCGCCCTACCGGATCCTCGCGGTCACGTTCACCAACAAGGCTGCTGGCGAAATGCGCTCGCGGCTTGAAAAACTGACCGGCCCTGAGATCACACGGGACCTTTGGATCGGCACCTTCCATTCCGTGTGCGCCAAATTGCTGCGCCGCTACGCCGACCACGTCGGGCTGACGCGCGATTACGTTATTTACGACGATAGCGATCAGAAGGCAGTGTTGGCCCGAATTCTCAAGCGCCGAGAGCTCGACGATAAAGAATACCCTGTGAAGGCCGTCTTGGGCCGGATCGGCCAGGAAAAGCGCGAAGGCCGACGCGCCAAGCAGGCCCAAGATCTCGCCGAGAGCGATAGCATACTCGCCGAGATTTACGCCGATTACGAACGCGCTCTGCTCCAAGCTAACGCCGTCGATTTTGAAGATCTCATCTTGTACATGACGGAGCTCGTGGAAAATGAAGCGGGGCCTGTTGCACAGGAGCTGCGCACCCGCTTTGATTTTGTGTTGGTGGATGAGTTTCAAGACACCAACATGATCCAATATCGTCTGATTCGAGCCCTGTCGGCGCGAACCCGCAACGTGTGCGTGGTCGGCGATGACGATCAAAGCATCTATGGTTGGCGCGGCGCCGATGTGCGCTTGATCCGCGGATTTCGCCGGGATTTTTCGGATGCCGAGGTGATCAAGCTCGAACAAAATTATCGCTCCAGCGCCAACATCGTGCGCGCAGCGATGGGCGTGATCGCTCCGGCTCACCAGCGTGAAGATAAGAACCTCTGGACGGCACAGCCACCCGGCTCCAAAGTCATTGTACGCTCGCTTTCGGACGAACGAGAAGAGGCGCGAAGCGTGGCGGATTCCATCCGGCGCGCCATTGAGCACGGCACCGATGCTGCCGACATTGCGATTTTCTACCGCGTGCACGCTCAATCGCGTGTGATCGAGGACATGCTACGCAGCCACAATCTTCCGTACCAGATTGTGGGTGGGATGAAGTTCTTCGAGCGGGCGGAGGTGAAGGATCTGCTGTCGTATTTGCGCCTGATCGAGAATCCTCGGAGCGATACCGATCTGTTGCGCATCATCAATGTTCCGGCGCGCGGCATTGGCAACAAGACCGTCGAACGCGTGCTCGACATCGCCGGCGAAAATTCGACGAGTGTCTATGAAGCCCTGGCCCGCTCGCGCAAGGACACGCTGCTCGCGAGTGGTGCCAAGAAAAAGCTGGCGGAAATCTACGATTTACTCGAAGATTTCCGGGCTGATGCCCAGAAGCTCGTGCCGCATGAGCTCGCGAACGCGGTCCTGGATCGCACCGGCTATCGCGCGTCGCTGCAGGCCCAAGATTCCGCTGAAGCGGACGCTCGCCTCGGCAACATGGAGGAGTTGATCGGCTCTTTGCAGGAATATGAAAAAGAAGTCGAGGCTGGCGGTGAGCCACCTACCTTGAGCGGCTATTTAGAACGGATCTCACTCGTGGCCGCTGTGGATAACATGCAGGCCGGTTCACAGGTTTCACTGATGACCGTGCACAGCGCCAAAGGGCTCGAATTTGACACAGTATTTGTCACTGGGATGGAAGAGGAAGTCTTCCCATACAAGGGTGTGGGCGGCGAAAATCCGGAAGAGCTCGACGAGGAACGGCGCCTGGCGTACGTGGCGCTCACCCGTGCCCGGAGGAATCTGATCTTGAGCCATGTGTCGGCGCGCATGCTGTTTGGCCGAACGCGTTACCTGGTAAGAAGCCGGTTTCTCGCCGATATTCCAACGGATGTCG
>Ga0105048_10005880_pt1 | contig 19816 bp, 16 predicted proteins | sample MAT05_FD_78382 | JGI IMG/M metagenome (GOLD analysis project Ga0105048, IMG submission 78382) | Freshwater microbial communities from Lake Fryxell liftoff mats and glacier meltwater in Antarctica - MAT-05 | ecosystem: Environmental > Aquatic > Freshwater > Ice > Liftoff microbial mat | place...
GTCGAACACGCTCGGCACCAACGCTTGTCCGAAGTGCCGTAGCCAAATGTGGTTCACCGCCACCCGCGCCGTCAGCGGGTTCTTTGCATCCGTCAGCCAGTTTGCGAACGCCGTACGGCGACCGGTGCTCTTGCCGACCGCCTTCACATCGGGGAACTTCAGGCCGAGCGATTGCGGTATGCCAGCAGATAGCGGATGGGCTTTGTCCGGGTTGCGTTCGTCGCCGCGTTCGTAGAGGTAAGTGACGACTTTCGGGTCGGCATCGAAGGCGCGGGCAAGGCCGTCTTTCTTGGTGTCGGCTTCACCGGGGACGGCATCGATGCGAACTTTGTGCGGATCGAACACAGCGCGAACTTGGTAATATTCCGTCTGCTTGATTGGGTCGTAAAGGTGATCGTGACAACGGGCGCAACCGAGTGTCAGCCCCTGGAACGCGAGGAAGGTGTGATCGACGACATCCGTCATCCACTTTTCGCGGCTCGATTTGAAGTTCCGCACGAGGTAGCCAGTGGCGCGGAGTGTCTTCGGGTCTTCCGGCGCGATCTCATCGCCCGCCAACATCTCGCGGGCCATCCGGTCGTAACCTTTGTCCGCGTTCGCGCTCTCGACGATCCAATCGCGCCAGCGCCAGACGTGCGGTTGGCTGTCGCGAATGTCTTTGCCGTCGGTCCAGCCGGCCCAGTCCGAGTATCGCCACACGTCCATCCAATGTCGGCCCCACCGCTCGCCGTATCGCGGCGAAGCGAGCAAGCGATCGACGACTTTCGCATAGGCATCGGGGGATTTATCCGTTAAGAATGCCTGGAGTTCTTCGGGTGTCGGCGGCAGTCCGATCAAGTCGAAACTGACCCGGCGCAAAAGCGTGCGTTTGTCGGCTTCGGATCGCGGCACGAGTTCGTGTTCTCGGTGCCCGACCGCGATGAACGCATCGATGGGATTTTCCGCCCACGCTCCACTGGCCATCGGTACGGCGGGGCGTTTCACCGGCTCGAACGGCCGCCACGGGTACGATGCGAGGAAACGGCGATACTTGCCGAGCGTTTTCGCGGCGGCGATCAATTCGTCGGCGTTCGGCTTGTCTTTCGCATCGGCGGGGGAATGGCCCGTGAGGATTTCGAGCAAGTTGGGAACACCGTCGCCATCCGCATCTTCGTCCGCGATCATTTCGAAACGCACGGTGATATCGAACGGCTTGCCCGCTTTCTTGAGTTCCTTCCGCGCCTCTTCTAGACGCTCGCCGAACGCATTATGGGGCTTGTCGTCGTTCGGTCCGGTGTCGCCCGGCACGTGGCACAAGCGGCAGTCGTTCACCTTGGCCAACAAATACGGCCCCATATGCAGCGCAAGCGCCTGTTTGTGGATCGGCTTCGCAAACACCGTCGCGGAACCGACCATTACCACGGCGAACGCAACGAGCAGACGAATCATCCGATGATCTCCGTGATCGGTTTACCGAAATCGATCTCCAGCCGCTTGCGACCGGGGACTTCGAGGCTTCGCGCATCCAGCCCGAGTTGGTGCAACACGGTGGCGTGAATGTCGGTCACGTAGTGGCGATTTTCCGTCACCTGGTAACCGATCTCGTCGGTCTTGCCATGAACCGTGCCGCCTTTGATTCCGCCGCCCGCCAGCCAGACGCTGAACGCCTGCGGGTGGTGATCGCGGCCATCGCCCTCGGCCCCCGGCGATCGGCCGAACTCGGTCGCCCAGACGACGAGTGTATCCTTTAACAGACCGCTTTGCTTCAAATCCTTTAGCAAACCCGCGATTGGCCGATCCGTTTGCGTCGAGAGTTTCGTGTGGTTGTCCTTGATCTTCGAATGCGCATCCCACTCGCCGCCCCCGCCGCCACCGTGATAAATCTGCACGAAGCGGACACCGCGTTCGACGAGCCGACGCGCTGAAAGGCAGAGCTTGCCGAACGGGGCCGTCTCCGGTTTGTCCAACCCGTAGAGCGTGCGCATCGCCTCGGTTTCTTTTTCGAGTTGGAGCGTCTCGGGCACCGCCGTCTGCATTTTGAACGCGAGTTCGTACGACTTGATTCGCGCCTGCAACTGCGGGTCGTCGGGATAATCGATCCCCGAAAGGCGGTTGAGTTTGCCGATCAATCCGAACTCGTTAGCTTGCTCTTCGGCAGACTTTCCAGCGGGCCGTTTCCCGAAAGGCAACGGGGCTTGGCCGTTGGTGTTGAGCCGCACACCGGCATGTTCCGGCCCAAGGTACGCTGCACCGTGCGCCCATTCACCGCCGCAACAATCGCCGGGCGGCACGCCGAGCACGACGTATTCGGGCAGGTTGTCTGTCATCGAGCCGAGGCCATAACACGCCCACGAACCGATGGTCGGGTAAGCGCCTTCACGGACGTGTCGCCCCGTGTGGAATTGCAGCATCGCGCCGTGGTCGTTATCCGATGTCCACAACGACCGCACGATGGCCATTTCGTCGGCCATCTCGGCGGTGTGCTTCCACCAATCGGCCGCGAGCAGTCCGGACTTCCCGTAGTTTTTGTAGCCGCAGTTCAGCGCCATCAGCGTCTTGCGGTTGCCGTGTTTGGGGTTACCCTCGACGACATCCGTGCCGGGCTTTTTCACGGCTTCGGCAAACGGCGTATCGGCAATCGACTTGCCTGCGTACTTGTTCAACGCCGGTTTTGGATCCCAGCTTTCGAGGTGCGAAACGCCACCACAAAGGAAAATCCAAATGACGGCCTTTGCCTTCGCTGCATGGTGCGGGCCGCTCTCGACGCCAAGTCTGGGATCGGCAGCCTGCGCAACGCCATCCCGAAACATCATCGCGCCTAACGCCAGCCCCGTGAAGCCGAGGCCGGTATCGGCAAGGAACGAACGACGCGGTACGCCGTGACTCATATTTCACCTTACGTCGTGTGAGAGCAGTACATCGTGGCAATCAATGCATAAAGTCTAGCGACGCGAACGAGGTCGTCGATGTTGACCCACTCCGCCGTTGTGTGCGCGCCACCCGCTGTAGGCCCGTGCGTAATCGCGGGTACACCCGCACGCGAGAAAAACGAGTTGCCATCGTCGACGAATGGCTTTCCGCCGATCGGCAGTTGTTCGCCCATCATCGTCGCGTACGCCGACTGAAAGATGCCGATGAACGGGTCGGTTGTGTCCAACAGGAACGCATCGCGCATCAGGTGGGTTTCGACGTCGATTGTCGTCATCGTATCTTGCGCCAATCCACGACACAATTCGCGAAACTCTCGGTCCACATCGGCAAACCGCGTTCCTGGCAGCCAGCGACGCGTGCCTTCCAATCGGCAAGTCTGCGGATATTCATTATAAATCGATCCGCTCTGGATCGTGCCAATAAACGCACTCGCTGCACCAGCAAGCGGGTCGGGACGCATGGCGAGCTTAGCATCCAATTGTTCCAGTTTCGCCACGAGTTTCGCACCGACACCGATCACGCTCGGTTCATTCGGGCGATAAACTTCGTGAACCGGTGGGCCGGGTCGGCGAATCGTCGCTGCCCATGTGAAGCCGCCGCGACCGATCACGGGTAACGCCGAGTTGAAGTATTCGGGTAACAACGCCGCATCGCCAACGTATCCTTCTGCAAGAAGTCCATCGAGTTGACTGCCATCGCCCCACGGCGCTTCGTGAAGGTCGTGTGCCGTGAGCAAGATCGCGCCGCCGCTTATGCCTTTAACGTCGCGAATCGCACGCAGCGCTTCGACCGCTGCGGCAATTCCGCCTTTCATATCCGCCGATCCACTACCGGTGAGGCGCTCGCCGATCACCTTCGGCGGCACGAACGGCAGATGCACCGTATCGAGGTGCCCGTTGAACTGAAGCGTCCTGCCAGCGCGACCCGACGAATAGCGGACCACGACAGCGGGAGCGGCTACGTGACCCGCTGCAACCCGTTCCACGCAAAATCCGTCTTCGATAAGTATCGCAGCAAGTTCGTCGGATACTTCGCCCGCCGAACCGGTGGGACTGGGTTTTGCGATCAATCGTATTGCCGTGTCGAGTAGGCGATTGCGATTGACGGCCGCGCAAACGGCGGACACGGCGTGGCTTTCGCTCGGTTGCGTGTCAGTTCTCATCGATATGCTTCTCCAGTGCTTTCACCGCTACCGCTTTCGGACCTATCCGGATAGCACTCAGTAATTCGGCGTGGCGTCCGTAAAGACGCGCGAGATCATTGGAAGCATCATGTTTGCGGACGGTAGCCCAAAAGTGCGCCCGCAACCGCGTAACGATTGTCTGCCAGACGGCAAGCAGATCGGGCGAACCCGCGCGTTCCAGTACGTGCCGGTGGAACTCGACGTCGAGTTGCGGAAGTTGCTGCCAATCGCGTTGTCGGCACGCACGTTCCATCTGAAACAGCACGTCGTCCCAAAATCGAAAGTCATCGGGATCGAGCGTATCGAATATTTGTTTGAAGGCGTAGACTTCGAGTGTACGCCGGATGGGAAGGATCAGTTCGCGGATCGCTTCGGGGGCCGGGTGAGCAACGGTGACGCCGCAATTCTGCTTCGAGAAAAATAGCCCCTCACTCGTGAGCAACGACAACGCCTCGCGAATCGGTCCGCGGCTCACGCCGAATTTCTCGGCCAGAGTCGCTTCAGAAACGCGCTCGCCGACGACGAGGCGACCGGCGAACACATCCTCTCGGATACGATCCGTTATCTGATCGCGCGTACTCAAAACGCCACGAGTGGAAGCCATACACTATTTTTCCAATTTTGAGGTGTAACCTATTGACCACGCTATTGTCGACAAAGTACATTGTCAACACTTGATTGCGTATTCCTGTCACTTTCTTTCTTCGTCATTCTCTTGAGGTTTATCTCGTGTCGAAGTTGCATCGTTCCCGTGTAGGGTTTACGCTAATCGACACTGTCGCCAAATACAGGGTTGCGTAAATGTCCGCTCCTGACCAGCCGGCGACGAACGCGCGATACGCGACACTCGCATACTTGTGCGGACTCACGCTAATCCTTTACCTCGACCGGATGTGCATCGGTAAGGCCGCGCCGTTCATTCAGGATGACCTCGGCCTGACCGACTTGAGCATGGGGTTCATTCACGCTGCATTCATGCTTGGCTACGGGTTGTTCGAAGTGGTCACGGGCCATTGGGGCGACCGGTTCGGTTCGCGGCGGGTGTTGATACGCATCGTCATCTGGTGGTCGATCTTCACAGCGCTGACCGGTGCCGTCACAGGGTTTATAATGCTGCTTGTGGTGCGATTTCTGTTTGGCGCGGGCGAAGCCGGCGCGTTGCCGAACGTATCCCGTGTGGTCGACCTCTGGTTCCCAGCCTCGGAGCGTGGGCGTGTGCGCGGGTTCGTTCACACGCCGGCGTTAGTCGGCGGCATGTTGGCTCCACTGTTGACAGCCTACCTCATCGAGCAAATCGGGTGGCGGTGGGTGTTCGTGGTGTTCGGCTCCGTCGGGGTTGGTTGGGCTATCGGGTTCAGCCGTTGGTTCCGGGATCGCCCCGCCGAGCACCCTGCTGTAAATGCGGCAGAACTGGCATTGATAGGGCCATCACCGTCGATCAATAACGCTCAGCGGCTCCCGATTCGTCCGATTCTGAGGAGTCGCAACGTCTGGCTACTATCGGGAGTGTTGGCCAGTGGGGCGTGTTGCATCAACTTGATTTTTGCCTGGTATCCCACGTACCTCGAAAAACTGTTGGGCGTGTCGAATGTCCAATCCGGGTGGTGGAATAGCCTAATTATGACAGGCGGAGCGGCCGGCTGTCTGGTCGGCGGGTGGCTGGCGGACATCGCTCGTCGAAGGGTTGTGACCCCGCGATGGACGTTCCCGGTCGTGGGCGGGCCAGCGTTTGCCCTAGCTGCACTTGCGATGGCGCTGAGCACGTTCGCAACTTCAGTAGAGTGGAAGACGATATTCCTCGCAGTCGCTTGCTTCGGGATTCACTGCCATGCCGGCTCGTGGTGGGGGGCGAGCAGTGCGATGAGCGCACCGCACACGGCTGCGGTATTTGGCGTCATTAACTCATTCGGCGTGCTGTCTGCGGCCGTCTCCCAAGTGGCGTTCGGAGCGGTCCCCCGCGCGAATTGGGACGACGCATTTCTGGTGTCGGCCGCGCTGCTCGCGGTCGGCTCGGTTTGCTGGTGTCTGGTCGACGTGCGTAAGCAGGTCTTTCAAAATGCGAAGCCAAAAACGGAAGCCGCATGAGATGTCGGCAGCGATGGCGAACAGGCTCGACAGAATGAGTCCTTCTCTCCCGTGTTCTGCTTGAGCATTCTCGTAAAATGCACGCATCAACTGAAGGGATGCGTATGACCACTTTGAAACCGATGACGGTACCCGAGTTTCGTGCGGCGAAATCGCGAGGGCAGAAACTCGCGGTCCTGACGTGTTACGATTACACTTCAGCAAAGTTGCTCGATGCCGCAGGGGTCGATGCGCTGCTCGTCGGCGATTCGCTCGGCATGGTGATTCAAGGCCAAAAAACGCCGTTACCTGTGACGATGCGCGACATGCTTTACCACACGGCCTGCGTCGCGAAGGGTACATCTCGGGCGTTGATCGTTGCGGACATGCCTTTCCTCAGCTATCAGGTGTCGGCCGCGCAGGCAGTGCGAAATGCCGGGCGATTCCTGAAAATCGGTGCCGCGGCAGTGAAACTCGAAGGCGGCGAACGGATGCTTCCGGCGATCGAGTCGTGCATTCGGGCGGACATCCCCGTGATGGGGCACATCGGGCTGACGCCACAGTCGGTGCATAAAATGGGCGGCTTTAAAGTGCAACGCGACGCCGAGCGGATCCTCGCAGACGCGATCGCAATTGAGCGTGCGGGCGTGTTCAGCATCGTGCTCGAAGGGGTGCCCGCAGACGTCGCGGCACAAGTGACGGCCGCAGTCAGCGTGCCGACTATCGGCATTGGTGCGGGACCGAATTGCGATGGTCAAGTGCTGGTTTTGCACGATATGCTAGGCATGTATCCGGATTTTCGCCCGAAGTTCGTGAAGCAATACGCCAACCTGAGCACAGCGATTTCGGATGCAGTGGCAACCTACTGTCGCGAAGTCAAAGACGGCCAGTTCCCCACGGCCTCCGAGACATTTCAGTGAGCGTTCACTTCGCAACTGGAGATGTGCTGTGTTCTGTTCAAGACGCGAGATACGGCTAGCGTTGTAGCATTTTCCCGGCGGTGTAAAGTGCTGTCATGATGGTCAGTTCAGCATCGGGACGCTTAAAGATCGAGTCGGATTTCGCATCGTCGGTGAAGCGATCGAATCGATCTTGCAGCGGCGCATCGAGGTACGGGTACGCAAACTCTCGCAGATAGTGGAAGTGATGTTTCAAGTATTTTGTGGTATGATCCTCGAAGGGTGCGGTTCGTTCGAAGGCGTAAACGCGACGACGCACAGTTGGGAAGCCGACTTCCCGCAACTGCTTGCGTAGCCGCCGGGCGGGGGAATGTTTCGTTCCGCTGCCATATTTTGCCTGTGTTGCATGCAACAAGGCAGCGGGGAGTGCGGCTTCAAGTTCGACCGGCCACGGTAACATCACGTGGTGAAATTCATCGACTTCATAAACGACGACTTGACCCAAATTCGTAATCAATCGATACATCTCCGACAACGCCCTCTTCGGGTCGAGGCTGATGAGGCTTTCCGCACACCAGATCAAATCGAAGGATTCCGCATCGTACGGAAGATGGTAGGCATCGGCCGACTGTACGTGGAACTGATCCGGTTGAAGAATTTCTTTCAACCGGTCGCGAAGTGGCTGTAGGTAGGCTTCACAATTGTCGATCGCGGTAAGATGTTGGCCTTCGCGAACGCGACTCGCAAGTAAACCGGTGTAGAAGCCGGGACCGCACGGCACATCGAGGATCGGTTTTTGCGGGATCCACTTCAGCCGCTGGATCATCCGCGTCAGTTCTGGCTCGAATGCTTTGTGAAACGATCCCTGATAACGATCGTATTCCGGCGTGCGTCGGCTCATTGTCATCCTTTATCGTGAACGGCCTGTGCGGTTTTCGGGTTCGTGCGAAGACTTCGTCGAAGGCCGTGCCCCGGCTAATCCTTTCGTCATCAATCGCGATTTCAGCGTCGACTTGGCTTTCGGTGCGGCAACCACTTCTTCGGGTTTGGCTTCTGGTTCGTCGATCGAACCGAGCGTTTCTCCGACGGGGTGAACGACGTGCTTGTCGTCAGCATCGACAACCTGAACGGCAGCATCGGCGATGGCTTCGCGGACTTTGCCGAGTACGGTTTTTTTAGCCATGATTTCAATCCTCAAACAGGTTTTCGGTCGAAGCGGTAGATGTCAGCATCAGGGTTTGGGCGTCCGAGACAATGATCGACAAGAATTTTTGCCGCGATCACACTCATCGTAATGCCGTTTCCACCGAACCCGACAGCGAAGCAAATGCCGGGCCATTCAGGAGGCTCGCCAATACATGCGAGGCCATCTTCGCTCTCGCCGAACGTACCAGCCCAGTTGTAAGCGACTTCAAATCGGGAATCGGGAAACAACGCTTCGAATCGGCTCACCAGCCGTGCCGTTTTACGCGCCAACAGCGATTCGGATCGATGATCGCTCGAGTGTGGCGTGTCTTCACCACCGATGAGTATGCGATGATCGGGCGTGGTTCGCAGATAGAAATACGGGCGAGCGCTTTCCCAGATCAGACATTGATTAGGCCACTGCGGCATCGGATCCATCGGCTCGCTGATTGTGGCGAAGGTGCTGTGTAGGCTACCGCGATGGCTTTTCAAATATTCTTTGGATTCGTACCCCGTTGCCATAATTAATTTGCCCGCAGTCACCGTAAACCCGCGATCCGTAGTGAGCAGGAACCCTTCGCCGTCGCGATCGAATTTTCCGACTTTGGTTCGATCGTAAATCCTCGTCCCTCGTTTCTGCGAAGACTTCAACAATTCGTGCGTGAATTGGAACACATCGATTACCGCATCGCCGCGACTGATAATTCCTGCAGGAGCGGCGAAAGGAAACCGTTCCGCCACTTGTTTGGCATCGAGGTAGTCGACGTCGAAGCCGTGGCTTTTACGGCACTTGTACTCGCGGAGCAACTGGTTTTTGTGCGCATTTCGACTCGCAAAGTAGAAGCTCTCGCGTCGTTCAAATTCGCAAGTTCTCGGTAATTGTCGGCCGATCTCTTCAATGCGATCGATTGCTTCGAGGCCCAGTCGATAGGCCCTCACGGCCTTTTCTTCACCGATGCGATCAATGAGTTCCCAAAGTTCGGTATCGATTTCATACTGCAACAAAGCGGTGCTCGCGACTGTGCTTCCCGTTCCGGCATCGCGCTGATCGAGCACCACACAATCCAAACCGGCCTCGGATAATTCGTTTGCAATCAAAGCACCTGTGATGCCCGCACCGATAATCGCCACATCGCAATCTTCCGAAGCATTGAGTCCGGGATACGCATTGAGGAATCCATTCTTCGCGAGCCAAAACGGATGTCCGGTTCGCAAATCCATATTCGATGACCTCGTAGACTCAACTCATCCGAAAAACCTCAAGAAATTAACTCTCTGCAATTTCCATTCCAGTTGGCACGGAGTGTGCATTAGTATTTATTGCTTTCATTCGGGATTCTGCTTCCCGCAGTGATGAGCAAAACATTTTTGAGGGGTTTTGCTATGGCGAGTATGACCGAACCAAAGAAGACGCTTGATCTGCCACCGAGGGGTCCGGGAAACCTCGATCCGATTTCCGGGAAGCCCGGTGCACACCCGATCGAAACGGGTGTTGGCGCGGTACTCGGCGGGGCCGCCACAGGGTTCGCTGCGGGCGTTCTGGCCGGGCCAATCGGTGCTGTGGCCGGTGCATTAATCGGCGGCGTCGCAGGCGGCTACGCGGGCAAGGAAGCGGGCGAATACATCGACCCGACGTCCGAAGATAGCTATCTTCGCGATGAGTTCGAAACGCGCGATTATGCACAGGACAGCACGTACGACGCCTTCGAGCCAGTATATCGCCACGGTGCGAAAGCCGAGTCGAACAACGTCGGCAAGAGCTTCGCCGAAATCGAAACCGGCTTGCAGAGCGAATACGAAAGCCAGCCCGAGCCACCACCACTGCCGTGGGAACGCGCTCGCGGAGCATTGGCCGATGGCTACGACCGCGCCGCGGAAATCCGCAAGAACCGCAGTTGCTCGACAAAGATGTAAATCGCCGGTCCGAAACGAACGCAGCGACCCGGGAAATCCCGGGTCGCCGTTATTTGCGCCTTGCCAGGCTTTCGCAAATAACTAAACTGTCGTTTCCCGAAAATTTGGGGTGAACTACTTTAACACGATGCGAAGACAGGTGGGAGCATGATTCGGAAGACGTCGAGCAACAAGGGGCGAACCCGCTGTCGGTTTTGTACGAAGGAAGGATGCCCGCGCCCGGCGTTCGTCGACTTCAAGGATGTCTCCTCGCTGAAGAAGATGGTCAGCGGTCAAGGCAAGATGTTCAGCCGTAAGCGTAGCGGACTGTGTGCGACGTATCAGCGTGCAGTGTCCGCCGCCGTGAAACGTGCGCGATTCATCGGTCTGCTGGCCTACGTCGGCGAGTAATTGCTTATCGAGTTTGTCGTTTGAATTTCCGTAACCCGGCCTGGTGCCGGGTTTTTTTACGCCACCCGTAGCGTTTTGCGAGGTGACTCGTGGCCGACATTACCCAGGTGTTCGCCGCTGCCGTCGAGTTGCATCAGGCGGGGGATCTCCCTGCGGCCGAGCGGATGTATCGTTCGATTTTGCAGAAGTTGCCGAATCACTCGGCAACGCTTTGCAACCTCGGTGCGGTGCTCGTACGGCAAGACAAACTCGACGAAGCTGCGCAGTGTTACGTGATGTGCCTCGCTGCTAGCCCCGGCTACCCAGATGCGCATTACAACTTTGGTAACCTCTACCGGCGCGTCGGCCAATTCCGCGAGGCCGTTGCCGAATATCAATCGTGCCTGCGCGGGAATGCCAACCACGCAAGTTCGCACTTCAACATGGGGTTGGCTCACACCGCACTCGGCGATCTGGGCGCGGCAGCGGAATCGTTCCGGCAAACGATCGGCATCGAGCCGCAGCACTCCGATGCGTACAACCGACTCGGCGACGTGCTGTTGCGCTCCGGACAGATCACCGAGGGCATCGAGCAGTTTCGCCGTTATGTCGCATTGCGACCGAACGACCCGCGTGGCTTGAACAACCTCGGTCTGGCCATCGCCAATGGCGGGAGACCGACCGAAGCGGTTGAACTGTTGCAACGGGCGATCGCGTTGAACCCCGAATACGCCGACGCCCATAACACATTGGCACTGGCGTACGAAGCCCTCGGCAAGAAAGACGATGCCACCGCGCACTATCGCGAAGCGGTGCGGATCAACCCGAAGTACGCCGATGCGTGGAGCAACCTCGGCACGAACCTGACCGAACAAGGGCGCGCCGACGAAGCGATTGCCGCACTGCGAAAATCAGTGGAGATTCGCCCAGGTGCCGCAGCGATTCAGAGTAATTTGCTTTTGACGCTGAACTATTCGTCGCATCTTTCAACGCAAGAAATCGCCCGCGAACACCTCCACTGGGGCCAGTTGTTCGCGCCCGGTGAAACGCCCGCTTCCCCCGCGATCGTCGATAAGAATCCGAATCGTCGTCTGCATGTCGGGTATCTCTCGGGTGACTTCCGCGCGCACACCGTCGCCGGTTTCATCGAGCTGCTTTTGACGAATCACGACCGCACGCAGTTTCACGTGACCGCGTACGCGCAAGTCGCACGCCCCGACGATAAAACGCTGTTTCTACAGAAGAAAGCCGACCGTTGGCGTGCCGTCCCCGGTATGAACGACGAGCAACTCGCTAACCAGATTCGTTCGGACAAAATCGACGTGCTCATAGACCTCAGCGGGCACACCGCAGGCAACCGCCTTCTCGCGATGGCGTATCGGCCTGCACCAGTTCAGGCGACGCTGTTCGGCTACCCGAACACAACCGGTTTGCACGCCGTCGATTACCGCATCACCGATGAAATCGCCGACCCACCGGGCCTCACCGAGCCGTTGTACCTTGAACGACTGTTGCGGCTCGATGGCCTCGCATGGGCCTATCACCCGCCTTCCGATGCGCCAGCTGTCGCGTCGTTACCATCCGCGGATCGCAGGACATTCACCTTCGGCTGCCTGAATAACGCTGCGAAGATTTCGGACGAATGCCTCGCGACGTGGGCGAAAATTCTACTCGATGTACCATCGTCGCGGCTCGTGTTGTTGGCGGGGCAATCGCAGGCCGCCGCAAAGCGGTTGACCGAGCAATTCGCGGCGGCGGGAGTTGAACGCGACCGCGTGGAACTCGTATTCCGTTTGCCGCGAAAGGATTATTTCGAGGCATACTCTATGATAGATCTTGCACTCGACCCATTCCCGTACAACGGTGGCGTGACGACGTGCGATGCACTCTGGATGGGCGTCCCGACGCTGACGATCGGCGGTGCGAGCTACGTTTCGAGGCAAGGTGCGAGTATCCTCACACACATCGGCCTCTCGGAGTTCATCGCCGACAGTCCGTCGAACCTGATCGAACTCGCGAAAGTCTGGAGTTCGAACCGCGAATGGCTGGCCGAGATCCGCGCTGGGCTGCGGTCGCAAATGGCGAAGTCCTCGGTAGCTGACGGACCAGGCTACGTACGTCGGCTGGAGGCAGGGTTGCGGCAAGCGTGGAAAGATCGCATCGCGAACGGGGGATGATTTTCGATGGCCTCACTCACACTTTTGCGCCAAGGCCACCCGCTGGCAGAGGCCGCCGAACAGCGTCGACAGCTTTTGCCGCGCGTAGATGAAACGCCGTTCGAGGCGAAGCTCGCCGAGGCGAATCTCTTCCCGCTTCTGGCGACGCACATCGACACGCTGCAAGTCAACGTCGGGAAAATGTGCAACCAGACGTGCCACCATTGCCACGTCGACGCGGGTCCGGATCGCCGCGAAATCATGACGCAGGAAACGATGCAGCATTGCCTGACGGCGATGGAATCAGCCAACATCGGCACGCTCGATATTACCGGTGGCGCACCGGAGATGAACCCGGATTTCCGTTGGTTTGTCAGCCGTGCACGAGAGTCGGGCCGCCACGTCATCGACCGCTGTAACCTGACGATTCTGCTGGCCCCGGGCTTCACCGATACGCCCGAGTTCCTCGCCGCGAACCGCGTGGAAGTCGTCGCATCGTTGCCGTGTTACACCGAATCGACCGTCGACAAACAGCGTGGCGATGGCGTATTCGACAAGTCGATTCGCGCCATTCGACGGTTGAACGATCTCGGTTACGGGCACGATGCCGCACTGCCGTTGTCGCTAGTGTACAACCCTGGCGGCGCGAGTTTGCCGCCCCCGCAAGCGACGCTCGAAGCCACGTACAAACGCGAGCTTGCCGAACGGCACGGCATCCATTTCACGCGACTGTTTACGATCGCGAACATGCCGATCAGCCGCTTTCTGAACGACTTGCAAAAGTCCGGAAAGTACGAAAGCTACATGCAGAAACTGATCGCGGCGTTCAACCCGGTCGCCGCCGGGAATGTCATGTGCCGCTCGCTGGTATCCGTGGGCTGGGACGGCCAACTCTTCGATTGCGACTTCAACCAGATGCTCGACTTGCGTATCGGCCACATCCGCGATTTCGACGCCACTACGTTTGCAACGCGCACGATCCTCACCGCCCAGCATTGCTACGGTTGCACCGCCGGTGCCGGGTCGTCGTGTACCGGCGCGGTCGTGATCTGACTCAAGCTTCGTCACTCGGTCGCACTTGTCAGCTTGCTCGCATTCGTAAAATATCTGCGGGCGAATGTTGTTTTTGTACAGGAGTTATCCCGTGGGCGTGAACGTGGCGGTGGTGGGTGCGACTGGTGCTGTCGGCGACTTGATGCGTCGCGTGCTCGTCGAACAGAATTTTCCCGTGAAGACGATCCGGTTCCTTGCGAGTGAGAAGTCGGCGGGCAAGACCGTTGAGTTCGCCGGGAAATCGTACACGGTGGAAGCGATTCACGCCGATGCTTTTCGGGATACGCAGATCGTTCTCAGTTCGACGCCTTCGAGTGTCAGCAAAGAATTCTCGCCGATTGCCGCCAAGGCCGGTGCGATCGTCGTCGACAATTCCTCCGCATGGCGAATGGACCCCGATTGCCCACTCGTCGTCCCCGAAGTGAACCCCGAAGAATTGCACCACGCGAAGAAAGGGATCGTCGCGAACCCGAACTGCGTAACGATCCCGCTCACGGTAGCGGTGAAGCCATTGATGGCGCTCGCGAAGTTGAAGCGGATCATCGTTTCGACGTACCAATCGTCTTCGGGCAAAGGCGCAAAAGGCCTTGCGGACTTCGAAACGCAACTCGGTGCCTACGCCACCGGCAAGCCCGTACCCGCGCCGACCGCGCACCGCTCGCAACTGGCGGGCAACGTGATTACGCTCGACTGGACCTTGGACCCCAACGGGTATACCGAGGAAGAAAACAAGGTCGTCAACGAGACGAAAAAGATCCTCGGCGACGACGCGATCGGCGTCTCGGCGACTTGCGTTCGCGTGCCAGTGAAGATCGCGCACTGCGAGTCGATCAACCTCGAATTCGATCGGCCGATCAGTATTGCCGAAGCGAAGGCGGCACTCGTAAATGCCCCCGGCGTCGTGCTGATGGACGAGATGATCGGCGAGTTCCCGCAACCGATTCACGCGGCTGGTACCGATCATACGTACGTCGGTCGTGTTCGCCTCGACCCATCGAATCCGAACGCGATCAACCTCTGGGTCGTCGCCGATAACCTCCGCAAAGGGGCGGCCACGAACGCCGTGCAGTGTGCGCTCGAACTCGTCAAACGCGGTATCGTGAAGTAGCCGATGCGCAACCTGAAATTCACCGTGCGGTACGACGGCACCGATTTCTCCGGTTGGCAGACGCAACCGGGCTACCGCACGGTGCAAGAAACGATCGAAAAGGCATTCGGCGTAATCACTCTCGAAGCACGGGTGCGCATCAACTGTAGCGGGCGCACCGACGCTGGCGTGCATTCCGTCGGGCAGGTGTTCAACGCCTTTACGGCTACGCAGATCGGTGCGGCGAAACTCGTCAAAGCCCTGAATTCCAAGCTCCCGGAAGACATAGCGATCACGGCGTGCGAGGAAGTTTCGCAGTCGTTCGATGCGAATTCGGATGCAGTCCGCAAGCTTTATCGCTACGTCATCAACGACACGCTCATACCCGATCCGTTCTTGCGAAAGTACGCTTGGCAGACGCGGCGAATCCTCGATGCCGCACGGATGCATCGCTCGGGGCAAGTGTTGCTCGGACGGCACGATTTTCGCTGTTTCGAAACGAACTACCCGAACCGTCTCACGAGCATTCGCACGATCACGCACTTCGCCGTCAGCCGTTTCGGCGAGTGCCTTTGGATCGACGTAGAAGCCGATGGCTTTCTGTACAACATGGTGCGGGCGATCGCGGGGACGCTTTACCAAATCGGTCGTGGCTACTGGCCCGAAGATTACATGCAAACGGTCATCGACGGCATGGACCGCGGCATCGCCGGCCCCACCGCACCACCCGGCGGGTTGTTCCTCATCCGCGTGACGTATTGAAGTATCGCAGGAAGAGATATGCGTTATAGAGTTCTCCGCATCGGAGAGGTTGCTTTGGAAGACGACCTCACCCCCGGCCCCTCTCCGAAACGGAGGGGAAGCAAGCGGGCGAATTTCCAATAGTGAAGCGACATGTTTCCGGTTCCCCCACGCGTCGGAGTGAGGTCTGGACCTTTCAATAGGAACGCAAAATGGCCGTAAAACGCGATCATGACACTGACCCAGCCGAGTTGGCGATGGCTACGCACGATGGCCCGATCGATGCCACGGTGACTGTGCCGGGGAGTAAGAGCATCACGAATCGAGCGCTCGTGTTGGCTGCGCTCGCGAGCCAAGAATCGGGTTGCGAACTCACGGGCGCTTTGCAAAGCGAAGACACCGAGGTGATGATCGATTGCCTCACGCAACTCGGCTTCGGTGTGTCAGCCGACTGGCCGCAAAGTCGGATTGCGTTCGCGAAGAACACGAGTGGCCGCATCATTCCCGCGACGCAGGCGAAATTATTCGTCGGCAATTCGGGAACGACGGTGCGTTTCCTCACGGCGATGCTCGGCCTCGGGCAGGGGCGATACGAACTCGATGGCGTGACGCGAATGCGCGAGCGACCGATCCAGGATTTACTGAGCGCGTTACACGATTTGGGCGTGACCGCGATCAGCGCGAACGGCACCGGTTGCCCTCCCGTGACGATTATCGCCGATGGTTGGAAAACGAACCGCGTCGCGGTTGGCGGCTCGATTTCCAGTCAATTCTTCAGCGGGTTGCTACTCGCTGCGCCATTCGCAGGTCGCACGATCGATGTGGCCGTGACCGGCGAACTCGTCTCAGTTCCGTACGTGGACATGACGCTACGAATGCTGACGAGTTGGGGCGGGGACTTCCAACATTTGTCGTCCGACAACGCCTATCGCGTCGAACCCATTTCGTACACTTCAGCGAGTCCGCCGCTCACGTACGCCATCGAACCCGATGCCTCGTCGGCGAGTTATTTCTTTGCGGCAGCGGCAATTCATGGGGGACAAATTCGCGTACGAAACATGCCCGAACTGAGTTTGCAAGGCGATGTCCGCTTCGCGCAGATACTAGAACAGATGGGGTGCACGCTGGAGCGGCATGGTCCCGACATGATTCTTCGACGCGATTCGGGTATACTTCGCGGAATCGATGTCGATATGAACGACATTAGTGACACCGTCATGACACTCGCTGTAGTGGCCTGTTTTGCCGAAGGGTCAACGACGATTCGCAACGTCGCGCACATTCGCCACAAGGAAACGGATCGCATCGCGGCGGTAGCGATCGAACTGCGTAAATTTGGTGTCACCGTGGAAGAACGCGAAGACGGCCTGACGATCCATCCAGTGCCACTCGCAAAGATGACGGGCTGTGCCGTCGACACGTACAACGATCACCGCATGGCGATGAGCTTCGCACTCATTGCCCGCAAAGTCCACGACACTCTCATTCGCAACCCCGCCTGCGTGGCCAAAACCTACCCCGGTTTCTGGGCCGATTTCGAAGCGACTTACGCTCCGAAGTGATGGTCATGGCTTCCGACAAATAAAATCGGTCGACAATTGTTTATTATTTGATCTTAAAGAGATTCTTGTCGTGCATAAATCTATGCAGCATGTCACAACTATCACAACCAGTCGATCCTTTCGGTGAAGTGAACGTCTACAAGCAGGCGGACGGCTCGTACGACATCGTCGCCTCCGTTTTAATGGTTCCCGATATTAGGGGTGCCCGCACGAACACCCCGCGGGTGGCGAATCTTTACGCGATCGGTTGCGGCCGCGATCCTGCCGTGCTGCGTCAAGTGGCGAACATCAGCTTGATGATGACCGACTTATCGCCGGAAGGCTTCCGCAAGTTTTTCTTGTGGCTATCCGCTTCGGCGCAATCGGCGAGCATCAAGCCCGACGCCGAGCCGGGTGGCTTCGACCGCCTGCCCTCCAGCGTGTACACGCCGTACGACCCGACGCCACGGCAAGTGTTCCTACAGGCTCGCTGCCAAAAAACCGCAAGCCGTACCTGCTGCGGTTCGCCCGCCGCGACCGTGACGGGTGTTACGAAGCAATCGTGGGGCATCCGCTCGAACACCTCGAAACCGATGCGGGCGACTACCTGCCACCGGTCAGCAGTGCGGACTTGGACGGCTGCCCTGCGTGCCCGTTCTGCAACAATCCCGTTGCGGGCACCTGCCCTTGCGGCACCTTGTTTTGCAGCGATCGCGACTCGAAGGCAACGATTGTCTGCCCGACGTGCCGTTCGGAACTGAGCTCCGGTCCGGGTGGCCCGGTGGGCGCAACCGCCGAAGCCACCCGAACCCGCCCCTTAATGCGTCGACTCACTAAAAACACTAAAGCGTTTAGTCTTACAACCCAAGAGAATTCCGAGATGTCCGTTGTTCCCACGCACCGCGGGTTGACCGCCGATGAAGTTGCGGCGTCCCGCTTACGGCATGGGGCGAACGTCCTGACGCCACCACCACGTACCTCGTGGTGGCAAGAATATCTCAGCAAGTTTAACGACCCCGTCATTCGCATTCTCATGGTGGCCGCAGCCATCGCCACCGGTGCGGGTTTGCTCGAAGGCACGATTGCCCCCGAAGGCATCGGTATCATCGTCGCCGTTCTGCTCGCCACGTTCCTCGCATTCTGGAACGAGTATCGCGCGAACAAAGAATTCGACATCCTCAACAAGTCGAACGACGATGTCGCGGTAAAGGTGATTCGCAACGGAACGTACACGCAAGTCGCACGCCGTGACATCGTCGTTGGCGACAGGGTGTTCGTTGAAGTCGGCGAGGAAGTCCCTGCGGACGGTCGATTGGTCGAAGCAGTCGGATTGCTGGTAAACGAGGCAAAACTAACCGGCGAAGCCCATCCCGCAAAGAAACAAGTTGGCGGGCCGAAAGCCGAAGGGGCTGCATATGGCCCCGGCGAAATGTTACGCGGTACCACCGTTGTCGATGGCTACGCACTCGTCGAAATTTCTGCCGTCGGCGATGGCAGCGAGATTGGCAAGACACTCCGCGAAGCGACCGAAGATACGGGCGAAGTTTCGCCGTTAAACCGCCAACTCGGCGCGCTCAGCAAGGTCATCGGCGTCGTCGGCTTCGGCGTGGCGGTGATTACGTTTGCGGCGCTCGTGGGCCGCGGGGTGATCACCGGCGAACTCGTTCGCAAGGGATTGCCTGCCGACACGCTAGCTTCCCCGCTTGCTGCCGGCGAGTGGTTCTTCATCGGTACGTTGCTCCTCGGCGTTGCGGTTGCGTTAATCAAAGTCTGGTTGCCGATCATGTTCGATGGATTAGAACTCGTCGGCATCGAAGCATCGATGCCGAAATTTCTGGAAGGCGACGACGAAGCGAGCGGGTGGCGCGGCGCGTTACCGTGGCTGAAAACGATCCTCTCGGGAGGCGTACTCTTTGCCGCTTTACTCGCAGCCGGAATCGCGTTCAGCCTGATTCCCTCGTCGCCATCGGAGTGGCTGCGGCCGAGCGTGGGCAAGGCATTACTCGGGTACTTCATGATCGCCATCACGATCATCGTCGTCGCCGTACCGGAAGGATTGGCTATGAGCGTGACGCTGAGCCTGGCGTACTCGATGCGAAAAATGACAGCGAGCAATAACCTCGTTCGTCGTATGGATGCGTGCGAAACGATCGGCGCGGCGACCGTGATATGTTCGGATAAAACCGGCACGTTGACGATGAACGAAATGCGCGTCGTCGAAGGCCGATTCGCCGGCACGAATGCGACGTGTCTGCCCGATGATCCTGCGCTAAAATCGCTGATTTGCGAAGCAATTTCCGCGAACACGACGGCGCACCTGAGCCGCGACCCCGGCGAACCGGTGAAGCCCGTTGGCAACCCGACCGAAGGCGCACTCCTGCTTTGGCTCGACGCGAACGGCGAAGAGTACATCGTCGCGCGGAAGGGCTTCGCGGTCCGCACGCAATGGACGTTCTCAACCGAGCGCAAGTTCATGGGAACGCTCGGCACGAACGGCACGTTGCATATTAAAGGCGCACCGGAGATCGTCCTCGATCGCTGCGATCGCATTCACATCTCGAACGGGCCATCCGCGCTGACGACGGCCGACCGTAGCGCTGTGGTTGCGGCACTCCAGGTCGATCAGGGCCGGGGAATGCGAACGCTCGGGCTGGCGTATCGGCCCCACGCACTCGCCGAGGGGAGCACTCTCGAAGATGTAGCCGTCGGGCTAA
>Ga0105048_10005881_pt1 | contig 19811 bp, 16 predicted proteins | sample MAT05_FD_78382 | JGI IMG/M metagenome (GOLD analysis project Ga0105048, IMG submission 78382) | Freshwater microbial communities from Lake Fryxell liftoff mats and glacier meltwater in Antarctica - MAT-05 | ecosystem: Environmental > Aquatic > Freshwater > Ice > Liftoff microbial mat | place...
ACGTTGAGCGACATGAACTCGCGCTGGAAGCAGACGAGTACCGGTTCGGGCTGGTCGTGGTTGGTGAACAGGCGGCGGAACTGCGCGATGATGAACTCCGGGTCGAGTTCGGCATCCTCGACCCACGCCCGGACCGAGTCGTCGGGGTCGCCGAGCATCGCCATAAAGAGGTGCGGTGTCCGCAGACTCTCCCAGTGGGTCTGGCGGGCGAAGCTCAGACTCTCCTTGAAAACGACTGCGAGTGCGGGGGTGACGGCATCCGGGCGGATGGTTCCCTGGGGGGTAAACAGCAGGTCTGCGGCGCGTTCCGGACGATTCATCTTCCTGCCTCGATTGACGGCATCTTTACGAGTGAGTGACGTATCGTAGTGCCGATTTCAGGCGGAGCAAACATTTCCTGCCAGCTCGTTCGTTGCAATCCGCACAATACGACGAGAGAGGGGCATCGGTCGGGAGTTCGGGACGCGTCCCGAACTCCCGACCGATGCCCCTCTCCCAACCATCTCACTTATGCAACTTGTGGCAGGCCCCGCAGGAGGCGCCGATTTCCTTCGAGGCGGCCCGCGTCGCTTCGACATCTTTCTTTTCGACCGCCGTTTCGAGCTTGGTGAAGCTCTCGACGTACGCTTCGCTCAGCTTCTTCCACGAGTCGACATCGCCTTTTTTGGGCGGGTTCTTCGGCAGGTCTTTGACCGCCGCCACAGCGATGGCCGATTTCGTGGCTACGAGATCCCACTTCGGCTCGCCTTTGATCTGCTTGTCGATATCGCCCATCGCCCCTTTGGTTTTTCCCATGATCTGCTTGGTGTTCAGCATCTTAGCGTTCTTCTTGTCGTCCTTCTTCTTGTCGTCCTTCTTCTTGTCGTCCTTCTTCGCATCGTCCTTCTTCTTGTCGTCCTTTTTCGCATCGTCCTTCTTCGCATCGTCCTTCTTTTCCTGCGCGAAGATATCCGCGCCGGTGATGGCGACGATCATACCGCAAAGCAACAGCAAGCCCGAAGCAAAACGAATCATAGTGAGTTCGACTCCACGATTCGGAAGTTGAACGGGATCTTTCCCCGATCCGGGCTCGGCGGAATGCCGAGGCGGATACCCCGCTCTTTCCGAATGCTCTCTTGTGGCGGGGATCGAACCCGCAATCGACTCGTCCGACTGGAATCGTAAACCGCCGCACCCGGAGAGGTTCCTGAACGCGCCGTACGCGATCCGTTGACGCTTACCAGTCGTCACTTTGCCGACTTCCCGCCGATTGGGACACGAGAGTCATCGTCTCGATCGCGTCCGCTCTGCGGGGGGGTGGAACGGGTGGTTTCTCGGCGAAGTCGGTGATCCGTTTCGATTCGAGCGTTCGGTCCGCGCGTTCGCCGACCGGGATCGCAACGGACGCGCCATCGGCGGGAATCGTCATCGGCAGGGAAGGCAGATCGACCTCGGCTGTCGGCATCCCCCGACACGACCCCGTTACGATCCGAAGGACGGAATGCGCCGTCTCGGGTGCATCGGCTTCGGCCCCGCTACAGCACGAATGCCGATCGAGGGCGGCGGCAGGAGCGCAGCAGGAAGTCGAAGTTTTCGGATCGGTGCAGCAACAACCCGCGTCGCTCCGGGCTCGCGCTTCGCAGGGACACGCGGCGAGCGCGTCCCGGCCTCGCGATGCCTGGAGCATCGGCTGACCGACGGTCATCGTCACCTGCCCGATCAGGGCGAGGACGACCGACAGTTGCTGGAGAAGGACGATCAAAGTGGAGGTCTTTGGGGAGGGAATAGATCGACAGAGGGAGTGTATCATCCCGCGCAGGTGTCGGCCACCCGACCTCGCTCTAGAATCGACGTTGTCTGGATACGAGATATTCGATGAGTGCTTTGTCGAACGAAATGCTGGTATCGAGGGGGACGTAATCGATCCCCGCTTTGGTGCATTCGTCTTTGTATCGGCCCCGGAATTCCGCGAGGGACGCGAGGTAGTCGTCGCGGAATCCGGTCGCGTCCAGGGTCATCGTTTCCGGAGATTCGACATCCTCGAACTCCGTCATGCCGTCGAAGGGGAAGTAGACCTCGGCCTCGTCCAGGATGTGGAACAATATGACTTCGTGCCCGCGATGCCGCAATCGGTATAAGCTTTTGATGATCGGCTCTGGGTCGTTGAGCAGGTCCGAGAAGACCATAATCAGTCCGCGACTCCGCACCAGCGACGAGATCTGATCGAGCGACCCCGAAACATCGGTCGCCCCGGTGGGTGCGAGTCCGGAAAGGACACTCAGGATCGACCCGAGTTGCGACCGCTTGCTCTTCGCGGGGAGCATCGCCCGGACCTTCTCGTCGAACGTAATCAGGCCGACGGGGTCCTGCTGCTGGACCATCAGGTAGCCCAGAGCCGCGGCGAGGCAGATGCCGTACTCGAACTTGGTGAGTTCCTGGCGGAAGGTGTAACCCATCGACTTCGACAGGTCCATCACCAGCCAGCCCGTGACGTTGGTCTCGGCCTGGTACTTGCGGATGTAGTATTTATCGGTGCGTCCGTAAACGCCCCAGTCCATGTCGCGCAGGTCGTCGCCGGGGGTGTACTTGCGGTGCTCGCTGAACTCGACCGAAAACCCCTGGAAGGGCGACTTGTGCAGTCCGGAGAGGAACCCCTCGACGATGAATCGCGCCCGCAGATCGAGCCGCGCGACCTGTCGGATCACTTCGGGGCGCAGGTACCGTTCCGATGAAAGGGCCATTGGAGTTCCGATTTCGGTTCGGGGGCGCATAGGGTGTCGCTATTATAGGACTTCCGGCGACGGACCCCGACGCGAAACTCCGGTTAGCGGGGCCGCCGTTTGCCGCCGACTTCTCCGCCGCGATTGTCGGCGTACGTCACGCGCACGATGGCTCCGTCGCCGAACGGGCCTTTGGGTCGGACGCCGAGGCGGTATTCGCAGACCCCAGGTTCTTTGACCAGGTAATCCGCGAGGAGTCCCGCGCCCAGCGAAAACATCTGGGGCTCGTCGCCCGCTTCGGCCTGCACGCGGATCGACAATTTCCCATCGGCTTCGACGGGGATGATTCCGTTCGCGGTCATCAGTCGGACGTCGATCCGGAGGACACCGGGTTTGGCGGGGTCGATGCGAACGTCGAACTCGACCTCCGCGATCGCGGGTTTGCGATCGAGCCCCGCTTTCTCCTCGAAGTGCGCCCGCAGGACGCGGAGACTGACTTCGTCTCCGGAAAATACGACGTTGGAAGCGGCCTCGCGCTGGGCGGACGTGAGCTGGATCGGCACGATCGTCGGGGGTTGGGCATCGACCAGAGCGGGCAGAAGAGCGGGCGATGTCGGCGGGACGACCGCGGGTTCGGCGGTCCGATGTATGGTCCGCATCCCCTGCTGGAGGCAGTAGCCGCACCCGAACGCACCCACCATAATCACGAGCGTAAACGATAGCGATTTCATCGCAGGGCCCTTTCCCGGAGGTCGATCAGCCGGGATCGTACCCGACCGCTTCCCGGATCGTCCAGTGGAACTTCGAGGCAACACACCAGTACTTGCCACATTATCGTTGGTATTCGCTTCAATCGTTATAAGAACGATCATGGGATCGTACGTAAAGGCTATGTGGTACGACTATTGCTTGCGAACCCGGGGTTTTCACCCCGGGCTATTAAATCCCGCCCCGTTGGGGCTCCCCAGCCCCGAGCCGAAGACACCTTGCGGATCGTGCATTCTGCATTCAGGCTCCGGGCTGGGGAGCCCCAACGGGGCGGGATTTAATAGCCCGGGGTGAAAACCCCGGGTGCCAGGAAACCTTCGGGTTCGACGTTTTCTATCGCGGCAAGTACTGACACGCTCGCGGTGCGCGGCGGAACGTCGCACTCGGACCCGCCGTCGATCGCGGGATCGAAAAATTCCGCGAAAGTTCGCGAACCTGCGGACGAGTTGTGCGTCTTAACTGTGAGGTCGATATTCTCGGCGATCCGAAAATGTTTCGGGTCCGCTTGCGAATAACCTCGGAAGCTGCTTTAATATCGCAAGCGAACCCATTCTCTTACGTCCTGTTTCTTACAAGAGGTAGTCCCCCTACACATCATTGTTCCCCGAACGCATACCGTTCGTCAATGAATCGCCGGAGGTGTCCCATGGCCGTTATTAATCTGGATGTCGTGATGCTGAAAATCCTGACCGTCACTGCCGATAAGGCCGTGGTCCTGGATCGCGTCGCCTCCGGTAATACGACCGGTTGGGTGCCGCCATCAGCGACCACATCCTATCCGCGACATCAGTTGCGTCATATGCACAGTCCATCCGAACCCTCACTCGAGAGTAGACCCTTCGGGAGTCTCGAGCAACGGTGTCAACTCACACGATCGCAGCTATCGAAACGCTCGACAATCATAACTTCGGCGAAGGTCTGAACCTTCTGCGGAACATTGATGAGCCAGCGTTAACTCGATCCGCGAAGTGAGCCGACCCGTACGGACGAACCACTCTCCCCTTTCGGGGCGACGTTTCGCCACCGGGTATGCGTCTGTTTCCATTCGACCCCACCGTACACCCGTTTCGGGACGGCGGACCAATGGAACCAGCTCTCGCCGGATGATCTGCATACGTTTCTCGATTCCAACTGTTCGATATTCCTCGCGCTGGGGGTCCGACCCTCCGAAAGCACTCCGCTTTCGGATCCGGTGTCGTCCCACTTCGCAAGCGGTTCCGCCTGAGATTCCACGTATCGGCTCTCGTACCTCCGTCCGCGTGCGCTTCCCGACTGTCGGGAACGCAGGAGGCTGTACGATGATATGCCATCGTCGGAATGATCCCATTCGCAAGGTCGCCCCACGATCCAGGGGCCGGACCGCGGGTGCATGGATCGGGAGGCGTGCCGTTCCTGCCACGGATCGGGACAGGACTTATTTCACATGGTTCAGTCGTGGGATGAAGTGGTTCCGTTGGTCGAAAAAGCTCAGATGGGGGACCGCAGGGCGTTCGGCGAGTTGGTCGAACGGTTCCGCGGTTCCGTCACGGCGATGGCCCGCAAGCACACCCGCAACGACGACGAAGCCGACGACCTCGCTCAGGACGTGTTTATCCACGCCATGAAGAAGATCGCTCAGGTCCGCGAACCCCGCGCCTTCGGCGGGTGGTTGCGCCAGATGGTCGCTCGTATGGCGATCAACCGCTCGAGCCGAGGTCGGATGGTCTTCGGGATCGAGCCCGAAATGCTCGACACCGTCGAAGGGCGTTCCACCGCGCCGCTCGATCGGCTCGAGCTGAACGAAAACACTCGGGAACTCCACGTCGGCCTCGAACAGCTCAAGCGGATGGACCGCGAGACCCTCGAAGCCTTCTACCTCCGGGGTCGGACCCTCATCGAAATGAGCCGGGAGTTCGACACCCCGATCGGGACCATCAAACGGCGTTTGTTCGTCGCCCGGAACCGTTTGCGGACGGTGATGGGGCGCGAGGATATCGACGAGTCCGACGAACTGCCGACCCACGGGAAAGCCCGTAAAGGCACCCGCGAGTTAGCGACGGCGGTCTGAAGGTTGTGGAATAACCGTCCGGGATGCCCCGATTCGACCTGCGTGCGGGCCGAATCGGGGCTTTTCGCGTTCGAGGGGTTTGTCCGGTCCACGGACTGAGCTATCATTCACACGTCAGTCGTTTTCGTGGGAGAAGTTCATGTTGCCCGTCAATACCACCGCCCCGGTCGTCGCCCCGGAAAAGACCCGCCCCCAGGCGATGCCGCCCTGGCACGTGATCGTCGAAAACGACGAGGATCATTCGATGGGTTTCGTCATGGAAACCCTCATGAAGGTCTTCCGGTTCGCCACCGAAAAAGCGTTCGAGATGATGATGCACGCGCACGAAAAAGGCGAAGTGATCGCCTGGACCGGGTCGAAAGAGGTCGCGGAGCACAAATACGAAATGCTTCAGTCTCTGCGCGAAAAACACTGGCAGAGCGGTCGGGATCTGGGGCCGGTGCGCTGCCGCATCGAAGCTGCACGCTGATATTTTCCCGAATCGGGGCCGCACTTCGGGCTATTCCTGTAGGACAAAATGCACATCTGCTGTCATCCTTAGAAGAAATCTACACGGCTTCCTCATTTATGGGAACTTTATCGGATCTCAACTCTTGACATCGGCCCCTCAACCGTCCAAGATGAGGTTACCCACATCATCCTCGAGTTTCACGACACCATTCGTTTCTCATTCCACATACTGGAGCGCGCTGTGACTCTCTCACAACTGCGGAACCGTCGGGCTTTCACGCTCATCGAACTGCTCGTCGTCATCGCCATCATCGCCATCCTCATCGGGCTGCTGTTGCCAGCCGTCCAGAAGGTCCGCGAAGCCGCCGCCCGGATCCAGAGCCAGAACAATCTCAAGCAAATCGGCCTGGCCCTCCACAGCCACAACGACACCCTCGGCTCATTGCCGAGCAACGGCAACTGGGGCTACGGTGCCAGTCCGACCGCACCGGCTTCCAACAACGGTTCGTGGGCGTACAAGATCCTGCCGTTCGTCGAGCAGGATGCCATGTATCGCAATTTCAATGTCAACGTGAACCTCAAAACCTTTATGAGCCCGGCTCGCGGCGGTCCCGGGTTCGCTACCGACGGCAACGGGGCTTCTGGCTGGAGTCCTTCAAGATCGATCGGGGCTACCACGGATTATGCCGGTAACTGGAACGTGCTCAACGACAGCAGCAGCACGAATCTGGCAAACTTCTCGATCCAGCGCATCGCGGACGGCTCGTCGAATACCATTGTGGTCGGCGAAAAGTCCCTGTCTCCGGATCAGTACGTCCCCCGCTACGGCTGGAACTGGGACGAGACGATCGCCTGGGGCGGTTCGGGCGGAACCGGTCGCGGGGCATTCTGGGACGGTTTTTCCGGTACGACCCCCAACAATGCGTACTGGAACAACCAGGCGGGTACGGTTCAGCAGGACAGACCGGGGATCGACCGCGGCAATGCCTGGGGCAGCCCGTTCTCGGGTGGAGCCCACTTCCTCATGGGCGATGGCTCGGTAACGATGATCCGTCACGGTGTAGTCCGGGCTCGCGTCTGGGAACGTCTGACCCCGACCAACGGCGAAGTCAACGCCGACTTCTAAAAACCCGAACGCGATATTTCGACCGGCAGCGTCTCAGGCGTTGTCGGTCGAAATATCGGTTTTGACGTACCCATCGACTTTTACCGAACCTCGGGTCCCGAGATATTTATGACTGCTCTCCCCGGACTTACGATTCGGCTTTCGTTGTTCGCAGGTTTTGCGGCACTGGTCGGTTGCGGTGGCGGGACTAAGTCCGACCCGCTTCCAGGCACGCCGATTTCGGGCAAAATCACAATCGATGGTAAGCCCCCGGGAACGTACTGTTCGGTCCAGTTCGTGTCGGTCGCCAATCCTTCGGATACCGGGTCGGGCGGGGTCGATCCGAGCGGCATGTACGGGTCGCGGGTTCCACCGGGCCGATGCAAAGTCGCCCTGACGTTCGGCGGTGGTGGCGGAAGCAGCGGCGGCAAAGCTGGCGGAGCGTTCCCCAAAGGCAACGAAGGGGGTAACAAAGCGTCGGGGCCGCCGAAAATGGCGGGCTCGGTCGAACTTCCTGCGAAGTTCCAGAAGCCCGAGACATCGGGGATCGAAGTCGATGTCGTCGCGGGCAAACCTCTCGACATCGACTTCAAATAGTGCGACATTCGCCGATCCATCGCATCCGGATCAGACCCGGATGCGATGGATTTCCGTTTGTGGGTCGCCTCCCGTGACGTGGACCCCGCCATTTTCATCGACGTAGACATCGACTTCGGAACGCACGCCGAACTCCGCGAGATAGATCCCCGGTTCGATCGAAAAGCAGGTGCGCGGCAAAATGCGGCGTTCTTCGCGGGTTTCGAGGTTGTCCATATTCGCGCCGTTGCCGTGCGTTTCCTGACCGATCGAATGCCCGGTGCGGTGGAAAAAGAACTCCCCATAGCGGGCGCGTTCGATCACGTCGCGCGTCGCCCGGTCCACTTCCCAGCCCTGGATCGAACGACCGGCGGCGAACGCCTCTTTGACGCAGGCGATCCCGGCATCGCGGGCAGCCGCGACGATGTCGAAGATCTTCGTGTACTCGGCCGGTACGATGTCGCCGACGAACGCGGTGCGGGTCAAATCCGAATACACCGACATCGGTCGGTCCATCTTCGCCCACAGATCGACGAGCACGAAGTCGCCTTTGCGGATCGGCAGATCGTGGTCGGCGGAGGGTGCGAAGTGCGGGTCGCCCGAGTGCGGGCCGCGCCCGACGATCGGGCCGCCGTCGGTGACCATCCCCGACTCTTCGAAGAACTCGAGGATGCGGGCCTGGACTGCGGTTTCCATCACCTGGCCTTCGGTGCGAATCTTCTCGCCGATAAAGTCGAACGCGACATCGAACGCCTTCCGGGTCAATACCGAAGCATCTTTATGGCTCTGCCACTGTTCCGGGGACCAGCACGCTTCAAAGAGCTGAATGAGGTCGCCCGAAGGCACGACATCGACCCCGCACGACCGCACCAGTTCGACGGTCCCGGCATCGACCCGGGAAACGTACGGGTTGGCGTTGCGGGCGACGTACTCCATCGCCACCTTGCGCGAGCCGACGAGCATACTCGTCACGCCCCATTCCAGTTCCTGCCAGCGCAGATACAACTGCGACGGACCGGGGAGGTGGTCGAGGGTCCCGGGTTCGATCTTGTGGACGAGTTTTTTGGGTTCGCCTTTGGCGGGGATGTAGTAAAACCAGCGTCGCGAGAGATGAGCATCGTCGGCGATGTCGGCGACGCGCCGGGCGAGGACGTTGGAACCCCGGAAGTCGTACAGGAGCCAGCCGTCGAGCCCCAGATCCGCAATCGCCGCCTGTACTGCAATCAGATCGAACATGAGAAGTTAGCCCGGTGGAATGATCGATTGCCTTCATTCTAGCGTTCTCGCCCCGTCTAACCACACTTTTTCGACCCCCGCCCCAGAATGCGGCGGTAGACCGCGTCGGTCCCTTCGGCGCACCGCGTCCAGGTGTAGCGGGCGGCGAACGCGCTGGCCCCCTGCCGCAGCGAGTCGAGGCGTTCGGGTTCGGCCAGGTGCAGTCGCATCGCCTCGCGCCACCCGTCGGTGTCGTCGGGGTCGATCAGCGTCGCGTCAGCGGGGAGTACTTCTCGCAACGCGCCGATATTCGAGGCGAGCACCGCGCCCCCGCACGCCATCATTTCCAGCGGCGGCAGCCCGAACCCCTCGTACAGCGACGGGTAGACCAGCGCGGTCGCTCCGCCGAGCAGACCCGCCAGGTCGCACTCGGGAACGTAATCGAGTTTGCGCACACCGGAGGGGATGCCGTGGGTTTCGTACCAGTCGCGCAGGCGTTCGGTGCGCCAACCCCAGTTCCCCGCGAGGACGAGCGGACACCTTCGCCGCATCGCCTCGGGGAGGCCGACGTAGGCTTCCATCAGCATTCGCAGGTTTTTACGCGGTTCGATGGTCCCGACGTGCAGGAGGTAGTCGCCGGTGAGGTCGAAAGCGCGGCGGACTTCGCGGATGCGCTCGGGCGGGGCGGGCACGAAGTTGTCGCGCATACCGATGTGGACGGCGGTCACTTTGTCCGGGGAGACCCCCAGGCAGCGGATCATCTCCCGGCGGGTGAATTCGGAGATGGTGATGAGGTGTTCGGAGCGAGCCAGTCCGCGAAAGAAGTGGGTTTCGTAGGCGAGCACGCGGTCGGCGGGATGCCATTCGGGGTACCGCAGCACCGACAGGTCCAGAACGGTCGTCACGGTGGGCAGATCGACCGCAAACGGCAGGTAGTTGGGTTCGTGGTAGAGGTCGAACCCGCCGCGTCGGCACAGGGCGGCGAACTGCCGACGGCACGCGAGGCGGGCGAACCGGCGACCCAGATCGCGCGTACCGCCCGCGAGTCGGCTCCGCAGCGAAACGGTCGCGCGTTCGAGGGGGGATATCGATTTTGCGAGTGGGGGGGCGGACTTCCGGCGCGGCAGGAGGATGCGGTCGCGGGCGAAGCGCATGAGGTCGCGGGGCAGCCCCTGGGGCGGCCAGAGGCGGTAGTGGTCGCGGTGCGAGTCGGGGAGGTCGGCGAGCCGTTCGTGGAGGCTCTCGATGTAATGGCCGACCCCGGTTTTGCGTTCGAGGCCGGCCAGTCCGTTGATGATGACTCTCATGCGGTGTTCTCGGGCTCCGGCGGGTCACGCGGCGAGTTTCTGGGTCGCCACGCTGTTCTGGTAGGCATCGACGACATCCGACGCGGGGCCGTAGCGCATGATCCGGCCGTGGTCCATCCAGATCGCGTTTTCGCACAGGTCTTTGATGGAGTTCAGGTCGTGGGAGATCGACACCATGAGCCGCGAGCGGGCCATCAGTTTCTCCATGCGCTGTCGGGCCTTCCCCTGGAACGACGCATCCCCGGCGGCGAGAACCTCATCGATCAGCAGGATCTCGGGCTCGACGGCGGAGGCGATCGAAAACGCCAGGCGGATCAGCATACCGGCGGAGTAGTAGCGCACGGGTATGTTGAGGAACGTCCCGAGTTCGCTGAAGTCGGCGATCTCGGCGATCTTGTGTTTGAGGCTTTTGGGGGACTCGCCCTGGAGGTAGCCGCGATAGCGGATGTTCTCCCAGCCGCTGGCCTCCATCTCGAACCCGAGGCCGATGTCGAACAGCGAGCAGATCGACCCGACGACTTTGCGCGTACCGGAGGTCGGCGGGTAGATCCCGCCCATCATTTTGAGCAGAGTGCTTTTGCCCGCTCCGTTGTGGCCGATGATGCCGAGGCGGTCGCCCTGCTTCAGGTGCAGGTCGATGCCGCGAAGCGCGTGGACTTCGACGATCGGGTTGACCGAGGTCAGGAACAGCCGTTTGAGGAGGTATTCCTTGAGGGTGACGTTGTGCGTCTGGCGGACCCGGAATCTCAGATGCGCGTCGCGTAGTTCGATTTCAGCCATGTAGACGTTCCCAATAACGGTTGAACCCGACGCACCGAGCGGAGTCGGGAAAGGCCCTACGGACTCAGAGACGGAAGATCAGCTTCTTTTCCATGCCCGCGACGGTCGCAACCGCCATTCCGACCGCGAAAACGTCGAGGATCACCGCTTGCTGGTAGAGGGCCATGGATGGGGCCACGCCTTCGAGGAGGGGCGTGCGGATCAACTGGAGGAACAGCACGGCGGGGTTGAGTTCGCGGATCAGATCCAGACCCCGGTCCTGGAGCAGAGCCATCGGGAAGATGATCGGCGTGAGGAAGAACAGGATCTGGAACAGTACTTCGAGGAGGTGCTGGATGTCGTGGAACCAGACGGTCACGAACGCGGCGAGTACCCCCGCCGCCCAGCAGAAGACGAACATCAGCAGCATCGCGGGCAGGACGTACGGGAGCATCCCGACGGTGCGCACGGCGTTATCCGGGTCGAGGGCGGCGATAATCGTCACCGACAGGGTCATGGCGATGAGGAAGTGGATGGTGGTGCCCAGCACGGTGCGCAGGGTGTATATCCCCAGAGGCAGCGAACACTGGCGGATGTACGATTCCGCGCGGAAAAAGCTCGCGCACCCCCAGAGGATCGAGGACTTGAAGTACTCCCAGACGGCGAGCCCGGTGAGGAAATAGGGGGCGGTTTTGCGCCAGTTGACATCCTGCTGCCAAACGGAGAAGACCAGACAAAAGACGATGGTCATGAGGAGCGGATGCAGCAGGGACCAGCCGACCCCGAGGAAGGAGCGGCGGTAGCGCATCGACAGGTCCATTTTGACCAGCGACAGCCAGAAATGGCGAAACTTCCAGATTTGTCCCAGTTGCATGTCAACCATCCTGGCAGACGAGAGTAACGCCCGGCTCGAGGCACCCGGGGAGGAGGATCCGTTCCTCGTTGGGGTATCGTAAAAGGGGTGCGGGAAAATTACCAGAGGAGTTTGCCGGGGGATATGGAGAAGCGGATTCTGAGGACCGGCCCTTGCCTCCGCACCCGAGGACCGGCCCTTTTGGGCCGGACCTCGGGGGCGGTTGCGGAGCCTCACTTCCGCTCGAGCGGCAGAGGCAATTTCGGCGCCGCATTCTTCGGCTCGTCCTTTTTGACCTCCGGTTGAGCCGCGTCCTTTGCGGGACTGAAGCGGATCCGCAGGTCGTACCTCAGAAACTCGATCACTCCGGTTTTCAGGTCGTTCGTGATCGCGTAAATCTGACCCGTCGGCGGGGCTTCCTTCTGGTAGCGCGACTTGCCCGACTGCTTGTCGATCGCGATCAGGCGCACCGTCTGCCCCTGGAACGCGCCGTTGACCATCTGCGTGACCGTGTTCCCCGCGAAGATGATCGGCAGGTCCGCGAACTGCTCCGTCAGCAGCATCTGATTCTCGAATTGCTCGGCGGTGTACCACAACCGCTTCCCGGTCGCCCGCTCGAACGCGTACATGGTTCCGTTGACCTTCGTCAGACGCATTCCCTGCTGGACCACCTGGTTGCCGTTGTTGAAGCCGATCTGGTTCGCCTCCACCGGGCGGTTCAGCGCGATAAAGAAGCGATCCGAGTCCGACAGCAGCATCGCGTCATCGACTTTCGCTAAGTGCTCGACGAGTTTTTTCTCGTCGAGCTTCCCGGTAAATACTTCCCGACCGGTGATGCCGTTGTAGACGACTACCTCGCCTTTGGGGGTGATGTAACCCAGGTCCAGCGAGTCTTCCGAGCGGATCGGCAGGGTGCCCTTTTCGAGGTCCTTGCGGAAGAGGTTTTCGCCCTTCAGGATGTCGTAAAATACCACCGAGCGTTCGTCGATCGACAGCACGCGGTGGCCGCTCACGCGGTAGCGGTGGCCTTTGCCCATCAGGTTGGAGAAGTCCCGGATCGGGATACTCACCCCGTCTTCCGCCCGGATCACCTGGCACGCCCCCGGGTGGCCCTCCGCGTTCAACTCGAATGCGAACACGTGGGTCTCGTCGCCGAACAGTTGCAGGCGTGCGGAGTTCAGCTTCTTTTCCCACAGCACCGTACCGCGAACCGGGTCGAGTGCGGTCAACCCCTCGCGGGTGATCAGACAGACGTACGACGATTCGAGCACGCCGGGATGCCCCGCGCGGTGCGACCAGCCGTCCGAGTAGGTCAGGCGGGTCGCGCCGTCGGGATCGACCCCGAACGTCGGGTTTTGCTTGTTGACCACCGATATCTTGCCTAACAGGTCGAAGTCCCACAGCGACTTCTTGTCCGCCAGGTCGTACGCCTGGACGTTGAAGCCGACGTTGACCAGCATCATGTGCCCGCGAACCTGCACGAACTTGTTCCGGACCTGCACCGACGGGTTGTTGTTGTACACGTAGTTCGGCTGCTGGATCGGCTTGCTGCGGAACTTCTCCTCGCCGGTCAGGCGGTCGAGCATCCGCACCCCGAAGCTACCCGTGTTGGGCATGTTCATCTCGGCCTGGAGCTTGTTGCGCTGCCAGAACGGCAGCGTCTCGTTCTGCACATCGACCGCGAACGAAATGATCCCCCCTCCACTCTGGCCGGGGATCTCTTCGCCCCGGTAGCCGTTCCACGCCGTCCCGCCGCGCTTTTGCGGTTCGACGAACGGCAGGAATCGCTTGTCGGTGATCAGGTCCCCGAAGACCTCCTCGCCGGTGCGTCCGTCGGGGAGGGTGAGTTTGCCGAAGCGCGTACCGAGTTCCGCGTACAGGCTCATCGCGTCTTCCATCAGACCCTTACGGATCCAGGCTTTCGCCAGCGACTCGGTCGCACGGGCCGCGAGCGGGGCCTCGGCGGTGTCGCGCAGCGTCGAGAGGACACCGGAAGCCTCCCGGATGTCCTCCTCGTTGTTGGTCGTCAGCAGCTTGTCCGCAAGGAACAGGCGGGCTTCGTTGCCGACGCTCGACATGCCGCCGAACACGCGCACGAACCCGCGAATCTTATCGGCATCGTTACTCTGCTTCGCTACGGTCCACTCGGCGGCGATCTTGTCCTCGATCGGCTTGCGCTGTTCGGGGGTGGCCTTTTTGAGCATGTTGACGATGCGGCCGCGCGACCAGACGTCCGGGCGGACGGTCGTATTGACCTGATCCGGGACATCCAGCAGTTCCTGGTTGCCCGTCAGCGTGCCGAAGGTCATGTACCCGTCGAACGCTTCGAGCAGCTTGCCCTGAGCTTCGCGGCCCTTGGCGATGAGCAGATGGGCGTTGCGGCGGCGGCGCAGTTCCTCGGGCGGGTTGCCGGGGACGTTGCACAGTTCGCGGTACTCGACGAGGTACTTCTCCCCTTTGGTGAAGTCCGCGCTGAGGATGTCGGTCATGGCATCGAACAGCTTTTCGCGGCCCCGGACGCGGTACTCGGGTTTCGGCTGACCCGCGAGGGCTTTGCGGAAGTTTTCGATCGAGGTGTCGAGCCGACCGTCGTCGAGTTGGAGTTCGGCGAGTTCGATCAGGCCGTTGGGGTCCTCGGGATTGAGTTTGAGCAGTCGCTCGGCCTCGGCGACCTTGACATCGAGCTGCGGATAGATCGACAGAGTCTCGGCGGTCTGGGAAAACACGTCGCCCTCGAAAAACATCAGGTTGCCCGCGACGTGCTTTTTGCGCGAGCGGGTCCGGGCCAGCACGGTGCCTTTAGCGACATCGATCGACCAGATTTCCGGTTCGCGGGTGTTGGTCGCCTCGCGCAGCGGCAGGAAGAATACCCCACCCGCCGTGCTGCCGACTCCCGACGGCTTACCGGTGATGATCTCGGAGCCGACCTGCTTGCCGCCGTCGTCGATGTCGAGGATGCGGGTCTTTTCCATCCCCACGACGACCACGCGGTTGCCGACCACGCCGCCGATGTAGAGGTCGTCCTGGGCGCGGCGGACCTTCCAGAGTTCGCTGCCGTCCTGAAGGTTCAGGCAGGTCAGCCACGACGAGTCGAACGCCGAGAAGATCAGTTTGCCGTTAGACAGGATCGGCGCGGAGGCGCGCCAGCGTTCCTGATTGATCGGTTGCATCCCGCCCGGCATGTTGGGTTGGATCACGATCCCTCGGCCCCCGCGGGGGAGGCCGCCGCCGATGACCGGTTGATTGGGGTCGTTCTGGGCGATCTCGCGGTACGGGTGGGACCAGACGAGCGAATGGGACAGGAGATCGACTCCCAGCACCGCCCCGGCGTTGGTCGGGACGATGATGATGCCGTCGCTGTACGCGAGATGGACCCCCTGCATGCGGCGCATGGAGTCCGAGAGGATCCGGTTGTTGGGCGAACCCAGAGTCTGCGCCCAGATCAGGTCCGGGTCGGCCTCGCCTGCGGCGTTGGTGCGATTGGGGTCGATGCACGCGAGGTGCATGACCGCGTCCTTTTCGACCACGACGTAGAGCTTGCCGCCCAGCGGCATGGGGGCACCCAGGAAGTGGCAGTCGGCGAAGAACGTCCGGGCTTCCTCTTTCGCCTGGGGCTTCGGCTCGCGGGCCTTGCTCCCGCCGGGGGTGCGAATCCCGAGGCTCCACGCTTTCTTGCCCGATTCGAGATCGACCGCGACCAGTTTGGAGTGCTGGATCGTTTCGTTGAACGGGCCGAACGACTGACCGGGAACGCCCCCCATGCCGTTCATCTGGTTCATCTGGTTGGCGACACCGGGGTGCGGCGGGATAGCGATGTCATCGATCATGTAAAGGTTGCGGCCGTCGTGGCTGAGCGTGCCGATGAGGCTGTTCTCGAACAGAACCCCCGGCGAGCCGCCCATCTGCGGGTTGAGCCAGGACTGCGTCAGGTACATGCCGTCGAGGCTGGCGCGGCCTTTGGGGTCCTCGACCATGCGCGACAGTCCCGCTTCGGCGGAGTGGCTCCACGCGAGTTCGCCGGCTTTGATCTTCTGGACGGCATCGTCGCGTGTCGCGTAGCAGTACACGCCGTCGTAGGTGCGGAAGATGACGCGCCCGCTCGCCCCGATCGGGAAGAACATCGGCATCGGTACCGACCGGGTCGATTCGAAGCGTTTGAGCGACTCTTTGACCTTTTGATCGATCCAGTCCATCGTCGGTTTGGTCTTTTCGATGTCCTCGGGGAGTTCGCCCCGCTGGATCATGGTGAAGTTGAGGCGGGGCTCGAAAAAGGGCCGACCGCCTCGCCCCTGAGCGGAGTGGGTGATGTCGCCCCGGAAGGTGTACCATTCGGTGGCTTCGGACAGCTTGCCGAGGTCGCGGGCGCGGTCGTACTCCGCCCCGATCTGCTCCATCGTAAACGACTTGCTGCCCATAACGACTTCGCGGCGGTCTTTGGTCGCTTCCAGGAACTTCTTCCAGTAGTTCGCCGAGTTGCGTTCGTCGCCCATGCGTCGGAACGCGAGTGCGGCCTTGAACTGGACGAGCGCGGGGAGTTCGTCGCGGTCGTTGCGCAGCCCGAGTCGCTGGAAGGTGAGCGCGGCCTGGATGTAGCGGGCGCGGTCGAGGTAGTACGTTCCCAGGAGAACGGTGGCTTCGCCGCCAGCTTTGGTGTGCAGGAACTGCTCGGAGACTTCCGCCAGGCCGACGCGGTCGCCGTTGACGATCGCATCTTTGAGTTTCTGGTCGGCGCGCGGGCCGAAGGTCACCTGATAGAACTGGCGACCGGCTTCGGGCATCTGCCCGACCATGCGATTGATCTCGAGGCGCACGGACACCTTTTTGCGAGTGCCGTCTTTTTCGACCTCGATAAAGCTGTCCTGCGGCGACTCGAGCATGCGCTGCATCGGTTCGACGATCTGGTCGTACGGTGGGTCTTTTTTGAGCAGATACTGGCGGATCGCTTCGACCCGGTTGGAGGCTTCCCGATCGACGTTGACGGTGAATGCGTCGGTCGATTCGGACTTTTCTTTGCCGTCTTTGGCGGGCGGGACTGCGGGAAGGATCCTGACCACCTGGGCGGACAGGTCTCGGGTCCCCCCGGACAGGAGGGCCATCGCGGCGGCGATGGTGACAAAACCGCACAGGGTGCCGATCGATCGCGTACTGGTCATCGGATGGCTGCCTCGAAGGAAAGCCGGACGGACAAAGGCTCATCCGCTATTGTGGCAAAGTTGCAGGGAATACTCAAGCGCGGCGCGAAAACGTGTGCGCGCGAGAGTATCACTCAGGGGGACGAGCGAGCCCGTCCGAACCAACCTGGAGGGCGATGCCGCCGCTTTCGCGTGCGAGGCCGGGGGATCCGATATAATGACCGAGCCTCTCGATACCACCGCGAGCGGCAGCAGTATACCCACCGGAGAATGCGTTTGGAACCTGTCGGTCTATTGGCGATCCCCGTACTGATCGCCCTCAACGGCTACTTCGTCGCTGCCGAGTTCTCGCTCGTCGCCATCCGGCGGACCCGCGTCGAGGAAATGCTCGCCAAAGGGGTCCGATCCGCCAGGGCCGTCGATTACGCGGTCACCAACCTCGACCGCTCGATCGCCGCGACGCAACTGGGCATCACGCTGGCGAGCCTGGCTCTGGGGTGGATCGGCGAGCCCGCGATGGCCCGCGTCATCCAGCCGTGGTTCGACTTCCTGCCGTTCGAGTGGAAAACCGTTTCCGCCCACGCGGTCGCGTTCGCCATCGCGTTCAGCGCGATCACCTTTATGCACGTCATCTTCGGCGAACTGATGCCCAAAACCATCGCGCTTCAGATGCCCGAAAAGACCGCCCTGCGCGTCTCGACCCCGCTCAACCTGTTCGCCTGGCTGACCAGGCCCCTGATCGTCGTCATGAACGGCATCGGCAACTGGATGCTCAAGCGTCTGGGGTTCGAGCCCGCCGGGACCGAGGGAGCGGTCCATTCCGTCGACGAACTGCTGATGCTGGTGCGCGACACCCAGGAAGCCGGTCTGATCTCCACCGATCAGGCGACGTTCCTGTCGAACGTGTTCCGACTGCGCGAAAAGACCGTACGCGAGTGCATGCTGCCGATCGAAAAGGTCGATGCCCTGGAGATATCGACCCCGCGCGAGGAGATGTTCGAGAAGGTGCGGAGCTGGGGGTACACCCGCATCCCCGTGTACGAAAAGGACCGATCCAGTATCGTCGGCATCCTCAACACCAAAAACCTGTTCTACATGCTGTCGCTGTCGCCGACGCTGGTGGTGCTCGAAGACGCGCTGTACATGCCCAACTATATCGACCCCGACGAGACGATCGCCAACGCGCTGCGCAAGTTCCAGAAGACCCGACGGCACATGGCGATGGTCCGCGACCGCGCGGGAACCGTCCTGGGCATGATCACCCTGGAAGATGTCCTGGAAGAGATCGTCGGCGACATCGAGGACGAGGCGGATCAGTCGATGCCGGTGATCCGCCTCCCGGTATCGCCGCCTCCGGTGAGGCGGGCGACGGGGGTTTCCACCGCGACTATCGCCGCATTAACCGCCAGACCAATGCCAAAGCCACCGTCATCAGAATAGCGTCGGCGGCGAAGATCCCCAGCGGGACCGAGATTTTGCCGTCGCGCGCCAGATTGTTCCCGGCGAGTAGCAGCGGGTAGTACAAAAACACCGTCGGCAGGAAGCAGACGACGAACGTACTGAGGTAGTCCGAGCGGGCCGCCCGGATACCCACCGGACAGCCGATGAGCACGAAGCACATGCACCCCAGCCCGAGTGCGGGCCGGATGTACGACTCGGCGATCGCGTGCCGAAGGCTCATCTCCGCGACCTTTTGCTGGTTGGTGTGGTGCTGGAGTTCGAGCCTGCGCCGGTCGCGCGTCTCCCCCAGGGGTGTCTCGTCCCACAACTGCTGCGACGCGGCGGTCTTTTCTTTGCACTCTTCCACGAGTTCGCGCAGCACGTCGGTGCGGTCCTGCAACTCTTCCCAGACCATCGAAGCGGGCCGCGTTTTGTTGTTGTTGCCGAAGATCGACTCCGGGAGTGGCACGGTGAACACCGGGTGGTCGTCGCTCCCCGACACGTCCTTCTCGAACACCGTCGCCCGCTCCATGCTGACGATGATCTGATTGTTCTCCATATCGACGCGGAGGGTGGCTTCCTGGGCGAGCGCGACGAGGTCGTACCCCCGATACACGCCATCGACCTTCGCCCGCCGCTTGAACACGACATCGATCAACCGCTTTTGTTGCACTTCGCGCACGAAGATGACGTACGGCAACTGCGGTCGGCGCAGCGCCCGTTCGGACTTGAGGATGCCGTAAATCACCCCCTCGGCATCGTCGAGCAGTCGCTGGCGGAACTCCGACTGCGAGCGGGGGATGAGGTCGTAATACAACCCCACGGTCGAGCCGCTGGTGATCAGACCCAACAGGATTGCGGGCTTGAGCAGGTGCAGGATGTTGACCCCGGCGGCTTTCAACACGAGAATCTCGTTGTCGTGGGCCATGCGCCCGTACACCACGCAGGTGGCGAACAGCGTCGTCGCGGGGATGGTATACGGGAGCGTGTTGGGGATCAGCAGAGGGATCGCCATGAGGATCTGCGACGGGGACAACCCCCGCTGCGAAGCCTCCTGGACGAGTCCCGCGAGCAGGAACATTCCCGTCAGCGTCATCAGCGACAGCGCGAAGATCTTCAACAACTCGAAGAAGATCATCCGGTGGATAATACTGCCTGTCATCCGATACTCCTGAGAACGAACCGACGAACCGATACCGACCGAAGGTGAGGATGCAAAGAGCGACGATCGACCGACGCTCCCTGAAGCCCGGGGTTTACACCCCGGTCTATAGAATGTCGCCCCTCCGGGGCTCCGATACACGCCAGTTCGTTGACATCGTCATCCCGAAAATGCCTTGCATCAGAGCCCCGGAGGGGGCGACATTCTAGAGACAGGGGTGTAAACCCCGGGCTTCAGGGAGCGTCCGACGAACCGACGAACCGATACCGTCCGAAGGTGAGGATGCAAAGAGCGACGA
>Ga0105048_10005883_pt1 | contig 19806 bp, 14 predicted proteins | sample MAT05_FD_78382 | JGI IMG/M metagenome (GOLD analysis project Ga0105048, IMG submission 78382) | Freshwater microbial communities from Lake Fryxell liftoff mats and glacier meltwater in Antarctica - MAT-05 | ecosystem: Environmental > Aquatic > Freshwater > Ice > Liftoff microbial mat | place...
GGGCCGCCATCGAGAACACCCTGGCCGGCATCCCCACCACCCACGCGAAAGCCCTGGAATCCCTCATGACCCTCCGGTTCCAGACCTTCGAGGACGTATCACTGCTGGCCGGGTAGGGTATAATTCATCTCAAAGACTTACCCGCCCTCACCATCGTCATCCTCGACGCGTGCGAGGTGACCGACGCCGGGCTGGGTCACTTCAAGGACGTCGCCGGGCTGTCCATCCTGACGCTCCACGGAACGAAGGTGACCGACGCCGGGCTCCCCGCGCTGGCCGAGTGCCGCAAGCTGACGGTGCTGGGTCTCAGGGACACGAAGGTGACGGCCCGGGCACTGGCCGACTTCCAGGCCGCCGTGCCGCGGTGCCGGGTGACGTACGACGGCGGCGTCCTCGAACCGATCGACGTGGATCGCGCTGCGGCAGAATGGGTGCTGTCAATTGGTGGGAGTGTGTGGGTCAACGGTGATGGTCAGGAAGTCCGAGCCGCTCCCGAACTGCCGCGGAACCGGTTCACCCTGACGGTGGTGAACTTCCACGGCAGCCCCCAAGTGACAGACGCCGGGCTGGCCCGGCTGCGGCACTGCCCAAACCTGACGCGACTCTACTTCGAGGGCGCCGGCCGCTTCACGGACGCCGGCCTCGCACACCTGGCGGGACTCCGGTCGCTCACGACCCTCGGCCTCGACCGGACGGCGGTCACCGACCCCGGGCTCGTCCACCTTCGGGAACTCCCCCGCCTGACCGAGGTCATCCTCTCAGGGAGTCGGCTGACGGACGCCGGTCTCAAGCACCTTCACGGATGCAAGGGGTTAGCGTCCCTTCACGTATCTTCCACGGCGGTAACGGCGGGTGGGTTGGCCGACTTCCACGCGGCGGTACCAGGCTGCCGGGTCCAACACGACGGCGGGGTGATCGAGGCTATCGACGTGGACCGCAAGGCCGCCGAGTGGGTGCTGTCGGTCGGCGGCATGGTGCGGCTTAACGGCGGAGGCGTCGAGTTCCGGGATGCGGCCAAACTGCCGCCGGAGCAGTTCACACTGACCTGGGTGCGGCTCGACAAGGCGGCGGTCACGGACGCCAGCCTCGCCCAACTGACGGCACCCGCGGGGCTCACGTACCTCAGCATGAATAACCCGGGCGTGACGGACGCCGGGATGACGCACGTGGCCGGAATCCGCGGGCTGAAAACGCTCTCGCTGAACGGCACGGCGGTGACCGACTTCGGACTCGCTCGCCTCCACGGGTGCCGGAGCCTCCGCACGCTGAGCATCGGGGGCACCCGCGTCACGCCGGCCGGCATCAAGGCGTTCCTCGCCGCGGTGCCGGGCTGCCGGGTCGAGCCGGGTGGAACCCAGTCAATCGCCCCGCTCGACCCGGAGCGGGCGGTGGCCGAGTGGGTGCTGTCCGTCGGCGGGGCGGTGCGCCTCGACGGCCGGGACCGCGACCTCCGGGCGGCGGCGGAGTTGCCGAAGGAGCGGTTCGCGCTAACCGCCGCGAACCTGGAGGGGGCACCCGTCACGGACGCCGATCTGACCGAGTTCAAGGAGTGCGTGCGGATGGAGTCGCTCAGCCTCGCCGGCACGAAGGTGGCCGGTTCCGGGCTGAATCACCTCAAGGACTGCAAGAAGCTGACAACCCTGTCGCTCGCCCGCACATTGTTCCCGGACAATTCCACGGACCGCTTCAGGCAACTCCCCCTGACCACGCTCGACCTGTCCGACACGCCGGTCACGGACATCGGAGTGAGGCGGCTCAAGGAGTGCCGGACCCTGACCAGTCTCGACGTGCGACGGACCCGCGTCTCAGGTGTCCTACTGGCCGAACTGCGGGAGGCGCTGCCGGGGTGTCGCGTTCTCCACGACGGCGGGGTACAGGAGCCGAAGAAGTAGCGGGTCACGAGCCCGGTACGACCGGACGCGGCGTCGGCAGCGGCTGACCCGGCGCCGGCACCAGCCAGGGCATGAACTGCGGCCGCGGTAACCGTTCCGGGAAGATGTACCCGCCGCGCGGCACCAGCGACGGGGCGATCGGGCCGAGGTTCGGGTACGGGGCCGGCAGCGGCGGCGGCACGTAGCCGGGCTGCTCGTGCAGGAACAGCCACTCCCCCGGCAGCCCCGGCGGCGGCGACAGGTCGCGCGGCTGGCGCGTGTCCGGGTCGGCGATCACTTCCGTCACCACCGGCGGCAGTTCCACCCGACCCGCCGATTCCATCACCAGCCCGCACACGAAGTCGATCGTACCAGAATGGCCGGGCAGCGTCAGCCGCGTGGCCCCTTCGACGGTCGCGCGCTCGGTGTGCGGGGCGGTGCAGTCGCCGCCGCTGGTCACCAGTACGGTGCGAACCGGGCAGCCGGCCGACGCCGGCATCAGTACGGGGTCGAGGAGAACGAGCGCGTCCACGGCGAGGCCGTCGGCCGCGGCCTGCCGCGCCAGACGGGCCGCGACCGGGGCGCCGATGTCGGCGCCGACCACGACGAACCGGGCCGCCGGGTCGCACTTCGCCACCGTGCGCATCTCGGACGCCAGCCAGAGGGCGTGAACCACCTGCCCGTAGTAGGTCTTCACGAACCCGCGGTCGGTGAGGCCGTCGCGGAGGCCTTCGAGGCTGCACCCGCCGGCCGGGCAGGCGCCGTTGACGAGCACGGCGTAGACGTGCTGCCGCTCGCACACCGGAACCGGGCAGGCGGGGCCGGCTTCCCAGTTCGCCCGAGCCGAGTGGGCGGCGCAGCTGACGCAGCCGCCGCCGCCGGCCAGGGTCGCCATCGCCGTCAGCAGCGCCCACCGTACCCGGGTCATCCCACGTCCTCCGGCCCCGCCGGCTTCGCCGGCTTGCGTCACACCCACAAGATCGGCAGGACTCGCGCGACCGCGCCAACCGTTGCAGGTTCCCAGGTCGGGGGGAGGTTGAGGGTGCGGGACGTGTTCCGGTCCGGCAAGCGGGGGAAGATGGGGAACGGCTCCGTTCGTCGCCGCTTGCGGCGGTGCACCGCCGCAAGCGGCGACGACCCGAGTGTCAGTCGGCCCGCGCCGCGGCCACGACGCGCTTGCCGGCGGCGAGGCGGATGCCGACGTTCAGCACCATCACAACCGCCAGCAGCACCAGCGCCCCGCCCCACGCCTGGTCCTTCCAGTCGGCGTAAGGGCTGCGCGAGTAGTTGAAGATGTTCCCCGGCAGGAACGCCGTCTGGCTCGCCGGTCGGGCGTGCAGGAACGGGAACGTCAGGTCGGCCGTCACCGGCCACTGGTCGCTGCCGCCCGCGGTCAGGAGCAGCGGCGCCGTCTCGCCGGCGATTCGGCCGACGGCCAGGAACACGCCCGTCACGATCGCCGGCAGCGCCGCCGGCAGGATGACGCGGAGCGTCGTCTGCATCCGCGACGCGCCCAGGGCGTAGCTCGCCTGCCGGATCGTCTCGGGCACCAGCTTCATCGACTCTTCCGCGCTGCGGACGATGATCGGGATCATCATCACCGCCAGCGCGAACGCCCCGGCCCAGGCGTTGAACCCGAACGCGGTCGGGTACCAGAACGGGTACACCAGCACGGCGTAGGCGAAGATGCCGATGACGATCGACGGCACACCGCCCAGCAGTTCGGTGACGAACCGCACCGCCGCGGCGACCCGGCTGCGCCGCGCCTCGGCGAGGTACACCGCGGCCATCAGCCCGAACGGCACCGCCAGTGCCGTGGCGATGGTCACGATCATGAGGCTACCGACCATGGCGTTGCCGAGCCCGCCGCGGCGGACGTTGCGGCCGGTCTCGGTCTTCGGGTACTCGGCCTGGTTGTTCTGCCACGCCTGGTACTGCTCGTACTGGGCGTCCGTGAGCGGGGCGCGGGTCCACTCGGTGAACAGCGTCGCTTCCACCGCGGACGCCCCGCGGACGGTGATGTACCCGAGGATGAGGAACAGCGGCACCACGGTGGCGACCAGCCCCGCGGCCAGGACGCCGGTCATGACCTTGTCCCACAGGCCCGCTCGGGAACGGGAGACAGGGGACAGGGGACAGGAGACAGGGGACAGCTCGGCCGCAAGATTAGCTCCCGGCGCCGTTGACTCAGCGGGCGGGGTCAGGTTCCTGTCCCCTGTCCCCTGTCCCCTGTCTCCCGTCTCCTGTCCCCTGTCTCCTGTCACCTGTTTCCTGACCCGAGGGCCCCCCACCAGTCGCCGCAGCAGCAGCCGGGCCGACACGTTGAACACGGCCGTCACCGCGAACAGCACCAGCCCCAGCGCCACCAGCGCGGAGCGGAAGTCGGGCGTGTCGGCCTCGTTCAACTGGTTGGCGATGCGGCTGGCGATCGAGTCGCCGAGCGCGAACGGCGACGCGTCGATGACGGCCTGGTTGCCGATCAGCATCGTCACGGCCATCGTCTCGCCGAGCGCCCGACCCAGCGCCAGGAACGACGCCGCGATGATGCCGGGGCGGGCGTAGGGGAGCACGACGTTCCAGATCGTCTGCCAGCGGGTGGCGCCGAGGGCGAGGCTCCCCTCGCGCTGGCTCCGCGGCACCGCCTGGCATACGTCGTACCCGATCGCCGTGATGTACGGCAGGATCATGATCGCCAGGATGAGCCCGGCCGCGACGACGCCGTTGCCGCCGGTGTTCGGCCCGCCGACCGCGTCGAACGCCTTCTGGATGAGCGGGGCGAGGAAGAACAGCCCCCAGAAGCCGTACACCACGCTCGGAATCGCCGCCAGCAGCTCGACGAGGAAGGCGCCGACCTTCTTGACCCACGGCGGGGCGATCTCGGACATGTAGGCCGCGCTCGCCACCCCGAGCGGCACCGCGATGAGCATGGCGAGAACGGAGGTGACGACGGTGCCCCACACGAACGCGAGGACGCCGTAGACCGGGCTGCCGCCGTCGGCCGGTTTCGGGATCCACTCGGAGCTGGTGAACAGCCGGTACTCGCCGGCCCGCGACAGGACCGGCCAGGCGTCGTGGACGAGCACCGCGACGAGCGACGCGACGAGGACGAGGATGCCGATACCGGCGGCGCGCGTGAGCCCCTGAAAGACGACCTCGGACGTGGACGACGGGGCCGGGGCGGCGGGCGGGCTCATGGAGGAATTGGTAGCGGCGGCGTGTGAAGGTGGTGTGAAGATGCCACCAACAACCCGGCGAGCCGACCGCCGTCAGGCGGCGGGTGACGTGTCCATCACCCGCCGCCTGACGGCGGTCGGCTCGCCGAGTTCGCGCGTGTCACAGCCGGTCAATCGCGTCCAGCCAGTTCAGGAACTCGGTGAACGTCGCCGCGTCGAGGTACTCGCGGCCGGCGTCCGCCATCCGCCGGAAGCTCACCGGGAATCGCTTCTCGTCCAGCAGCGCCTTGCCGGCCTCGATCTCCTTCAGCTCCGGGTCGCGGGCGCCGGCGGCGACGAAGAAGCTGAGCGGCTGCGTCGCCACGTTGTCCCGCGGCGGGCTGCCGAGCGGGGCGCCGACCGCCGCCACGCCGCGGAACACGTCCCGGGCCTGGAACGCGAGGTAGTACGCCATCTGCCCGCCGCGGCCGAGGCCGTGTACCACCACCCGCGCCTTGTCGATCGTGTACTCGCTGACGACGCGGTTCACGTCCTGGATCACCGCCTCGCTCTCGCTCGGCATCCACCCCTCCGCGGCCTCGGCCTTCGGGCCGACCAGGATGGTCCGCGAGCTCTCGCAGAACGGGCGGAAGGTCTTGACCATGTTCTCGGCGTCGCGCGGGCCGCCGGCCCCGGCCGGGTGGAGCCACAGCAGCAGGCCGTGCGGCACCGCCGGGTCGTAGTTGTCCGGCACGTACACCCAGTGCTTCCGGCCGGTCGCCGCGTCGGTCCGTTCCAGGAACCCCGTCTCGGCCTTGCCGTCCTTCTTCTTGGGGAGGAACGGGTCGGGCTGCACGGCGGAAACGAAGACCTCCCGCCCGGCCGGCGCGGCGCCGACGAGCGGCACCTTCTCGGGGATGAAGTCGGGCACGGGCGTCAGCTTGGCCTTCAGCGTGACCGTCTTGCTCCCCTCCTTGCGGATCACGTCGATGCCGACCTCGGCGCCGGGAACCTGCTGGCTCAGGAAGGTGGCGAGCGCGGCGCGGTCCTTGATCGACACGTTCGTCTTGTCGCGGTGGGCGACCAGGATGCGGTCGCCGGCCTTGATGCCGGCCTCCGCGGCGGCGCTCTTCGGGTAAACGTATCGCACGCCGACGCCGGCTACGGTGTCGCTCCGCATCGGCAGGATGCCGAGGAAGGCGTTCACGTAGGCGGGCGCGCTTCCGAGGAGTGTCGCGGGCGGCAGGTCCACCTCCTTGTCGCCGCGCTTCACCGTGAGTGCCACGGTGTCGCCCTCGTACTTCGGCCCGAGCAGGTGCTGCAGCGCCGAGAAGTGCGGCACCGCCTTGCCGTCGGCCTTCACGATGGTGTCGCCGACCTGAAGCCCTGCTCGGGCCGCGGCCGAGTCCGGCTGCACCGCCGCGACCACCGGCTGACCCGCGTAGGGGCCGGCCTTCGGGTCCGGGTTGAAGCCCAGCAGCCCGCGGCGGAGTTCCTTCTTCTCCTTGAGCGCCGGCAGCTTGGCGAGCACGTCCTCGAACGGGATGACGAACCCGATGCCGGAGTCGTACCACTCGAACCCGGCCGTCTCCCCCTCGCCCCGCGGCGACGCCGGGACGATGACGCCGATCACCCGGCCGTCGAGTGCCACGAGCGGGCCGCCGTAGTTGGCGGGGGAAATCTTCGCGTCCGACTGGATGGCCCGGCCGTACAGCCGGTTCTTCGCGCTCACCACGCCGACGCTCACCGACGGGGCGCTGGTCGGCGTCGGGTCGAGGGCGCGGCCGAGCGCCAGGGCGGTCTGGCCGATCTTCACGTCGGCCTTCGCCGCGGCCGCGGGGACCGGCAGGCCGGTGGACTTGATCTTCAGCAGCGTGAGCATCCGGCTGAAGTCCGTGCCGACGACCTCGGCCACCTCGCGCGGCTTCCCGGGCACGGTGACGAAGATGTCGGTCGGCTTGTTGGCGAAGTTGAACGAGCTGGTGACGACGTACCCGTCGGCCCCGACGACGACGCCGGTGGTGGGGCCGGTGCCGCGGCCGATGAACGCCTTCTTCCCCTGGAGGTCCTTCCCCTCGACCGTCTCGGTGCCGCCGGCCGTGTGGATCATGACGACGGCCGGGGCGACGCGCTCGGCGGCGGCGCGGACGGCCTTCTCGGCGGCCTCGTCAGCGTCCTGCGCCGCGACAGGCAACACGAGGGCGATCGCGGCGAGTAGGGCGAGGCGGCGGCGGGTCATCGGGAGTCTGCTTTCGTAGGTCGGGTCGAGTCTTCGAGGCCCGACGCGGGGCGCCGGGTGCGTCGGACGAAAACCGCGCGGCGTCCGCGCGACAGGATTTGAACCGGGCGCTCGCCGCGCACCGCGTCGGGCCTCGAAGACTCGACCCGACCTACGGGGGCGGTTACTTCTTCGGAGGCGGAGGCGCCACCGGCGCCCGCGCCGGCGGCGTGCCGAGCGTCAGCTCGACGGGCTGTAGCGTGCCGCCGCGGCGCACCTCCAGGCGGAGCACGCTGCCCGGCCGCGTCTTCGTGCGGAGGTAGTCGTCGAACGCGGCGATGCTCGCCACCGCCTCGCCGTCCACGAAGCTCACCAGGTCGTCGGGTTGCAGCTTCGCCTTCTCGGCGGGCGACCCCGGCAGCACCGCTTCGACATACGCGGGCGTTCGCGCCAGCACGTTCGGCACGAACACGATCCCGGCCCAGCCGCCCTCCCCCGCCGTCGGCCGCTCGGACTTCGTCGGCCGGTACTCGCCCTTCATCCCCTTCGCCACGAACTCCGGCAGGCTGACCGTGACCGTCTTGAGCTTGTCGTTCTCCTTCACCGTCACGTCCACCTTGGCGCCCACCGGGATGGCGTAGTTCATCCACGTGTTCGTCTGGTTGTTCTTCAGCTCGCGGCCGATGATGCCGAGCAGCTCGCCCCTGCGGTTGACCAGCGCCCCCCCGGCCGAACCCGGGTTGTTCGTGATCGCGTCGGTGACGTACACGTCGCCCTTGTACGGGAAGTCGAACGCGCCGAGCTTGCCGCTCAGCTTCGTGTACGCGCCGATGACGCCCTTCTGGACCGTCAGCGCCTCGTCGCGCAGCGCGATCTCGAACTGGTTGGTGAAGCCGATGGCGGTGTCGCCCGGGGCGGCGACGGGCCGCTTGGCCTCGGCGGCGATGTCGTAGAACGCGAGGTCGAGCCCGTTCGGGACGCCGGCCTTCTTCCCCTCCACGACCAGGCGGAGCAGTGCGGCGTCGAGCTCCGGCTCGATCACCATCACCTCGGCCTTGAGGCGGCGGCCGTCGACCAGGTGGACGACGAGGTTGGGCGTGTCGATGAGGGCGTTGGCGACGGTGAGGATGTGGCCGTCGGGCGAGACGACGACGCCGGTGCCGTAGTTGTTCAGCCGGTTGAACCCGCCGGCGCCGAACAGCTTCACGAGCTTGCCGTTCACCGTCTCGACCACCTGCACGAGCGGCTGCGCCCGGAGCGACGCCGGAAGCGCGCCGGCGCACACAGCAAGGGCGAGGAGCAGGACGCGGCGGCGGTTCAACATTGTGGGTCTTTGCTGACTGTTCTTCTTTGCGACTTTGCGCCTTTGCGTGAGCTTCTTTTCTCACGCAAAGGCGCAAAGCCGCAAAGAGGACAAGTAAGAGATCAGTTCCCGACGGTCCACCGGGCGACCGTCAGCACCGCGTACCGCTTGTCCGCGAAGCGGCACTCGATCCGGTGCGGCAGCTGCCGGCCGGCGCCGGCGTCGCGGTAGTCGGACAGGTACACCTCGCACGGGTCAGTGTCCTTCGACAGGTGCACCTCGAAGCCCATCAGCCGCGCGTCGGGCCGGGCGAAGTACCACTTGCACGTCACCGGGCCGTGCCGGCTGCGCATCACGTCGGCGTCCACGCGCAGCCCCGCGAGCCCCTTCGGCGCCACCCCGTCGGCCGGCGGCGGGTAGAACGGCTCGCCGCCGGCGTGGAGGAACTCGCCCTCGAACCCCTTCGGCCCGGCGACCAGGAACCGCCGGTAGTGGTACAGCGCCATCATCAGCCCGCCGCTGCCGATCGGCTCGGCCTGCTCGCGCAGGTCGGTCTGCTTCAGCGGCGACAGCTTGTGCTCGATGTTCAGCTTCAGCGACACCGTGGTGTCGTCGCCGCCGCCGGGCGACACCGTGAACCTCATGTCGCCCTTACGCTGGTCGGCCTCGTAGGTGCCCTCGGCGGCCCAGGCGCCCTGCGCGGGGCCGAAGTCGCCGTGCTTCTTCGCGGCCGTCAGCAGCTTGTCGCGGGCCAGTTCGTTGAAGTAGGCGTTCGCCACGCCCTTCCCGCCGGCCTTGAACAGCTTGCTCGCCGGCGTTTCGACCTTCGGCGCCGGCCCGCCCGGCGGCATCGGCCGCGGCAGCTTCGGGTCGGCGGGCGCCGGCCGCTCCGCCTTCTCGGCCGGCGTGGCGGTCTGGAGGCGGACCAGCATCTCGCGCGCCTCGTTCTCGCGGCGGTAGGTGATCGGCACGCGCCAGCCGGCGGGGAAGGTGCCGAGGATGTTCTTGTAGTGGTTCGTGCTCGACATGTTCCGGCCGGCGAAGTTCACCAGCTGGTCGCCGGCGCGGAGGCCGCGGCGGTAGGCGTCTGCGTCGTCGAGGATCTGGCGCACCACCATGCGGGCCAGGTCGGCGTCCTCGTTCTCGGTGAGCACCAGCGCCCCGAGCGTGGCGTGGTCGGTGGCGTGGCCGGCGTACAGGTGCGCCAGGAAGTTCTTGATCTGGTTGATCGAGATGGCGTAGCCGACGCCGACGCTCACCCGGCCGCGTTTCTCCAGCGAGATGCGGCCGTTGATGCCGATGAGCTGGCCGCGCATGTTGAACAGCGGGCCGCCCGAGTTGCCGGGGTTCACCGCCACGTCCACCTGGATGCAGTCGGTGTACTCCTGCCGGCCGGGGGCACTCCCGAGCGGCTCGTACCGGTTGGTGCCGCTGACGATCCCGAACGTGATCGTCGGGGTGAAGTCGAGCGCCACCGAGAACGGGTTCCCGGCCGCGACCGCACTCTCGCCGAGCCGCACCTCGTCGCTGTTGCCGAGTTCCACGAACGGGAACGGCTTACCGGGCTCCTTCGGCAGCAGCTTGATGAGGGCCACGTCGCCGAGGAAGTCGTACCCGACGAGCACGGCGTCGTAGAAGACGCCGTCGGCGAGCCCGCAGCGCATGACCGGCGGGGTCATGCCCGGGGCGAAGACGACGTGGTGGTTGGTGAGCGCGTACCCCTCGGGGTCGATGATGACGCCCGACCCGCACCCCTTCCCGTCGAGCATGTTCACCGCGACGACCGCCGGCGACACCTTCGCGATGACGGCGACGCGCTCCTGCTCCCCGGTCTGCACCGGGGCGGCGAGCGCGAGCGGTGCGGCCGGCGGCTGCGCGGCGGCAGGCGCGGGAATGCTGAGGGCGGCGGCGAGCAGCCCGGCCGGGAGCGCGGCCACGGCGGAGGCCCGGAGGAGGCGGACGATGCGGCGTCGCGTCATGGGTGTGGGGTTCCGGGCGGGGCGGGTATTGTAGTGGACGGCCCGGCGAGCCGACCGCCGTGAGGCGGCGGGTGACGTTCCTGACGCGCGTCACCCGCCGCCTCACGGCGGACGGCTCGCCGGGGTGGTTACTTCTGCACCTTCGCGTCGGCGAGGATCAGGTACGCGGCCGTCTCCGACGGGTAGTCGCGGTCCACGGCGATTCGCAGCTGGCGGACGCCCTTCACGTCCACCATCAGCGCGCGGGCCTTGTCCTTCCCCTTGAACACGTCCGTCGCGATCACCTTGGCGTCGGCCTCGACCGTGAGCTTCAACTCGGCCTCGTTGCCGTGGCGGGCGTCCGCAAAGCCTACGAACGCACGGAACTCGCGGTAGTCGCCGCCGAGCGGGAACGTCAGCGCCGTGTCCGCCGACACCGCGATCCCCTTCGGGAACGCCGCGCCGGGGGGGAACAGGGGGCCGTGCAGCGTAAGCCCCGGCGACTCGCCGAGGAAGCGGTCGCGGAGGTACGCCGCGGGGCGCGTCTTCCCTTCGAGCAGCGGGAACGCCTTCGCGTCGGCGTCCGACACGCCGGGCGCCTCCACCTGCGGCGTCAGGTCGCTGAGGTACGCCACGTTCCCCTGCGAGTAGTCCAGTTGGGCGACGGCGGCCGCGGCCGGGTAGCCGACCGACACGCCGCTCACGGTCTTCACCTTCACGCCGCCGTCGGTCATGCCGATCTCGCGGGCCACGAGCGAGTTCCCGAACACGTCCTTGAGCTTGCACAGGGTCGCCGGCGGCTGCCCGCCCGGCGGCTGGCTGAACACCAGCCCGCCGGTCGCGCGCGACAGCCGCAGTTGCTCCCGGACGCCGCCCTCCTTCTCGAAGGTGATCTCCGTGCCGTCGGCGTTCCCTTCGAGGATCGTACCCTGGACGAAGCTCAGGCCGTCGACCGTGCGCAGCACGTACAGGTCGCGCTTGCCGCGGGTGCGGAGCATGGCCTGCCAGTTCTCGCGGTGCTTGGCGTCGTCGGCGTTGCGACAAACGGAAAAGACGGCCGAGAGCGGCACTTCTAACGTCGGCACGGTCACGCCCGCCGGCCCGGCGAGGAGCTCGACTTCGAGGTTCTTCCCCTTCACCGCGAACTTGCCGACCCGCAGGACGGAGCCGTCGGTGAGCTCGACCTCGTGGTACTTCTGGTCCTTCGCGGGGACCACGACCTTGTGGCCGAGGTCGATGAGGAGCACCTCTTTGGCGGGCACCTTCACCTCGGTGCCGGCGACATCGACGGTCACTCCCTCGGCGTCGACGGCGACGAGCTTGCCGGTGAGTTTCTTGCCGCCGATTGTGGTCACGTCGTCGGCGCGGGCGGCGACCACCAGTGCGAGGAGAGCGACCGCGATGAGGGGGCGCGAGATCATGGTGGACTCCTGAACCCATCTTACGAGCGAAAGCCCGGGGACGGCCGTCCCCGGGCTTTCAGGTGGTCACACGCGCCGGGGTTCCCTTACTGCCGGCCGCTGAACCCGTGCAGCCGGTTGAGCGAACGGAAGTACTCGTCGATCATCGGCTTGTACCGGGCCGGCAGGTCGCGGGTCAGTTCCTGCACCAGCGCCTCGCGACGGTCCGGCGGCAGGGTGCCCCACTGCTCGGCGGCCTCGCGGAGCTTCCGGTCGTCCACCTTGCCGGCGCCCGCACCCATCAGGAGGCCGCTGTCCGGGGCCGGGCCGTTCGGGGTGGTGGTGCCGCCGGCCAGCTTGTCACCCGGCTTACCACCGTTGGGGCAGTTGCCGCCGTTGCACTGGCCGCCCTTGCACTTGCTCTCGGCCTCCTTGATCAGCTCGTCCAGCCGGAACACGATCCGCTTCTGGATGTCCTGCGTCTTGTCGCCGGGGCGGGACAGGTCGAGGCGACGGCCGCTGTTGTCCATCAGCCGGCTGATGTTCGTGAAATCCTTCGGGTCCGGGTTCCACACCAGCATGTCGGCGATCATCATCAGGCCGACGCGGTTGTACCGGTCCGGGCTGTCGGTCACGTCGTCGCGGAGGCGGACGATGCTGGCCAGCGCGGCGTCGCGCTTCATCGTGGCGTGCTCGCAGACCGCCTTGAAGAAGAAGAACCCGGCGGGGTCGACGACCTGCTCGGGGGTGACGCCTGCGAGGGCTTCCAGAGCCTCCTCGTAGGCCCGCTTGTTGGCGTTGGCCCGGGCGAACACCAGCGCCAGGTTGGCGCGGGCGAACGGGTCGAGCTTCGCGTCCTTCAGGATGGCGGGGACGGCAACCGCGGTCTCGGCCCGGCGGGCGTCGGCGATCACGGCCTCGGCCTCGGGGCTGCCGATGGCGACAGTCTCGGCCACACGGTCGAGGAGGGTCACGTCCTTCTTGTCCCACACAGCCTGGACGCGGACGGCGTCGTGCCGGCCGGCGGCCTTCAGCACCGCTTCGGCCTTGGCGCGGGCCACGTCGGCGACCATCGGGCGGAGGGAACTGAACCCGTAACCCGGCCGGGGCACGGTGTTTTCGGCGGCGGAGGCGGGGGCGGCGATGAGGCCCGCGAGGGCCGCGGCCGCGAGACACGAGCGGGGCGTCACTGCATCCTCCTCGGACACGATAGACGGGAGGGACCGGAAAGCGCGGGTGGGCGGGGAAGAGACAGCCGCCTAATCCCCTACCTTAACTTCGGCACGCGGGAAAAACAATTCTTATCCGAAACTTCTCAGGAAATCCCCATCACCGCTCCCGGCGGCAGCAGGTTGGAGGGTTGACGAGCAAATCCGGTGCGAATAACCGACTGCCCGCTCACGCGATCCGGCGCCGGGTGCGGGCGTCGGTGTAGGTGGGTTCGGCGTCCACGGGAAGGACGGTCACCGCGTCGAGCCACAGCGGGAGGGTCGGAAGTCGCTCCCCCACGGCGAGCGGTTCGGCCCAGATTTCCACCTCCGTCCGGTCGTCGCGCCGCACCGGGCGGTACGCGGCGGCGTATTGCGACGGGTCGTTCGGGAGCCGGCCGTCGGCCGCGGTGAGGAGGTCGAGAATGTCGTGGTGGAGGGTCGCCAGGCGGTCGGTCACCACGTCGAGGACGATCAGCGCCACGCCGCCGTGGAGGTAGCTCGCGCACTTGGCCGCGAACGCCCGACGGGTTTCCGCCCGGTCCTTGTTCGCAGGGCTCACCAGCTCGACCGCCGCGACGAGGGTCGGGCCGCCGCGGCCGGAGAAGACGCGGACCTCGAAATCGTCGGCGAACGCAGCCGGGACGACGGCCCGCGGCGCCGGCGGCGCCCACACCGCCGGCGCGACCGCCACGCCGCCGGTGCCGTTGAGCGGCCCGGCGGGAGTGGTCGGCTCGAACGTCGCCACGTCGATCTCGGCCGACGCGCCGGCGTGGGTGAGTTCTTCGGCGAACTACCCCGCCGGGAGGACGCGGTTGAGGGCGTCGGTGATCGACCCGGCCCAGGCGGCGTGGAACGCCTCCCAGTGCCGTTCGCGGCTCAACGGCGGGCGGAAGTGGTCGAGCAGCGGCATCGGCGAACCGCGTGTTCATGAGGGTCGAGCCAGACCGTGTCCGTTGTGGGTCGATCGGCGGGGGAACTCTCCCCGCGGCACCCGGTTCGCAGTTGACACGGCCGGCGGGTAGAGTACCCTGTCCGCGAGCGGCTACTCGGCCGCCCCATTCACACCAACTCAGTAGGTCCATGAACGACCGCCGCGCTCCGTCCGCCCCGCCCCGCACGAAGAAGCCCGCCCCCGCCGGCCCCATGTTCGCCTCGTCCACCGCCGGCTGGTTCGCCGAGTGGAAGGCGCGCAAGGCGTCCGCCGAGACCACCCCGCCGGCCGCGGCCGAACCCGCCGCCGACGACGCCTCGCAGGCCGTCGCCCGCTGGCTGACCGGCGACGGGAACTAGCCCGAGGGTTCGCCATGAGCCGTCTCGCCGCGGAGCACTGCAAGCCGTGCTCGGGCGACGTTTCGCCCTTACCCGCCGACGACGTGCGGCGACTGCTGCGCGAGGTGCCCGACTGGTCGCTGGCGCCCGGCGGCGACCGCATCCGGCGGGAGTGGCGCGCCCGCGACTTCGCCGCCGCGCTGGCGTTCTTCCACCGGATTGGGGAAGTCGCCGATCGGGAAGACCACCACCCCGACGTTCACCTGACCGGCTACCGCAACGTCGCCGTCGAGCTGTGGACGCACGCGGCCGGCGGGCTGACCGAGAACGACTTCATCCTCGCGGCCAAGATCGACGCGCTGCCGCTGGAACAGGCGAAGTAGCCCCCAGGAACGGCCTTCAAGTTGCGTTAGGAGGGGAAACACGTCCGCCGGCCGCTGGGCTGCGGAAGAATTCAGCACCCATGCTCTCGGAGCGGGCGGCACTGCTCGCACACGTGGCATCCGGTAACGATTATGGCTGTTGCCCCCAGCCCCGTCCGCTCGATCTCCCCCCCCACCGGCCGCGAGTCGCCCACCGTGGGACCACTTCTCTTCGACGGCTACCAACTCCACCCATCCGCCTGGGACGAACTCTTCGACCGGAAGGGCGGCACTCACGACCATTGCTGCGGGCTCGTCGAGCGGCTCGGTCGGCTACACGTCGAGGAGTTCAAGAGCCGGCGGTCGAGTGCCGACCTGGCGTTCGTCAACCAGGGGGTTACGTTCAGCGTCTACGCCGACCAGCGCGGCGTCGAGAAGATTTTCCCGTTCGACCTGATCCCGCGCCCGATCCCGGCCTCGGAGTGGGCCACGCTCGAGAAGGGGCTCGTCCAGCGCATCCTGGCGCTCAACCGGTTCCTGGACGACATCTACCACGACCGGCGCATCCTCAAAGAGAAGGTGATCCCCGAAGACCTGGTGCTCGGGTCGAAGGGGTTTCGCCAGGAGATGGTCGGGTTTACACCGCCGGGCGGGGTGTACGTCCACATCTGCGGCACCGACCTCATCCGCGACGCGGCGGGCGAGTTCGTGGTGCTGGAGGACAACGGGCGGACGCCGAGCGGCGTCAGCTACGTGCTCGAAAACCGCGCCGTGATGAAGAAGGTGTTCCCGCACCTCTTCCAGGACATCCGCGTCAAGCGTGTCGAGGACTACCCGCACCGCCTGCGCGACGCCCTGGCGTCGGTGGCGCCGGCGGGGGCGGCGGAGCCGCCGTGCGTGGTGGTGCTGTCGCCGGGGCAGTACAACTCGGCCTACTTCGAGCACAGCTTCCTGGCCCGGCACATGGGCGTCGAGCTGGTTTTCGGCGCCGACTTTTTCGTCCATGACGACGTCGTGTACCTGAAGACGACCCGCGGCCCGCAGCGCGTGGACGTGATTTATCGCCGCCTCGACGACGACTTCCTCGACCCCGAGGCGTTCCGCCCGGACAGTCTACTCGGCGTTCCGGGGCTGTTCCGCGCCTACCGGGCCGGCAACGTGACGCTCGCCAACGCCGTCGGCACGGGGGTGTGCGACGACAAGGCGGTGTACCCCTACGTCGAGGCGATGATCCGGTTCTACCTGGGCGAGGAGCCGATCCTGCGGAACGTACCCACGTACATCTGCGCGCGGCCCGACGACCTGAAGTACACGCTCGACCACCTGGAGGAGTTGGTGGTGAAGGCGGTGAACGAGTCCGGCGGCTACGGGATGCTGATGGGGCCGAGTTCGACCGCCGCGCAGCGGGCCGAGTTCGCGGCGAAGATTCGAGACAACCCGCGGAATTACGTCTCGCAGCCGGTTGTAACGCTCAGCACGGTGCCGACCTGGACGGACGACGGCCCCGCCCCGCGCCACGTGGACCTTCGGCCGTACATCATCACGGGTAAGAGCACGTGGGTGCTTCCGGGCGGCCTCACGCGGACGGCGCTGGTGAAGGGCTCGCTGGTGGTGAACAGCAGCCAGGGCGGCGGGTCGAAGGATACGTGGGTGTTGGAAGGGAAGTGACGGGCGTCTTGGGTTTCAGCCCGGGAGGGCGTCTTGGTTAGCCCAGGGCGGAAGCCCTGGGCGGGCAATGGCGTAGAACGTGGGTGCGACATCCTTCCATCACCGTACAGGTCGCCCAGTGCTTCCGCCCTGGGCTAACCAAGACGCCCTCCCGGGCTGAAAACCAACGGCACGCCGAGCGCAGCGAGCATGATTTCCCGAGTCGCCGAGTACTGCTTCTGGCTCGCCCGCTACCTCGAGCGGGCCGAGAACGTCGCGCGCCTGTTGGACGTCAACCATACCCTCCTCCTGGACTTCCACGTCCCGGCCGAGCAGCAATGGAAGCCGGTCCTCATCATCACCGGCCTCCACGAATACCCGAACGAGCCGACCGCCGAGAACGTCCAGGAGTACATGACCTGGGACGAGAAGAACCCGTACAGCGTCCGCACCTCCCTCTACTGGGCGCGCGAGAACGCCCGCATCATCCGCGAGGTCATCTCGGGCGAGATGTGGGAGCGGATCAACTTCTACCACCTGTGGTTCCAGTCGCCCCCCGCCCGCGAGGCGTACCACACCAACCGGCACGAGTTCTACGCGCAGGTGAGGCGGATCAACCAACTCCTCCACGGCATCGCCGACGCCACCATGAGCCACGGCGAGGCGTGGGAGTTCTTCAAGCTCGGCACGTACCTCGAGCGCGCCAGCCAGACGGCGCGCATCATGGACGTGAAGTACCACACGCTCCTGCCGAAGGTCGAGGACGTGGGCACGCCGGTGGACAACGCCCACTGGCTCGCCATCCTGATGAGCTGTTCGGGGTACGAGCCGTTCCACAAGAAGCGGCGGCCGGTGCCGATGGACCCCGCGGCCGCGGTCGCCGAGTTCCTCCTGTACGACCGGGAGTTCCCGCGGGCGATCCGGCGCTGCGTGCGGGAGTGCGCGAAGGCGGCGCGGGCGGCCGCGGGGCACCCCCAGAACCGGGAATCGACCGCGGCCGAAGGCGCCATCGGCGACTTGCTGGCGTGGTTCGACGCGAGGACGAGCACGGACATCATCCGCGACGGCCTCCACGAGGCGCTGACGCACGTCGTGGACTCGGCGATCGCCATCGGGAACGCGATCCACGCCAGCTTCTTCGCCGCGCAGGTGAAGCCGCCGCCGCGGGCCACGATGAGTCAGTGTCAATCGTAACCAACGAGCGGGGTCGCGTGAGCGCCCCGTGCCGCACGACACGGGGCGCTCACGCGACCCCGCTCACAGCTTGAGACCCCCGCATGGGCATCCGCATCGCCCTGTCGCACGTCACCACCTACCGGTACGACCGGCCGGTGACTCTCGGCCCGCACACCGTCCGGCTGCGCCCGGCCCCGCACGCCCGCACGCCGGTCCACGCCTACTCGCTCCGCGTCGAACCGGCCGAGCAGTTCCTGAACTGGCAGCAAGACCCGTACAGCAACCACCTCGCCCGCCTCGTCTTCCTGAAGCCGGCCGCCGAACTCAAGGTCACGGTCGAACTCGTCGCCGAGATGGTGCCGATCAACCCGTTCGACTTCTTCATCGACGAGGCGGCGCAGGAATTCCCCTTCGCCTACGACGAGACGCTGACCCGCGAGCTGGCGCCGTACCTCGAAACGCTCCCCGCCGGCCCCCGGCTGCGCGAACTGATCGCCTCCTGCCGGCGGAGCGGCGTCCTCACGAACGATTACCTGGTGAGCCTGAACCACGCGGTGCAGCGGCACGTCGGCTACGTCATCCGCCTGGAGCCGGGCGTGCAGACGCCGGAGGAGACGCTCGACGCGCGCCGCGGGTCGTGCCGCGACTCGGCGTGGCTGCTGGTGCAACTGGCCCGGCACCTCGGCCTTGCGGCCCGGTTCGTGTCCGGCTACCTCATCCAACTCGTCGCCGACGAGAAGCCGGTCGAGGGGCCGGAGGGACCGCCCGCCGACTTCACCGACCTCCACGCCTGGGCCGAACTGTACATCCCCGGCGCCGGGTGGGTCGGGCTCGACGCCACCTCCGGGCTGCTGGCCGCGGAGGGGCACATCCCGCTCGCCTGCACCGCCGACCCGACCTCGGCTGCGCCCATCACCGGCTCCTACAGCTGGGTCGGCGACGCGAAGGTGATTGAGGAATTCGACCACGACATGCGCGTGACGCGGCTCGATGAGAAGCCGCGGGTGACGAAGCCGTACACCGACGAGCAGTGGGCCGCGATCGACGCCCTCGGCCGCCGCGTCGATGCCGACCTGCGCGAGTGGGACGTGCGGCTGACGATGGGCGGCGAGCCGACGTTCGTGAGCATCGACGACCGCGAAGCGGAGGAGTGGAACACCGCGGCCGTCGGCCCACATAAGCGGCGTCAGGCGCTGGCGCTGCTGAAGCGGCTCCACGAGCGGTGGGCGCCCGGCGGGCTGCTCCACTTCGGTGAGGGGAAGTGGTACCCCGGCGAGCAGCTGCCGCGCTGGGCGTTCGGCTGCTGGTGGCGCCGCGACGGCGAGCCGATCTGGACCGACCCCGAGCTGGTCGCCGACGAGTCCGTGCGCTACGGCTTCGGCGCCGCCGAGAGCGCTCGCTTCGTGACGCGCCTTGCGGAACTGCTGGGCGTGAACGCCGCGCACGTCATGCCCGGCTACGAGGACGTGTTCTACCACCTGTGGCGCGAGCGGCGGCTGCCGGCGAACGTGGACCCGTTCGACAGCAAGCTCGACGACGAGCAGGAGCGCGCCCGGCTGGCCCGCGTGTTCGAGCAGAAGCTGGGGGCGGTGGTCGGTCACGCGCTGCCGGTGCGGCACGGGATCGGCGCGGGGTCGCGGTGGGAGAGCGGCGAGTGGTTCCTCCGCACGGGACGGCTCTACCTCCACCCCGGCGACAGCCCGATGGGCCTCCGCCTCCCGCTCGACAGCGCCCCCTGGGAAGACCCGGCGGCCCGGCAGTTCGTGGCCGAGCGCGACCCGTTCGCGCCCCTCCCGCACCTCCAAACGACCGAGGCGAGCGGCCCGCGTGAGCCGGCCACGACCCCGGCCGATGACTCGGTCGTCCGCACCGCCCTGTGCGTCGAGCCGCGCGGCGGGGTGCTCCACGTGTTCATGCCGCCGTGCCGGCTCGCCGAGGACTACCTCGACCTCGTCGCCGCCGTCGAGCGGACCGCGGCGGAGCTACGGATGCCGGTGCGGATCGAGGGCTACAAGCCGCCGCACGACCCGCGGCTGAACCACTTCTCCGTGACGCCCGACCCCGGCGTCATCGAGGTGAACACCCACCCGGCCGCGAGCTGGGACGAACTTGTCGCCACCACCACGACGCTGTACGAGGAGGCGAAGGCGAGCCGCCTGTGCACCGAGAAGTTTATGCTCGACGGCCGGCACACCGGCACCGGCGGCGGCAACCACGTCGTGCTCGGCGGCGCCACCCC
>Ga0105048_10005885_pt1 | contig 19804 bp, 17 predicted proteins | sample MAT05_FD_78382 | JGI IMG/M metagenome (GOLD analysis project Ga0105048, IMG submission 78382) | Freshwater microbial communities from Lake Fryxell liftoff mats and glacier meltwater in Antarctica - MAT-05 | ecosystem: Environmental > Aquatic > Freshwater > Ice > Liftoff microbial mat | place...
AAACCCAAAAAATTAGAGTTGGCAGAAGTGTCTCTTATTGTTTCGGTTTTATCTGGCTAAAGCTATAGCTAGAACCTAAAGCGATAGATAGTTGATAACGCTATAATTTGAGTACATATCCTATATCCGCATCGCCAGCAATTGACATAAACAATGATCGCAACATCACAAATCCCCGCAACCGTTCTCACAGGATTCCTTGGCGCAGGTAAGACCACATTGCTCAATCATATCCTTACCGCCGAGCATGGCAAAAAAGTCGCCGTGATTGTCAACGAGTTTGGCGAAATTGGTATCGATCAGCAATTCGTGATTGGCGCAGACGAAGAAATTTTTGAAATGAATAATGGTTGTATTTGCTGCACTGTGCGTGGCGATCTGGTGCGGATTATTGGTAATCTTATGCGTCGGCGCAATAAATTCGATCATCTTTTGATCGAGACCACTGGTTTAGCAGATCCAGGCCCCGTGATTCAAACCTTTTTTATGGATGAGGACATTCACAAGCAAGTTGCACTCGATGCGGTTGTAACCGTAGTAGATGCTAAACATGTCCAACAACACTGGGGCGATCGCGAAGTTATCGAACAAATCGGCTTTGCGGATGTGATTTTGCTTAATAAGACCGATCTAGTTACAACTGCGGAACTCAAAGAACTTGAAGCTAAAATCAAGCATCTAAACGTTTTGGCAAAAGTTGATCGCGTACAGCTAAATCAATCTAATACGGAAGATGGCATCAACAAAGTTCTCAATACAGTTCTAAATGTTGGTGGATTCGATTTGAAGCGGATTCTCGAAAAAAATCCTGAGTTTCTCGTCGCTCAAGTGGAAGATGATCACGATCATCATGACCACCACGAGCATGAGCACGACCATCACGAGCATAAGCACGAGCATCATCATCATGTCCATGACGAGGAGGTTGGCTCTGTTAGCATTTTGGAAGCAGGCGAAGCTAATCCTTACAAATTTCAAGCTTGGATTAGTGAATTATTGAGAACTCAGGGTCAAGACATTTTTCGTTGTAAAGGAATTATTAATCTCTCTGGATCGCAAGAACGTCTTGTATTTCAAGGTGTACATATGCAGTTTGATGCAGCACGCGATCGCCCTTGGAAGGACAATGAACTCCGCAAAAATCAATTAGTCTTCATCGGACGACATTTGGATAATGAGAATCTCCGAGAAGGTTTTGTGCGTTGCTTAGTTTAAGTTATATCTAGCGATCGCTTATTGATTTTGATTAGGGCTTAACAAATAGGTGATCGCTTATTCCCTTCCCAGTATAAAAATAGACATTAAAAACCAAGAATTAGCGTTGCGGCGCTCTGCGCCGCAACGTCTAATCTTTCGCTGGGAAGGGAGTATTATTCATCTGTAAAATCCTGAAACGCACAAATCTAATAAGAGTATTTTATTTCTTTGAATAGACAAGATTTTCAAAAACCTAGCTTTCATGCGAATGAAAGAAGCCGAAGTACTGCTCCAAAATAGTCAATATTCTGAAGCTTATTATCTCAGTGGCTATGTAGTAGAGTGCGCTTTGAAAGCGTGCATAGCTAGACATACCAAAGAGTTTGATTTTCCTGATAAGCAAGTTGCTATAGACAGTCACACCCATGATTTAGTCAAACTTGTTAAAGGTGCTAAACTTGATAAAGAGTTAGCGTCTCGTCGTAGCGATCCAAATTTTGGCTCTAATTGGTTATTAGTTATAGAACACTGGAAGCCAGAAAGTCGCTATAAAACTTACACTGAACAAGAATCTCGCGATATGTACTCAGCAATTGCTGATCCCGACTATGGAGTTTTCCAATGGCTACAGCAACATTACTAAACTATGAGTTTGAAGAAGGACAAAGACTAATTGATGCTCTGAATTTAGCAGGGCTATCAACTGATTCGGCACTTTGGATTTACTCTTCTGATTCAGAGTCTTGGCACTTAATGCTGACTTCAGAGATATGCGATCGCGAAGGTACTTTGAAAGCTTACAAAGAGATTTTGACAGTATTTCGTGATGTTCAACCAGAATTAAAAATTGATTGGACTTCACTTATTGCGGTCAGTCCTAAACATGAATTAATTGAGAGTTTACGGCAGTCACAATTGCAATGGAACCGAAATTTATCAGGTAGAAGATTAACGGATAATATGGTTAATGGGGTGAGGGCTGATGATGGCTATATTTATCAGATTAAATGAAGGATATTGGCTCTTATCACTTCATTCAATGAAAAAGATTTTTCAGAAATTGAAGTTGTCATCGTAAATACTGGGATTATTTAATAAACCCCAAAATGATCGCTAACATTACAAGACAGCGATTATCTTAAAAAACAAGGTGAGCAATGTCCACCTTGTTTTTAATTGGCGGTTTTTAATTGGTTTTAGCAGGTGGTAATGACACTTTAACATGAAGCTCTTTTAGCTGCGAGTCATCCACGCTTGAGGGAGCATCGGTCATGAGGTCGCGAGCTTGCTGAGTTTTTGGGAAGGCGATCACGTCGCGGATCGAGTCTGCTCCAGAGATGAGCATCACTAAGCGATCAAGACCAAAGGCTAGCCCACCATGAGGCGGCGTACCATATTCAAAAGCTTCGAGCAAAAATCCAAACTTCTCTTTTGCTTGTTCAGGAGTTAGCCCGATCGCTGCAAATACTTTCTCTTGAACATCACGCTTGTGAATGCGAATGCTGCCACCGCCGATTTCAGTACCATTTAGCACCATGTCATAGGCAAGAGCGATCGTGTTGAGTCCAATTTCTTGTCCATCTTGTCCATTTTTGACATCTTCAGGACGTGGTGAAGTGAAGGGATGGTGCAGAGCTTCTAGACGTTTCTGATCAGCATTCCACTCGAACATGGGGAAATCTGTCACCCAAACGAAATTAAGTTTGTTTTCATCAATTAATCCCATTTCGCGACCGAGCGCTAAACGCAACCGATAGAGCGACTCATTCACGATCGCCTTTTCACCTGCCCCAAATAACAAGATCGTGCCTGCGATCGCGCCAGTACGTTCTAGCAATTCCTGCTTGACTTCTTCGGTTAGACTATCTTTGAGAGCGCCAATCGTGTCGATTACGCCGCCTTCACGGACGCGAATGAAGGCTAGTCCTTTTGCGCCATACTGAGCAACTAGATTTGATAAGTCGCCGCCTGGTTTGATGCGCGTATTAGAAATTGCTTCATCACCTCCCAGCACAGGCAGAACTTTGATCATTCCGCCGTTAGCGATCGTGTTGGCAAAAACTTTGAATCCAGAATTGACAAATAAATCAGAAACATTAACAAGTTCCATTCCAAAGCGCGTATCAGGGCGATCGCAGCCGTAGCGATCCATTGATTCGGCGTAAGTGAGTCGAGGGAATTCACCTAGTTCAACGTTTTTGACAGTTTTAAAAATATAGCGAATCAATTTCTCATTTAGTTCCAGAATTTCTTCTTGCGACATGAAACTCATTTCCATATCAAGTTGCGTAAATTCTGGTTGACGATCAGCCCGAAGATCTTCATCGCGGAAGCATCGCGCAATTTGATAATAGCGATCACATCCGCCTACCATCAATAATTGCTTAAATAACTGTGGCGACTGCGGCAATGCATACCACTGTCCTGCATTTACACGACTAGGCACAAGATAGTCCCGCGCACCCTCTGGCGTTGAACGACATAGTATGGGCGTTTCCACTTCCATAAAACCATATTCATCTTCAAGAAAGCGGCGAATAGATTTGACCACTTCAAATCGTAATCTGAGATTGCTTGATAGGCGATCGCCCCGCATATCGAGATAGCGATATTTAAAGCGCAATTCTTCTTTGATTGTGTCTGCTTCTGAAATCAGAAAAGGTAAAGTTTTGCTGACTGCGTTTAGTAATTCAATAGATTCGGCATAGATTTCCACTTCCCCTGTAGCAAGTCTAGGATTGAGCGACTCATCAGGACGTTTCGAGACTTTGCCAATAATTTTGACTACATACTCATTTCGCATTTCCCCTGCTAAGTCATAGGAAACGGGAGTACGTTGGGGATCGCTGACGATTTGCAAGATTCCTGTGCGATCGCGCAAATCTAAAAAGATCACGCCCCCATGATCCCGCCTTCGATCAATCCAACCGCACAAGCTAACTGTTTGTCCGATCTGGTCGGCATTGAGGTGACCGCAATAGTGACTACGCATCATGGTTTTCGCGAGAACTTGATTATAAAATCATAATTTTGAACATTTTCTATCATAACCGCTAATGCGTTAGCGACTAGTATTATTCGTGATTTGCTGAAGCGATCGCCAAACTTTTATAAAAATCTCTACTAATAGCTGATTTCAAAAAGTAGAAAGACGCGCTTCGTGCATCCTTCTACTTTTTAAGAAATGAATATCATTTAGTTTGCATAGCGCATCAAAAGAATGTCAACTTTATCTCTGATGTCATCTCTAATATGTCGATATGATTCAGATGACTGTGCTTCTGGTTGAGCTAAAATCCATTCATCAAACATCCTCGTCATCATCCATTGTTCGGGTAGTCTCATACTCATCGTACACAATGAGATCACAGCATCGAAGTTGTGGGGATGGTAATCGCTAAGAAGTTTTGTAGCATTATCACTAATGTCGATACCGACCTCGTTCATTACTTGAACAAAATTGGCGCTACTTTGACCAACCGATAACCCTGCACTTGCTACAAAAATACTGTCTCCAACAAAATCGCGCATCCAAGCTTCAGCTATTTGAGAATAGGTATTGTCTTGACAGACAAACATTACATTTTTCATTGCACACGTCTTCTCCTAATTTTAAAATTTATTGCTTAACTAATTGATATTCCCTTCCCATTAAATAATTAGCGCTGCGGCGCGAAGCGCCGCAACGCTAATTATTTGGTTTTAATGTCTAATCTTTCACTGGGAAGGGAGTAGCTTAACTAATTGATAAGTGGATAGAAGCGTTCCTCCACATCGTCATATCTCCATGCCATACTGTCAGGATCATGCTTTTTAGCCCAGTCGGAGAAAGTGCTTTTATCTTTCTTTTGGGTTAAAGTGCGAATTCCAACAGCCAAGTGATTTGCTAGATCTTCAGCACTTAAAGCGTCTAAATTAAGCACCTGATTGCTACTTTCATCAACTATAGAAGTTGAGATTGGCAAAATTTGTTTAGCAGCAGAACCTTCAACTTGTGGTGAATGACTAGATGCGCTTGCTAGTTTAGTTTCTAGAACTTCGATCCGTTTTACTAAATCATCGAAGCGATCGCCCACACCTAAATCGGGTTCAGCTATTTCCTGCTGTTGTAAAGCCTGAACTAACAAAACTTCCACCATAGCTGCCATGCCCATTTTTGTTTTGTGGACACGCTCTTCTAATTCAGTCAGCAAGGAATCGGGTAACCTTACATTTAGCTGTCTTTTTTTTGCCATGCGTAACACCTTAATTGCTATCAATTGCTAGTATAAGCTATCTTGCTATTAAATGCTAGCTTTGTATAGCGCTCCTTAATAGTTCTTAAATAGTTTTTAAATAGTTGATGCTGCCATTGTTTTTTGGATTTAAAGCCCGCGATCGCTATATTCACAAAAAATCCAAAACTAATTGCCGTAAAATATGAATAAATTTTTTAGCAATCTTATGACAGCAGTACCTACAGTTCGCACCCATCGATTGACCAAGCAATTTGATAATCACGTCGCGGTGAATCATATCGATTTACAAATTGATCCCGGCGAAGTTTATGGGCTGATCGGACCAAATGGTGCGGGCAAAACTACATTAATTCGGATGCTAGCTGCTGCTGAAGAGCCAACCGCAGGCGAAATTTATATCAATGGTGCGCGATTTATGCGCGGACAAAATAATCCCGAATTAAAGCGACAGTTGGGATATTTACCTGATGACTTTCCGCTCTACGACGATCTTACAGTTTGGGATTATCTCGATTATTTTGCGCGTTTGTATTTTTTGCGAGATCCACAGCGATCGCAAAGATTGCATGAAGTAATTGAGTTAGTAGAACTGGAACAAAAAAGAAATGAAGCGATCGCCACTCTTTCGAGAGGGATGAAACAACGTCTCAGCCTTGCGCGGAGTATCATTCATAATCCTACCTTACTATTACTTGATGAGCCAGTATCGGGGCTTGACCCATTAGCGCGTGTACAGGTTCGCAATATTATTAAATCTCTACAAAAGCAAGGGATGACAATTCTGATTTCGTCGCATATCTTGAGTGACCTTGCGGAGATCTGTACCTCGATTGGGATTATGGAATTAGGCAATTTAGTTGAAAGCTCGCGTTTACAAGAACTTTACGATCGCAGCAACCAAGATCAGCAGCAATTGTTAATCTCAACTTTAGGGAATCTTGAAGATCTACAGACAACTTTGAGGCGATCAAATTTAGTTCAGGAAGTAGAAGTTCTATCAGATGTTCATAGTGTCCGTGTTCAATTTTCTGGCAGTATTGAAGATTGTGCTGCATTGCTGAGGGTTCTAATTGAAGCAGGTATTCCAATTTCCAATTTCCATCGTTCTCAAGAAACTTTAGAAAACATTTTCTTGAAACTAGGCTATAAACAAACTTCGTAAAGTAGAGGCAATTCATGAATTGCCTCTACTTTACAGCAGTTTCCGATCAAACGAACCACAGTAAAACTTTTGAAAGGGTTGCGAAGCAACCCTTTCAAAAATTTTACTGGTTCTAGTTTGAGCGCAAAGCGCTGTATATTACCGCTACACTATGAGGTTTGTAGAGCATTAATACCATTTAAAATCACCTGTTCTGCGGCAGCAGCAGGCAAAGGTCGAGAGAATAAAAAACCTTGCCCAAACTCACAACCTAACTGTTTTAAGATTTCAACCTGTTGTATTGTTTCTACGCCTTCAGCAACTACGCTCATCTTCAAAGTATGCGCTAACATCGTAATCGTCTGTACGATTGCTACATTCTCGCCTCCATCACTCATTTGATTAACAAACGCGCGATCAATTTTAAGAATGTTAATCGGAAAGCGATGTAAATAGCTAAGGGAGGAATATCCTTGCCCAAAATCATCAATACTAAGTTGAATTTTTCTTGCCCTTAATTGTGCGAGTTTATTGATCGTCTGCTCACCTTGATCCATTAGTGTAGTTTCAGTTATTTCTAAGCGGATTGAACTACCATTAATACCAGTCTGGGAGAGAATATCATCTAATTTATCTAACAGATCTGGCTCACGAATTTGTTGACTAGCCAAATTTATACTCATCTTCAAATTAGCGGCTTCAGGAAATCTATGCTGCCAAGTCTGGAGCTGTTGACAAGCTTCTTTTAAGACCCAATCGCCGATCGCCACTATCAATCCTGTATCTTCGGCAAGTGGAATAAACTCGACAGGAGAAATGAAACCTCGCTTGGGATTCTTCCAGCGAATTAGCGCTTCAAATCCAGATAATTTGTCAGTTTCTAAACTGACAATTGGCTGATAGTAAAGCTCAAACTCTTTATGTTCTAAAGCATAGTGTAATTCACTCTCTAGCTGAGTCAATCTCAATGTTTGTTCGTACATCTCTTGATCAAAGAGCGTGTAGCGTCCTTTGCCTAAAGATTTTGCGCGATACATCGCAATGTCGGCATCTCTAAGCAAATCAACATAACTATGGTAGTCTTGAGTATTAATCACAATGCCAATACTGGCGCTAGGGAAAATTGCCTCATTTTGAATGAAGATTGGTGATAGAAACTTGTTGAGAATACGATCAGCAACCACCAATGCTTCACTAACATCTTGAATATCATCAATGAGAATCGTAAATTCGTCGCCACCAAGACGGGCAACCATATCGATAGAGCGCAAGCAATCCTGTAGAACTTGCCCAATCGCTTGTAAAAACAGATCGCCTACGCTATGACCAAGACTGTCGTTAATCATTTTAAAACGATCTAAGTCAATAAAAAAGATTGCAAATACGTACTCTGGATGACGTTTGCTATATTTAATTGCATGTTCTACTCTATCCATAAATAGAATACGATTGGGTAAACCTGTAAGCGCATCATGGGAAGCATCATGGGCTAAAAGTTCAATAGAGTCTGAAAGTGCAGCATTTAGTTCCCGCAGTTGATATATGTAGATATAGCTCTGCATCACCAACATAGAGCCGATATAAGCAAATAGACAAGGAGTTAGTGGTATCCACCATCCAGCGAGAAATAGCAGATAAGTACTACCGATCAAAAAACCTGAGAATAAAAATACTGAGCCAATTAGAAGCAATAAACGCCTAGTCGAAAAGATCCAAATAATTGTTGCTCCAATAAGCGACCAACTCATGATCCAAAGCTCTTCCCCAATATCTGTCCATACTTTAAAGAGAGGGCGATCATCAAGAACCGATCCTAAAAGCATTTTAACAATATTTGCTTGAAACTCCACTCCCGAAATTTGGGTGGGTGAGGTTATAAAGTTGCTGCTATATGGTGTATAGAAAATATCATTGAGACTCGGAGTTTGAGCGCCTATTAAAACAATGCGATCGCGCATTAGTTGAGGATCAATCCGATTTTCTAAAATATCTTCAAGAGAAACTTGGCGAAACTTTAGAGATGAGCCATGATAGTTCATCAGGACTTGATAGCCTCCAGCATCGGTGCGAATATAGCCGCCATCTGTATTTTCTAACGGCTTGAAAACAGTTTTACCAAGTTTTAAATATCCTGATTCTGAAGACTGAGGTTCTATACCCATGCTTTTTAGATATACAAGTGACACTGCTAAGCCTAGGCTTGGTAATCCCTTATTACCTTCGGGCATAGGATAAAGGAAAGCGCGTCGCAATCTTCCATCAGGATCAACAATGACATCATTTGCAGAGACTTGTCCCAAAGCTTTTAAAGCAGGCGGTGGCGCAATGATAGTATTAAAGCGATCATCAATACTTTTTTCAATGCCAATTAGATTAGGTGTGGTTTTAAATACTTCTTCTAATTCTGCGTAACCACCTCCAACCCGAACATCGCGATATAAATCTAGTCCAATAACTTTCGGCTGCTGCGCGCGAATTTTTCGTAAAATTTGGGCAAGTACGCGGTCTGATGTCGGCCACTTGCCTAGATAACGAATATCTGACTCTTGTACACCGACAATAATGATTCTTTCATCTACTGGCTCAATCGGTCTAAGTTGTATATATAGATCAAAAGCAGCCCATTCACTAGGCTGTAACCACCCTAACCAACGTAGTCCAAATACTAATAAATAAACACTTCCACCAGACAGGAAAAAACCTCCCCATTGCTGGAATCTACGTGGCAATTTTTCCCAACTAGACTTTAAAGTTTTGATAGCAAACATCTAAAGAAGTTTAACGGCACTTCTGAAATTGAAACGATTTCATCATATCAAATTCCCACTTTGATGTATGCAAGCGCTTTGTCGTAACCTTAGACCTTGATTGACAAAGATGTTATATCAAACCCAAACATTACTGGCGGCGTTTCACACCACCTCTTACTATTTGAAAAGAGAAAATTTTCGACTCTTATATTTGAGTAAATTGCAAAGCAATATATTGTGAAGTTAATAAATACTAAGAAAATTAATTATAAAGATGAAAATTTTAGTAATGGGTGGCACAAGATTTATTGGTGTGTCATTAGTTAAGTTGTTGGTGTCACAAGGGCATGAAGTAACTTTATTTAATCGCGGCAAAAAGCCCTCACCCGTTACAGGGTTGCGGACTATTATCGGCGATCGCACCGACTCACAACAATTGCAAGCCAAACTAAGTAACGAATCTTTTGATGCAATCTTTGATAATAATGGTCGCGAACTTAGCGATACTCAGCCCTTAGTTGAAATTTTTGGCGATCGCCTTCAACATTTTGTCTACATGAGTTCAGCAGGCGTGTATCTCGATAGCGATATTTTGCCTTACTGTGAGACCGATGAGACTGATCCCAAAAGTCGGCACAAAGGCAAGCTCGATACCGAAGCCTACTTACAACAAGTCCGTGCTGAAAATGGATTTCCTTATACTTCCATTCGTCCGACCTATATTTATGGTCCTCAAAACTATAACGATGTCGAAGCTTGGTTTTTTGATCGCATCGTGCGCGATCGCCCAATTCCGATTCCAGGGAATGGCAAATTTATTACCCAACTTGGTCATGTCGAAGATCTCGCCACTGCTATGGCAGCAGTCTTAGGTAATGAAAAGGCGATCGGCGAAATTTATAATATTTCTGATACCCGCTATGTAACTTTTATCGGTCTTGCCAAACAATGCGCGATCGCAGCGGGCAAAGATCCTAGTCAACTAAACTTGGTATATTACAACCCCAAAGATTTTGACTTTGGCAAAAAGAAAGCATTTCCTTTCCGATTGCAGCATTTCTTTACCTCAGTTACAAAAGCTACCCAAGCCCTAAACTGGCAACCCAAATATGATTTATTGTCTGGTTTAAAAACTTCTTTTGATCAAGACTATATTCCTTCCAATCGTGGTCAGGCAGATATTGATTTTTCAACAGACGATCAAATTTTAAAATAGAGGTACCGATCTCAAAGTGCATTAGTACAAAGTAAGATCCAAAAAAGCATAGATGGTATAAAGCGCCACCTATGTAAGAAAGTAGAGCGACACGTCAAGCGATTTACTTTACTTTTTGCTATACAATTGCCATAGCAATAACACATGGATTAAGTATGGATACAGCAAGTCTCAATGCTCTACTCAATAGTGGCGCAATTCTGCCAGAACTAATTGTTATTGGGACATTGGTACTCGTGCTGATCGTCGATCTGATTGCATCGGGACGTAAGTCTGCCAATGTTTTACCATATATTGCGATCGCGGGTTTAGTCGCTGCCATAGCTGCACTGGTCTGGCAGTGGACAGGTCTAGAAAATCCGATCGCCTTTCTTGGTAGTTTTAATAGTGACAAACTCAGCATTATTTTTCGCGGCATTATCGTCATATCGACGCTCTTAACGATTCTTGTATCAATTCGTTATTTAGAGCAGTCAGGTGTAGTTGTTGGTGAATATTTAGTAATTTTGCTCAGTGCTACTTTAGGTGCGATGTTCCTAACTGGTGCTGACGATATGGTGATGGTATTTGTCTCATTAGAAACTCTCAGTATCTCGTCATATTTGCTATCTGGTTATACCAAACGCGATCCGCGTTCTAACGAAGCCGCCCTCAAATATTTATTAGTCGGTGCAGCAAGTTCAGCAATTTTCCTTTACGGAATGTCCTTGCTTTACGGGCTTTCAGGTGGTGAGACCTCACTATCAGCGATCGCTTCCAAAATCACGGTTAGCAATACTGCTCTAATTGTGTCGATGGTATTTGTAATTGCTGGTGTTTCCTTCAAGATTTCAGCCGTACCGTTTCACCAATGGACTCCTGACGTGTACGAAGGTTCGCCCACACCTGTAGTTGCTTTTCTGTCAATTGGCTCAAAAGTGGCAGGTTTTGGACTTGCTTTAAGATTCTTGATTACCGCTTTCCCGCTTGCTTCTCATCAATGGCATGATGTATTTGTTGTACTGACAGTTTTGAGTATGGTCTTAGGGAATGTGGTAGCGATCGCCCAAACCAGTATCAAGCGGATGCTTGCCTACTCATCCATCGGTCAAGCAGGATTTGTAATGCTCGGTATGGTGCTCGACTCGGAAGCGGGTTATGCAAGCATGATTTTTTACTTGATCCTCTATCTATTCATGAACATGGGCGCATTTGCCTGTGTGATCCTATTTGCTTCCCGTACAGGTACAGATCAAATCAGCGAATATAGTGGTCTATACCAAAAAGATCCTTTGCTAACTTTGGCGATGAGTGTCTGCCTACTCTCTTTGGGTGGTATCCCTCCCCTCGCAGGTTTCTTTGGTAAGCTATACATTTTTTGGGCAGGTTGGCAAGCTCATGCTTATGGCTTAGTATTGCTAGCTCTAGTCATGAGTGTAATTTCTCTCTATTACTACATCCGCGTTGTCAAGATGATGGTAGTCAAAGAACCTCAAGAAATGTCTGCTTCTGTGCAGAACTATCCAGAGATCACATGGACTCAGGTTGGTATGAAGCCTCTACAAGCAGCGATCGTATTTACACTTATATTTACAGTGATTGCAGGTATTGCTTCTAATCCTCTCTTCTCCATATCCAATCAAGCAGTAAAAGAAACCCAATTTCTTCAAGCTAAAGCTCCGATATCAAAACCAGTCGCGGTATTACCAAATACTTCATCATAAAAAAGGGGCGCGACGCGCCCCTTTTTTATGGATTATTTTGAAAATCAACTTAACTAAACTTAGTTAACAACTTTAAGAGAGACTGTGTGCGCTGAGTAAGTAAGGTTTTTCGATAAGCATCAGCCGCTTTTTTAATCGCATCTGCTTGAGTAGGATAGGAATGGATCACAGTAGAGAGCATATTTAATCCCTGCTTCGATGCGATCGCTAAAGTGATTTCACCGATCATTTCTCCCGCATGACGGGCGACAATTGTCGCACCTAAAATGCGATCCTTGCCACGCTGATGCAGGATTTTAACAAAACCATTCGTTTCTCCGTCATAAATAGCGCGATCAACTGAAGAGAAGGGAATCTTGATCTCATCAGTTTTCCAACCTTTGGCATGAGATTCATCCGCATATAAGCCAACATGGGCTATTTCGGGATCGGTATAAGTCACCCAAGGCATCACCAAATCGCTTAGCTTACTTTTTCCTAATCCAAAGGGAGCGAAAAGCGTATTTTTAATCACGATTCGCGCTGCTGCATCAGCGGCATGTGTAAACTTCCAACTCATACAGATATCACCTGCTGCATAAATACGTGGATTTGTGGTCTGGAGATAATCATTTACTAATACACCACGCTCTTTGTCATAGTCCACACCCACAGCTTCGAGATTCAGTCCTTCAGTATTTGGCGATCGCCCCGATCCCACCAAGATTTCATCGACTTCAATTTGGTTAGTAGTTCCATTTTGTTGATAATGGATTAATTTACCAGTATCAGTTTTTTCTACTCTGCTGATCTCACAACCAAGTATTAAATTAAGTCCCTCACCTATAAATTTTTGCTGCACAATTTCCGCAGCATCGGCATCCTCACGATCTAGTAAATGCGTGTTTTTATGCAGTAATGTCACTTCACAGCCCAAACGATGAAAAGCCTGTGCTAATTCGCAACCAATTGGACCACCGCCGATTACTACTAATCTTCTTGGGCGATCAACTAAAGAGAACACTGTCTCATTAGTCAAATATCTTACTTCAGCAAGTCCTGTAATTTGTAGCTCTGCGGCTCTTGCACCTGTAGCAATTACTGCTTTTTTAAAGTGTAATTTAGTATCATTAACCGCGATCGCATTTTCGCCGACAAATTGTGCCGAACCTAGAAATACATCCACACCAAGATTACGAAATCTCTCTGCGGAGTCATGGTGGCTAATCTCAGAACGAATTTTTCGCATTCGTTCCATCACTGCCCCAAAGTCAACATCAATATTATTTGATGGATTAATGCCAAAAATAGATGCATCACGAATATCCGCTACAACTCGTGACGAACGAATCACACATTTAGAAGGAACGCAACCAACATTTAGGCAATCGCCTCCCATCAAGTTTTTCTCAATCAAGGCAACCTTTAAGCCCAGCCCTAACCCTGCTGCTCCTGCTGCAACTACTAGCCCCGCTGTTCCCGCCCCAATCACGACTAAATCATAAATTGCCGCAGGTTGAGGATTCACCCAATCTAGTGGATGCACATTAGCAATTAATTCGCGATTGTATTCATCCACAGGCTGGATGAAAGCTTCATAGCGATCAGAGGAATCTGTTGGGGATTGAGTCATGATGAATTAAAAATCAGCGATAAGAGTCGAAGTGAATTGCTACTTTCTTAAGTTTAATGTGTATACCACCAAGCCCATACGATTAGTACTGCTTGAAAAGGTAAACGTCCCCATCGTAATAAATCTGAATCAGGAATTCCATCCATTTGAATTTGATTAACTGCCATATTGATGTTGGCAGGAAATACAGCTATAAATAGCGCAATCAAGCCCCACGCTGCGGCTTTACTCGCGGGTAGAACCAGCAAACCAATCCCTCCTAAAATTTCGAATACGCCGCTAATATAAACCAGTGCTACAGGATATAGCAAAAAAGAAGGGACAATTTTTATAAAAGGTTCAGGGGTTACCCAATGGAGAGTGCCTGCAACGATCATGAATACTGCAAGTAATACTCGAAGAATCGATTTGATTGTAATCATTAGTATTTTCTCTGAGATTCAATTCTAGGATTGCATTCTAAGATTTTATTCTAGGATTATTTTCAATAGGTGTTTCAGGAAACCTAGGATCAAAAATTATCAAAATAGTTTTAATTGTTGGGGCGCGATCGCTACATCATCCCAAGGTAAAGCAGGTACAGAAACATTGGCTTTTTCTAACATTTCTTGAAAATATCGCAGATTATGTGGCGATCGCTCTTCGATTGGACAGTGCATAAAAAAATAAATTTGGGTTCCCTGAGCTAACCATTCTTGCAAATAAGTTAGCCATTCTTGCCAAAAGCGGATATTCAAATCAAGCTCAGGATGACTAACAAAGCGGACAATACTGAATTGGGAAGTGAGCAGCAATTGTAAAGGTAAATTAGGTTTGTGGCGATCTTGCTGCACTGGTTCAGATAATTTCCGAGCATTTTCGAGATCGTAAATAGGGCGAGAATCCAGCAAGACTCGACCGATCCCTAAACTTTTTAGTAACTCATTTAGGCGATCGCAATGTGGTGCTTTAAACCAATCGACATGGCGTACTTCTAAGGCGATTTGATAATCCTGAGTTGGTAAAGCTTTGAGAAAATTTTCTAAATCAGCAAAGTTAGCGGGGCTGTAGCTAGGTGGTAGTTGCACAAATGCTACACCCAAGCGATCGCCAAAACTAGAGATTAAATCTAAAAACTGTAAAGCCTGATCGGTATACGGGCTTAGTAAACCGTTATGTGTAAAATGTTTCGGGAATTTGGGACAAAATCGAAATCCTATCGGTGTTTCTTTTGCCCAGCGTTCGATAGTTTGACGATCAGGGATCACATAAAAAGTTGAATTTACTTCTACAGTCGCTAAGCGATCGCCATAAAGTCCCAAAAATTCTGTTGAGCGGCTACCTTTTGGATAAAAATCGTCAACCCATCCCTTATAAGCCCAAACTGCACAACCCAAATAAAATTTAGAATCCATATTTTTTAAACCGAGAGAAGGGAAAACCTGCGGTGGGACACTTCTGCTCTCTGGCTAGAACATTATGACAATTGCTATAGGTCGTATATGAATAACTGATAGAAAGATAATTGTTATATAAGGATAAACTATGCTAATTTGTGTCAAAGTGTCTTAGTAAATGAAATCAAATATGCAGAATTTAGTTGACCTAGATAAAGATCAGCCAATCACGCCATGGTATGGCAAAGCTTTGCGTAGTCGAATTGTCCAAACTTTAGAATTGGTGCAGGACGCAATTGCTATTTCTCTGTGTATTGGGCTGTTTTGCGTCATGGTGTTGCAACTTAAAGAGATTTTCTTATCTTTAGTAACTACCTTACACTTTCATGACATAACAGCAGACATTCTATTCATCCTCATTTTAGTGGAATTATTTCGGCTATTAATAATTTACCTCCAAGAACAGCGAGTTTCGATTGGGGTTTCTGTGGAAGTTACCATCGTTTCTGTATTGCGAGAAGTGATTGTTAAAGGCTTGCTAGAAGTCGAATGGAAGCAAGTCATGGCTACCTGTGCATTTTTAATTGCGTTGGCTCTACTATTAGTAGTTCGGGTTTGGCTGCCGCCCACCTTTGAAGGCGTTAATCCTCAACAACAAGCCTCCACACGACACAAGGAAAAAAAAATTACAGAATAATGAATCACCCCGCCGCAAGCGGACGGGGTATCTAAATTCTTTTTTACCGAATATACTCACGCCGCAGAGCGGCGGGGTATTTACCCTCTTTGTTCAATAAATCACATTAAATAAAGAGGGGCGCAATGCGCCCCTCTTTATTTTTACTTAATTTGGCTAAGTAACTGCTTAATTGTCTTAATTAATTCAGGTGGGTGATATGGCTTGGTCAGATATGCATCTGCCCCCTGTTTCATGCCCCAGTACTTATCAAATTCCTCACTTTTGGTTGTACACATAATTACGGGTACATCCTTCGTAGAGGCATTATTTTTGATCCAACGGCATAACTCATATCCATTCATCCGAGGCATAACGACATCGGTAACAACAAGATCGGGAGTGAAAGCTTTGAGCTTTTCTACTGCATCAGCACCGTCATGGGCTTCTGCAACTTCCATACCATGCTGTTTTAAATGCGCCGAGACCATCTCTAACACCATTGCACTATCGTCCACTACGAGGACTCTTACCATAACTGCCTTCCTGATTTTCCAGTTGTGCATTAGAGTAAATCGTCTTGAGCATTCAATTCGTTGAAGAATTGCGCTAATTTAGAGCGATCACTTAACTAATGCAATCATAAAATTTTCAAAACCTTAAAAATTAGTTAAGGTTAAGAATATTGCCTAATCAACATTAACTGTTTTTGGATTGTGTCTTTACAGAATTATTGATTAAATTTTAACTAATCAACGACAATCATAAATAAAGAGCATAAATGAAGAGCATCAATATTGTTGACAGTATATCAGAATGCATCTGGGTTAGAAGGTGAAATCTTAATTTAGGTAGTTAGCAATTTCTGTAACCGTGAAAGGTTGATTGGATGAACTAGGGACATCAACAACTATGAGAAATCCTTCGATTTTTCCTTTGCCAACAATATTTAAAGCATTAAGAATCTTTGGCATATCAGCTTTGATCAAACTGCCTCTATTATCGTAAATTTCGATCGCCGAGAGACAACCCAACGTGGCATTCCACTCAAAATTTTTGGCATTAACAACCGCAGATTTATTACTGAAGAAGTTGATCGCGGCTCCACTACCATGAATCCGAAACAGCGATCGCCCAACATTACCTGCCCAATAACTCTGCTGGATTGGAGCATAGGCGCGCCATGTTGGTGGTAAAAGCGCCTGATAGGCTTTTAGATTGCCAGTAAATTTACCTTTTTGATTTGGTAAGAATGCCTTAACTCCGTCTTCAAAAGGTACAAATAGATTCACTAGCGAAAACTGTCCATAGGCATGAAATTCGTCATCGTCAGGTTGCAGCGAAACTCCTTCCATTCGATAAATACCTTGTGGAGTGCGCCCATTGGTAAAATACCAATCTAGATTTCGTAATGACTGAAGCAGTAAAGGCGCTGACCAAAGCTGCTTGCCCTGTGTCACAAATTTACCATTACGATCTTTTAGCACTGCCAAACACAAAACTTTGCGATTAGGACGACATAGAACATACATATGCGCTTGTTGGGGCGCAATTTGCCATTTCAATAAATCGACAAGATTGGGGATTGGTGGTAGTTTCTCAGCACTTTGAAGATTTTGAATAGCAGTTTGCAGATGTAAATCTTGTGTCCACTTAGGAAAGCGTTGCTGAACTTTGAGGTTTAGTTGGTCGATTTGGGAGCGAGTAGTGCTTTGAGAGAGATCGGTTGATTTTGCCAAGGTTGAAAGGGCGATCGCAACCCATTGCGAGTCACTGCTGTAGTCAATCGTTCGTAAAAATTGCTGTTTGAGCTTGCCATAAATCGCAGGCTTGAGCGTATATAACTCTGTGCCAACTTGCATCGCTGTATCAATAATTCCTTTTTGCGGATCGGTTAGGTTGTCAGCCGTTGTCATCTGCAAAATATTTTCTAAAGCTTGCACGGCATAGTCTTTTTCGGGAGCTAAAACGCCGATCGCCCATAGTGAGTCTTGCCAATGCGCGGCATTACGATCATTTACAGGATAGGTTTTGAGATCAAATCTGCTAGGATTCGCCTTTTTTAATTGTTCTTGAATTTGAGTATTTCTGGCTGTCTCAGTGGCTTTGGGTTGATAAGCTCGGATCGGCTGAGTCTGAGCTTTAGCTGGTAGTGATGAAGTAGAGGCAAGGAAAAAGGTAATCCCCGCTAAAGCACTAGACATCAATTGATACATCGTTTCTTTCCACGAAAAGTAAAAAAAGCGCAAGAAAAGCGCAAGTCTATTTCTCTATTTTAGTATGGAGCTAAGCGGATTCGAACCGCTGACCCCCTCAATGCCATTGAGGTGCGCTACCAACTGCGCTATAGCCCCTAGTAAATAACACTAATAAATAACACTTTAAGTGCTAGCTAATTTATTAGCTTGACTATAGTCGCTCAAATTGGGTTTAATGTCAAACGCGATCGCAAAAAAACAAAAAATACAGTCGGTGCGAAACACTCGGCACGAAGTAGTGCCTGTGCTTTTTGGCTCTTTGAGAAGTTTTTTGGGAAATTAATAGTACAGCGTATTGAGGATTTGAGTGATACAGATAATTTTTTGAAAGTGCCGCGAAGCGGCACTTTCAAAAAATTATCTGGGTTTTATGGCAGCGCAAGGCGCTGTATCATAAGTTTATGAATCAATATTTTGCAACTGTGGCAAGAGGCTTAGAAGCCCTCACAGCAAAGGAATTAGAACAATTAGGCGCGCATTCCGTTGAGGCGGGATTTTGTGGTGTCAGCTTTGAAGGCGATCGCACTCTTTTATATCGAGTTAACCTGTGGGCGCGGTTACCATTTCGGATCTTGATGCACCTCGATCAGTTTGATTGTCTGGATGCTGACGATCTTTATAAAGGGATTAAGGCGATTGACTGGTCAGAATATTTAACCCCTGAAATGACCTTAGCAGTAAACGCTACAGGCAAAAGCGATCAGCTTAACCATACGCACTTCACCGCACTGCAAGTCAAAAATGCGATCGTCGATCAGCAGAAAGATAAATTTGGTGAGCGATCAGATGTGGATGTTCAGGAAGCAGATTTGCGGATCGGCGTACATATCGATGACAATGGCTGTACAGTCAGCCTCGATAGTTCTGGCAATAGCTTGCACCGTCGTGGTTATCGACCTGCGGTAGGAGCCGCACCTCTTAAAGAATCTCTAGCTGCCGCCTTAATTCAAATATCAGGTTGGCAGCCAGATCAGATGTTTTATGATCCCCTCTGTGGTTCAGGAACTTTACCCTTAGAAGCAAGTTTAAAAGCTCTAAACATTGCTCCTGGAATGTTCCGAGATAGCTTTGGATTTGAGACTTGGCTAGATTTTGACCAAAATCTCTTAGCGCGACTAATCCAAGAAGCAGATGATAACCGCTTAGATACATTGCCTGCACCAATCTGGGGTAGCGATCGCAATCCTGAAGTGGTCGATCAAGCGATCGTTAATGCCAAAAACTGCGGCTTAGCAAATCATGTCTATTTCTCAGCTTTAGACCTTGCAGAAGTAGTCGCTCCTGCTGATAGTGGAGTTCTATTCTGCAATCCTCCCTATGGTGAGAGATTAGGAAGAGATAGCGATTTGGGCGCTTTTTATAAAGAATTAGGGAATGTCCTGAAACAACGTTTTAAAGGATGGACAGCCTTTGTCCTGAGCGGCAATAAGCAACTATCGCAAACAATTGGACTGAAGTGTGCCGAACGAACTGCCGTATTGAATGGAGCATTGCCTTGTCAGTTAATGAAGTATGAACTCTATTAGTAAAAAATATATGCAGACTTAAAGTGTGTTCATATCTTAACTTGGATACTTAAGATCGGAACCCACATATTTGAAGGAGGTTATCATTAGTAAACTCCTAAAGCTCATATA
>Ga0105048_10005886_pt1 | contig 19797 bp, 17 predicted proteins | sample MAT05_FD_78382 | JGI IMG/M metagenome (GOLD analysis project Ga0105048, IMG submission 78382) | Freshwater microbial communities from Lake Fryxell liftoff mats and glacier meltwater in Antarctica - MAT-05 | ecosystem: Environmental > Aquatic > Freshwater > Ice > Liftoff microbial mat | place...
AAGGGCGGCGCTGCGGTCGACAGTTACGCCTGACGGCGAAACTGCCTCTCGCGCCTGGAAGGGCGGCGCTGCGGTCGACAGTTACGCCTGACGGCGAAACTGCCTCTCGCGCCTGTGGGCTGGTCGCAGCACCGCCCTTATTCTTCGACTGCGAAGGCGACCACTTCGATCTGCTTCTGGCCGGCGTGGCCCGGGTAGACCGGACCGGCGCCACTGACCAGGTCGCCGATCCCGGGCAGCGGATCCGGCCGCAGATCGGTGCGTACGTCGAAGATCGTGATGCCGGGTCCGGTGACCCCTTCCTTGCTGGCCGTAACGAAGTGGGCGTCACCGTCACCATCGGGATCAACCTTCTCCACGTAGAGGACCCGACCGGTTGCCGAGACGCAGCCGGGAACATCCGGCGGACAGATCACCGGCGGCAATTGCGCTTCCGGTTCCTCCGGTTTGGTGTCGCGGGGCTTGCCAGTCGGGTCGGGGTTCGACGAGTCGGAAGTTTCCGTTTTTGTCGTCTTGGCCTGATCCGTTTTAGAGTCGCTTTCGGAATCGCTGAGCAGCCAGATGCCGCCGCCGATGATCAGGCCAACCACGGCCGTTATCAACAGTCGCTTGACAATCTGCCATGCCTTGACGCCTCTCTCTGGCAACTCAGGCACCAGTCTCGACCGCAGGGATCACGGGATCTCCGAGACGAACCGTTCCGGGACGCCTCACTCCGGCATAAACGCCGAAAGGCAGCGGTTCGTTTGAGACCATGTCACCCCGGTAGGCGCCGATGTGGTGGAGCGTCTTCAGGTCCACGTCACCGCGATCGGGGTCACGGGTGGTCGCGGCGCACCGACCGACCATGTCCTGGACGTAAACCTCGGTTTCACCAACTGCAACCTCTCCGCCCACCCACTGATCCTCTTCGTGGGCATCGATTCCATCAACTCCGAAAGTCATGCGGAACCGTCGCTGGTCGATCTCGCCGGGCTGCTCTCCGGCAGCTGCCGCTTCTTCCAGCCGCTCGATCGAAGCCAGGCCGAGCAGGGTCGCCGCGCCCCAGCTGCCGCGGTCCACTCCCGGCCGGTCTTCGGGCCGGGCCATCAACCGAAGCTCCACGCCTGCGTGCTTCGAGATGGCCGACGAGAATTCACCCAGTACCGGCTTTGCCTGGAAGTCCTGGCCGAAGAAAGTGACAGCTTCCGGCTCACCGGGTTCGACGTCCGCGGATACGACCAGATCACCGGGAAAGGTCAGGGAGAGCCTGGCGTTCGGCTGGTCGTATTCCGGCACGATCTCCAGGAGGGGACCCAGCCTGGTTGCACTGATCATCGCGTTGCCGGAGTCGACCAGGAAGAACTCCCGGTCGCCCACCACCCCGTTGACCGTGAGTTCGGCCTCGGTCACGTCCTGCATCCGCATCCCCTTGATCGGGGCGATCGATATCCAGGCAACGGTCGCCGGCAAAACGTCCGTTCAGCTGCCGCGTTTGGTGATTCGCCGGCCGACCTTCAGCAGCGGACCCGTGCCTGACTTGAGTGCATCGACCCGTTCACCACCCTTGCCGTAGAGCAGCTTGGCCGAAGCCTTCATCGCGTTGCTCAGGGTCTCGTCATACGGGTGCCACCAGAAGTCGCGGGTGAGTCCCGGCTCGTAGGTGACCAGCTTGATGTCCACACATTCGTAGAAACCGAACTTGGAGTGGGAGTGGCCGAGACCGGAATCCTTGACTCCGCCCCAGTTGCACTGGCAGGCACCGTGGGTGAACATGTGGTCGTTGATCCAGACCATGCCGGCGTCAATCCGTCCGGCGATGCGCTCGCCACGCTGGCGGTCCTTGGTCCAGACCGAAGCTCCCAGGCCGAAGTCGGAATCGTTGGCCAGGTCAAGCGCTTCCTGCTCGGAGTCGACGACCATGATCGGCAGGACCGGGCCGAAGATCTCCTCTTTCATGATGCGCATGTCATGCGTGACCCCGGTCAGAACGGTTGGCGCGATGAACTTGCCGGAGAAACCTTCAATCTCCACCGGACCGCCGCAACGCCTTTCGGCGCCGTTGGCGATGGCGTCATCGACCAGTTCGTTGACCAGGTGGAACTGGTCCTCGGAAACCATCGGGCCGATCTCGGTGTCGACCACCGACGGGTCACCGACCTTGAGGCCGGATGCCTTGGCGACGACGCCTTCGATGAACTCATCACTGACGTCACGCATGACGTAGGCGCGTTCGATTCCGGCACAGGTCTGGCCGGCGTTGGCGAAGCCTCCCCAGACGGCTCCGGAAATCGCGAAGTCCAGGTTGGCGTCTCCCAGCACGATCATCGGGTCCTTCCCACCGAGCTCGAGCACGCAGCCCTTCATCAGCTTGGCGCACTCCTCGCCGACCTTGTAGCCAACCGGCACCGAGCCGGTGAAGAAGATCTTGCCTGCACTTGACTTGGTGAGCGCGTCACCGATTCGACCGCCGCCGTGAACGGTGCGGATCAGGCCTTGCGGCAGACCGGCCTCCTCAAAGATGCTCTGGATCATTTCGCCAAGCAGCGGGGTGAGGCTGGCCGGCTTCAGCACCACGCCGTTGCCACACATCAGGGCGATCGCGATCTCCTGCATCGGGATCGTGAAGGGGTAGTTCCAGGGCGCAATGACTCCGACCACACCGATCGGCTGGTAGTGGAATTTTGAGCGCTTGGTCTTGAAGAAAGGCTGCGGGTAGGAGATCTTCTCGTCCTTGAGGATCTTCGGACCCTCTTTGGCGCACCAGCGCAGCGCGTCGATCGAGGGGATCAGCTCCATCGTGTAGCACTCGGAAATCGGCTTGCCCTGCTCGGCGGAAAGCAGTTCGGCGACTTCGTCCAGCCGGTCCAGAAGAACCGAAGCGGCTTTCTTCAGGTAGACCCCGCGTTCGCTCGGTGTCAGCTCAGCCCAGGCGGGCTGAATCGTTCCAACGTCATCAACAATCGCCTGAACCTGTTCCGGGGTGATGGTCGGAACGGTCCCGACGACTTCACCCGTAGCGGGGTTGAAGGAGTCAAGCGTGGAGGAAGCGGTTGCCGGACTGGGGGTCGAAACGGTCTCAGTGGCCATTCCAGAAGTGTACGACGATCTCAGGAACAGTCAGCGAATCCGGTCAGCCCCTTTGCAAAGAGAAAGGCCGGAGACCCCCAGTCCGGGTCTCCGGCCGACACAGCACCCATTTGAAGTGTCTTACATCAACTGGGTCGATTGCATAAACCCGTCAAACGCCAGGTAGTTGTGGCGTGGTCAATAAAGGTTGCCTAAGCATTTGGCTCAGGCTCTGCGATTGATCCCACCACCCCCAGCGCCGCCCTTGTGCTCGCCCTTATTCTTGACGGATCCGGTCGGCGGCGTTCTGGCGTCGCTTCAGTTCCGCTTCGAATCCGTATTCAGTCGGCTCGTAGAAGCGCCGGCCCACGAGGTCGGGTGGCAACATCGGCTGGCTGCTGACTCCACCCTTCTCATCGTGCGGGTAAACGTAACCAATCCCACGACCCAGCTTGGCCGCGCCGGCGTAGTGACCGTCGCGCAGGTGGTCCGGCGGCAGCTTCGGTCCGTTCTTCCTGACTTCTTCCCGGGCGGCGTTGAGCGCCACGTATGACGCATTCGACTTCGGGGCGAGTGCGAGGTAGGTGGCTGCCTGCGCCAGGTTGAGCGCAGCTTCCGGCATGCCGATGCGGTCAACCGCCTGGCCGGCAGCAGCGGCAACTACCAGTGCCTGTGGATCGGCGTTGCCGATGTCCTCGGAAGCGAGAATGATCATGCGGCGCACGATGAACCGGGGATCCTCGCCGGCCTCGATCATCACCGCGAGGTAATAGAGAGAAGCGTCCGGATCGGAGCCACGCGTCGCTTTGATCCAGGCAGAAATGTAGTCGTAATGATGGTCACCGTCGCGGTCGTAGGCGATCGCCTGGGCCTGAAGGGCGTCTTCGACTTCCGGCACACCGGCGTGACCCCCGGCCGAAGCGAGCCGCTCCAGCGCGGCGAGTGCGGCGCGGGCGTCGCCACCCACCCGTTCAGCCAGGATCTCCAGGGCTGCAGGATCCACCTCCACCTGCCCGGCAACCCCACGCTCGGAGTCGGCCAGGGCCCGGTCCAGCAGAGTCCGGATCTCGGCCGGACCGAGCGGCTTCAGTTCGTAGACCTGGGTGCGGGAGATCAGAGCCGAGTTGACTTCGAAATACGGGTTCTCGGTAGTCGCCCCGATCAGGGTCAGGACGCCGCTTTCCACGGCCGGCAGAAGGGCGTCCTGCTGGGCTTTGTTGAAACGGTGGATCTCGTCCAGGAACAGCACGGTGCGGCGGCCCGAAAGTCGCTGGCGTTCTTCGGCCCGCTCGATCACCGCGCGAATCTGGGCGCGACCCGCGTTGACTGCCGATTCTTCCTCGAAGGCACCGTCGGCCATGGTCGCGACGATGCGGGCGAGGGTTGTCTTGCCGGTGCCGGGCGGGCCGTAGAGGATCGAGCTGTGCGGGCGACCCGCTTCCACTGCACCACGAAGGGTGGTGCCAACCCCCAGGATGTGTTCCTGGCCGACGACTTCTTCCAAGCTGGTTGGCCTCATGCGGGCGGCCAGCGGTGCGTCCGGCCCCGGACCCGCGAGTGGTTCCGGGCCGTGATCGTCGGCACTGAAAAGTTGGTCGCTCATGCCCCACGAGTATGACTGGCGCGGGGGTCGCGATCGGACGGCAACTGCGGCCCGTGAAGCTGAAGGTACGCTTCACGCTCCATGACGGAGTCGAACGCCGAAAAGGGAGAAGGACCGGTGACTTCAGCGAAGGCGGCCCTGCGGGAGCGACTGCCGCTGATTCTGCTCGCGATTCTTGTCGTCGCCTCCGCCATCTTCATCCTGCGCCTGACTTCGAAGATCGGCTTCGTCACCGACGAGTGGAACCTGCTGCTGCTCCGCCCGGGCTGGGGTCTCGACCAGTTCATGGAGCCGTTCCACGAGCACACGGTCATCGCACCGGCTTTCATCTATCACGTCATCCAGGCCGTCTTTGGCATGGATTCTGCCCTGCCGTACCACCTGCTTTCCACCGGGACTTTCCTCCTGAGTTGCGTGCTCTTCTTCATATACGTGCGGCGAAGGGTCGGCCCCTGGACGGCGCTGATCATGACTGCCCTGATTCTTTTCCTCGGCGCGGCGTTCGAGGACCTGCTCTGGTCCTTTCAGATCGGCTATTTCGGATCGCTGGCGGCCGGGATCGGCGCCCTGATCGCCCTGGACCGTGACGACCGCAAGGGCGACATCTGGGCCTCGGCCCTGCTGGTCGTGTCTTTGCTTTTCTCCAGCCTCGGAATTCCGTTCGTAGCCGGGGCCGTCGTCGAATGGCTGATCAATCCACGTGACCGGCGGCGTCGCCTCTACGTCCCGGGCGCGGCTGTTCTCTTCTACGCCTTCTGGTGGCTGGGCTGGGGTCACGGCGCCGATAGCGAGCTCAGCCTTTCCAACATTTCGAACCTGCCCTCCTACCTGTTCACCTCGATCTCCGCCGGCTTCACATCGATCGCGGGGCTGGCGACCGGTGACGGTTCCGAGCCGGAACAGCCCCATCTGATCTGGGGCCGGATCTTCTTCCTGGTCGCTCTGGTCGCTGCCGCTTGGCGCCTCAAACGGCGGGGTTCGATCCCGAAAGGTCTCTGGGTGGTCGGCGCGATCGGGCTCAGCTTCTACCTTCTGGCCGGGCTCAACACGTCCGTCCTGCGTCCCCCCGAATCCAGCCGTTACCAGTTGCCGTCCGCGATCTTCATTCTGTTGGTCGCCGCCTGGGTCCTTGAAGGAGTAAAGGTCCGAATTCCGGTGCTAACCGTCGCCGCGGTGGTTTCGGTCTTCGCGATCGTGAACGGTCTGCAGCTGATGGACGAGGAGGCCAAAACCAGATGGCAGACCACCACCGCCTCACTGGAGAACTCGCTCGGCGCGATCGACATCGCGGGGAGCTCGGCCCGTCCGGACTACACGCTGCTGGTCGGCCTGGAGGATCCGGTTCCGATCGATGACTACCTCCGGGCAACAAACGATTCCGGCTCGCCCGGTGCGTCCGAGGACGAGCTGGCAGCAAGTGATCCGGCAACGCTGGTCAACACCGATTCGACCCTTATGAACACCCTCGGCCTCCAGCTCTCTGCCAGCTTTCCCGAACTTTCCGGCAAGTGCACCGCGATCAAGGCCGGAGAACCACTCGAGTTGACCGGCCGCCAGTTCAAAGTCATCAACCGCGGCAAAGAACTACTGGGGATCGGACTCTCACGGTTCTCACCGCCGCCCGGGCTGGAGGTCGGCTCAGTCCTGCCAGAGGTCAGCGCCGGCCTCGCCATCCCGCTAGACAACTCGGAACGCCCCTGGACCCTGACCGTGATCCGCGGCGGCCCGGCCCGGATCTGCGCAGAGTGACCTGAATCAGGCCTTTTCGGCCACGTTGTATTCGTAGATCTCGGTGAGGATCTCTTCGATGCCGTAGCGCTGCTGCCACTCGGGGTAGTCGGCTTCGAACGGCTTGAGGTCGGAGATCCACCACATGTGGTCGCCGATGCGGTTGTCCTCCGACATCGTCCAGTCGAGCTCGCGCCCGGCGATGCGTTCGCAGTCCTTGATCGCTTCCAGCATCGAGCAGTTGCTGCGACGCCCGCCACCGATGTTGTAGACGGCGGCAGCCCGCGGGTTCTTCTGGAATTCCATGAAGGCGGAGACCAGATCGGCGCAGTGGATGTTGTCGCGGACCTGCTTGCCGCTGTAACCGAAGACGGTGTACGGGTTGCCGGTGACCACACACTTCATGAGATAGGCAAGGAAGCCGTGGAGCTCGGCCCCGGCGTGCTGAGGGCCGGTCAGGCAGCCGCCGCGAAAGCAGACGGTCGGCATGTCGAAGTAACGACCGTATTCCTGGACCAGCAGGTCGGCGCTGGCCTTGGAGACGCCGAAGAGGGAATGGGTCGACTGGTCGATCGACATCGAGGTGTCGATGCCACCGTAATAAGGGTGATCATTCGGAAGTTCGAGGCGCTCGGCTTCTTCGATCAGCGGCAGGCTGTTCGGCAGGTCGCCGTAGACCTTGTTGGTTGAGCAGAAGATGAACGGCGCATCCTGGCTGTAGGCGCGCGCTGACTCGAGCAGGTTGAGCGTGCCCACAGCATTGACCCCGAAGTCGGTTTGTGGATCCCGGGCCGCCCAGTCGTGCGAAGGCTGGGCCGCGGTGTGGATGACCAGGTCGGGGCCGCCTTCGATTCCGGCGAAGACCCGGCTGACACCATCCGCGTCACGGATGTCGAGCTCGACGTTCTCGAACTCGTCGTATCGGCTGATCAGGCTCTCGGAGGTGGGACGGGTCGACGAATCCGGCCCGAAGAACTGTGACCGCATGTCGTTCTCGATGCCGATTACATGCCAGCCGGCTTCGACCAGATGGCTCACGGACTGCGATCCGATCAGCCCTCCCGAACCGGTGACGATGGCGGTCTTCATGTCAGGCGGCATCGAGGGGGGGTTGGCGCATGGCGACTAAACTAACAACATGGGAGCTGCTCCATCAGCCATCTCCGGGGCCATCCGGAGACGGCCTTTCCTTTTCGTGCTGGGCGGGCTGATGCTCGCCTCGGCTGTGCTGCTGATCCACTACCGCTCGGGCCTCAACTTCATGCTCGACGACTGGGCTTTCGTGATCTATCGCGAAGACGGCGACATCGGTGACTTCCTCGATCCCCACAACGAGCACATCTCGATCCTGCCGGTTGCGATCTACAAACTGTTCCTTTCGGTCTTCGGCATGGGCTCCGCGATGCCGCTCCAGCTGCTTTCGGTCGCGGTATTCCTGGGCAGCGTGGTTGTCCTCTTCATCTACCTGCGGCGGCTGGTTGGAGAACCCGCCGCCGTGATCGGCTGCGCGGTGATTCTCTTCCTCGGCTCGTCCTGGGAGGACCTGCTCTGGGCCTTCCAGATCGGCTTTTCGCTCTCAATGGCCGGTGGCATCGGGGCGCTGATCATGCTGGAGCGCCGGGATGCGTTCGGCGATCGGATCGCCTGCCTCCTGCTCGTGATTTCGATGGTCTCGACCTCGCTAGGCATCCCATTCGCAATCGGCGCAGGGGTTCTGCTGCTGCTCCAGCGCGAGAACTTCATACGGCGCCTCTATGTGGTTGCGCTGCCGATCCTGGTCTACGGGCTCTGGTACCTGGGCTGGGGTCACACGGCTCCCAGCTCACTGAGCTTCGATAACGCCCTCCACGCGCCCGGTTATATCGCCCGCTCGTTCGCTCTCACGGTGACCGAAGTGACCGGAGCCTTCAAATTTGTGGTCAACGGCGGCGCTTTCTCCAACCTGATTGGCGGACTGTTCGGGCTGGCCGGCCTCGTAGTAATCGCGTTCGCTGTGATCAGGCGCGGCCGTATCCCACGCCCACTCCTGGTGGCAGGGGCAATCGCCCTTGCTTTCTGGGGGCTTGCGGCGCTCAATCTGTCACCGGGCCGTGGTTTCCAGGCCAGCCGTTACCAGTTCCCGAACGCTGCCTTCCTTCTGATGATCCTGGCGGGGGCATTCGAGGGTTATAGGCCAAAGACGCGCGAGCTCGCGGTTCTCGGGCTGATCGCCCTGGTTGCGATCGTGGCCAACATTGATGCCATGCGCAGCGGCTACTGGAATGTTTTCAAGCCTCTCTCCGACAAAGGCATCGCCGGCCTGACCGCGATCGACATCGCCCGTGGCTCAGTTGACCCCGAACTGGCGATCGGCATGAATGAAGGCGACACGGCGTTCGTCACAGCCGGTGCTTTTTTCGCCGCCGAAGAAAAGTACGGATCACCGGTCTGGTCGGAGTCGGAGATCGATGGCTCATCGGGATTCGCCCGGTCCCGGATTGACCAGATCCTGGTGGCCGCGCTACCGGTGAGCGGACTGCCACTGCCGGCGGGAGTCAGCGCCGGCAACTGCCAGTCGATCGACGCCGGCCCCGCCGGGGCCGAGCCGACGATCCCACTGCCCGCGCGGGCCTTCACCTTCCGTCCGGAGAACCAGGCTTTCCTGGCGGTCGGCCGTTATGGCGACGGCGCCACGACCGGAGCCACTTTCGCCCCGGCCGGCAAGGAACTTCTGGTCAATTTTCCGCCTGACTTTTCGGAGAAGCCCTGGCGGATCGCCTTCCTCGGGATCGGCAAGGTCCGTGTCTGCAAGGCGAACAGAAAGGTTGAACCCGGAAAGAAGGGTCGACCGGCGAGCAAAGGCCAGAGGCGTCAGCCCTTGCGGTAATCGCCCCGACTCAGGTGGTATTCGAGCCAGATGTAAAGCACGATAAAGAGGTACCGGCTGCCCATCTCCCGCATCGCCAGCTTCGCTTCGCCAGTGGTGCGATTGGTCCAGGAGGTCGGCACGACTTTGTAGGTGTGACCACGGGTGATCGCTTTGAGCGGCATTTCAACGGTCAGGTTGAAGTGCTTTGAAAGCAGCGGGGAGATCGTCTCGATCACTTCGCGCCGGTAGCCCTTGAAAGCGTTGGTCGTGTCGTTGTAACCGAGCCGGAAGAGGGTGTTGACGAAGGTATTGGCGATCCGGTTGATGACCAGTTTCAGACGCGGGTAGTCCGTGATCACTGCGCCGTGCAGAAACCTGGACCCGAAAGCGCAGTCCCAACCTTCGTCGAGGATGTGGTGGTACATCACCAGGTCCTCGGGATTGTCGGATTTGTCGGCCATCATGATCACGACGGCATCACCGTTGAACAGTTCGAGTCCGGAACGTACCGCCAGCCCGAATCCGCCCGGGCTGTGGTGGGACGGACGGCAGAGGACCCGGGAGTTGGTCGCGTTGACTTCGTCGACGAGTTGCTTCGTGCGATCGGTGCTGCCGTCGTCGACGACCAGCACTTCGTAGTCGATCGACTCCCTCTCGAGGACGGTGACCACGCCGTCGATGGTCGGCAGAATCGAGCCCTCTTCGTTGCGGGCCGGAATGACTATCGAGAGCTTCAACGGAGGACTCCTTCCAGGAGGTCGTGATCGGAAACGATCCATTCGTGGATGTCCCGCAGGATGGTCTCGGCGTCACGCTGCGGCCGCCAGGACGAGTGCTCGAAGATCGCCGAGCAGTCGGAAATATAGATCGGGACGTCGCCGGCGCGATCCTCCGGGACCGGGGTGATGTCGAGACGGTTGCCGGTCAGGCCAGCGCAGATTTCCGATGCTTCGAGCAGGGAAAGGCTGACCTCCCGACCACCACCGACGTTGAAGGTCTGACCGCCCCAGACCTCCGGTTCGAGCAGCTGGAGCTCGACCAGATCGATCAGGTCGTCGATGTGGAGCAGGTCACGAACCTGCTTGCCGCTGCCGCCGTAGCCGATGTAAGAGAGGGGTTTGCGGTCCAGGTGGGCCAGCATCCAGTGGGTGAAGACCCCCTGGTCGACCTTGCCCATCTGCCATGGGCCAGCGATCACGCCACAACGGTTGATCATGGTTGGAATGCCGAACATCTCGCCGAATTCGGTGGTGAGCAACTCGGCCGCGAGTTTGGTTGAGCCGTAGAGGGTCCTCGGGCCGGCCATCGGCATCGCCTCCGAGACGCCGCGCGACGAGATACCCGGCTGTGGCTGGTCGGCCGCGAGCTCGAAGCGGGTCGGAGCCTCTTCCAGGGCGAGGTCACGCAGGCCGAGCAGCGGATAGACCCGGCTGGTCGAAAGAAAGATGAACTGGCTGGAACGCCGGCGGGCCAGCTCCAGGCAGTTGTAAGCACCGGTCAGGTTGGTTTCGACCAGATAGGAGGTGTCCCCGTCGATGCCGCTCATCACCGATGGTTCGGCCGAGCACTCAATAAGAGCATCGACCTCGCCGGTCGAGTCGAGGTCTTCAAGGCTCCGCACGTCACCCTTGATGAATTCCACCCCGGCAGCTTCGAGCCTCCCGAGGTTCAGCTCCGAACCTTTGCGGTAGAGGTTGTCGAAGGCGACGATCCGCCAGTCAGGGTGCCTGGCGGCAAGCGCGATCGCCAGATTGGAGCCGACGAATCCGGCCCCACCCGTTACCAGCACTGATTTCACAGTTTGATCTCTCCCTGAATTGATGATGCTGGAACAATATGGACAATGGGGCCAGCCGAAATAGTCATCCTCGTCCTGTGGAGCTTCGCGGTCTCATTTGCGGGCGGCATGCTCGGCCTGGTCCTGGGAAATCTGCGACTGCCCCTGGTGGTGCTGCTCGGCAGCTCGGCTTCTGCTGCCGCCGGGGCCAACGTCGCGATCTCGGGAGCGGCAGCACTCACATCAGCGGTCGTCCATTGGCGAAACGGTCGGGTCAATCCGCGGCTTTTCCTGATGATGGCTCCGAGCTCGCTGCTGGGTGCGATCGCGGGTGGTCTGCTCGCCGGAGTGCTTCCCGAGCGGATCCTCCTCGGGGCGATCTCGATCGTCGTTCTCTACGGCGCCGTTGAAGTCTGGCGTTACCAAAGGCCGAAGGCCGATTCCGAACCAGGCCAGGTCCAGAAAAGCAACCTCTTCGTCGAAGCGGTCCTGATCGGGTTCGCGGTCGGTCTGCTCGGTGGATTCGTCGGCCTGATCCTCGGCTCCCTGCGCCTGCCGGCAATGCTCAAGTACATGGGAATGAGCCCGCACAAGGCGGTTGGTACCAACGCAGCGGTCGGAGTTGTCGTTGGCATCGGTGGCCTGATCGGGCACCTGCCCAGCGGCATCGACTGGCAGATTTTCCTGATCGGATCGGCCGCAGCAATGCCCGGGGCCTATTTCGGTTCCAGGTTCACCGGCCGCCTGAATGAAAACACCCTGGTTAGGGCCATGGCGGTGGTATTGGTGATATCCGGGCTGGCGATGGCCGCCCAGGCCGTGGTCTGACCCGGCTTACGGCTCGGTGTATTCGTTCGGCACGCCGTTGGCGTAAGGATCGTCCGGCTGGCCGCTCTGGACCTGCTTCTTCGGCTTCCGGGCCGCGGGGGAGCCGCCGCCCATGTTGTTGCCGTCCTGGGCCTCGGTCGAATCCTGGTCACCCATCTGGTTGCCGTCGAGTTCCTGGGTGGTCGGACTGGCGCTGGTCGTGCCGGAAGGCCCAGTGGTCGCGTTTGGCCCGGTGGTTCCGGTGACTGAAGTCGTGCCCGTCGGGGCGGTGACCGGTGTGGTTGTTTCCGGGGTTGAGCTGTCGTCGCTGCCGCAGGCCGTGAATACTAGGCCGGTCGCCAGGATCGCTGCGGTGATCGTGAGTTTTTTCATCGTGCCTCTCATTGGTTTCACACTAGCCAAACCCCGGCCCGGCCATTTGCTGCGGTGAGATACTGCGCCGATGAAGGCACCCGAGCTCCTCCAGAACCTGATCCGCTTCAACACGGTCAATCCTCCTGGCAACGAAGGTGAAGCCCTCGGGTTCCTTAATGGAATGCTGGATGAAGCCGGCTGGCAGACCGAACTTCTGGCCAAGGTTCCGGACCGGCCGAACCTGGTGGCGCGGCTCAAAGGCGCAGCGCCCGGTCCGACCCTCGCCCTGATCAGCCACGTCGACACGGTTCCGGCAAAGCCTGAGGAATGGTCCCGTGACCCCTGGTCCGGGGATCTGGTCGACGGCTACATCTGGGGTCGTGGAGCCCTCGACATGAAGGACCAGGTGGCGGCCGAAACCGCCGCGTGCCTGGCCCTGGCCGAATCCGGTTGGCGTCCGGCGACCGGTGACCTGCTGCTGGTCGTGGCCGCCGACGAAGAGACCGGCGCCCACTTCGGAGCGCAGTGGCTCTGCTCCGAGCAGGCCCACAAGGTTCGCTGCGACTGGGTCGTCAATGAAGGCGCCGGTGAGATGGTCGATTTCAACGGCGAACGCTTCTTCACCCTGGCGGTCGGCGAAAAGGGCACGCACCGCTTCACGATCATTGCCGAGGGCGAAGCCGGCCATGGCTCGATCCCGGGCGTCGGCGACAACGCCCTGCTGAAACTCGCACCGGCGCTCGCCCGCCTCGACCAGCAGCCTCCCCGTGAGTCAACGGCCGACACCGACCGTTTCCTCGAGCGCCTGCTCGGCCATGCCCCGGTTGACCTCGATGCCGCCCTGGCCGAGGTCGCGGCCGGCGCCCCGCTGGTCGCCAAGCTGATGGCCGACCCGATGCTGGGTGTGACTCTGGCCCCGACCATGGCATCAGCCTCAAACCGGGAGAACGTGATCCCCTCGAGGGCGGAACTGGTGGTCGATTGTCGGACCCCGCCCGGCATGACCGGCGACGAAGCGCTGGAGCGGATCAATGCGATCCTTGGCGAAGGGGACTGGAGGATCGAGTTCAACGACCCGGTGGTCGGCAACCGCTCCGACTATGAAGGACCGCTGGCCGAAGCCCTGGAAGAGTGGGCCGAGATCGTCGAGCCCGGATCGCAGATCCTGCCGATGGTCATGCCCGGCTTCTCCGACAGCCACTGGTTTCGCAAGGCTTTCGACGCCACGGTTTTCGGATTCTGCCCCCAGCGGATGAGCCTCGCCGAAACCAAGCCACTGGTCCACGGCAAGGACGAACGGATCACGGTAGAAGACGTCGAATTAATGGAGAACCTCTTCACCTGGCTGCCCCCGCGCCTGCTCGGAACCGCCGAATAGGCAAGTCCCGATCACGAGATGTATTTGCATACTGTTCGCGCCAGCTAGGATTCCCACCTCATGTTCACTCGCATAGATCACATTGGCGTAGCTGTCGAGGACCTCGACGCAGCCATCAAACTTTATGAGCGCAGCTTCGAGATGGAACTCGTACACCGCGAAACCGTCGAGTCACAGGGAGTCGAGGCAGTCCTGCTCGACGTCGGTGATGGACACGTCGAGCTTCTGGCCCCGCTCGGCCCGGACACCCCGGTCGGAAAGTTCATCGCTAAGAAGGGCCCCGGCATCCATCATGTCGCCTACGCGGTCGAAGACATCGATGCCACGATCGCCCAGGCCGAAGAAAACGGTATCCGCATGATCGACAAAAAGGCCCGGACCGGCATCCGTGGCAGCCGCGTTGCTTTCGCCCACCCCGCTGCCACCGGCTCGGTGCTCACGGAAATCGTCGAACCCTCCAAGGAGGCCCACTGATGGCATCGCTCCACAAGATTGAAATCGGATTCGAAGGTGGACAGGTTGTGCCCGTGCGGCTCGACGAAGCCGAACTTAACGGACTCAAGTCCGCCCTGGCGAAAACCGCCGGATCACACGAACTGAACTACGAAGAGGGCACCCTGATCCTCGATCTGAACAAGGTCATCTTCCTGCGCATCACCACCAGCGCAGCCAAAGTCGGCTTCTAGCCGCAATTCCCAAGCGCGTCCGGCCGAGATCCCGACGATCCCTGTTAGTCGGTGATTTTCAGGATCTCGGCGCTTCTTTCCGCAGCGTCAGGTATTCGGCGCGCTCCTGGAAGGTCACTTTCATCTCGTCGGTGATCTGGTTGAGGAACTCGCGCCGGTAGAGGTCATCGGTCAGCATCGAGATCGCGAAGTAGAGGCCGGTGAATGAAGCAATCGCGGCCGCCACCCTGAGCAGTTCGGTCGTGATCTCGGCCTGCCGGTCACCCAGCTGGAATCCGAATATCACTCGAGGGGTTTCGTTGATCCAGCCACTGATCAGTTCGGCATTGATCGTCAACAGCCCGAAGATCACGAAGAAGCCCGCCACGGCAAGGGCCACCAGCAGCACCTGGAGCGACTGGCTGACGAAAAGGACCAGGCCGACGTTGAAGCGCTGGCGGTGGTTTAGCGGCGGGCCTTCCCCACCGGCCGAGCGCTCGAGGCTCGCCACTTCCGCCGGCAGCCTGGCAATCAGGAAGGCCGAGCCAAGCGCGACGAACAACCCGATCAGGATGCCGAGCGACAGTCCATCGAGCTGGCCGAACACCTGCCAGAGCTCCGGAGTGAGAAAGAGGATCAGCGAGAAGATCATGAGCAGCGGCACCGCCTTCACCAGCAGGCCGAGTGACCGGGAGAGCTCACCGAGCAGTCGGGTGATGCCCCACCGGATGATCGAGATCAGGCCGAAACCGACCACCCCGAAGATCAGCGCCAGCAGCAGCACGTTGCCGAGTGCGGTCAGGGCGGCGATGCCCCAGTGATCCGAGATCAACCCCGGCAGCAGCGCCGGCAGGATCACGAATCCGGCAAGTTCCAGTTTGCCGACCCGGTTCGGCCTGGAGAAGAACGAGCGGCCCCGCAGGCGGTTGGTCAGCCCCATCGCGGCCAGGATCACGCCCAGGCTGATCACGATCGCAGCCAGGTTCTGCCAGACCGACCAGTCGGAGTTCAGCGGCCCGAGGATCTCCAGCAGCAGCACGAAGGTGAGTAGCGGCACCGCCCGGTTGAAGATGTCGGAGGCAGGCGAATAGTCCTCGATCAGGAGCGGCAGGCCGGCCTTGCGGAAAGCCCTTTCGTATTCGATTTCGGTGGCCACGGCATGATCATGACCGACGGGGACCGGTCAGACCCCCGTATGCTCTCGCCTCGCATGAAAGAAACCGATCTCAGAATCCTTCGCTTCATGAGGACCCGTGGCCACACGTCCGCTGTCGAGAAGGCTGCCCAGCTGGTCGCGAAGTCCGGCGAGAACGGTTATCTGTGGTTCGGCATCGGCCTGGCGGGTGCCGCTTTCGACCCGCCGCGCCGCAGGCAGTGGCTCTTCTCGGCTTTCATCGGCCCGGTGGCTATCGGTCTCAACTTCGGCATCAAACTGATTGTGAAGCGGCCACGCCCCACGCTTGAAGGGCTGCCACCGCTCGGGGGCGCCCCCTCCTCACTGTCTTTCCCGTCAGCTCATGCGACGGCTTCGTTCGCCGCAGCCACGGCGATGTCCCGCATCCGGCCCGAACTGAAGCTCGCCCTCTTCGGGGCGGCCGCCATCATGGCCGTGACCCGCCCGTACCTCGGTATGCACTACCCGTCGGATGTAGTCGCCGGAGCGGTGCTCGGTTCAGCCCTGGGCAAGTTCGTTCCGCTCCCTGAATAAGACGATCTTTGCCCCGTTCAGGGCATGCCTTCGTATCCACCGGCGGTGCAGTACGGCCCGGTGCCGGCGAAGCAGGGGTCGGTCACTTCTCCGTCGTCCTTCATGAATTCGGCGATCTGCTCACGCAGCACCGGAGAGTTCTGGATAACGAAGTCGTGAGGGTTCTGACCGGCGCTGCGAGGAGGAGAGTTGGTCAAAGGCGGTGGGTCGGTGCCGCCCAGGCTCTTCGGACCGATATCCCAGACAAAGAAGGCGTTTCCGTTTCTGGCTTCGACGCTGGACGCGAGGTCCCCGAGCGTCGAGTGGCCGAAAAACGGGTTGATCAACCCTGGGGTGAGCCGGCTCGGTGCGACCGAAGGCAGGCGTAGTGGCGCCCCGATCGTTCGGGCCTGGACCTCGGTCGCGACGTTGGCGACCACGTGGTCGCCGTAGGCCATGGCGATCATCACTTTGTGGGCCGGAGTCCCGGGCAGCGGATTCGAGGTCATGTTGTTGGCATATCCGTTCGGCTCGCCGCGGTCCCAGGTCATCTGGATCAGCGAGAGAACCAGCGGCCGATCGATTCGATTCGGGTAGCTCGGGTCCAGGACGACCAGAAAGTCGTCGAAATCGGTGCTGCGCTCAAGCACCGTCGAGTAGTTGATCGCCGGCACATAGAGCACCGAACGGGTGAAGTCGGGCGCAAGCGCGGTCAGGGCGCCACCTTCTATGCCGCCCTGGCTGTTGCCGTAATAGGAGAGCTGCGAGGTGTCAATCACCGACTCGCCGCTGTAGTTGAACTCCGGAGCATCGGTGAAACCGTCGGGGTGGATCATCAGGCGACCGAGGAACATGAAGTTCACGTAGGACTGCTGGAAACGATCCGGGATCGTGGGGAACTTCGACAGATCCAGAAGAGCTGCGATCGCAGCCGGATAATCGTCGTAGAAGGGATCTCCGTTGTCGCTGCTGGAAAGCCCGGTCCAGTCGGTCGCACAAACCATGACCCCGTTCTCGTTGCCGAGCTGGCGCACATTCAGGGAATTGGCTTCGTTGAACTCGTTCATCAGCCCGTGGCCATACAGAGAAGGTCGGGCTTTCTCGACGACCATGCCGCCGGATATCGACGAGCTTGGGATGTTGCACTGGAATCGCGCGGTGAAGGTATTGCCGGGAATGCGGATCGGCAGGCCCTGATCGTCGAGCTTGAAGGTGAAGCCGGTTTTGCAGCCGACCACATTGAGATAGCAGGGCACCTCGAAGGTGCCACGTATGCGGCGGGCCAGTTGGCCCTCGCCGTCGGGGTTGTCCAGCGACTCGGTGATGGTGAAGCTTGGAGCCGATCCCTGAACGACTCCGTCGGCCAGGTTGGTATCGCCAAGTTCGGCGAAGGCCCGGTTTCTGATCGAGAGTGCGCGCCCGGTCAGGTTTTCGGTGCTGGCCGTTGTGAACCCCCACATCAGGTAAAGCGAGCTGCGGCTGACATTTTCTTTCTTGAGCAGGGCGAAGTCCTCTTCGTACTGGTTGCGCCGCTCCTCGACCAACGGGTTGTCGGTCCGCTTGTTGTCGCGGTAAAGCCTGAAGCCGGGCGGAGCCTGAATTGTGTTGCCGCTCGAGTCTTTGAGGTTCCTGAGCACGACCAGGTAGCGGTGCCCGTTCTTGAGGTTCTTGCCGAGCCTGATGAAGAAGTTACGGGACTCGTTTTCGGTCGCGTTGACGTCGAGCTCGGTCCAGATCAACTGGCGCTCACCGGTTTCGGCGTCAAGTAGCAGCACGGGCTGGTTGGGCTCGTAGGTGCGGCTGATGTCGGCCAGCGGAACTGCGCCGGTTGCGTCGAAGGCCGCCTGGTTGTCGAGCCCGGGGATATAGAGCGAAACCGGCTGGCCGGGGCTGAAGCCGTCAGAGGTATTCAGTTGATCCACTTCGATGTGCTTGCCGGATGAGTTTTTCGGAGTCGAGCCCGGCTGGAAGTTCACCCTCAGCCCGGTCTCGCTGCTGCTGTCGGGCTTGGTGAAATAGTCGTTCGGGAAAGGCTGAAGGCAGGGGTTACCGAAGGCGGCGATGAAGTCGCAACTCGGTGACTTGCTCAGGTCGACATCAGCCGGCACCGCGCAACGGGAAGCCTGGCCCTTGAGTTTGCCGGTCGACGACTTGCCACCGCGACGCTTCCCCGCGGAGCGGCTCTTGTAGGAAAGCCGGAACGCAGGGGTGCCGCAATTCTCCAGCAGCGCAAGTGAAGCGGCATTCAGCTTGACCGCCACCACGCGCTTCATGCCTGCCCGGATCCGCAGGTTCTTGCGGCCCGCAGCAGTCCAGTCCGACCATGGCTGCCGAACCTGAAGCTTGATCCTTACCGAGGCCTTTTTGCCCCGGCGCCCGGTCGCCTTCACCCGCAGCTCGACCCTCTTCTTGGTACTCGCCGCCGCCTGGGAAGTCTTCAGGAACTTGATGCTCACCTTGGCCGGTTTGTTCTCGGCCGTGCGGTTGACTTTGGCGTGCGCGGGATCCGTTGAGGACCCTCCGACTGCAAGCAGGACCAGGCTCGCCAGCACGAGCAGAATGAATGTCCGGACGAAACGCCTGCTGCGGATGTCACCACTGGTCGCCATGCTCTTGCTCTCCCCTTTGTTGACGGCGCTGCTCGCCCCGATTCCCCCGGCAGTGCCGGTCTTCGAATCGAGCATATTCCCCCCCCGGGGAGGTTGTCAAGAACCTACTCGGGCACCAAGTTCCTTCTGACTTCCCTCATGTAGAACTGTGTCTTTGGTCTACCCTCCGACGACGTCGAGTTGCGCGACGAACGGGTCGAACTCTTCCGGATCGAGAAGATCAACCGGTCCGGCAGGCCGAGCGCGTACTGGAGAGTGTCGCCACGCACTTTGGTCATTCCACCCGTTCCGTAGAAGCGGGCCCAGATCACTCGCTTCGACACCCCGTACTGCGTGATCTTCACGTTCTTCAGGCGTCCCATCACGCCGAGCGCGGAAGCAATCGACGAGTTCGAGAAGTCGTAGCTCCAGCGGTGGTAGGGCGAGACATCGTCGTACGGATCCTTGACGCCCTTCAGATAGGGGATCGGTTCACCGAACCAGACGTTTTCGACGTTCTCGGTGTGGCCGCCGGAACTGGCCGAGAAGACGGTCAGAGCAACCTCGCCTTTGTATGAAACGACTTCGTTCGAGGTTTGCGAGGCGGCCCGGTTGGTCCGGTCGTACTCGGTGTCGAGCGACCCGTAGACCTGGCTGCGGGTGTCGTTATAGAGGTCGAAGCCTTTGCCGTCAACCCCGCCGGTCAGGGCGAACGAACGGGACGCGACCGCCTGGGCCCGCAGTGCTTCCATCGGCCACGAAGGAATCGACTCGTTCGGGATCACGCCCTTGACGTAATCGTTGACCGACACCGCGCTGACTACATTCAGGGCGCCGGGTGAATCTGAAGGCACGACTTCAACCCCGCCCCGGTATCGCCCGATGTCCTTGAAGATCACCTTGCCGTCGTTCTCGGTCCGAAGGCGCCGGCCGCAGTCGGCCAGCTTCTTGCCGCTTGGCCGGATCAGGATGACTTTGCTTCCCTTGAGCCTGGCAGCGTAAGTCCGCGACTGGGTCAGCTTGAGCCCGCACGCTTTCTTCGCCCCGGAGAAGAAAGCGTTGCCGGAATCGATGTTGAGCAGCACCCTCACCGTGTGGGACTTGCGCAGTTCCCGGATCCGGGTTTGCTGGTAGTAGTGGCGCAGGATCTTTTTGTAGCTCCAGCCGTGCTTGGCCATGCCGTATGCGCCGTAGGCGCTCATGCCGATTCCGTGGCCGAAACCGCCGCCCTTCACGGTCCAGGTGGCGTTGGCTCCACTGGCCGGAATCAGCAGGAGGAATGCCGACAGAAAA
>Ga0105048_10005888_pt1 | contig 19794 bp, 15 predicted proteins | sample MAT05_FD_78382 | JGI IMG/M metagenome (GOLD analysis project Ga0105048, IMG submission 78382) | Freshwater microbial communities from Lake Fryxell liftoff mats and glacier meltwater in Antarctica - MAT-05 | ecosystem: Environmental > Aquatic > Freshwater > Ice > Liftoff microbial mat | place...
CCCCCGAAAGCCTTGCCCTTGTGGCCCCGGCGGAAGCCGCCGGAAATCGGCTCGATAAATGGCTGGCGGACGCCGGAACCGGCATGTCCCGGTCGCGCCTGCGCGTGCTGATCGAGGAAGGCCGCGTCACCATGAATGGCCAGCCCGCGACCGACGCCAGCGCCAAGGTGGTCTCCGGCGCGGTCTACGCCATCGACCTCCCGGCGCCGGTGGACGCCCTGCCACAGCCCGAAGACATCCCGCTCGATGTGGTGTTCGAGGACAAGCACCTCATCGTGATCGACAAGCCGGCCGGCCTGGTCGTTCACCCCGCCGGCGGGTCCGAGCGCGGCACGCTGGTCAACGCCCTGCTGTTCCATTGCGGTGGACAGCTCACCGGCATCGGCGGCGTCGCCAGGCCCGGCATCGTCCACCGCCTCGACAAGGATACGTCGGGCGTCATGGTCGCCGCGAAGTCCGAAGCGGCCCACACCGCCCTCACCACCATGTTCGCCGCGCACGACATCGAGCGCGCCTATCTGGCTGTCACGCGCGGCGCGCCGCGTCCGCTTGTCGGCCGCATTGAGACAAACATCGGCCGCTCGCCGAACGACCGCAAGAAGATGGCGGTGATGAAGGAGAAACACTTCCGCGCCGATCACTGGTCTGATGACTCGAGCCAGGAGAACGACCTGCCGCAAGGCAAGATCGCGATCACCAACTATCGCGGCCTCGAAACCTATGGGCGTCTTGATTCAACCGGCACGCAGCCCGCAGCCGCCCTCGTCGAATGCCGCCTTGAGACAGGGCGCACGCACCAGATCCGCGTGCACATGGCGCACATCCAGGCGCCCGTACTCGGCGATCAGACGTACGGCAAGCACCGCTGGCTGCGCGCCGACGGCAAGGGCGGCGCCTTCGAACGCGCAACCGCCATCGCAAAGGCCTTCCCGCGCCAGGCCCTGCACGCCGCCATCCTCGGCTTCGTGCACCCCATAACCGGCAAACAACTCCGCTTCGAACGCGCCCCGCCGGCGGACATGCAGGAGTTGATCGATGCGCTACGGGCGATGCCGAATTAGGCGATGAGACTTGCGTGGGCCAAATCTCAGCCCTCGAAAACTCAGCCCTCGTCCGAGACGCGCCATACATAGTCGAATTGATACCCACACACGGCAAAGGCTTCGCCGTTGATTTCAGCCGGCAGGTATTTCGCATGGCGCGCCCAGTCGAGCGTCGCCGCGTCGAGCGTCTGCGAGCCTGACGATCTTGCAACCGTGATGTCAGCGAGACGTCCATCGACCGTAACGCACGCGTCAAGCGTGGTTGTACCCGCTTCCTTGTTGCGGGCAGCGCTGGTCGGATACTCCGGCGGCGGTGTTTCCGCAGAGATGCTCGGGCGGCGCGTCAGTCCCGGCAGGTCGGATTTCCACTGAACGAAGAAGCGCGGGCGTTCTGCGCTAGCTCCAGGGCTGGCTGTCACCAGCTTGGGCGCAGCAACCGGATCGGGTCCAGTCACCGCTGTCGCGCAACCCGACACGGCTGACGTTGCGACCAAGACCGAAAATGCCAGCCGTCCAAACGCAGCACGCATGCTGCCCCCTCCATCGCCCCCGCGGCTCTGCGATGCAGGGAGTGTGCCATTAAGACATAGCTGCGGCGACTGAACTCGCAGACAGGATCGTGGCCCAGCTCACGCAGCGGCCATGATCTTCTGCCATTCTTCCGGCGACATGAACCCGTCGTGGTTGGTGTCGATGTACTGCTTGAAGACGAAGGCGTGATAGCCAAGGAATTCCTTCTGCGAGAGCGTCCGACCGCCCTCTGCATTCGCGCCCTTGAAGACTGCGTTGGCGTTCTGCTTCGACCGCCCCTGCAGCGACTCCCGGAACTCCCCCAGGTTGAGCTCCCCGTCCCCGTCCTTGTCGAACTCGGCGAGGCGCGGCTGGTGGTAGGTCAGATACTCGTTGAGGTCGCACTTCCCGTCGGCGTTCCTGTCGAGGAAGGAGATGACCGTGCCCGGCTGCTGGGCCAGTGCGGCCGGCGCCCCCAGAATCAAGCAAGCGGCAATAATCGAGCGTGTTTTCATGGATTATCCTCCCCAGGATCTGCGCGATTTCCGCGCTACCGTAGAATGATACCATCTGGTTCTGATCAAGGCGATATAGGCCCGGACTCGCGCAAAACCCTGGCGGCCAATCCCTCTCGGTCCGGTCGGCTATTAGGCCGGCTCTTTCGATCGCATAGAAACTATCCGGTAATAGCCCCCTTTAACGGATAAAAGTGGGTCACCATCTTTGCCCATGGACGGACCGGGGGCGGGACCACAATCCTGCCGAGAACCATCGCTAGAAGGGGTGCGTTAGGGGTCTGACCGCCCCGACGCCGCCGGAAGGCAAACCGCCCGCAGCCACTCCCAGATGGGGTGGGCGTATAAAAAGAAAAGGAGATGGATATGGCTAGTTTTGCTTTGGCGCTTTCCCCGGAACAGGGTCTGTCGCGCTATCTCTCCGAAATCCGCAAATTCCCGCTGCTCGAGAAGAACGAAGAGTTCATGCTCGCCCAGCGCTGGGCCCAGAACCAGGACCCCGAAGCCGCCGAGAAGATGGTGACGTCGCATCTTCGCCTGGTGGCCAAGATTGCCATGGGCTATCGCGGCTACGGCCTGCCCATGGGCGAGGTCATCTCCGAGGGTAACGTTGGCCTGATGCAGGCCGTGAAGAAGTTCGACCCGGACAAGGGCTTCCGCCTGGCGACCTACGCCATGTGGTGGATCCGCGCCGCGATCCAGGAATACATCCTGCGCTCGTGGTCGCTGGTGAAACTCGGCACGACGGCAGCGCAGAAGAAGCTGTTCTTCAACCTGCGCCGCCTGAAGGGCGAGATCTCCGCACTTGAGGAGGGCGACCTCCACCCTGAGAACCTGGCTGAAATCTCCCGCCGCCTCGGCGTCACGGAAGAAGAAGTCACCTCGATGAACCGCCGCATGGCGTCGGGCGGGGATGCATCGCTGAACGCTCCGATCGGCGGCACCGAAGGCGAAGCCGAGTGGCAGGACTGGATCGCGGACGATTCTCCCGGCCAGGCCGAAGTCATGGCGAACAATGACGAGTTCTCCTCGCGCATGACGCTGCTGGAAAAGGCGATGGAGTCGCTCAACGAACGTGAGCGCCACATCATCACCGAGCGTCGCCTGAAAGAAGAGCCGACCACGCTGGAAGACCTCTCGACTGAATACAATGTCAGCCGCGAGCGCATCCGCCAGATCGAGGTCCGCGCCTTCGAGAAGCTGCAAAAAGCGATGCGGGAAGCCGCCCGCGAACACGGAATGGTCGACGCCAACTAACACCTGCACCCGGCCCGGTCGAAAGACCGGGCCGGATCGCTTCTGGGGAGAAGTGGCGCGCGGCGCAAACGGGGGTGAACTAGGGTCACCCGACAGAATCTGGATGCGCGCAGCGTGCTGCGCGCCGCCCGCCTTCGGGTTGCGGAGTGGTCCCTGCAATCTGGAAGCGGGCTGATTTTTGGGCCCGTGCAAGCACGGTCGGCACTTTGCTGCAGCCCCAGACGGCGCGTTGGAACCTGGCCCGCTGTAAAAAAGCCTTGCCAATCGCTCTCATGGGATCAATGGCGTCCCTTGGCGCACGGGTTGATGTCCCGAGCGCGGGGAGTCACTTGCAATGAGTATTGATACAGTCGAGCCGTCGCAGGGTCCCGAGCGTCTGTCCGAAACGCCCGATCTTGCGGCTGCGCTGGGGACGGACCGCTTGAAGCAGTTCCTCGACCACATGCCGTTTGCGGTCGCCGTGTCCGAACTGACTGCGCCCGAAACCATCACTTATGTGAACCTCGGCTTCGAGCGCCTGGTTGGCGAGCCTGCGAGGAACATCATTGGCCAGACCTGGGGTGTGCTGCCCGGCAAGGCTGCAGAGCCTGACGCCCAGCTGGCGTTGAGCACGGCCGTCACAGAGCGGGACGACTATCTCGGCGTCTTCCACCTCGGCAGCGAGCCGGAGACGATCTCCGTCGACGCGTGGTCGAACGTGATCCTGAATGATGCGGGCGTTGCGACCTATCGGCTCGTCGCGCTTGCGGACATCGCAAACCGTGCTGCGACGGATCAAGAGAAGCTTGAACAGCAGGTCCAGGCGAAAGACGTTCTCCTTCGCGAGCTGCAGCATCGCGTGAAGAACAATCTCCAGATGATCACCGCGCTCATCCGTCTCGAAGCGCGCAACCTCCGCGGCAATCCGGCGAAGGAGCCGTTCGATCGCCTGGCTGGCCGGGTTGAATCCCTCTCCCTCCTCTACCGGTCAATGTCCGAAAGTCGCATCGACGACAGTATCGACCTTGGCATCTATCTCAGCCAGATCGCGTCGTCCGTGATGCAGGCCCACGCGGTCGAAGGCATACGTCTCGATCTCAAGGTCGACGCCTGGCCGGTGTCGATCAATGTCGCGATGCCGACAGGCCTTGTCGTCAACGAGCTTCTGACCAACTCGCTCAAGCACGCCTTCGGCGGCCGCGAGGGCGGAACGATCTCGCTGCAAAGTCTCGTCAGTGAAACCGGCTGCAAGGTCATCGTCGCCGACGACGGCGTCGGCCTCCCGGATGGAGTCGACTGGCCCGTGCCGGGCAAGATGACGGCGTTGATCGTCCAGTCGCTGAAGCAGAATGCCGGCGCGCAGCTCAGCATCAAGTCAACACCCCACGGCGGGATGCAGGCGACGATCCTGTTCAACCGCGCCAACGCTGCGCCGGAAGCAATCGACCCGTCGAGCTGATCCAGGCGTACGCCGCCAGGTTGCCAACCGATTATCCGAACCGGAAATCGGCCAGGTTAGTTTCGAAGACATGCGCTTACAGCGCCACGTCTCGTCGCGCTCTGATCAGCTTACCGCCGGCTCCAGCAGTGTCAGCACGCCCTTGTCGGCATCGATCTCCGCCATTGCGCCGACTGGCAGCGTGAACTGGTTGTCGATGTGGCCGAACTCAAGGCCCTGGAACACCGGCACGCCCAGCGGCGCGAAGTGATGCTCCAGCACTTCCGACAGCGTGAAGCCGCCGAGGGTATTTCCTCCGCCGCTGCAGTTGGTGCACTGCCCGAACACCACGCCCGCCACCTTGCCCAGCACGCCGCCGAGGCTCAGCTGGGTCAACATCCGGTCGATCCGATATTCCGCTTCGTCCACGTCCTCGAGGAACAGGATCGCGCCCTCGAAATCCGGCAGGTATGGCGTACCCATCAGCGCCGTCAGCACGGTGAGATTGCCGCCCAGCAGCCTCCCCCTCGCCTTGCCGCCGCGCAGCGTGCGGATGCGGCCAGAGCGCTGCACCAGCCGGTCGTCCTTGCCCACCGGGTTGGCGTAGGTCGATGCCCCGCCATCGAATGCGACCGCGCGGAAATTGTCCCACGACAGCTTGCCCCACGCTCCGCCCGCATTCGGTCCATGCAGCGTGCCGAAGCCTGCCTTCGCCGCGAACGCCATGTGCAGTGCAGTGATGTCACTATAGCCGAGCAGCAGTTTCGGATTGGCGCTGACGACGCTCCAATCGATGTGCGGCAGGATGCGTGCGCAGCCCCATCCGCCACGCACGGCAAACACCGCCTTCACGTCCCGGTCGGCATACATCGAGTTGAGATCGGCGGCGCGCGCCTTGTCCTCGCCCGCCAGGTATCCTGCGCGGTCGAGTGCATGCGCGCCCAGCTTCGGCTTCAGACCCATGGCGAGGATCGTCTCCGTCACCAGCGCCATGTCGAACGTGTCGCCCAGCGGACTCGCCGGCGAGATCAGACCCACCGTGTCACCAGCCTTGAGCCGCAGCGGTTTTTTCAGCGCCGAGGGCGCCGCGTGCGCGGGCCCTCCACGAGCCAACGCGAGCGCCCCGGCCGCCACGCCCAGCCCCATCAGTGCATGCCTGCGATCGATCATCGGCCTGTCCCTCCGGCTGACTTTATGAACCTGCATGCTGTCCAGCGGCGCCCGGCACAAGCCTTGGAGGTCGTCTGCGATGCCGGGGATCGGCGCCTGCCCAACCCTGTAGCACCCTGCATTATCGGTATTTTCGGAGACAACGCAAAAATGTGTCGCGTTTGCTTGACACCCCAGCTTGTCGGGTTTACTTGACACTAAGTCAAGGAGAGTTGACATGTCCTCATCGCTCGAAACCACCCTTCACGAAGCCCCCGAGCCCAGTGCGAACCTTGGCGCCGGGTTCTGGGCCGCATGGGGCGCCGGCATGGCCGCTGCTTTCGCGGCCTTCGCGGGCGCTCTCTATGCGTTCATGCTTTTCGGCTCGCCAGGGGGGCCGATGGTGGGCGGATTGATCGTGATCGCGTTCACCTCAGCGTTCATCTACGTCGCAAACATTCCGCAGCAGGTTCGCCGCAAACGTGGCGTCGGCGAGCGCATGCGCGAACCCTATCGCCGCTACATGCGACGCTTCCTGCCGGCGATGTTCGCGTACGTGATCCTGCTGATGGCGGCGGTAAGCTACGCGAAGGAGGCCGAGCCTGCAGGCGTCCTCGCCTGGCTCGTCGCCATCGCGCCGTCGATCCCGCTGATCTTCGCCATCCGCGCCGTCTTTCTGCTGCCGCGTGAGGAGAACGACGAATACCAGCGCGCCCGCATCAACAGCTCCTATGCGTGGGCGACCGGTGCGACCCTCATGGCCGGCACCGTCGCAGGATTCCTCGACATGTTCGGCGTGATCCCGCACCTCGAACTGTGGATCGCCTTCCCTGCGTGGGCCGTGTTCATGGGCCTTGCCCGCTGCCTCCCCCTCGCAAGCAAGCAATAGCGGGAGGCGCAAAGTGAAGAACGACCTTCGCGTCCTCCGCGCCCAGAGAGGCTGGAGCCAAGGAGACCTCGCAGACGCACTCGGCGTCTCCCGTCAGTCCGTCAACGCGCTCGAGACCGGAAAGTTTGACCCCTCCCTGCCGCTCGCCTTTCGTATAGCCCGTCTCTTCGGCAAGCGCGTGGACGAGATCTTCGACGATGAACTCGGCGGATACGTCAAGGCCGCTGAATAGACCTTCCTGACAGGAGACCACTGCAATGCACCCCTTCATCAACGCCGCAATCGCGGCGATCGCCCTCGGCTTGCCTTCGCTCAGCGTGACCGCCAGCGCACAGGAGCGTTTCACCGCCACGGTCAGTGGACAGGGTCCCGACGTGATCCTCATCCCCGGTCTCGCTTCGTCCAGCGATGTGTGGGCCGCCACGGCGAAACAGCTTGCCGACACGCATCGCGTGCACCTCATCCAGGTGCACGGCTTTGCGGGCGAGCCGGCAGGCGCCAACGCCGATGGCCCCGTGCTGCAGCCGCTGATCGACGAGATCGCCGCCTACGCCGCAGCGCTGGATAGGCCCGCACTGATCGGCCATTCGGTCGGCGGGCTCATCAGCCTCGAAGCTGCCGCCATGAAGCCGGACGAGATCGGCCGGGTGATGGTGGTGGATGCGCTGCCTTTCTATTCGCTGTTGTTCAATCCGGCCGCCACCGCTGAAATGTCCGCGCCTTATGCCGAGATGAACCGAACCCAGCTGCTCGCCATGAGCGACGAGCAGTTCGCCAGCATGCAGGGCCAGACCATGGCGATGATGGCGATGAATGCCGCCGCGCGCCCAGCCTTGCTCGACTGGACCCTGACATCCGATCGTCGCGTCGTGGCGCAGGTCATGTATGAGGTGACGCTCGATGACGCCCGCCCGCGCCTGCCTGCCATCAAGGCTCCGGTCACCGTCCTCTACGCCTGGGACCAGTCCATGCGGCAACCATCGGAGGCGGCGGATGGCATGTATGCAAGCGCGTACGCTGCCTTGCCCGCCGCAAGTCTCCAGCGCGTCGACGGCAGCTATCACTTCATCATGCTCGACCAGCCGGACGTCTTTGCGGCCAGGGTCGCAGACTTCCTGAGGTCGTGAACGTTATCTCGTACAGCTGCGATGTTTCGCTCCGCCGGCCCGTTGCGGCTTCACGGCGGGGCGAAACTCGGATACGCCCTGACGCTGTCAAGCTGGCTGGAAAACCGTCATGGCCGATACCGCCGCGCTGAAAAGCTACAGCGACATACCCACTGTCGAATTCACCCAGAACTCGCCCGAGGCGTCGAGCTACGACATGTTCCGCCAATGGCGGGCCGAGACGCCACTGGTGAAGGTGCCAATCGGGTTTGGTCACATGGTGCTCGCCCTGCGTGCGCGAACCGTCGAGCAGGTCGTTGGCTCGGAAACACGCCAGCTCGAAACCGAAAGCAAGATCCTGCAGGGCGTGTTCGATGGGCCAATCTACGATTTCATCGCGCAGGTGATGCTGTTCGCGAACGGCGAGGCGCACCAGCGCCGCCGTCAGCCTGTCGCCCGCACATTCGCCTTCAAGCTGATGGAAGCCATGCGTCCGAAAGCGGCCGCCATCGCCGAAGAGATCATCCGTGAGCATCTCGGCAAGGGCCCGTTCGATTATGTGGGCGAGTTCGCAGCCCAGATTCCCGCCCGCATCATCGCCGACATTCTCGGCATTCCGCGTTCGGACCTGCCGGTGTTCATGCAGTGGATTTCCGACACGGCCGAAGCGATCGGCTTCATCGACGTGGCGCGCCGTCCGCAGATCGAGAAGAGCCTCACCGAGTTCAACGCCTATGTCGACAAGCTGCTGGCTGACCGCCGCGCCAATCCGCGCGGTGACTTCCTGTCGGACTATGTCGCCGCAACTGCCGCCTCAGGCGACATGAGCGAAGGCGAAATCCGCGCCCAGGTAGTCGGTCTCATTCTCGCGGGTTCGGACACCACGCGCAACGCGATGTGCATGACGCTGTTCCAGCTGCTGCAGCATCCCGAACAATGGCGCGCCCTTGTCGCCGATCCGGACGGCCTGAAGAAGAAGGCGTCCGAGGAAGGCCTGCGCTTTGAGCCTGTCGTGTCCGGCATTCCGCGCGTCGCCATCGAGGACATGGAAATCGAGGGTTATCTCATCCCCGGAGGCGCGATGATGGCGGTCTCACTCCTCTCCGTGCTGCGCGATCCGGACGTCTACGCAAATCCGGATTCGTTCAACATCCACCGCACCGACCAGCAACGCTGGCACCTCGCCTTCGGCGCCGGCGCCCACCGTTGCGCAGGAGAAGCGCTAGCGCGAGTCGAACTGGAAGAAGTGCTGGCGGCCATCGCGCGCCTTGCGCCGAACACGCGCATTGTCGGCGAAGCGCCGAAGCTTAACCCTGGCGCCATCCGCACGGTCGACCAGATGCGGGTGGAGTTCGCGTAGTCGGCCAAAAGCCTCTACCTGAACCCGTCAAATTTCACCGATCCCTGCCATCGGCACTTAATCTGCCGATAGCAGAATGTGGTCATGGCCTCCGCGACCGTGTCATCCGCCAACTGGTCGAGCGCCCGCCGCCGCGCGGTGATGCAGCATATGGGCTCGACCCTCGTCCCCGCCGCTTTCGCCTATGCGCTGGCCGCGCCGCTCATCGGTCTCACCCTGATCTGGGGCAGCGCCTTCGTGGCAATGCTCTGCCAGGTGGTGTCGTCCAGCGGCGCCAATCTCGGCCTCGCGCTCAGTCTCATCTGGAACGCCATCGTCGCAGTCTTTACTGCAGCCACCCTTCCCGCAGCGCTGACGGGTGTTTGGGTCGCGCTGCTCTCGCCCTTCGCGCCGCAGGACCAACGCTTCTATGCCGGCGCCGCCGCCATCGGCATGGTGATTGGCTTCCTGTTCATCCAGGCGCCCGAAGGCGCAGGCGCGATGTTCGGCGGCCAGCTGTTTCTGGGAGTCGTTGGCGCGGTGTGCGGCTTCCTCTGCGCGTGGGCCTTCCGCAATGGCGTGCTGAAGCGCGATGAGGCCGAGCGTGACAATCTTGCGCGTGACCGGGCCGAACGTCTGGCGCGTGAGCGCGTCGCAGGATCAGCTGCAGACCGGCGGTGAGATGTCTTCAGGCGGCAGGCAGGCCGCGCTGGGACGAAGCTCGCTGCCGGCCTTGAAGAAGATATCGGCGCGGCGCTGGTTGGCGCAGTTCTGGTTGTCGGCCAAGCCCGAGAGCTCACCCTTGCCTTGGGACTCCACCACCTCAAGACCATTGGCGCGCAGGAAGTCCGCGACGACGCGGGCGCGCGATCTCGACAGTGCAAGATTGTAGTCGCTGGCCCCGCGCGTATCGGCGAAGGCATGCACCACCAGCGCCTCTTTCGCGTAGGGGCGGAATTCCTCGATGCTGCGTGCAAGGTCGTTGCGCGCGGACGTGGTGAGCGTGCTGCTGCCGGTGCAGAACCACGCCTGCGAGGACAGCTTGGCGATGGCGGCTGTGGCGGCCGGCGTCGCCGGTTTCGCTGCAGCCACAGGAGGCGCCACGACTGAAGGCGCAGCGGCTGGCGGCGGGGCGACAGCTGCCGGCGGCGGCGGTTGCGGTGTCGCCTCGAGCTGTGCGGTTTGCGTGTTGCCGTTCGAAGACGCTTCCGGCGGAGCGGGTGTTGCTTCCGGTGGCGCGTCGGGGATCGGGCCCTTGGGCTTGAGATTGATCGGCATGTCGCCGAACGGATCGACCTGCGGCGTGAAGGGAGGCGGCGGGCTCGTGTCGGTCGCGGCAAACTGAGTCGACAGCAGCGGATCGACATCGACCAACTGCTGCTGCTCGTCGCCGCGTCCGCGCAGCATCCAGAGAATGAGGAAGGCGATGACCGCGAGACCGAAGATCACGCCGGCGATATCGTCCTGATCGAAGCCGCGCCGAGCCGGCGGCGCGTCCTTGCCTGAACCTCCGCCGCCATTCCCGCCGCCGCCGGATCGCTTCGGCGTCTCAGCGCGGGGCGGAGGGGCCGCGTCAGCTTTGGGTGGCGGCGCAGACTTTTCAGCCGGAGGCGGCGCTTCCAGCGTGCCTGCCGCTGAGGCCGTCGCGAGACCGGCACCGCGAAGGCCGCCACCCGTGACGAGCACGAGCGAGGACGTCTTTCCGGCGCGGCGGAGGCGCTGGTCAGCTTCGGCCTGATCGAAGATGAGTTCGTCGGCCGTGGGCTGCGCCTCGGCCTGGCTAGCGACCACGTGCAGGCCGCCGCGCTTCGACTTCGGCGCCGGCTCTGCCTTGGGCGCGGCGAAGGCAGCTGCCCGGGGGGCAGGCTTCGGAGGCGGTGCGAGTTTCGGCGGCTTTGACGCGGGCGTCTGTGACGGGGCGCGGGCGGCGGCCTCGGCCCGGTTGCGGGCGAAGGCGTCGTACTTCAGCCCGGACTGATCTGGTGAGCTGCACCCGACCTTGAAGCGATCAACACCATCGTTCCCGGCGGAGCGTTTGAAGTGGTCGGTGGCGGCGCCCAAGCGGTCGCTGGCCGGCGCATTGCGCCGGGCGAAGGCGTCCTTAGGTGAGGAGGTCTCGACCATCGGCCCCTCGTTTGCCCGTTATGGGCCAGATGCGGATTTCTCCGCAGCACGTTTACCACGGTCATACCGGTCCGGGCAGGCAAGCGGCAAGTAAAACCGGGCTAATGCTGGGGCCAATCGGCGGTATGGCCAGATGCTTTGCAGCACTACCGGAGCGCGCTAAACCCCTCGAATGACAGAGCTTCTGAACGACCCCATCGCCCTCACCCAGGCGCTGATCCGCCAGGCCACCGTGAACCCCTGCCATGACGGGGCGCAGGACCTGCTGGCCGATGTGCTGGAATCGCTCGGGTTCCGCACCAAGCGCTATCATTTCGAGGGCGTGGACAACCTCTATGCCCGGCTCGGCGGCGCGCAGCCCAACCTGTGTTTCGCGGGCCATACCGATGTAGTGCCGGTCGGAGATGAAGGCGGCTGGACCGTCGATCCCTTCGGCGCGGAGATTCGCGATGGGATCCTGTATGGCCGCGGCACATCCGACATGAAGGGCGCGATTGCGGCGTTCACGGTCGCTGCTGCGCGCTACGTCGCCGATCATGGACGGCCGGAGGGATCGATCTCGCTGCTGATCACGGGCGACGAGGAAGGCCCCGGCGTGCACGGCACGCGGCGGCTGTTGCCCGCTATAATCGCGGATGGAGAAGTGCTGGACCATTGCATCGTCGGCGAGCCGACGTCGGAAGACACGATCGCGGACATCGTGAAGAACGGCCGGCGTGGATCGCTCAACGCCGTCGTGAAGGCGGTGGGCAAGCAAGGCCATGCGGCCTACCCGGAGAAGTCGGCCAACCCGATGCCGGTACTACTCGATGCGCTGCAGAAGCTGCGCAACATGAAGCTCGATGATGGCAGCCCGGGCTTCCAGCCGTCGAACCTCGAGATCACCACGATTGATGTGGGTAATACTGCGCACAACGTCATACCCGCGATCGCGACCGCAAAGTTCAACATCCGCTTCAATCCCAACCATACCGGGGACGCGCTGATGAAGCGCATCAGCGACCTGATCAGCACGACCGAGCGCGGCGTGACCATCACGGTCGACCAGCGTGTGACGGGCGAGGCGTTCTACACGCAGCCCGGAAAACTCACCGACCTGATCATCGGGGCGGTGAAGGCCGAGACCGGCCGCGAGCCGCAACTGACCACCGGCGGGGGCACGTCGGATGCGCGTTACATCAAGGATGTATGCCCCGTGGCGGAACTCGGCGTGCGGAATGAAATGGCGCACAAGGTCGATGAGTGCATCCCGGTCGACGAAATCGAAACGCTTTGCCGGATATATTACCGGCTGCTGGCCAGCTATTTCGCCGCGGCCTGATCGCGAAAAGGCGGATTCATTACCGCTGTTCGCACAATGGTGAATCCTATCTCACCACGCGTTAATCGCGGCGCATTGCTTGCTTCGCGGGACCTGTCGCGCGAGCGCGCGGGGACTATCTGTAGACTGGCTCCCGCGCCGGGAGCGTCGTTGAGTAGAGTGAATGGCTTCCAGCAGGGGATATGCATCTGACGCGCATGCGGTCCTCCGGGCCGTGGTTGCGACCGTGTGTCTCACTCTGGCAGTTCCCGCGTCCGCACTCGCCCAAGACGAGCAACCCGCCGCGACCCAGGGCGGCCAGCGTGGATCGTCCGAGGCCGGACGAGTTCCCGTTGAGGGACTTCCGCCTGCCCTGTCCGATCCGCTGAAGGCGCTTCAGCGCGAAGAGCCCCGGCCCGAGACGCTGTTCGAAGCGCGCCGCCAGGCAGAGCGCGCGGCGCAACTTGCTGAAACGCTGCTCGAGTCCGAAGGGTATTACCAGGCCGAAGTCGAAGCCTTCGCCGAAGGCCAGAACGAATTCAGCCGCGGCGTGATCGTCACGCCGGGGCCGCTGTTCACCTATGTGACCAGCGCCATCAAGTTTCTCGACGCGCAGCCCGACGAGACGACGCGCCTTCAACTCGAGAGTCTGCTTGCCCCGCTCGACCCCGGCGTGCCCGCGCGGGCGCAGCCGGTCATCGAGATCGGCGATGCGCTGGTTCGGCGCCTGCGTCGCGCCGGGTATCCCGACGCCAGCCAGGAGCCGGTCGATGCGCTGGCGGACGCGACGACTGCAACCGTCGAGATAACCTTCCAGCTGCGCCCCGGCTTGCGCGCGTCGTTCGGAGAGCTGCAGGTGACCGGGCTTGGCCACACCAATCCTGACTTCGTTGAAAGCCTGAAACCGTGGAAGCCGGGCGAGCGCGTGACGCCGCAGAAGCTCGATGAGTTTCGCGGACGCCTTGCCGAGACCGGACTGTTCGCCAGCGCCGCCGTGAGCCTCGATGGCGCGGGCCAGCCCGCCGCTGACGGATCCGTTCCACGCAACATTGATGTCGACCTGCGCGAGCGCGAGCGGCAGACCGTCGCCGTCGGCGGCTCGGCATCGACCAGCGAAGGCGTCGGCGTCGACGCGCTCTGGGAGATGCGCAACTTCACGGGCTGGGGTGATCGTGTGCGCGTGACCGGCCAGGTCGCGACGCTGCAGCGGCGCATCGCGTCAACCTATCGCCTGCCGCACCTCGGCCGCTACAATCGCAATCTCGAGCTCGGCGCAGAGATCAAGGACTTCGAGACGGACGCCTTCGACCAGACCGGCGCAAACGTCAGCGCCACTCTGGAAGAGCAGCTGACCCCGCGCGTGCGCGGCTCGCTGGGCGTCGAGCTGGGCTTTGGCAGCATCCTCGACCAGAAGGCGCGTATCGCCGCTGTGGGCCGGCGCGACGTCTACATCGCCTCGGGCTCGGCCACGGCGGAGTATATCGGCGTGCGCGACATCCTCGATCCGCGCGAAGGCATCCGCGCCCGCGTCGCGATCGAGCCGGGCGTCACCTTTGGCGACACCAACATCCTGTTTGCCCGCATCAGTGGCGAGGCCAGCATCTATACCGCCCTGTTTGGCGATGAAGACCTAATCGGCGCCCTGCGCGGCCGGCTCGGCATCATCGCCGGGCCGGAAGGCGCCCCGCCCGATCGCCTGTTCTTCGCCGGCGGCGGCGGATCGGTGCGCGGATACGAATACCAGTCTGTGTCGCCGCGCGATGTCACGGGCCACCTCGTGGGCGGGCGCTCGCTGGTTGAGCTGAGCGGCGAAGTGCGCTGGCGGCAGAGCGACACGCTTGGCTATGTCGCCTTCCTCGATGCCGGTGCTGCCGGCTCCAACGTCGAGCCGCCGCTTGATGCGATGAAACTCGGCGCGGGCGTGGGCGTGCGCTACTATACGGACTTCGGGCCCCTGCGCGCGGATATAGCAGTGCCGCTGAACAAAGAAGACGGCGACGCCGACTTCCAAGTCTATATCGCCATCGGACAGGCGTTCTGATGGAACAGGCCAAGCGCAAGAAGAATCCGATCTGGCTGCGCATCAGCCTCGCGCTGATGGTGATCGTGCTTGTGCTGCTGGCGGGCGCCGTTGCGCTGCGCTTCTGGATCACCTCGGATGGCGGCCGCGCCTTTATCACTTCTCAGATCGATGGACGCAGGCTCGGCCCGCTGGGCGCCGTTCGCATTGCAGGCCTCAAGGGCGATCCGCTTGATGCGGCGACGTTCGCCGATATCGCGCTGGTGGACGATGATGGCGTGTGGCTGCGCGCGCGCGATGTTCGCATCGAATGGACGCCGACGGCGCTGTTCCTCGGCGAGCTTGAAATCCGCAAGGTGGGCGTGCGCATCGTCGATGTGCTGCGCGCGCCGAAGGTCGCCAATCAGGATCCGAGCGCGCCGGGGCCCGATATCGGGCTGAAGCTGGACGAGCTCATTGTCGAGACATTGCGGCTGGACCAGCCGGTGCTGGGCATCGAAGCGCGCTATGCGCTCGGCGGCGCGATTGCCAGCCCGCGCAGTGGATCGGGCTTTGCCCGTCTCGCGCTGACGCCACAGTCGGGGCCTGCCGATACGGCCAATGTCACGCTGGAGTGGACCAAGGAAGGCACGCTCAATGGCCTCGCCAATATCGCAGGACCGGATGACGGCCTGATCGCCAGCCTGCTGCAGGGGCCGGAAGACAAGTCGGTCGGCTTCGTCGGCAAGCTTGATGGCACGATGGAGCGTTTCAGCGGCGAAGGCACGCTGTCGTTCGGCGGGGTCGCTGCGGCCAATGTCGCGGTGAAGCGCGAGGGCGACGCTGCAACTATGACGGGGGCCCTGCGCGGCGAGCCGTGGCCGCTGCTCGATGAATTCTACGCACGCACAGGCGGCGCCGTCACCTTCTCCGGCAGCGCCAATGTCGCAAACCTTCAGGTAGCGCCTGTGACGCTGGACGTTGCGATGACGTCCGGCGAGGCAAGGCTGGGCGCGACAGCGAACCTCGAGACATTCGAACTTCTCTCTCCGATCGCAGTGTATGCGAAGCGGATGGATCTTGCCCTCCTCGCGCCGCCCCTGGAGGGACTGGCCGACGCGAAGGGCGAAGTGACGCTGGTGCTTCCGCAGGACTTCAGCTTTGCCGGCGACGTAGCGGTGCAGAAGCTGGTGCTTGAAGGTGGCGCCGCCACCTCGATCTCGGGCCCGCTGCAATTGCGCAAGGAAGGGTCGGCGCTGTCGTGGCGCATGACCGCCGTTGCGATCAAGGGCGCACAGGTGGATGCGCTGCCTGATCTTGCACCGGGCCGCTATGCCGGCGCGACAGCTGGCGAGTTCAACCTGCGCACAGGCGCGGTCGAGCTTTATGACACACAGCTGCAGGGCGCCGCCGGATCGGTGACGGCGCGCGGCAATCTTTCGACGCGCACGGGCGCGATGGATTTCAACGGCTCGGCGCAGCTGTTGCGCCTGCAGGAGCTGAGCCCGATTGCGGGTGCTGCCAATGGGCGCTGGAGCGTGCGGCAGGCGTCGACCAATGCGCCAATGCGCGTGGAGCTGGCGGCGGATGGGCGCGAGTTGCGTTCGGACATCGAGGGCTTTGCACAGCTGATCGGCCCTGCTCCGCTTGTCGAGCTTGCAGGCGTGGTGCGCGGCGGGAGGTTCACGCTGGAATCGGGCAAGGTGGAAGCACGCGGCGTCGACGCTACGATGACAGGGCGCATCGCCGAGGGCGGCGCAATCAATGGCCAGGCATCCGGGCGGTTGCGGGGGCCCGTGGAGATGGGCGGCGCGACCTTCCAGCGCGCGGCATTTGCCGCTGACATCACGGGCACAACGGACGCGCCACGCGTTGATGTACGGCTTTTCAACGCTGACCTTTCAATAGCGGATGTCGCGATCACGGATCTGAGCGGACGTTCGACGCTTTCGCTTGGCCAGATCATCGACGGCGATTTCGCGCTGTCGGGCGACATGCTGGGGCAGACGCTTCGCACAACGGGCCGCATCGAATCCGGCGAAGGCGACATTCGCATAGCGGGTCTGATTGCAGAGCTTGGGCAGTTGCGCGCAGAAGCCTCGCGCCTCGCATTTGGCGATGATGGCATTGAAGCTGACTTCACGGCGAGGGGCCCGCTGGCGGGCCTTGCCGGCATCGAGAGTGGCGCGCTGACGCTGAAGGGCGAGCTAGCTCTGGGCGAAGAGATGGACGTCGACGTTTCGGGGCGCATCACCGACCTGCGCAGCGGCGCGGCGCGGATCAGCCTGATTACGTTCGAAGGCAAGGCGCAGGACGACCGTGCAACTCTAAAAGCGATGGTGCGCGGCCGCGTGCAGGCGCCGGTGGAGCTGGCGCTGGATGTTTCCGCACGTCGTGCAGGCGAGGCGTGGTCTGGCGAGGCGACGCTGGATGGCGCGATCGACGGCCTGAAGGTCGCGACATCGCGGCCGGCGCAATGGAGCGTTGCAGCTGACGGCTGGTCGGCGGATGCGGCGCTGGCGGCGTTCGGCGGCACGCTGGAGGCCGAGCTCTCGCAGACAGGCAGCGCAGCAATGGCGCGCGCGGATCTGCGCGATGTGAACTTGCGTGCGCTGTCGCAGCTGGCGCGGATGACGCCGGTGAATGGTACGGTCGCCGGCGAGGTTCTGTTCAACAACACTGCGGCGGGCGCGAGCGGCGATGTACGGCTCGCAATCGCAAACGCCAATCCGGTTGGCGTCACGGCCAATCCGGTGAGCCTCGATATCCGTGCATCGCTGCGCGATGGCATCATGATCGGCAAGACGACGGGATCGGGCCAGGGCTTCAGCCTGGAAGCCAACTCGCGCGTGGCGATGGTGGTTGGCGAAGGCTTCGACATCTATGCGGACCCGAATGCGCCGGTCTCGTCCGATGTTTCGTTGACGGGCCGCGCCGAGCAGGTGTGGGCGCTGCTGGGGCCTGAGGATCAATCGTTGCGCGGCGAGCTGCAGGCGAACATGACGGCGGGCGGTACGCTTTCGCGCATGACGCTGACGGGCGGGTTCGCGGTGAAGGACGGCGCGTATGAGCATGGCGAGACCGGACTGCTGCTCGATAATATCGAGGCGAGCGGCGTGTTCGACCAGCAATCGGCGCGCATGACGAAATTTGAGGCGACGGACGGCAATAGCGGCAGGTTGAGCGCGCTGGGCGCCATAGACTGGACCGGGCCGCAGGCTGACGGCGAAATCACGTTCACGGCGCGGAGCCTGCGCGCGCTTGGCCGTGATGACCGCTTTGCGATCGTATCTGGCGAGGGCGCGCTGGGCCTCGATGATGAGGCCATCAAGATCACTGGCGACTTCAACATCGAGCAGGCGCGGATCTCGATCGAACAGCCGGCAGCGGCGAGCATCCCCACCCTGCCCGGCCTGCGTCGCACGAATTTCCCGAACCAGGAGGATACGCCTGAAGCCGGAAGCTCGACCCTGACGCGTCCGGTGCAGCTGGGGATCAAGGTGAGAGCCGATCGGCGCATCGTGGTATTCGGCCGCGGACTCGACACCGAGTGGGCGGCGAATTTCGACGTTACGGGCTCGATCTCTGATCCATCGATCAAGGGTTCGGCCACCATGGTTCGCGGCAGCCTTGACCTTGCGGGGCGGCGCTTCGTCTTCGACACCGGCACGATCACGCTGGATGGACCGATCCGCCTTGCGCGCATCGACATATCGGCCGATCGCGTGGCTGAGGACATCACAGCGAGCGTGCGCATCACGGGCACGCCGGTGGATCCGAAGTTCACGCTGGAATCGACGCCTGCCCTGCCGCAGGACGAAGTGCTGGCGCGCGTTCTGTTTGGACGTTCGGCGGCGGAGCTATCTGGTTTCGAGGCGGCGCAGCTGGCGGCAGGTCTGGCGCAGCTGGCGGGCGGACAGGCCGGGTTCGATCCCATCGGCCTGGTGCGCGCAGCAACGGGACTCGACCGGATTTCGGTGGGCGCGGAAGATGGCTCCACGACGGTGTCGGCAGGCAAGTATATCGCGGACGATGTCTACCTGCAGGTCGGCACGGGTGGATCAGGCGGCGTTGCAGCCGAAGTGGAATGGGAGCCGACGGACGGGCTGTCGATCACATCGTCTGCCAATGGCAATGGCGACACGAAGATTTCGGTGCGCTGGAAGACTGACTTCGATGCGCCTCCTGCGGCGGAGAAGCCGGCTGAGGCGCCTGTTGCGGACAAGAAGGACTAGCGCCGTCAGCTCTTTCGCACCCTGTTCGCAAACCAGCCGATGACGAGGCCCACCAGGATCGTGTGCGCGAAGATTGCGCCATAGAGGAATTCGCCTTTCGGCAACTCTCCGGGGCCGCCGGCGGCTGACATGGGGACGATGACTGTGTTCATCAGGAACATCAGGCTGAGACCGTAGAGCGGGCCGCTGATCTGCCAGAAGCGTTTGATCGGCGGCAGCAGTTGCGCGACGAGGATGAACACCGCCGCCATCACCAGCGCGATGACGAAGTGGGCGGCAAGGCCCATGCCGGCCGTGCTCCATCCGCCCTGGCTGGCCGCATCCTGCCCGACAAGGCCGGCGGCGATCGATTGCAGGATTGCTTCCGGCTCGATGTTTCGGGCGACTTTGTAGTGGATGCAGGCGTAGGCGATGTCGCCAAGGCCGGCGACAAATCCGGCGCCGAGGATTGCGGGCACGAGTTTCATTTCGCCTCTCCCAGCGGGGCGTAGGACACTGAGGTAAGATAGAGCCCATCGGCCGGCGCGACAGGGCCGCAGCGCGTGCGATCTGCAGCAGCGAGGATTTCGCCGATCCATTCGGGGCGTTCGCGCCCGCGCCCGACATCCATGAGGGAACCTACCATCGATCGGACCTGACGATGGAGGAAGGAACGCGCGGAGGTGCGTATGGCGATCTCTTCGCCGTGGCGTTCGACGGAGATGGAGGTGAGCGTCTTAATCGCCGTATCGGCCTGGCAATTGCTGTCGCGGAAGGTTGTGAAGTCGTGGCGGCCGATGAGCACTTGCGCGGCTTCGTGCATGATGGCGGCGTCGAGCGGGACCGAGACGCGCCATGCGCGCTTGCGATCGAGGGCGAGGTCGGCGCGGCGGTTGACGATGCGATAGAGATAGCTGCGGGCGGTGGCGTCG
>Ga0105048_10005889_pt1 | contig 19793 bp, 19 predicted proteins | sample MAT05_FD_78382 | JGI IMG/M metagenome (GOLD analysis project Ga0105048, IMG submission 78382) | Freshwater microbial communities from Lake Fryxell liftoff mats and glacier meltwater in Antarctica - MAT-05 | ecosystem: Environmental > Aquatic > Freshwater > Ice > Liftoff microbial mat | place...
CCAACCCACGGGTGAAGCAGGTGGTGATGATCGACGCGCTGTACGGGAAGCTCGAGGAGCTGCGCGCGTGGCTCGATCGGCCCGGGCACAAGGCCATACTCATCGGCGCGGAGACCGACGCGCGGAGCACTTACTTCACGCGAAAGCGAAAGAGCGCCGCCCGTCGCGAGACGATGCCGCTCGCGGCGAGTGAGCTGACGCCGAAGGAGCGACGCGCGACGGTGCTGTCGATCCTCGCGCAGCACGACCACATGGGTTTGATCGTGAGCGGGCAGGTGCTGCCGGTGGCGCTCGAGGTGAGCGACCTGCCGGCGCTGCGTCGCAGGAAGAAGTGAGTCAGCTGCGTGATCGGCGTGACCTCGCGATAACGACCCTCGAAGCCGTGCGTGCCGTTCGGTGAGTGCTCGACGAAGCGCCAGTGTCCGCCGCGCTCGACCTCCATGCGCTCGACGACGTGCGCACGATGTGGATGCTGCGAGCGGCAGGTCCGCACCCGACAACCTTCTCCGTGGTCACCAGCCGCGCGTCCTCCAGCACCTGCACGTGCCTCTTCATGCCGGTGAGGGTCATGTCGAAGCGGGTGGCCAGGTCGCTGATCGAGGCGTCGCTTCGCCCGAGGCGCTCGAGGATCCCCAGCCGGGTGGGATCCGCGAGCGCTGCGAACGAGGCGTCCTTCGCTGTCAAGTGGTACAAGCGCTCGTGGCCGATCACGTGGTGCTGATCCCCGGCTTCTTCGGGTTCGCGAACCTGGGCGACCTCGCCTACTTCAACCACGTCGCCGACGAGCTGCAGCGCGCGTTCGAGGACGCCGGGGTCGAGCTGAGGATCCACGTGGTGAAGACGCGGCCCACCGCGTCGGTGGCGGAGCGCGCCATGCGGGTCGTCGAGACAATGCGCGGGATCGCCGACGACGGCGGGCCCGTCCACCTGGTGGCCCACTCGAGCGGCGGCCTCGACGCGCGGCTGTTGCTGACGCCCGACGTGCTCCTCCCGACGCCGCCTCCGCAGTCCTTGCTGGAGCGGGTGCGGACGGTCGTCACGCTGGCGACCCCGCACCACGGGACGCCGCTCGCGTCGGTGTTCAAGACGCTCATGGGGCAGAAGCTGCTCGCCCTGCTCTCTCTGAGCACGATGAACGTGATCCGCTTCGGGCGCGTGCCGATCAACGCGTTCCTCAAGCTCGCCGGGCTGCTCGCGAGGCTCGACGACTTCGGTCCCGCGAACAGCACGCTGCTCGATCAGCTCTTCGGCCAGCTGCTCGATGACTTCTCACCCGAGCGCCGCGACAAGATCGAGATCTTGCTGCGCGACATCGGTGACGACCAGTCGCTGATCGCGGAGCTGATGCCCGACGCGATGCACGGCTTCGCCCGCGCGACGCCCGATCGACCGGGAGTCCGTTATGGCTGCGTCGTGACCCGCGCCCGCCCGCCCGGGCTGGGCTCCACGTTCTCGGCGGGCCTCGATCCGAGCGCGCACGCCACGCACGCGCTGTATTGCGCGATGTATCAGCTCGCGAGCGTGATGCCCAAGGAGCGCTTTCCGGCGTTCGATCCGCGGCACGCGCAGGGGCTGCTGGACGGGTACGGATCGCTCCCGTTCAGCTCGGACAACGATGGTGTCGTGCCCACGCTGTCGCAGCTGCACGGCGATCTCATCCACGCGGTGCGCGCGGATCATCTCGATGTGATCGGTCATTTCGCCGATCGGAGTCATGTGCCGGAGCACTATGACTGGATCAGCACCGGGACTGGGTTCGACTATCCGAGCTTCCAGAAACTATGGGCGAGCGTGGCGAAGTATACGCTGAGGACCTGATGTCGAACGTCGTCATCGACGCCGAACTCACGCACATCCCGATAGTGCGCGCGCTCTTTCGGGAGTACTGGGACGATGCCATTGCGGAGATGAAGCGCCTCTACATTCGATGCGCCGTATCGAGAGAACCCGGTTCCGGGCGCGTCGTATCTCGAGAAAGAGATCATCGCGTGCTAAGCAGCGGCGTGCGCTCGCTCATATTCATCGCTCTGGTTTGTCTTGCGTGTACCCGTGGTCCGGCGCCGCCCGCGCCTCCGGTCGCCACGCCCGTCGCATCACCCGCGGTGGTCCCAAAGGCGGCGTTCGACGTGGTGTTCGTCGGCGCCAACGACGTGCTCAACGTGCGCGCGACACCGACAGCGGACGCGGCGCTGGTCCACGCGCTCGCGCACGACGCGCGCGGGGTTCGCGCCACGGGTGAAGAGACGGTGGTCGGATCGGCGCGCTGGGTGAAGCTCGAGACCCCGAGCGGGGCCGGGTGGGCCAACGCTTCGTACCTCTCGACCGCGACCAGCAGCACCAGCTTCGTCGCGGAGGAGATGATCGGGGCTTTGGCGAAGGGCGATCTCGCGCCGCTGCTGGGCCCGCGCGGCCTGTACGTCTTCGACTATGGCACCGAGCGACACTTCGCTGCGGCGGCGCTCGCGTCCGCGCAGAAGTCCAAGTGGAACGGCCCGGGGTGCGGTGAGAACTGCCGGGAAGGGACGTTCCACGAGATCATCGGCGCACCGCTGGCGGAGGTGCTGGCACGCGCCGACCACCAGCTCGCCACGGATCGGATCCTGAAGGGCGGGAACGCGAGCGCGCGGCCACCGGCGAAGCTCGCGAACCTCCGCTACGTCTCGGTGCTGGATCCCGGGACCGTGGCGCATGACCACCTCGACTGGCGCGCTTTCACGCTGTATTTCGAGCCGTCCGAGAGCGGGTGGAAGTGGGTCGCGATCGTCCCGGACCAGTGGTCGCCTTGACCCGGCCGGCGCACGCTGGTGTTGACCTCGGCCGGACGGTCGAACACGGTCCGCGGCGATGCTCCCTCGCCTCTTCGTTACGATCGCCTGCGCCCTCCCCGCTCTTGCTGCCTTCGGCGACGAGGGGATGTGGCTCTATTCGGACTTCCCAGCCAAGGAGACCCAGGCCAAGTATGGGTTCACGCCGAGCCAGGAGTGGCTCGACAAGGTCCGGCTCGCGTCGGTGCGCCTGGCCCGTGGGTGCTCGGCGAGCTTCATTTCACCGAGCGGGCTGATCCTCACCAACCATCACTGCGTGCGCGGCTGCATCCAGGAGCTGTCGACCGCCAAGGACGATCTCGCGGAGCGCGGCTTCCACGCCAAGGCGGAGCGCGACGAGCGGCGCTGCCCCGGCATGGAGGCGAACCAACTCACCGCGATCACTGACGTCACCGCGCGCCTGCAGAAGGCCACGCAGGGCCTGGTCGACAAGGCGATGAACGACGCGCGCAAGGCGGAGATCTCGCGCATCGAGAAGGCCTGCGCGACCAGCGATGCCGTCCGCTGCGACGTGGTCACGCTGTACAACGGCGGCCAGTATCACCTGTACCAGTACGCGCGGTTCCAGGACGTGCGGCTGGTGTTCGCGCCGGAAGGTGCGATCGCGCACTTCGGCGGCGACCCGGATAACTTCGATTTCCCCCGCTTCGCGTACGATATGTCGCTGCTGAGGATCTATTCGGGCGAAAAGCCGGTCCCCACGCCCAACTATCTCCCATTCTCGAAGAATGGCGCCGAAGAAGGCCAGCTCGCGCTGGTCAGCGGCCACCCCGGCAGCACCCGCCGCCTCAAGACCGTGGCGGAGCTCGAGCTCGTGCGCGACGTCGAGCTGCCGCGCCGGCTGATGCGGATGGCCGAGCTGCGCGGGCTCCTCGCGAGCTACTCGGAGCGCGGCAAGGAGCAGTCGCGGACCGCCGAGGGCCTGCTCATGGGTGTCGAGAATACTCTGAAGGGTCAGACCGGCCGCCACCGCACGCTGCTCGACCGCGCGTTCTTCGCGAAGAAGATCGAAGCGGAGAAGACCTTCCGGACCAAGATCGAGGCGGACGCGGCGAAGAAGCAAAAGTATGTCCCGGCATTTTCTGCGATCGCGAGTGCGCAGGAGAAGATGAAGCAGATCTACGATGAGTACGACGCGATGGAGGCCAACCGAGGATACTATTCGGACGCGTATGGCCACGCGCAGCGGCTGGTGCGCCTGGCCGACGAGCTGGGGAAGCCGAACGAGCAGCGCCTGCCGGAGTACGCCGACGCTCGCTTGCCGGTGCTGAAGGCCGCGCTGCTCGCGGTGACGCCGTTCTATCCGGACCAAGAGATCGAGCTGATGAGCTGGTCGCTCGCGAAGGTCCGCGAGTCGCTCGGCCCGGATCATGCGTTCGTGAAGTCGCTGCTCGGCCGCGACTCTCCGCGACAGCTGGCGACGCGCCTGGTCCGCGGCACGAAGCTCGGCGACGCCAAGATCCGAAAGCAGCTCCTCGACGATGGCGCGCCGGCGATCGCCGCGAGCAAAGATCCGATGATCGTGCTGGCGCGAGCGATGGACCCGGCGGGCCGCGCGATCCGCAAGACGTACGAGGACGAGGTGGAAGCGCCGGTGAAGACCGCGTCGGAGCAGCTCGCGCAGGCGCGCCTCGAGATCTTCGGGACGACCGGATATCCCGACGCGACGTTCAGCCTCCGCCTCGCGTTCGGCCCGGTCATGGGCTTCACCAAGTTCGGCCAGCCGGTGCCCGCGTTCACCACGGTCGCCGGCCTCTACGAGCGCGCGACCGGCGCCGAGCCGTTCGTGCTGCCGGGGAGCTGGATCCGCGCGAAGGACAAGCTCTCGCCGACCACCCGCTTCAACCAGGTGACTCGCCTCGACACGATCGGCGGCAACTCCGGCTCACCGGTGGTGGACGTGAATGGCGCGCTCATCTCGCTCAACTTCGACAGCACCGGCGGCCAGCTCGGGAGTGATTATGGGTACGAGCCGATCAACGGGCGCGCGGTGAGTGTGCACTCGGCGATCCTGCTCGAGGCGCTGGACAAGGTGTACGGAGCGGCGCGGCTGGTGAAGGAGATCGAGGCGGCGCGGGGGCCGTGAGTCAGAGTCGCCACTCGACGCCCGCCGCGAAGGCGATACTTCCGGGTTCGCCGCTGATCGCGGATCCGCGTGCGATCACCGCCAGGCTCTCGTCACCGTGATTCCGGTCTTCAGGCCAAAAGCCACGCCTCGGCCTGTGCGCCCACGCTGATGGAGCTGCCATACAGGACCTGAGCCATCAACGACGCCCCGAAGCCCTGCGCGTATGTGCTGCCGCAGTCGCCGGGTCCGAAGCACCCGGCCTGCGTGTACATGAAGACGGTGGAGTAGCCGCGAGCGCCACGCTGGGCTGGAGATGCGCGCCCTCGGCAGGTTGGCCGACGAGCGCGAGCGTGAGGAGCGTGGGGGCCAGGCCGAGCACGGAGCGCTATACCTTCGAGACGACGATCACGGCTCGACGCAGACGCTCGCGACGCACGTGAGCGGCGCTGGGCACGCGACCGCGGCGCCGCAGCTCGGGCGGGCGCAGAAGCCGGAGTTGCCGCAGGTGTACGGCGCGGGGCACGGGGACTGGGGATCGCAGCGTCGCAGCGCGCAGAGGCCCACCGAGTTGCACCGGAACGCCGGGTTGCACTGGCTGTCGTCCATGCACTCGCGGACGCAGGCGCCCTGTCCGGCGGGGGGACAGGTCAGGCCCGCGGGGCAGGAGATGTTGCCGCAGCCCAGGCAGATGCCGCCGGGAGCGCTGCGGTTGCAGTTGAGGCCGGCGCCGCACTCGGCGTCGATGCGGCAGGCCACCGGATCCGTGCGCGGCGTGGAAGAGGCGTCGGGAGCGGAGGAGGCCGCGTCCGGAAACGCAGAGGCCGCGTCGGGGAACGCAGAGGCCGCGTCCGGGAGCGTGGGGGCGGCGTCCGGGAGTGTGGGGGCGGCGTCCGGGAGCACCGCTGCGGCGTCATCCAGTGCGGACGCGTCAGCGAGCGCCGCCGCGTCGAGGAGCGGCGCTGCGTCTCGAACGCTCGCCGCCGCGTCATCCTCCGCCGCGCGCCCCGAGTCCTGCGTCGTCGTCGGTGTCGATCCGCACGCGGTCGCCAGGAGAAAGACGCACGCGATCAACCTTCGCATGCGCCCTTATCGATCGCCCACGACGATCAGTCCACCACCCATCGCGCGCGCAGCCGCTTCCCGGCCTGGCGCGAGACCGGCACCTTTGCGCCATCGCGGAGCTCGGCGACGAAGGTCGAAGCGCCGACCGCCTCGAGCGCCACGACGTGGTCGATGTTCAACAACACGCGGCGGTGCGCCCGCACGAACTTCTCCGGGGGCAACCGGCGCTCCAGGGCGGCGACGCGGAAGTCCGTCACCAGCACGCCGCGCGCGGTGTGGAGGATCAGCGATTCGCCGTCGACCAGCGCGTAGTGCAGCTCCTCCGGCGCGATGACCAGCAGCCCGCGGCGCGTGGGGACCGCCAGCCGATCGGCGAGCACCTCTCCTCCAGGCGCGACGTCGGAGCGGGCTTCGTGGCGCAACGCGGCTCGATCCAGAGCCTTTTTCAGGCGGCCGGCGTCGACCGGCTTCAGCACGTAGTCGACCGCACCGGCGTCGAACGCCGCGACCGCGTGCTCCGCGTGCGCGGTCACGAAGATCACCAGCGGCCCGCCCTCGGGCAACAGGCGCATCGCCTCGAGGCCGGAGAGCTCGCCCATGTCGATGTCGAGCAGGACGAGATCGACGCCGCCTTCGCGTGCGCGCGCCAGGAGCTCCTCCGCGCTGCTCAGCTCACCGACCAGCGTGATCTCCGGGAGCGCGGAGACCAGCCGGACCAGGCGCCTTCGCGCCATCGCCTCGTCGTCGACGATCAAGACGCGCATCAGAACGAGACCTCCGCGCGCGTGCGGCCGTTGGCGTCGCGCACGTCGAGACGCGCGTTGGGTGACCACGTCGCGAGGCGGCGCTCGACGGTCGCGAGGCCCTCACCTCCCGCGCGGCGACCGGCGAAAGCACCGGGATTTTCCAGCGCGATCAAAGTACGGGCGCCCGCGCGCGATGCCGAGATACTCACCAGGCCGCGCTGCCCTCGCCCCGGCCCATGCTTCATCGCGTTCTCGGCGAGCGGCAAGAGCACGAGCGGCGGGATCGGCGAGGAGCGCGTCTCCTCGTCGAGCGCGACCGACACCGTGAAGCGATCCGGATCGCGCAGTCGATGCAGCTCGAACAGGCGGGAGACCATCTTCAGCTCGTCGCTCAGCGTCCAGCCGTCGGACGCGCGCGAGGCGTTCATCATGTCGCGCAGCATCGACGAGAGATCCACCAGCGCGCGCTCGGCGACCAGCGGGTCCTCGCGGCACCACTCGGCGATCGCATTGAGCGTGTTGAAGAGGAAGTGCGGATCGAGCTGGGCCCGCAGCGCCATCAGCTCTGCCATCTCGGCCTGCTTGCTCAGCGCCTCGGCGCGCGCCGACGCGATCTTCCAGCCGTGCTCGAGATCGATGTCGCGGCCGAGGCCGTAGCCGCCGACCCAGAACAGCCCGGCTGAGATCACCACCGTCCATGTCGCGCCGATCAGCGGGGGTCCCATGCGCAGGAGCGGCGGCAGTCCCCAGAGGAGGAGCGGCGCGACCATCGACAGCGCAGAATAGGCCAGGATTCGCGGCAAGATCGGCCCGCGTGGGCGATCGACGCCGAGCAGCGCGCGATAGCCGACGGTCGCAAAGGCGACCAGACCGAACGTGAGGATCACGATCACCGGGTAGAGCCACGGCGCCACCCAGGCCTCGCGCTGCGCCACCACCAGCGGGATCGCGATGACCAGGATCGATCCCAGCCGCCTTGGCTCCACCAGCGCGCGCAGCGTCTGGGCGATCACGCCGTGCCGCCCCAGAGCGCGATCACCAGCTGCGCGCCGAAGTAGAGCGGCTGCCCGAACAGCTTGTTCACGAAGCCGTGCGCGACGAAGCGCTCGCGCGCGACGCACAGGTCCGAGAGGTAGAACATGAGCGCTCCGACGGCGATCATCGGCGGCGCTCCGGTCGCGACCAGGCTGGTCGCCGACGCGAGCATCACTGAGATCACCACGATATAAGCGACGACGGCGAAGCGAAGCTTCCCGGCGCGCGCCCACAACACGCGGCCCACGAACAGCGCCGGCAGCGCCAGGACGACCAGCGTGCCGCCGAGGACCGGGCCGTCGATCCCGCGCGCGAGGAACGCGGCGAGATACGCCACGTGGCCCCAGAGAAACACGATGATCCCGGCGAGGAACCAGCGCTTGTCCTCTTTTCGGATGAGCAGGACGTCGCCGATGCCGCCGAGCACCATGCCCGCGAACAGGAGGGGCGCCACGCCCGAGGCCCAGGCCGTGCCGATGAACCCGCCCGAGGCGAGGGGCTTGAATAACCAGATGCGGGAGCGGTCGCCCGAGCGCTCGGCGAAGAGCAGGCCTATCGTCGCGGCGACGGTGAGGAGAGAAAGCGCGATGATCACTCGATGGTGAGCGACCACTGATTCAGCGCGCCGGTGTCCTGCGCCGCGGCGTCGGTGACGCGGAGGCGCCAGGTGCCGTTGGCGCTGCCGCCCGCGGTCAGCGTGCTGACGTCGACGTTCTCGAGGACGAGGTCGTCGAAGCTGCCGCCGGCGCGGTCGCTCAGGATGCGCTCACGGCCGTTGGGGGCGGTGAGCACCGCGCGGAGGTCGCCGCGGTAGCTGTGCGTGATCGCGACCGAGACGCGCACGGTGCGCGCGGTCGAGAAGCCCGAGACCTCCACGCGGCTGGTGATGCCGGTGGCGCTGTTGTCCGGGATCGACACGGGCGTGTCGGTCGACGCGAACGTGCGACCGCCGCCGCCGGGGCCGCCGCTGGCGAGGCACTGCTGCAGCTGCGGGGTGCTGGTCCAGCCGCACATGCCGTCCGTCTGCGCGGCGCAGGTCGCGCCCTGGTAGCACTGGAACTCGGGGCGAACGACGCACGCGGTGTTCACGTTGCTGTTGCCGCAGACCTCGCCCGAGCAGCCCGTCTGGTGACAGGTGTTGGCGTGGAAGTCGTCGACGATCAGCGAGCGCGCGCCGAACGATCCGCTCTGGAAGGTGCCGCGGAAGGTGTAGTTGCCGGCGTTGGTGGCCGGGAACGACGGGTTGCAGCTGTTGGCGACCGTGCACTCGTTGCCGCTGCAGGTGAAGCCGTTGCCCGCGGTGTTCTGGAGCGCGATGTCAGCGCCGAGCGTGAAGCCCGCCGAGCAGCGGTTGCAGCACGGGTTGCTCGCCGAGCAGCCGATCTTGGTGCAGGCGGCGGCGCCCATGATCGGCGATCCCACGACCTCGATCTGACGGCCGTCGAACGCGCCAGGGTTGGCCTGGAGCGCCGCGAGCGTGACCTGCTGGTAGCTGGCCTGCGCGGGGGCGCACTGGTTGAAGCAGGGCGTCGTGATGCACTGGACCTGGTTGCAAGTCTCGCCCGAGCCGCAGTCGCTGTTGGCCTGGCAGCCGGCGACCACTTCGACGCGGTCGATCGCGAAGCCCCAGCCGGTGACCGAGGAGTCCGAGCGGAGCTGCACGGTGAGCGCGCTGCCCGTGACGGCCGGCGAGGTCACGTCGGTGCTCTTGCCGGTGTACTCGGTGACCATCCGGCCCGCGCCGTCGAGGATGCGGACGGTGTCGTAGGTGCGCTCGGTGTCGATGCGGCTAAAGTGCACGCGAATCTGGCGCGCGCCGCTGAACGAGACCGGGAAGCTGCGGCTCAGGTTGTTGGTGTACGGGTGCGGCGACTCGACGGTCTGGCGGGTGGGCTGCCAGTCGAGCGTGCGGCACTCACCGCGGTACGCGATGGGCTGGCCGGTGCAGGCCGCGGCGCACGAGTTCGAGTAGGTCTGGCCGTTGGTGCCGCACTGCGGGTCGAACAGCGCCGGGCAAATGCAGGCGCGGCGCTCGTAGACCTTGGCGCGGAAGCCCCAGCCGGTGACCGAGGCGTCCGAGGTGAAGCGGAGATCGGCGCGATCGCCGGGGACGACGACCTCGAGGCCGGTCTTGGTGCCGGTGTGGCGGGTGACGTTGTCACCGCTCGCGTTCGCGACGTTGAGGAAGTCGAAGCCGTCCTCGGTCTCGAAGCGCTCGAACACGACGCGCATCTCCTGCGCGCCGCTGCTGCCGCTGATCGACCAGCTGTTCGAATAGTTGTTGGTGTACGGATGCGCGGATTCGACGGTGCGGACCTCGGTCCACTCCCCGGTTCCCGCCGCCGAGCTCACCGCGTCGTAACGCTCGAGCCCGTCCTTATCAGAGGTCGAAGCGACCTCCTTGACCTTTCCGTTGTCGCTCTCGACGCCACCGCAGGCGATGAGCGACGAGACACCGAAGAAGATGGCAACCTGACAGGCAATTTTCATCGCGTCGCGCATATGGAGGGTGACCCTGCCGACTGTCAACCACTTTAGGTGACGAGGTGCGTCATCGCGCACCTTCCAGAAAAGTGCTCTGGCACCTTTTGGGGCGCGCGTCGTATGGAGGGCGCATGAGCGATTCGTACTACGACCCCAAGGACCTCGGGCACTTCGGTGACATCGCCAAGAACGCGCCCGGCATCGGGGAGAAGTTCTTCGCCTGGTACGCGGCGGTCTTCGCCGACGGCGCCCTGACCGCCCGGGAGAAGTCGCTCATCGCGCTCGGGGTCGCCCACGCCGTCCAGTGCCCGTACTGCATCGACGCCTATTCGAAGGACGCGCTCGAGAAGGGCTGCGACCTCGATCAGATGACCGAGGCGGTCCACGTCGCCGCGGCGATCAAGGGCGGCAGCGCCCTGGTCCACGGCGTCCAGATGCGGAACCACGTGCACAAGGTCTCGATGTGAGCCTGGCGCTGCTCTCGCGGCCGAGCGGCGCCGAGCAGCGGCGGGCGCTGGCGAAGCTCCCGCTCGCGCGCGACTTCGACGCTCTGGCGCCGGAGCTGCGGCCCAGCCGGATCGACATCTTCCAGATCAACGTCGGCAAGATCTGCAATCAGACTTGCAAGCACTGCCACGTCGACGCCGGTCCCGATCGCACCGAGGTCATGACCAAAGAGACGATGATCGAGTGCCTCGACGCGCTGGCGAAGACCGCGATCCCGAACGTGGACATCACCGGCGGCGCGCCGGAGATGAACCCGAACTTCGAGTGGCTGGTGACCGAGTCGCGAGAGCTCGGCCGGCACGTGATGGATCGCTGCAATCTGACGATCCTCGAGACGAACAAGTATCACCACCTCCCGGACTTCTTCGCGGCGAACGAGGTCGAGGTGATCTGCTCGCTCCCGCACTACCGCGCGCCGAGCACCGACGCGCAGCGCGGAGAAGGCGTGTTCGAGCGATCGATCAGCGCGCTTCGCCGCCTGAACGCGGTCGGCTACGGCAAAGGCGATCCGAAACATCGACTGGTGCTCGTCACCAATCCGGTCGGCGCCTATCTCCCCGGCGCGCAAGGCTCGCTCGAGTCGGAGTGGAAGCGTGAGCTCGCGCGGCAGCACGGCGTGTCGTTCGACGCGCTGTACTGCCTGACCAACATGCCGATCAGCCGCTACCTCGAGTGGCTCGTGCAGAGCGGCAACCTCGAGAGCTACATGGAGCGCCTCGTCACCGCGTTCAACCCGCGCGCGACCGACGGCGTGATGTGCAAGAACACCCTGTCGATCGGCTGGGACGGGCGCCTCTACGACTGCGACTTCAACCAGATGCTCGACATGCCGGTCGAGGCGAGCGCGCCGCAGCACGTGCGCGACTTCGATCTCGATCGACTGACCGCTCGGCGGATCGAGACCGATCGCCACTGCTTCGGCTGCACCGCCGGCGCGGGATCGAGCTGCGGTGGCACGACGACCTGACATCGTCGTCGCGCTCGTGCTGCTCGGCGGGTGCGGAGACGCGACCAATCGCGAGCCTTAGATCTCCTCGGAGGCCCGCTTGCGCGCGATCAGCACGCCTTGCCGGATCGGCACGCAGGCCGTCTCGAACAGCGGATCTGCGGCGATCGTGCGGTTGAAGGCGTCCACCGCGCGGCGCGTGTCGTCGTCCTCCTGGTCGATCCACCAGCTGCTCGAGCCGGTGACGTTGTCGGCGAGGATCAACCCCCCGACGGCGACCGCGTCGCGGACATATTGATAGTATCGGAGATAGTCTGCTTTCACGGCGTCGAAGAAGACGACGTCGAACGGGCCGCGATCGAGCACGGTCGGCAGCGTCTCGAGCGCGTCGCCGGTGATGACCTCGATCTGCGCTCCGAGACCGGCTCTCGCGAAGGTCGCTTCGGCGAACTGGGCGTGCGTGGGATTCTTCTCGAGCGTGGTCAGTCGGCCGCCCGGAGCGAGGGCGCGGGCCAGCCAGATGGCCGAATATCCGGCGAGGGTGCCGACCTCGAGCATCGACCGGGCGCGCGTGGTGGAGGCGAGGACGGAGAGCAGCCGGCCGACGTCGGCGCTGATGGCGATGTCTGGAAGTCCCGCTTCTTTCGCCCGATCGCTCAGCGTCGCGAGGATCTCGTCCTCACCGCCGAACACTCTCTGGAGATAGTTGCTGGTGTAGCTCCACCGGTCGGGCGTCATCTCGATCATGGAGCACCCATAACAGCGGTGTAGGCTCGTTGACACTGATCTGGCCCGCCGCTAGCCTCCGCGCGCCATGAGCCAAAAAACCTGGGGCAAAACCGTCAAGGGCTGGTTCGTGGAGTCCGAGAGCAAGGGCGAGGAGCCCGCTTCGTCGGAGCCCACGCCGTCGGCCTCCGTGGACGCTGCGGACGCGCTGATCGCGAAGTATGCGGGCGGCCCGGCGGCACCGGCGGCGCGCCGAGCGGCTGCGCCGGTCGCAGCGCCGCCGATCGCGCTGAAGGGCCCGCTGCCGACCGCGGTCGCGGGGCAGATCGACTTCGACAAGGTCTACGAGCTGGCCGGCGTCGACGCCGCCGAGCGCGACCGCGTGAACAAGGCGCGCGACCTCCTGCGCTCGCTGCCCGCCGAGACGCCGCTGCCGGTGAAGAAGCAGATCGTCGAGGCGTCGCTCAAGGCGTTCGGCGTGCCCACCGAGAAGATCATCGAGGCCGCGGTGGAGTCGGTCGAAGCGCTCGAGAGCTTCATCCTCACCGGCCAGTCGCAGACCCAGAACATCCTCGAAGAGGGCGCCGCGCGTATCGGCGATCTCGAGACGCAGATCGCGGAGGTCAAGAAGGCCATGCAGTCGGCGCTCGACGAGCAGGCGATGCGCACCTCAGGCTCCAACCAAAAGAAGCTCGAAATGCAGGAAGTGCTCGAGTTTTTCGGCCAGGAAGCGGTGGGGCGCGTCGTCGTCGCATCGCCGAAGCTCCACGAGCCGACTTGACGCGCAACCGCGCGCGCTCAGCATTCGAAGTCAGAAAGTATCCCCATGAAGCTCACTCCATTTGCCAAGATATTCATCACCGTCATCGTCCTCGGCGTCATCGGCTACGCCACGTGGCACTACTTCGGGGCGCAGATCCGCTGCTGGACCAACCCGGACAACTGCGCGGTGCCCACCGCGGGGACCGATACGAAGAAGGTCGATCCCACCGCGCCGGTGAAGGACGACAAGGCCGTCGGCAAGAGTGACTTCGACGATCTGGCGAGCGCGCCGAAGGACCCCGGCAAGGAAGGCGTCACCGGCGTCAACGGCGCCGCGGTCACCGGCGGCAAGCTGAACCGCGCGCTCAAGGTCGGCATCAACACCTGGGCCGGTCACGCGCCCGGCGTCGTCGCCAACCTCGGGCTCGCGACCGGCGCCCAGTCGATCTACAAGAAGCAGTACGGCATCGACGTCGAGTTCGTGCTCATCGAGGACCCCGCGGCCAAGCTGGCGGCGTTCAAGGCCGGCCAGATCGACGTCATGTGGGACACCGTCGACTCGTGGGCCCGCGAGGCGTCGCTGCTCGCCGAGACCGGAAACGTGCGCGGCAAGGCGATCCTCATGCAGGACTGGTCGCGCGGCGGTGACGGTGTCGTCGCCCTCGCCTCGATCAAGTCGGTCGAGGATCTCGCCGGCAAGCGCGTCGCCACCACCGAGTTCACGCCCTCGCACTGGCTGCTCCTCTACCTGCTCTCGCAGTCCGGCCTCACGCCCGACGTGCGCAACGCGATCGAGAAGAACATGGTCATCACCGCCGATGCCCCCGCGGCCGCCGCGATGTTCAAGAGCGGCAAGGTCGACGCCGCCGTGACCTGGGAGCCCGATCTGAGCGCCGCCGTCCAGGCGCGCGGGGACGAGGCGCACATCCTGGTCTCGACCAGCGCCGCCACCAACGTCATCGCCGACGTGCTCGTCGCGCGGCAGGAGATCGTCGACAGCGCGCCCGAGACGCTGAGCGCCTTCGTGGGCGGCTGGTTCGAGGGCATCGAGTACATGCGGCGCGACCCGGCAGGCTCGAACAAGGTCATCGGCGACGCGCTCAAGCTCGACGACGAGACCGTCTCGGGCATGCTCTCGGGCCTCAAGCTCACCCCGTTCGCCGACAACGCGCAGTTCTTCGGCCTCGCCGGCGGCGGCGCGAAGGGCCACTTCGTCACGCTGTTCGACACCGCCTTCCGCATCTGGCGCAAGAAGGGCGTCGTCAGCAAGCCTGTCGGCGGCGCAGACTCGTTCGATGCGAAGTTCGTCGCGACCCACGCGGCCAAGTATCCCGGCCAGGCGGTGGTCGAGCCGAAGATCGAGAAGCGCGCGCCGTCCGCCAAGGACACGCCGATCTTGAACAAGACGCTGAGCATCAACTTCACGCCGAACTCGGACGAGATCATGCCCGGCTCGTACTTCACGCTGGATTCGCTGGGCGAGACGATGATCTCCTTCGGCAATACGTATCTCCGCGTCGAGGGCAACACCGACGCCACCGGCAAGCGTGAGGCGAACGTCGCCCTCTCCGAGCGCCGCGCGCAGGCCGTGAAGAACTATCTCGTGAAGCAGTTCAGCCTGCCCGAGACGCGCTTCCAGACGATCGGCCATGGCCCGGACAAGCCGGTCGCGCCGAACGCCAACGAGGCCGGACGCCAGCTCAACCGCCGCACGGACATCAAGGTCATCCTGGCCCAGTGAGCGATCTGTTCGCGCTGCGGGCGCCGCTTCCGCGCAGGCTTCGTCCTTTCTTCGCCATCGCCGCGCCCGCGCTCGTGGTCCTCACGTGGTGCGTGCTCAGCTACGGCGAGATCACGGACGAGACGTTTCTCCCGAAGCCGCACAACGTCGTGAAGGGTCTGCTGCAGCTGATCCTCGAGAAGGATCTCGGGCTCGCGGTGTGGACCTCGACGCGGCGGATCACGTTCGCGTTCCTGCTCGCCGCGGCCACCGCGATCCCGCTCGGCGTGGCGATGGGGGCGTTCGAGCCCATCAATCGCTTCTTCGAGCCGATCATGGCGCCGCTGCGCTTCATGCCGATCTCGGCGTTCATCCCGCTGCTCATCCTCTGGTTCGGCATCGACGAGAGCCAGAAGATCGCGTTCCTCTATCTCGGCGTCTTCGTCTTCTTGCTGCCGGTCGTGGTCACCGCGATCCGCGCCGTGCCGCAGGAGTACATCGACACGGCCTATACGCTCGGCGCTTCGAAGTGGCAGGTCATCTATACGGTGCTCGTCCCGGCTGCGATTCCCGACATCTTCGACGCGTTCCGGGTGATGAACGCGATCGCCTGGACGTACGTGATCCTGGCGGAGATCGTGAACCCGGGAGTCTCTCTCGGATACTTGATCAACCTGGCCTATACCCACTCGCGGCCCTCCTGGAGCTTCGCGGGGTTGATCGTGGTGGGCGGCATCGGCCTCCTCACCGACGGGTTGCTGCGCGCCCTGAACGCGCTGCTTTTCCGCTGGAGGGAGAGATGACCACCGAAGCCGTACCCACGCCGAACGCCGTCCCCAAGCTGAGCGTCGAGAACGTCTCGGTGACCTATCTCGGTCGCTCGGGTGACGACGTCCACGCGGTCAACGACGTCTCGTTCCAGATCATGGACAAGCCAGGCGTCGGTGAGATCGTCGTGTTCCTCGGGCCCTCTGGCTGCGGAAAATCGACGCTGCTCAAGTGCATCGCCGGGCTGATGGCGCCCAGCAAGGGCCGCGTCCTCGTCGATGGCGCGCCCATCCAGGGCACCAGCCGCGACCGCGGCATGGTGTTCCAGCAGTACACCTCGTTCGCGTGGCGCACGGTGCAGAAGAACGTCGAATACGGCCTCGAGCTGAACGGCGTGCCGAAGGCCGAGCGCGCCGCGCAGGCGGCGGAGGTGCTGAAGCAGGTCGGCCTCGCCGACTTCGCCAACCAGTTCCCCAAGGCGCTGTCCGGCGGCATGAAGCAGCGCGTCGCCATCGCTCGAACGCTGGTCAACAAGCCGCGCCTCTTGCTGATGGACGAGCCGTTCGGTGCGCTCGATCCGCAGACCCGCTGGAGCATGCAGAGCCTGGTGCTCGACATCTCGCGCAAGCTCGACAACACCTTGCTGTTCGTCACGCACGACGTGTCCGAGGCGGTGTACATCGCGGACTCGATCTTCGTGCTCTCCCCGCGGCCCGCGAGCATCTTGAAGCGCATCGAGGTGCCGTACTTCGAGGAGCGCACGCCCGCGCTCAAGCAAACCGCGCAGTTTCGCGCGCTGGAGAACGAGATCCTCGAGATGCTGCACGGCGCCCCGGGGGCCAAAGCCGACATCCGGTTGTCATGAGCTCCTCATGAGCAATTCCGCCAAGATCGACCGCATCAAGGAGCTGTCGAAGGACAAAGTCCCTTTCCATCGCTACGCCTTCCACAACGTCTACAACTATTCCTTGCTGGGCGGCGTCGCTGCGGCGTCGGTGCTCACCGGCAACTGGTGGCTCGCGGTCGTCGGCGCCGGGATGGAAGCGCTGTGGATGGTCTTCGGGCCCGACTCGAAGCTCATGCGCAAGAAGGTCTTCGAGCCGCACCACGCCGAGCTGATGAAGGTCGTCGCCGACGAGGAGCGCAAGAAGTCCCTCGCCGGCCTGCCGCGCGCCGACGTCGAGCGCTTCGAGCAGCTGGAGCGCCGCGCGATCGAGCTGATGGAGCTCTCGAAGACCAACACCCGGCTCTCCAACGACCTGATGCGCGACGAGCTGAAGAAGACCGGCGAGCTCCTGGCCTCGTTCCTCGAGCTGAACCAGTCGGCCGTACGTTACGAGGACTATCTGAAGAGCGTCGATGTCGACGAGATCGATCGCGAGATCCGCCGCTACGAGCGCACGCTGGAGAAGGAAGACGAGCCGGAGCGGAAGCGCCTCGCGGAGAAGAACCTCGCCGTGCTCGAGAAGCGCCGCGAGCGCATCGCCGAGCTTCGCCGCTTCGTCGAAAAGGCGCGCGGTCAGATGGAGCTGATCGAGAACACCTTCCAGCTCCTGGGTGATCAGGTCGTCACGATGTCCTCGCCCGGCGAGCTCGGCGGACAGCTCGACGAGCTGATCGACGGTGTCGAAGCGGTGCGGTCGACCGCCAGAGAGGCGGCGGCTTTCATCGAGTCGGTGACCCAATGAGGATCCGCGAGCTCTTCCGTCTGAGCTTTGCGAAGATGGTGTTCTCGAACTTCTTCTCCAAAAATGCCGGTATATTGCTGGTCGGGTCGGTGGCCTTTTACACCCTGCTCTCGCTGATCCCGCTGATCGGCCTCCTGCTCGTGGTGCTGTCGACGGTCATCGATGTGCACACGCTGAGCAAGGTAGTGGCGGCTCAGCTCCAGATGATGGTCCCCGGCACCAGCGGTCCGCGCATCATGGCCGAGGTCGAGAGCTTCGTGGAGCACCGGAAGCTCGCGGGCGGCGTCGGCGCCATCGCGATCATGTTCTTCGGATCACAGGCTTTCTCCACCCTCGAGAGGGCAATGGGGCTCATCTTCCACAAGCGTCGCGCGCGGGTGCGCCGGCACTTCGTCACCTCGCTGACGCTCCCGTACGTGTACATCGCGGCGCTCGGCGCCGGCCTGCTGCTCATCACCGGCCTCAACGCGTTCCTCGAGTGGGCCGGCGAGCGGACCGTCACGATCGGCACACACGCGATCGATCTCGGCGGACCGGTCATGCTCGTCATCCCGTTTCTGCGTCTCGTCACCGAGATCGTGCTCTTCACCTCGATCTATCTGGTGTTCCCCGGCGGCCGCGTGAAGGTGAAGCACGCGATCATGGGCGGGACCTGCGCGACCATACTCTGGGAATTAACGCGGCGACTCATGGTCTGGTACTACACGCAGACCAGCCTCTCGGTGGTCAGCGTGGTCTACGGCTCGCTCGCCAACGCGTTCGTCGCGCTGCTGGCGATGGAAGCCGCGGCGCTGATCGTCTTGCTGTCGGCGCAGGCGATCGCCGAGTACGAGGCGATCGAGTATCCGGTCGCGAAGCCACCGCCCGATGATTCGGTGGAGGAGCCGCTGCGGCGCGAGCCATGACCCACCGGACGTTCGCGATCGCGCTCTCTTTCGCGGCGTGTACCGCGCCGGTCGCGCGCCCCGAGGTGCCGCTCGATCTCACGACGGATCGCAGCGTAGTCATCGTCGTCGAGGAGAAAGGCGCGCGGCGAATGTTCGCGCGCGACGTGAAGGCGGGCGAGCCGCTGCCGGACTTCGAGGCTTCGTCCGCTGATCCGCTGCGGGTGACGACGCTCGCGTTCGACGCGCCGCTCCTCGCCCTGGGCTTCGCGGTCACGAACGGCGAGCTGACCCCGGCCACCATGCCCGCGCTCTCCCGCCCGCTCGGGCCCTGGGCGCGCGGCCAGACCCGCACGATCGACCTCGAGGAAGACGGCGAGTGGGTGCCGCTCGACGCCGAGCGAGAGCGCACCTTGGGCGCGGTGAAGGTCGCCGCAGCGAAGGCCTGCCGGAGTTACAGCGGGAGGGCCTACGCGCTGACCTCGACCGCGTCCTTCGGGCCTGCGTACGCCGAGGATCTCGATCACGCGGTCGTCGCGCAGGGCGCGAAGTGGTTCCGGTTCGATCGAGAACGCGCGGTCGAGATCGAGGCACCTGTGCCCGGTCTGCGAGCCACCGCCGCGACGCGCTCGCCCGACGGCACCACCTTCCTCGCGGGCGCGCGCGCCGGGCGCTTCGAGGTGTGGTCGCGGGCGAACGGCGACGCGAGGTTCAGCCTTCTCCCGAGCACGCCGAGCATGATGACCAGCGATCCTTCGGAGGAGATCGCGTTCCTCTCGGCCCAGTCGGCCTCCCTGCTGTGGACGATGACGCAGGGCGGGCATCTCGCCGCCTTCGTCGGCGACCGATGGGTCGACCACGATCTTCTCCCCCATGTCGACCTGCTGTCGGGCCGGGGCGGCCTCCATGTGGTGGAGAATGGGGTCGACGTCCTCCATCCGTTCGACCTGGAACGGAACGACGTCCGTTACGTGACGCAGGTCCGCGGAGGTCAAGCGAGGCCCTTCGCCATCACGCCGGGGAGCGCGACGGTCTTGCCGACTGCCATCTCGGGCAATGCCGCGGGCGACGCGACGTTCTACGGCGGCAGCGACGGCCGCATCTACCGGCTCATCAGCGGCGCGCTGGTGCTCGCCGCCGACGACAGCGAGACGCGGTTCACGCTCAATCACATGCAGCCGGTGCGCTCTGGGATCTGGTCGGGGGTCGTCGCGGTCGGCTACTTTTCAGGCGCGGTGGAGGTCTACGACAACGGCGAGGTCTGCGTCACCCACGCGAGCGCCATCGACGCATTCGGCGTGCTCACGCTCGGCGAAGATCTGCTGGTCATGGGCACCATCTCGCCTGTCGATTCGGATCCTTACCGCCCGGCCGCAGCGGTCCTGATCACGCGCGGTCCGGCGCCCTAGTGCCTGCGTTCTGAAGTCCGTTCCGTGTTCCGCGAAGGGATCGCGGCCGATGGCAAGGCGGACCACCGAGGGCATACTCAGCGTCTGTCGAGGTGGTCCAACGCGGCCAGCGGTCGCGAGACCGAGCGAAACGCGGAACGGACTTCGGAATGCAGGCACTAGC
>Ga0105048_10005891_pt1 | contig 19789 bp, 19 predicted proteins | sample MAT05_FD_78382 | JGI IMG/M metagenome (GOLD analysis project Ga0105048, IMG submission 78382) | Freshwater microbial communities from Lake Fryxell liftoff mats and glacier meltwater in Antarctica - MAT-05 | ecosystem: Environmental > Aquatic > Freshwater > Ice > Liftoff microbial mat | place...
AGGGCGACCCACGTCAGGGCGACCCACGTCAGGGCGACCCACGTCAGGGCGACTCGCGTCAGGGCGACCCACGTCAGGGCGACTCGCGTCAGGGCGACCCGCGTCAGGGCGGCCCGCGAGAGGACGGAAATCTGGAGGTTGATATGCGCCCTGAAGCAGATAGTTCAGAGGTCGTTCGTTCGGATATAAGCCGTCCTGAAAATGTCCGTCCAGACACAGGTCGTACCGAGGGAGGAGGCCGTCAACAGCAACCCAATCAACGCGACCGTGATCGAAACCGGGGTGACCGCGACAGAGATCGTGGGCGTGACCGAGAACAGGACCGTGGCCGCGACCGAGAACAGGACCGTGGCCGCGACCGTGATCCTGACCGACCATCCCGCAACGAGCCCGTTCTGGAGCAGGAGTGGAGCCGCGACGATGAGTTACGGCCTGGCGATCCTCGCCCTGGTGAGTCGCGCCTAGGCGAAATAAAAATCACCGACCTGGCAGGACGCGGTCCCGATGTGGCTCCCGAAGAACGCCTGATTGTAGGGATTTCATTGGGCGATTACAACGGAATTGGGCCAGAGATAATTCTTAAAGCCTTGAAATATAACCAGTTACAGCGAGTTTGCACACCCGTTATTTATGGGTCGATGCGGGTGCTGAATCGGTATCGTAATTTGCTAAATCTGAAAGACTGGAGCCTAAATGGTATCCAGAATGTGGGTCAGGCCAACCACAAAATGACGAACGTCATTACTTGCTGGAATGAAAATCCCCGCTCCGATTCCACATCTGAACTTTCTACAGCTACCCAGTCTGAGGCTGTAGCTGCTACTGAGCAGAAAGAGGAGTCGGTAGAAAAAATCAGCTTGGAGAGAGGAACTACGCCTGTGTCTGACGAACAAGTACAACCTGTTGTTCAATCTGAAGCAATGCCCCAACCGGCCCCGTCCACGCACGAAATTCAGCCCGGCAAGGTAACGCCCGAGGCCGGACAGGCTGCGTTGGCGTGTCTGGAACGGGCCATTGAAGACTTGAAAGCTGGTAAGTTGGACGCACTCATTACCGGGCCAATCAATAAGCACAACATGCAGTCGGAAACGTTCAGGTTCCCTGGGCATACAGAATACCTGGCTGAGGCATTCGGCGTTCCCGACGATTTGATGTTTATGGTTGGCGAAACGCTGAGAGTGGGCGTAGTAACGGGGCATATGCCGCTTGTGAGGGTAAAGCAAAACGTGACGCGCAACGCGATCAACCAAAAGTTAACCATGATGATGCAGTCGTTGCGAGTGGATTTTGGTATCCAGAAACCACGCATTGCTGTATTAGGACTAAATCCCCACGCGGGCGAAAATGGCTTGTTGGGTACGGAAGAGCAGGAAACGATTAGCCCTGTAATTGAGGAATGGCGTAAAAAAGGAGAGTTGGTCTATGGCCCATTCCCCGCCGACGGATTCTTCGGAACACGTGGCTACCGCAAATACGATGCCGTGCTGGCCATGTATCACGATCAGGGCCTGATTCCCTTCAAAGCCATTGCCTTTGAGGAGGGCGTGAATTTCACGGCGGGCCTGCCCATTGTGCGGACCTCTCCCGACCACGGCACCGCCTACGATATTGCCGGAAAAAATCTCGCCGACGAAACCTCAATGACCCAAGCCATTTATCTGGCTTGCGACGTAGCCCGCCGACGTAAAGAATATAAAGAAACTGAAGCAAACGCCTTGAAAAAATAGTAGCAGTAAGCAGTGGCAGTAAGCAGCATTTTTCTGCCTACTGCCACTGCCTACCGCTACTGCTTACTGCTACTGAAAAATGCTCAAATCAATGACTGGCTTTGGCAACGCCACCGTAGAGGGAACAAACCTAACGGTGACCGCCGAAGTAAAAACGCTGAATTCTAAGTTCTTAGATATATTTTGCCGCTTGCCCCGGCAGTTTTCCGATAAAGAAATTGAGGTTCGGGGCCAACTGACCCAACACTTGGAGCGTGGTAAAGTGGAGTTCTCCCTCAACTACAGCCGGACTGGCGAAGTACGGGTTGGTATGGTTGTTAACCGGGCGCTGGTAGGTGCTTATGTGCAGGACTTGAAAGAGACTGCCAAAGGAATGCTGATGAGCGTGCCCGATGCCGAGGTGTTGAAACTGGCCCTCGCGCAACCAAACGCATACACCAGCGAAACGCCCGACCCCGAAGCAGGAGCAAACGATTGGTCTGTAGTGCAACAGGCTATCAGCCAGGCTATTCAGCGATGTGACGAATTTCGGCGGCAGGAGGGAGCCTCGCTCGAAGGTAAGTTCAACGAATACATTCAAACCATTACCGACCGCCTGGCTACCATCGAAGAGCAGGACGGACGACGGATTCCGGCCGTGCGCGAACGGATGCGGGCTTCGGTGGTTGAACTGCTTGGTAATGAGGATTTTGACAAGAACAGATTTGAGCAGGAACTGGTCTATTACGTAGAGAAGTTCGACATATCGGAAGAGAAAGTCCGGCTTAAAAACCACCTTGTTTATTTTATTGAGGTGCTGAATACGGAAGAAGCGAACGGCAAAAAACTAAACTTCATTGCCCAGGAAATTGGTCGGGAGATCAATACAATTGGCTCTAAAGCCAACGATGCGGCTATCCAGCGTCTCGTTGTTCAGATGAAGGACGAACTGGAAAAGATCAAAGAACAAACCATGAATGTCATTTAGGATCAGTGAACTCAATCCGCGTATTTGCCCCCGCCACCGTAGCTAATGTAGCCTGCGGATTTGATATTTTTGGTTTCGCCGTAGACAGCCCCGGCGACGTGGTTGAACTAACCCGGCGCGAAGATCCCGGCGTAACCATCACCGACATCATCGGCGACGAAGGCCGGCTGCCCCGCGAAGCTGCCCGCAACACCGCCGGGATTTCTATTCAACGCTACCTCCAACATATTGACCGCACCGATGTCGGTGTTGATTTGCTGCTGACCAAACAAATGCCCCTGGGCAGCGGACTTGGTTCCAGCGCAGCCTCTGCCGTGGCTGGTGTGTTTGCGATCAATGAGTTACTGGGCCGACCCCTCCGAACTATCGACTTACTGCCGTTTGCCATGGAAGGCGAACGTATTGCCTGCGGTTCGGCCCATGCCGATAATGTTGGTCCGTCGCTACTCGGAGGATTTGTTGTTGTTCGGAGTTATAGCCCGTTGGATGTTATTAAGCTCGATACGCCCGCTGGCATGTATGCTACGCTTGTTCACCCCGATATTGAGGTTAACACCAAAGACGCCCGGTTTATCCTGAAAAATGAAGTGTCGCTCAAAAACGCCATTATCCAGATGGGCAATGTAGCGGGCTTGGTGGCGGGGCTGATGAAACCGGACTATGACCTCATCAGCCGTTCGATGGTCGATGTTATTATCGAACCTGTTCGGGCTATCCTGATTCCGCAGTTTGGCGAAGTAAAACAGGCCGCTTTAGACAATGGCGCGTTGGGATGCAGCATTTCTGGCTCCGGCCCGTCGATGTTTGCCCTGTGCCGCAATGCCGAAACGGCTCAACGGGTAGGTCAAGCCATGCAGGAAGCGTTTCTGGCCGTTGGTATCACGAGCGAGGCCTACGTATCGGAAATTAACCGACAAGGTCCAAGGGTGATATAGAACCTCACCGACTATCCGGTACTACCGATGATTGAGGTCGCCGGGCGGTGTTGCGGATATTGACCAGTTTAACGAGCAAATCGAACCAGAACGGTGCCCCAAACGAGAGGGCAGCAATGGTCAATATCCAGCCAGAAATTCGCATAATCCATTGACAGGCAGTAAGATTGTTAGCCAGTTCCCAGCCAATAGGCAGGTGGAGTGCGTCGATGTTGGTTTGTAGATAAGACAAATAAGCCGCTTTCACCTTTAGGCTGTCTAAGCCTGATAAGGTATTGCCAGCGGTGAGTGAATTGTGCAGACCACTCCCTGCGCGTAGCGTTTATACCAGCCCGATACTTGTTCCATGTAGCCATCGTACCAGCATTCCAGGTTTTTTTTGAATTGAGCCAGCGTGTTGGAACGATTCAAAAGGGGCCTTACCAACTCGATTAGTGGGGTTAAGGCCGGATTGTTGGCGGGGTTGTCAACGGTAGCCCGGAGCGTGTCCAGCAGATGGGCCGAGGCCGTGATACCCGCCGGAGGAGGGGCGATACCCGGCGTGAGTAAGTCCAGCACGACGGTTGAAAATGACTCGGCGTTGAGGTACGAAATCGGTTTGTCAGATTTGTAATACCGTTGCTTTTTCACACGAACCAGCGGATGATCCCAGAAACGGTTGAAAATAGTGGCTGTGCCGGGTGCGTCCAGAATCTTTTGCAGCGCCAATTGCAGAAGCCTGGAACGTTGCTCCCAAAAGGCATTGATGAGTTCGACAATGCCCGACACGAACATGCTGATCGTGAAGAAGACGAAGACCAGCGAAATGGCTACGTCGAGATAAGTAGAGAAGTTCATGGCCGTAAGCAGTAGTAGTTTAGGCTGCAAATATTCGCATTCGCTGCGCCATTCGCTACGGGGAAACTACCCTATTTGTGCAGAAGATTTCCCCGTTTCTATACCGATTATTAAGAAATGACGGCCATTGACATACGAATTTGGCATATTTGAGCCGTTTACTACAGACAGTCAAACCATACTCTTATGCACCAACCACGGATTGCCCAACTCGTTGCCTACACACTCCTGTTATCGCTGTCCCTCTTCCTGGCAAACTGTGGCGGGAAAGACGATACTGTTGCCCCCAATTCAGTTGAAGGGAACTGGAAGATATTGTCCATTAAGCTGAACCCAGGACTTGATGTGCCGCCACTGGGGAAAGTGACGGACTTACTGACTGCTTACGGTTTACTCCGGAATACGACCTGCCTGACCGATGTGTTGTTCACCTTTAAAAGTGATGGTACGTTGGTTTCCAGTAATCCGGCGTCTTGCCAGACCAACGTAGCTGAAATAAAAGTGCAAACCGGAATCGACTTTGCGGGAACAAGTAAATGGTCGCTCACGGGTGATCAACTAACCATTACGGCGGCTGATAATACCAAATTAACGGTTACATCGACTGTTGCCAATGGGTCGATGGTTTGGACGTACAAACGCGCTCTTGTTGACCTAAACGGCGTTTCAAGTAATCAGGATGTTAGGTTTGAGCTTCGAAAAGCTTAGCCAGAGTTGTGGGAGACCTGTTATACATGGTTTCCCATCACTTTTTTTAATGGCCTTGATCTACCGCTTGTTCTGTTAGTGCATAAAACAAGTTAGCGGGGAATACCAGCCGGAAGATGCTCCCTTTACCCAACTCGCTTTCTACTTCTACGTGAGCTCCCACCTTTTCGGTCAGCGCTTTCACAATGGATAACCCCAGGCCCGACGAATGCTCGTTGTTGGTGGGTTGTGCCGATAACCGCTGGAATCGCTTGAACATTTTAGTCTGATCTTGAGGAGAGATACCAGGGCCTTCATCCTGAACGGCTACAATCAGTTGATCCTTCTCGACATACACAAAGACCAGAATTGCTTTGCCAAACTCTGAAAACTTCAGGGCATTGCTAATCAGATTGTCCAATACCCGTACCAGCGATTCTGGATCGGTTCGGAGCATCGACTGAACGTGGGCCTGGAACGAGAGGGTAATATCTTTTTGCTGGGCAGGTCCCCTAAAACCAGCTACTACAATCTCCAGCAAGTCATTCAGTTCAACCTCCATGAATTGAACAGCTTCTTCGCGACTGATGAGCCGGTTATAATAAACGATGCTCTCAATCAGGTTCATGCCTTTGCTAACGGTTTTCTGACCGTATTGCACGTTCTCCCGCTGTTGTTCGTTCAGTTCACCTCCCGTACTTATAAAATTGAGTACAAAACTGAGTGTAGCTAAGGGAGATTTAAGGTCATGGGCAATTACGCTAATCAAACTCTCAATTTCTCGATTGGCTAGTTGCAACTGATCGTTTTTTGTCAGGAGAAGACTTTGCTGATCGGCCAGTTGCTGGTTGGAGCGGTATAGCTCCGAGACGTCGCTGAAAAGCCAGATACGGCCGTTGAGGTAGGGAGACCGAATAGGGCGCGACAATACGCTGAATGCCCGGTTTGGGAAAGCCCAGAGCCAGTTATTGATTTCGGCATTGGGATTTTGGGCCAGTTCGATTACCCGTTGGTTAATATCATCCTGATTGATAGCGGCATCGCACAGGCGTTTCATTCCCATGGATACCTCAGCAGGGGTGGGGTAAATAGTATCGGGATCTAACTGAAGCAGTTCGGTGGCTGCCTGGTTGGCCCAACTGCTGTTATCGTCTTCGTTAATGCGGACAATAGCCTGGGGGACCGTTGCAAACAGAAACCGGTACTGCTGTTCGAGGGCAATCCGCTGTAACGACAGAAAGTTGACCATAACTTTATCGGCCATAAGCAGAAACGATTGTTCCAGCCGTACATGGCTAAGATCAGTCGGGTCTTTCCAGCCCACTACCAGCCAGCCTTTCAGGCTGTAGTTAGACAGTCGAAGCCCGGCGATCTGCGTGTAGCTCCCAAATAATGAGCGAAGAGGCTGTTGGGCTACAAAGGACTGGGTAAGGAAAAAGTTTGTCTCTTCGTTCAGAGCGGCCAACTGACTGGCATCGAAAGGAGTAGCTGGCCGCGAGATTGGATAATTGAGTAGTGGAATAGCGGTAAATTCGTCGCGTTCCTGAATGATACAGCATCCATCGGCTGATAAATACGTGATCATTGCTTCTGCCAGAGCCGGTAACACCCGAGGGCCAATTTCGCGGGTGACTACCTCCTGAAAGCGATCAAACAGGCTCCAGTCCATATTCAGGTATACGGTCAACAAATGTGCGAATAGCTTTTGTAACCTCTTCTGGTTGGCTCATGTGCGGCATATTTAGGTCTCGTCGGTTTAGGAAAAGGCAAACAACGTACCTGAACAAAGTTCATAACGGAAGAAAAATACGTTTTGGACCATATTCAGGCTACCAAATATATCGAAATTAAATTCAGATTAGAAAAATATATTGGTGTAATAGGTGGCTTTGTAATTATTCCTTGATTTAGATAAGAAGGTAAGTACACATTAATGTGCTTTGCTAACTAATCCGAAAGCAATCAATGCCAGTTCGGCAATAATTTGTTCTCCAGCCGCATCTGTCCCGGCATTTTCTACCAAAACCGACAAGACGAATGGGCAAGGGGCGTATACAATCCCAATATCTCCTCGCACATAGGCCAGTGTACCCGTTTTGTGAGCTATTGTCATGGGTTTGCCAGTGGCCGAACGAGGCAATAACTTTGGAATGGTCAGGGTGTCTTCGTTCTGTTTGAGCATATCGAGCATCTGTTCGCATAGTGCAGCCGTGAGCAATTCGTGTCGATATATTTTGGCAAGCAGCTGGTTCATTTCACGGGCCGTTACCAGGTTTTCACGGCCCTGTTTTGCGGCTAACGTATCCATCATGACCCGGTTCAATTGGCTTTTAGGTAGGCCCAACCCCCGCATTCGGGCGTTGATTTGGTCTTGACCAAGGTCAGAAATCAGAATATTTGTAGCCGTATTATCGCTGATCGAAATCATTAGCCTTATCAGATCGGTGTAACTAAGGCGGCTCCGATTAGAGTAGGTCTTGATAATACCGTCTCCTCCTACTTTTTCAGAATCCGTCAAAATATGAATCTCTTCCAGATCCAGACGACCTTCATTGGCAGCCGCCATAGCTGCCACCATTATTGGCACTTTAATAATACTAGCCGACGGTACTCGTTCGTCGGCCCGGTGGTAAAACCGAACGCTGCTGTCGGCCAACGATTCCAGGGCCATACTGACCCGAACCGTCGGTGGCAACCGCTGTATGTATGCGGTTAAGGAATCGGTCATTGGGGAATTGAGTAGCTGGGTAATTGGTTGATTGGATAAATAGGTAACTGGTTGATTGGGTTTTACTGCGCCAGCTACCCCAGTTACTATAATTACCCCACTTACCCAATCCCCAATTACTTTCTCCCAAAATCGGCGGGGTTTTCGCCCCAGTAGGTTGTTTCCCATTTTAATATTGGGTTAGCAAATGTGTGCGTTTTGAGCCACTTTTCGGCGCGGTCGATCAAGTCGAACAGTACAGCGTTGCGGGGGGTAGGTTCAAGTTTAGTATTGGCGGTTCTCTTTTTTACCCAACTGATCGCCGTGCGAGAGTCCGAATAGACCGGAATGGTGCTACCTTTCTGGTGCAACAAAGCCAAAGCGTGAACAATAGCCAAAAATTCGCCGATATTGTTGGTGCCATCGGAATAGGGGCCCATCAGGAACAGTTTTTGGCGGGTAGCCAGATATATACCCTGGTATTCCATGTCGCCGGTAGCCGTGTTCCAGGCCGCATCGACTACCAGACTGTCTTCGAGTGGATTACCAACAAAAAGTCGGTTGGCCGTTGTTTTGGCTTTTGGAGCGGCTGTTCCGATGTGTTCATGAGGCTTGTCGCGAAACGCTTTGATAGCCTCCGTTTTGCTCTCGAACGATTTATACAACGCCTTGTCGAAGCCGTGCGTTTGGGCTTTACAATCGTCCCATGAATCAAAAACGCCTGTTTGTCGCCCGCGCCAGACGACGTAGAATTTAGGTTTTTTGGCCATAAACCATTTTTCCACAAAAATAGTGATTCAAATAAGTAACCTCACTAAACAGTACGAAGATGGACTCGGTAACCGGCGGGCTGTAGTCGACAACGTGTCTTTTACCGTGAAGCCTGGCGAAACGCTGGTGCTGGCCGGTACGAGCGGATGCGGCAAAACAACGACGCTCAAAATGCTGAATCGGCTCATTGAACCTACTAGCGGTACAGTGTTGATTGACGGAGAGGACGTGCGGCAGGTCGACGCGCCCACGCTCCGGCGCAGCATTGGTTATGTGATGCAGGAAGCCGGTCTGTTTCCGCATTATACAGTCGCTCAGAATATTGGTGCGGTACCACGCCTGCTCGGCTGGGACCCCGACCGGATCATGCAGCGCACCCGCGAACTGCTCGATTTGCTCCGGCTTCCCGCCGACTTGCTGACTCGCTACCCCGCCGACCTCAGTGGCGGACAACGGCAGCGTGTTGGCCTGGCCCGTGCATTGGCGGTGCGCCCCCCGGTGGTGTTAATGGACGAACCCTTTGGCGCGTTGGACCCTTACACCCGGCGGCACGTTCGGCGCGAACTGTTTGGTATCAGCGAGTTGCAGGAAACCACGGTTGTATTGGTTACGCACGACGTAAAGGAAGCCCTTGAACTTGGCGATCGGGTAGCACTGATGGATGCAGGCCGAATTGTGCAGATTGGCCCACCGAACGAACTAACTGAGTGGCCTGTGAATGAGTTTGTACGCGACTTTTTTGGGATATAAACGTAAAGGGAGGGGAACAAAGAATCGGAACTAAAAAGGGTATTGTTTGTTTTTACAACCAGCTTTCAGAATGCTCAAAATGAGTTGGGTCAACAAACTTTATACGATTATGAGCTTGCAGTATATTTCAGACACGCAGGGCAGACACACAGCAGTGATAATTCCCATTGAGGATTGAAATGCCCTAACGGCCAGACACCAGGACTTGAAATCGCTCGAAAACCCTAAGCGGAAACCTTCAGATTTTACGGGGTGCATTTCTGAAGAAACGGCGCAACAAATGCTCGCTGATATTGAACGTAGCCGTAACGAATGGGAAAGAACTATCTGATTGCCACGAACTCGCTACTGGAGTTTGTGGCAAACTCATTGCCTGTCAACGCTCGTATTTTTGTGAAAAATGTAATTGATACCGATTTCAACGTATCTATTATCAATCGTATTGAGGTACTAGGCCATGAATCGGCTACTCAAATGCTGACTGATTTTATGGATTTAGCGACGACTCATCAAGTAAGTGAAACTGTTGCTAATCAGACTATTGCTTTACGAAAAATGAAAAAGATAAAGCTGCCTGATGCCATCATTGCCGCAACTGCGCTGGTACACGGCTTCACCGAACGAAAGGTAGGATCGTTTCAATTGTCAACCACAAAGGCGGAGTGGGCAAAACCACTACAACCATTAATCTGGGGTGAGCGTTGGCCTTGCAGAATTACACGGTGTTGGTGATCGACATGGATTCGCAGGGTAAGGCTAGATCAACGAAGGTTTTTTTGCAAGTAAGCCGTTTTTTTAATTGGGCGACCGGACACATAAAGATCAAAAAAGCGGACACAAAGCGATCAAACTCACAAACTGCCTATCGTGCCACCAACTCCGGGCTTACCGCACAGTAAATAGACTGAACGGTTGTGCGCGTTTTGGCCAGCATGAGGGGCAGAGCCGTCGGCGAAACAGGCGACCAATCGTCTACCAACAGGTAGTTGTATCCACGAATCAGGAGGTGGATTGTGAGGGTTACTTCAGGGTTGGCGAAGAGAATTTCGGTGGTCAGGTACACGTTTTTACTGTTGCCCATCATAGCCGTCCAGTTGTTGAGCCGGGTCAGGGCTTCGGCTTTGGCGGGCTGGCAAACCGACTTGTGCAGCAACGCGCCCGTTGGAATGTCGTAAGGATGCACAACCGTCAGGCTGAGCGGCTGGTGTGTTTGTTCAGAAAGCCAGGTACGGAGCAACAAAGCGGAATCAACGGAGCAATCGGTAATGAACAGAGCGGTAAGCATGAGCCGGGCGGGGTTTCGTTTCCAGTCATAAAAGTAGCCTTCCCGCCCGCTGAGGCAGATGAGCATATTCAAGACTGAGGCTGATTATTGTCAGTTGGAGTTGTTTACCAATTGGCCCGGCGGAGTTTGTCGGGCTGCACTACCCGAATACCGCCCGATTGGGTTTGCTCAATCAATCCATCCTGTTTGAACTCGCTCAGGGTGCGAATCAACGATTCGGTTGCTGTGCCGATCATGGCCGCCAGATCATCGCGGGAGAGTTGAATAATGGAGTTGGGTTGTGGGTCGTGCAGGCGCAGAAGTGTGTCGGCCACCCGACGACGGAGCGAACTGTAGGCCATGCTCAATAGCTGGGTTTCGCGCTCGGCGATTCGGCCCGCCAGCAGTTTGATAAATTGTGCGCTTACCTCGGGATTGGCGAGTAATAACTGCCGGAAATCGGACTCTGGAATATAAACCAGTTCCGAATCCTCCAGCGTCATTGCCGAGTCGGTGTAATCGCCACCTTCCAGCAGGGCGTAATAACCAAAAAAATCACCTGCATTGTAGAAACCTGTGATGAGTTCTTTGCCGTCGGCGTTGCTGCGCAGGGTTTTGATTTTGCCTGCTTTCAGAAAATAAAGCCGCGTAGGTTCATCGCCCTCCGAATAAATAAACTGCTTTTTGCGCACCATATGGGCTTTGCGATCGGCCGACAGGCTTTGCAGGTTTCCCACCGTTCGGGCATCATCGAGGAACTGGTTGAGCCCGTTTTGGTGGACATCGTAGTCGGCCTTTAGGTGTTGAAACCGGTTGAGACGGCCTTCGATGGCGCTGAGCAGTTCCGATTCTTCGAAAGGCTTGGTCAGGTAATCGTCGGCGCCCAGCTCCATGCCTTTCCGGAAATCGGTGCGCTCGGTTTTTGCTGTCAGAAAAATGAAGGGAACGCCCGCCAGATTCGGGTTTTTATTAAAAATGTGGAGGACGCCGTACCCATCCAGCACCGGCATCATGATGTCGCAAATGACCAGATCGGGCTTGGTCTGAAGCGCTTTTTCGACGCCAACTTTGCCATTCTCGGCTGTATGAACAGTGTAGCCCGTCAGCTCGAGAATCTCGGCGGTGTTTTCGCGGATGGCATCGTTATCTTCAATGAGCAGAATCGTTTTCATATCGTCTTCTAAGGAGAGTTTTCGTTATTGATAAGGAAGAATCAGGGTTACAGTTGTGCCCTCGCCCAACTCGCTTTGCAGGGTTACCTGGCCGCCCATCAACTCTACATAGCGGCCCACAATGTGCAGGCCAAGGCCTGTACCTGGTACGTTAATGGCGTTGTTGGCTCGAAAAAAACGCTCGAACAGATGGCCCTGATCCGCTTTGGAAATTCCTATACCCTGGTCGATAATAGCCAGCGTTAACTGATTCTCTGTACACGTACCTTTCACCAGCACAACCGACCCCACACCAGCGTACTTTACGGCATTGGACAGCAGGTTGACCAAAATCTTGCGCAATAAAGACGGGTCGAGCCAAACACGTTTTGTACACAACAGGTCCGTTTGTATCGTTTGATTAGGTTTCAACATACCCTGCATATCGGTCACGGTTTCGGCTACCAAACCAGGCACATCAACTTCGGCGGGGTGAGCTTCGATCTTACCCTCTTCTAACCTACCCACCGACAGAAACTCTTCGAGAATGTCGTTGAGGTGCTTTACCGTTGACCGAATTCGGTTGAGGTGTTTCTGGCGTTTGTCCTGCTGATCGCTGTCCGGGTATTTTTCGATCAGCGTAGCCGAGGTCAGCACCGCAGTCAGGGGAGTGCGAAACTCGTGCGAAGCCATCGACACAAAGCGGGACTTCAATTCGCCCAACTCCCGCTCGGCGGCTAAAGCGCGGGCCAGTTCGTCTTTCGACTGCTCCAGCTGGTCGAGGGTGTTCATCAGCGCGTGGGTTCGGTCGGCCACTTTCTGTTCCAGATCAGCGTTGAGCTGTTCGATGTGGTCGCGGTGGGCCAACAATTGCTGTTCAGCTTCTTTTTTGAACGTAATGTCGATGATATAAGCTACTACATACAACTCGTCTTCCAGCTTGAAATAACTCAAACTAATTTCGACGGGGAACACTGAACTGTCTTTTCGCTGGGCGTGTAGGTCGCGGTTGTGACCCATAGACCGCACCTGCGGATTGGCATTGAACGAATCCCGGAGTTTCTTATGGTAGTGACTCACGCCCGTTGGGACTATCTGCTCGATAGTCAGGGTCATTAGCTCGCCAGGTGCGTAGCCCAGTAGTTGGTCTGCCTTCTGATTGGTCGACACAATCTGACCTTTCTCATCGCAAACGATAATGCCGATCGTAGCATTAGAAAAAATGGCTTCATAGCGCCGGACGCTATATTCTAGCTCCTGTTCGGCTTGGTGCAGTCGACCCTGGTCGATGAGCCGGATGAGGGCATACTGTTTTGCTTGAGCCGTAAACGTATTGATAATCAGTTGGCTCCAGAATGTTTGTCCATTCTTCCGCTTAATCTGTGTTGTTTCTTCATGGTGTCCCGCCGACAAAATGCGCTTGATCAAGCTGGTTCGGTGCGCGCCTTCCAGGGGAGGATGACGAAGCGATTGGGAGTGGATTGGATCGGCGAGTAAATCTGCTTCCGACGAAAACCCCAACAACCGGACCCCCGACCGATTAACTCGTACAAAGCGCTCACTATCCAGGTCGTAGATGCCAATAAAGTCGTCGCTATTCTCAAATAGCAAGTCGGTTAAGGTATTCGAATACAAGTCGGACAACATTCGTTGTGAAATTTATTATCGGCACCTGCCGACTCGATTACCAGGTCAAATTACGCGAAATTCTTGTCACATGGTCAAAAATCAGGGAGCTATTTGACAAACATCAGTTTGGCTCCTCCAGTAAACGCGCACTTTTACTGGTATAATTTTAGGAATCAATCCCAACCGTATTCTATGAGACTCATCGAACCAAAACCGATAAAACCGATACTGATTCCGGCCCGAACGGTGGTTCTGCTCATTTTTATGCCGTCTGCGCCGATGGTACATCAACAACGGGACAACCTAACAGCTCTCGCCGAATCATTGCAAACTCAACTTGGCAGTCAGATCCGAGTACTTCATATTGATCAGGCAACCCACCCCGAAGTGGTACAGAGTTTTGCCATTACGCAAACACCCGCTTTTGTATTGGTAAGGCAAGGTGTTGAAATCTGGCGTCAGGAAGGATTGACTGATGACGTCGCGCTGTCTGATGTAAAGAAACGATTGCTACTGGAGTGATCGATCTATTTGGGTACAACTCTTGCTTCTAGTTGCCCATGACAAACTGGAATAGTATCTTGTCCTGACCGGCTCATTGGCATCCATCCGCTAATTCCCCGACCAATTAGCAATAGCGCCACAATGATTGTGACAAACGGCAAGCTCCGGCTTAGGCGTTGCCGCGCAAAAGGGTTCAACCAGCTTAAAACCAGATTTATACTAAGCATGGCAGGGAGCGTTCCCAATCCAAATGCCAGTAGATAAGCCGCTCCACCCAAGGGTGATGGCATGATAAGGGCACCCAACAGGGCCACATAAACAGAGCCGCAGGGTAGCAGGCCGTTCAGAAAACCCAAGCCGGCAAGGTGTGGTAGCGTCGGCTGTCTGAGAAGTCTGGTTAAGGGGGCTGTAAGTCGGCGGGCGATTGGTGAGGTTTGCATCCACGACGGAAAGGCCCGCGCCGAAACTGCCCAGACCAACAGCAAAATACCCGCGCCAATAGATACGGGGCGTTGCAAACCAGTCAACAGTAAGCCTTGTCCAAGAGTACCCACTACGGCACCCAGCAAGCTATACGCACTCAGCCGACCGGCGTGGTACAAACCCCGCGCCAAACCGCGTTGGCCTGCCGGAAACCGACCAATGGGCAACGCCATAGCCAGCGGCCCACACATGCCAATGCAGTGTAGGCTACCGGCCAGGCCAGTCAGGAGGGCTGTTGTCCACCAGAAATTCATGGTAGAATCAATTCCCTCTCGGTATAGTATTCGCGCTGTCCGTCGGACCAGCTGAGTTGTGCCCGCCACACACCCGTTGGCCTGTTCTGCATAGATATGTTGCTCAGGCCTGGTGTAGCTTTGGTCAATGCCCGCCGAACATCCTGCCGCCGATCAGCGGGGCAGTAGAGCAGCAATGTACCGGTACTCAAGTTACTGGGTAGTGTCAACTGAATCTGCCCGTTTTCGGCTCGATACTGGATAAAGGTACTGGCATCGAGCTGGCGGGCATTGGACACCCTCTCAATATGCTGCTGATAGGCGATTTCGTCCTGATAATAATCGTCGCGGACGAGGTCGATCTTTTCCCGACTCATCTGCACGACCATGGTGCCGATAAAGCCGGCAAAGGCAATGAAAACTAGAATAATGGCTTTTCCCCAGTTCATGATTTTACTAATTTGATGGTCCTAAAAAGTTAGTTTCAATCTGATCCATGACTTCGTTGCCTGACAAAACATCAAGTGTCAACGGGGTGTTGGTCTGATGAACAGCCTTCTCGGGCAGGGTGATAAAAAACATCGTTTTGAACAGTTCACCGGGGCGCGTTTGCGTCAGGGGCTGCACAAACCGAAGTTTGGCGTCGGGGTTGTTAAGCCGAAACCGGATGGGCAACACCCGGTACGTTTTGTTAATGACCTCCACCGAATACAGGTTTGCAATCTGCCCATCGGCTTCTCGTTGAAACAGCTGCCCCGGCGCCCGCAACACGGTTACGTCGAGGGCCGATCGGCTAAGTAGCATAAATGCCAGCACCGCTATTAAAACGGCCAGTACGCCCGTGTAGGCCAAAATTCGGGTGGTAAACCGGAACGGTTGCCGGGTTTCGATACCCTGTTGCGAATCCATCCGAATCAGACCCAGCGGCCGGTCAACTTTAACCATTACTTCGTCGCACACGTCCATACAGGCGGTGCAGTTGATACACTCCATCTGCGTTCCATTCCGAATATCGATACCTGTCGGGCAAACGTGTATGCACAACTTGCAGTCTATACAATCGCCTTTGGGAGCAGGGGCAGGTAAAGGGGTCAGGGGTATGCCGGGGGCTTCGGTTTCGGTGCGTAGCTTTTTCCCCCTCGGCTCCCCCCGGATGTAATCGTAGGCGACAATGAGCGAGCTTTTGTCCAGTAAAACGCTTTGCAAGCGTCCGTAAGGGCAAATGGTGGTGCAAACAATTTCGCGGAGGTAAGCAAAAACAGCGTAAAAAACGCCCGTAAAAGCCAGCATCGCCGTTAAGCCGGCAAGGTGATTGGCGGGGTTGTCGAGTATGATAGCCAGCAACTGGTCGCGACCAATCAGGTAAGCCAGAAAGGTATTACTGATGATAAACGAGATCAGCAGAAAAACCCCGTGTTTAGTCGTCTTTTTCAGGATTTTCTCCGTGGTCCAGGGGCTTGCATCCAGCCGTTGTTTGGCCCGAAAATCGCCTTCGATCCAGGATTCGATTTTGCGAAAAACCATCTCCATAAAGATCGTTTGCGGACAAGCCCATCCGCAAAACACCCGGCCGAAAACCACGGTAAATAGCGCAATGAATACCACGAAGGTTACTAATCCGATGGCAACCAGATAAAAATCCTGTGGCCAGAATGTAACCCCAAAGAAGATAAACCGCCGTTCGAGTACGTTGAACAAAAACAACGGATGACCGTCGACCCAGAGGAATGGTCCGGCAAAAAGTGCTGCCAGAAGTACCCAGGCAACCACGTTCCGCCAGCGTGTGTACCGCCCCGACGTAGCGCGGGGATACAGCCATTTCCGTCCGCCCGTATCGTTCTGGTTGGGTAAGTGCGACCGGAAATAATCGTCGACGGGTGAGGTAAGTTCGGTGTTCATACGCTGAGTTGGGAGATGGTAAAAAATTACCGCATACTGACTTTATCGCTCGCTATGGCTACGTTTGGCACTTCTTTCTCGCCCTGCGCTTCTTTACCTCCGGCGGGTTTGGTGCCTTGCAGCGATAAAACGAAACTGGCAACCTGCTGTATCTGAAGCGGGTTAAGCTGTTTCTTCCACGACATCATACCTTTTTCGGGAACACCCTCGGTCAGGACGTGGAAAACCGACTTGATAGAGCCGCCGTGCAACCAGTATTCGTCGGTCAGGTTGGGGCCAACACCGCCCTGCCCCTGTTGACCATGACAGGCCACGCAGGTTTGCAGGTACAGCGCCTTGCCCGCTTGGAGCGATTTGGCATCAGTGACCAGTGCCACCGTGTTTTCGTTGATCGACCCGGCTACTTTTTTAATGTAGGCCGCCCGTTGCACATCGGCCAGAGCTACTTCCTGTTTGTACTCGTCAAGCTGTAGTTCGCCCGTGTCAAAGACGTGGAAAATCAGCATGTACACTATGCCAAAAGCGATGGTGCCGTAGAACAGGCCCATGAACCAGGGCGGAGTCGGATTGTCGAGTTCATAAATATCGTCGTATGGGTGATCCATCATCAGTTCTTTCTCCTGGCTGAGCAAGTGCAGGCCGGCCATCCGTTGCCAGCGCGTTCGTGGGTCGGTGGGTTTGGCAACAGCAACGGGCTCTGTTCCTATTGCTTTGCGCAGGATCATCATCATGCTGAGGGCTAAAATCCCGATCAGTATCATGCCGATCAGCAGGATCGCAGCTATAATGACCAGAAACAGTTCTTCACCCGTTTGAAGCTGCCAGACAGACTTGGCAGGGTCATTTGCTAAATTTATTAATAGTACGTTCATCGTCATTGGAGGAGTTGATCGGTGGAAGAATCGTCGAGAGGTAATTGGCTCATTTGCGCCATGTGTTTTTTGTCGGCCAGCCACAAATACAGGCCAACCAGTACAAAAAAGACGAAGAATGTCAGGAACGAGCCGACCATATACAGGTCGGCGCCGGGCATGCGGGAGATGAATTGCTTGAACATAGCGTATGACTATTTTTTAATGTCTGTTCCCAGGCGTTGGAGGTAGGCAATGAGTGCCACAATTTCGCGGTCGGCAGCTACTTTGATGCCTTCTTTAGCCAGTTTGTCGCTGATTTCGGTGGCCTGTTTTTGCAGGTCCTCAGTGGCATACTTAATCTGGACATCGTCGTAGGGTACTCCTACTTTACGGAGAGCATTCAGCTTATTGGCAGTATGCGATACGTCGAGTTTCTGGTCGAGCAGCCAGGGGTAGGGTGGCATAACAGAGCCGGGCGACATTGTTCCAGGGTCGCGCATGTGGTGATAGTGCCACGAGTCGGGATATTTGTTGCCTTCGCGGTGAAGGTCGGGCCCGGTCCGTTTGCTACCCCACAAAAATGGGTGGTCATACACAAACTCACCTGCTTTGGAGTACTCCCCATACCGTTCGGTTTCGGAGCGGAACGGGCGTACCATCTGGCTGTGGCAACCCACGCAACCCTCGCGGATGTACAGGTCGCGGCCTTCTACTTCAAGGGCTGTGTAGGGTTTCACGGCGGCAATGGTCGGTACGTTGCTCTGCACCATAAACGTGGGTATCAATTCGATTAACGTACCTATCAGAATCACAACCAGCGAGGCAACCAAAAACTGAATAGGCCGACGCTCCAGCACCCGGTGCCAATAGGTATCGCCACCCGTAGGCTGGTAGGCTTTTAGCAGGGCGGGCGCTTCGGCAGGTTCGTTGGCCGTGAGTGTGCCAACAGCCATCGTTTTGAAGAGGTTATACGCCATCAGGATCGCTCCAACCAGGTATAGTCCCCCGCCAATGGCCCGCATCCGGTGCATGGGCAACAATTGCAGCGTTGTTTCCAGAAAATTGCCGTAACGCAGGGTACTTTCGGGCGTAAACTCTTTCCACATCATACCCTGGGTGAAGCCCGATATGTACATTGGCACGGCGTAGAACAGGATGCCCAACGTACCCAGCCAGAAGTGTATACTAAGCAGGCGCTTCGAGTGGAGAGGGGTGTGGTACATGCGGGGAATGAGCCAATAAAGCATGGCAAAGGTCAAAAAGCCGTTCCAACCAAGGGCACCTACGTGAACGTGGGCAACGATCCAGTCGGTAAAGTGGGCAATGGCATTTACGTTTTTGAGCGACAACAGGGGCCCTTCCAGCGTGGCCATACCGTAGGCGGTGAGGCCTACCACCATGAATTTCAGGATGGTGTCTTCGCGGACCTTATCCCAGGCACCCCGCAAGGTCAACAGGCCGTTAATCATACCACCCCACGACGGAGCAATGAGCATGATAGAGAACACAACACCCAGCGATTGCGCCCAATCGGGGAGCGACGAATAGAGCAAATGGTGAGGGCCAGCCCAGATGTACAGAAAAATTAAGGCCCAGAAGTGCAGAATCGAGAGTTTGTACGAATACACCGGCCGGTTGGCCATTTTGGGCAGGTAATAATACATCATGCCCAGATACGGTGTGGTCAGGAAAAAGGCCACCGCATTGTGCCCGTACCACCACTGCACCAGTGCATCCTGCACCCCAGCGTAAACGGAGTAGCTTTTGAGGAAGCTGACGGGCATTGCCATCGAATTGATGATGTGCAAAACTGCCACCGTCACGAATGTAGCAATGTAAAACCAGATCGCTACGTACAAATGCCGCTCGCGCCGTTTGATGATCGTACCGAACATATTGATGCCAAATACCACCCAAATGAGGGTAATAGCTATGTCGATAGGCCATTCTAATTCGGCGTATTCTTTAGATGTTGTTAGGCCAAGCGGTAGCGTTGCCACTGCCGACAGAATAATTAATTGCCAGCCCCAGAAGTGAATTTTGCTGAGTAAATCAGAAAACATGCGGGCCTTGCAGAGCCGTTGCAGAGAGTAATAAACGCCCATGAAAATGGCGTTACCGACAAAAGCGAAAATGACTGCATTGGTGTGCAGCGGCCGGATACGCCCGAAGGTAGTGTACTGGTTGCCCAGGTTAGCCGCCGGCGCAAACAATTGAGTAGCAGCAATTAAGCCTACAAGCATGCCGATTAGTCCCCAGATGATGGTGGCAATGGCAAAATCACGGACGATCAGGTTGTCGTAGCTAAATCGTTCGGCAACAAGAAGTTGCCCAAGTGGGGGTTGCCCAATGGCTTCCCGGTTCGGTGAAATAATAATGGGTTGCTGGTTG
>Ga0105048_10005894_pt1 | contig 19782 bp, 8 predicted proteins | sample MAT05_FD_78382 | JGI IMG/M metagenome (GOLD analysis project Ga0105048, IMG submission 78382) | Freshwater microbial communities from Lake Fryxell liftoff mats and glacier meltwater in Antarctica - MAT-05 | ecosystem: Environmental > Aquatic > Freshwater > Ice > Liftoff microbial mat | place...
GCGGATGATCTCCGATTACGTGATGACGGAACACGACTGCACCGGCAAAGCCGTCGCCGAGGATCCCATCGGCTTGGCGACCTACAACATGGATTCGCACCACTGCCAGAGGGTCGTCAAAAACGGTCACGTCGTGAACGAAGGCAACGTCGAGGCCAAAGTGAAACCCTACGGGATCGCTTACCGGGCCATTACGCCGAGCAAGAACGATTGCGAAAACCTGCTCGTTCCGGTTTGCCTGTCGTCGTCGCATATCGCCTACGGCTCGATCCGCATGGAACCGGTCTTCATGATCCTTGGCCAATCGGCGGGCACGGCCGCGGCCTTGGCTATCGACGACAACTGCGCCGTGCAAAAGCTCGATTACGCGAAGCTTCGCGAACGCCTGCTCGCCGACAAGCAGATTCTCGACCCGCCCGGAAAGGGCAAGTAAGCCGATTCTTCTCGGCCCCTGCGTACGAACAACAATCCTTATCGATCGGACATCCCATGCCACTGCGCTGCGCACTCACTATCCTCCTGTTGACGCCGTTGGCCACGCCGGCGGCCGACCAATCCTTTGGCAATAACTACGGCCCCGTCCGCGCGGACATCTTCATTCCGGATGTCAAAGTTATCCGCGGCGTGATTCTTCACGCCATGAACGCGACCTTTAAGCCCGACGACAAGTGGGCCGACCTCGGCCGGGAACTCGGCTTCGCCCACGTCGTCATGAGCATCGACCGTAAGGCCAACAGCCGGCCGGACAAACTCGCCGCGGCCTTGCCCACGGCGCTGAAAGAGTTCGCCGAGAAGAGCGGCCACCCGGAACTCGTCAACGTCCCGAAGGTCGGCGTCGGCCACTCGGCCGGAGGCATGGTGATCGGAGTTCTGATCCGCGACCCGGGCACGACCCTGACGACGTGCATCGATTGCAGCTGGGTGACCGACCCCACGAAGCTCGAAGGGGAAGCCAAGAAAGTGCCGATGCTCTTCTCAATGGGCGCCATCCCCGACGGATTCAAAATGCTCCCGGCAATCGACCAACACTATGTGCCGGCCCGCAAGGAAGGCCTACCTTGGGGCATGGGCGTGCAGTGGGGATGTGCCCACGACTTTGCCAACGCCGGCACGCTGATGATCCCGTGGATTAAAGCCATCGCCCGCATCCGCCTCGATCCGACCGCCGACCCGACCAAAGGGCCCGTACCGTTGCGGCCGGTGAAACTCGAAGACGGCTGGCTCGGCGATCGCGCGAGCACCGATGGCACGTTCGCCACCATCGCGGCATGGGCCGACTACAAGGGCGACCGCGCGGTTGCCACGTGGTTCCCCGACCGCGCGACGGCCGAGGTCTGGCGGGCCTGGCAATCGAACAAATCACCGGTGATTCTGGAGGCCTCGACCGCCGACGGCCTGGCCAAGTTCCCGCCGTTCGATCCCAAGAAATCCCGCGATTTGCAGGTTCCCACGGGGATGGCGGTGAAGTTATCGGTGTCGGTCAAGGCCCACACGCCGGTGAGTAAAGTCGCCTTTTACTCGGGCGACATCCTCATCGGGGAAGCGGCCGCGGCCCCCTGGGAGGCGACCTGGGAGAAGGCGGCGCCGGGCTGTCACTCCGTCTATGTTCGCTGGATCGGCGTCGACGATAAGCCCGGTGTGTCGAACCCGGCCCTGGTCCGCGTCCGCTCCCGCTAACTTTGTCTCTCAACCCGTTCGGAGCATCACCATGCGTTTTGCGTTCGCTTTCGTCGCCGCGTTGGCCTTCCTTGAAGTCGCTCCGGCGGCCGATCCTCCGGAACCATCGGCCGCCGTCATCAAACAAGTTGGTGGGGACAAGGTCATCGCCTTGATTCGAGGGATCGAATCGGTCGAGGCATTCCACGTCGGCGGCATTGACACCAAGAAGTCGGACGACAGCTACGTGGCCAATCGGGAGATTGTGGGCAAAGGGGCCGCGATGCCGAAGGATTTCGCCGCGAAACTGACAGCCGCCCTGCTCGCTGACGACACTTACTTCAAGAACGACTCGAAGGGAACCGGTAAGGGTACGGCGGTAGGGTTCCGGGGGAAGACAACTGCCGGCGGAATCGTCGAAGTGAGTTGCTGCTTGGAAAAAGGGAACACGCACCTCCGCGTGGTGGATGCGGCCGGGAAGGTGCTGATCTCCGGCGACGTGCGCGGCTTTCGCAACGCCGAGGAGGCCCCGCTCCGGATCCTCGCGGCCGAGGCATTCCCGGACGACCCCGTGATCCAAAAATTCAAGCCGAAGCCGGTGGCCGAGCGTCCGCCCCCGAAGAAACAATTGCCGCCGATTCCCAGCCCCATTGTGATGGGAGCGCAACTCATCAAGGTTGCTGACGGCTTCAAGTTCGCGGAAGGTCCGTCGGCGGACAAGGACGGCAACATCTATTTCACCGATCAGCCGACCGACCGCATCTTGATCTGGTCGATCGAGGGCAAATTGACAACGTTCGTGGAGAAATCCGGCCGGGCGAACGGGCTCTGCTTCGACCCGGACGGCAAATTATGGGCTTGCTCGGATGAGAAAAACGAGCTCCGCCGTTACGACGTGGCGACAAAAGAATACACGATCATGGCCAAGGACTACATGGGCAAACTCCTGAATGGGCCGAACGACGTGTGGGTCGCCCCCAACGGTGGAGCCTATTTCTCGGACCCGTACTACAAGCGCATGTGGTGGACGCGCGAGAAGGAAGAACAGGATAGCCGCGGCGTCTATTATGTCTCGCCGAAAGGCGCGGTGAGCCGGGCGGCCGCGGACTTCATGCAACCCAACGGCGTGGTTGGCACAGCGGACGGTAAGACGCTCTACGTTGCCGACATCAAGGCAAACCGGACCTTCGCCTTTGACATTCAGGAAGATGGAACTCTAACGAACCGTCGCAAATTCTGCGATACCGGATCGGACGGCATGACCGTCGACGCCGACGGCAACGTCTACCTCACGCGCGGCACCGTCGTGGTGTTCGACAAGGCCGGTCGAAAGATTACCGATCTCGCCGTCCCGGAAAACCCGTCGAACGTTTGCTTCGGTGGGAAAGACCAGAAGACCCTGTTTGTCACTGCGCAAAAAGGCTTGTACTCCATTCAAATGAAAGTCGCGGGCGGCGCTCGCCAATAATGCGCGAAGTGCGAAAGCGACCGCGGTTAAGCGGTCGTAGGCAAGTCGGAGTGGCCCGCGTGTTCTTTGCGGGCGATGATGTCGGCGCCGAGCTCGCGTGCCATCATGATCGGTTTCACGCAAAAGCCGTGTAACAAGTCGGCCAGACCGACCCTTTGGGCAACGAGATATTTGAGGATTGCTTCCGACAGTTCGCAGTGCGGATCTATACTGCTCGCGGCCCAAATTGAGACTTTGAGCCCGTAGCGCAAGCAAGGGAACGTAAGACCCTTGCTTGCGCTGCGGGCTCCCCGCACGATGTATCACCATTGACCGCGAGCAGTATAGATACTTCGCGAAATACGATCAGAGTGCGGAAAGGGACAACTATTTCGCGAACACCTCAACCCCACTTAGTATGGGTGCGGATCGTTCGGTGAGCGACTTGGCCTTTGGAACGAGCCGGATGTTCATTTGACGATTTGCCGAAATTTCGAATTCCCTCACCAGGGCGCGGAAGCGGCCGCCGGCTTCTTTGACGACGTCGAAACTTTCGATCACAGTTCTACCTTGAAGTTCGACATCGAAGATCCGTTCGCCCGCCGCCACGTCTTCAAGTTCCGCAAAGTGAAGGCGAACGATAAAGTTCCGCGATTTGATCGGGCGGTCGAACGGTTGTACCTCGATGGCAGATTCTCGGAAGCGGGACAGCGCTCGATCGCGTGCTCCGCCCCAGGCGCCTTTCTTTTGACACTCGAACACCAGCTTCTCTTTCTGGATGCCCGCGTCTTCCAGCGTCTTCCAGGGGATGGCAAATTCGCCTTGGAAGAACTGCTCGGTGGTCTTTACCTGACTCGTCCATGAGCCGTTCCAGGTTGCGTCATCCGGCGGGTTGGGTAATGTCTTGCTCTTCATGCTATCCTTGCCCAGTGAAAGGATCGCATCGTATCTTCCGCCCCCGGCCGTGACGGCGAATGTCACAATTTTCGTTGCATCAGCGTTGTGCAACGAGAGACGGAAGTGATCGTCTTTCTCAAAATCACAGTCCTTGCCCACTTGTTTGCCCTTCCAGGGCAGTTTGCGGCCGAGCAGGTCGCGTCGAGCGGTCTCTTGGTAAGCGACGTAGAGATTTGTGCCGTCAGTGCGGAATTGCACAGTCGCCGCGCGATCGTGGATCGTCATGGCTCCAAAACCGTCCCAGCAGTCATCGTTCAGGTTGCCGTCGATCGCGGGCGCCGCGCTTGTCGGCAATGACAGGATCATTTTCTCCGGTTGATGGAAAGTCAGGTCCATCCGTAATCGGTTCAGGCCCTTGATGCCCGAACCGTAAATCCACGGTTGATCGGTATTCTCAATCGGCCGGCGATCAGTGTTAATGCGGTAGGCGCCGAAACCCTCGGCCACTTCCAGCAAATAGGGAAGCGGCATCGCGACCCCCTTGCTGATGGCCACGGGTTGACGCGGGAAGCCGAACCAGAGTACGCCATGGGCGTCGCGGCGGTCACCCGGCGCTCCCAGGTTGAGCGCAGAGCGACGGATCAATCCCTGCGATAGGTGGTTGTCATCAAACATCGCCCAATCTTCATTCCGCTGGCGGTCGGATGGCACCATCCCTAGCGATGTGGCGAAACTATAGGCACACAGGCAATCCGAGGCACTCTCGCTGTACACCATCATGCCGAACGCTGGAATCAAACTCAGCCCGCAGCCCGAGCGAATTCCCGAAATGTTGCGCATTCCCGAATCCTCGAGCCGATCGTACATGCCAATGGTGCCCGAACGGAAGAAGTCCATTGCGGCGGAGCAACTCGTGCCGCTGCATCCGTAGGAGCGAGAGTATTCGCGCGAAACGTCCTCGCCCGTCAACGGTTGTCGGCGGTTGAGCAGTTCAAAACCCTGAATCCGTTTGAGCGGACCATCTTTGCCCGAGTCTTCTTTGCCCTTTCCTTCCTTGAAGTCGGCTGAATAGTCACCGTCGGGACGGTGAAGCGTCAGCGGTGGCAACCGACCCGGTTTGCGGGCGAAGTCTGGCAAGTCGTATGACTCGCTCACCGGAGCTGGCCAATGGGGTGACAAAACTTTGTCTTTTCGAGGTTGTGGCCCCTCCAGGGCGATGACCGATTCCGCTTCGTTGAGGAAACGCTCCTTCCCTACGAGCGGCCGAGCCCAAAGCTTCGACCGGAAGTCCTCCGTCCAGAGTTTCAGATCGGCCGCGAAAGTAAAGTCTTTCGGCCGCTCGCCATTGGCAATTCCTCGCCAGGGAATCGTCAGCACGATCACCGACGAATTGTCAGTGCGTTTCGATTCGATCTTCATGGGTGGCAGCGGCAAGGTCTTGTGCGCGCGCGGCGAGGCATTCATGGCACCGAGGACTATTTCGAATGCTCCAGGGCTCGCTGCAAGCAACCGTTGTTCGGCCGAGCGAAAATCAAAGGCGAGTTCCCACACGTCGTTTCGAGAGAAAGAGGCCGCATTCGCGGTCAGCGTGATGCGCAGCGCCTCATCGGTCGCCTCAATGTCAATAGCGCCCGAATCTCCGCTGCGGCCCAGTTCTTCCCGATGAATTGGTTTACGACCGTCGAGGACGAGGGGGCCGCGTGTCTGGCCAAGCACCTTGGAGAGTTTTCCGGTGGCCGCTTCAAACTGGAAGAATGCCTTGCCGTCCTGAACGTACACGAAATCGTCGTCGGCGCTGACGGCGCTTTGGCCGGTGCAAACGCCTTGATTGAACCTTCGACGCCACAGTTCGTTGCCGTTGTAGGCATCCACGGCGGTAATATGCGACTCACCAAAAACGAACAATCGGCCGTTGGCCGGAATCGGCGTTCGCGGCCGAGCGTGGCGAGGAACTAACAATTGCCCGTTTGGTTCACCGAACCACTGAAATTCCAGCGGCCAGCGGACCCTTTTGTCGGCATCATTCTCGCTGTTCCAGTCAAAAGCGCCAGGCAACTTGCCACGAATGATCCATTTCTCTTTCGCATCGCTTTTGACTTCGTGGGCGGGAACGCGAGCATCCTTTGCAAGTGCGTCCACGTCGAACTTGCCGATGAAGGCCATGACTCCGCCGCAGGGCCGCAAGATGCGATAAAGTTCCTCGCCGCTCGGCCCATTGCCTGCGAAGACGACCAGGTTAGCGAAGTAGGGAATGAGGGGCAACAGCCGATCTTTGAGCGTGTGCACGATCGCTAGCCGCGATCCATAAAGTGCCGTTTCGTTGACGAGACGCCGTCGTTCGGTCGTCACCCGTTCGCCATCGCTAAGCAGACAGAGGACATGCAATCGCGAATGCCTCGCAAGTTTCTCCGCGAATTGCGCGTCAGCATCACCCGAGACAACGACAAATCCCTTGATTGAGCCGCCGCCCGTGAGCCGTTTTAATATCTGGGTGACTTGGTCGGGAATGGGTTCCGCAAGTTTGCTTACTTCTTTTCGCTCCACCATGGCATTCGTTTGTCCAAAAACATGAATCGTGCCCAGGTGAGTGCTGACAATGACGCGCCCATCAGCGACGGCCAATCCGCGTGCCTGCCCATCCACTTCCGCCTGCCAGAGCGTCCTACCTGAATTGAGATCGAGCGCCATGATTGTATCCGTGCCGCCCAGCAGCAGAGCGTTGTTCGTCAAGGCTTCGCTGTAAACACGCGGATGCTCGACGCTCCAGAGGCGGCGGACCACTTTGTCACCATCGATTTCGAACGCATCGACCTTGCCGTTACCCGCGGCGTAGATGCGTTTCTCCGCGAAGATCACGCGTTGACGACCGAACAGCCCGGAAGCAATCTGGCTTCGCCAGCGCGGCCCCTTTACTTCGTCCGTGAATTCGGCGATGGCTTTGGTGAGCGGCCACTCTTCTTTGCCATTGTTGATCTTCAATGCTGCGAGACTATCGGCCCGCTGCGGCAGACTTTCACCCAGGCGAAAGCTCTGATCCGGCTGCCAGGCCACTGCCGACGTGAAGATGATCCCTCCAAAGATCGTCGCCCAGGTGCCGCCTCGATTCGACGGAGCCGAATCGAAGTAGAGCAGTTTGCCCGTTTTCGCGTCATAGCCCGCTGGCGCACAGCGACCGGTTGGAACCACGAGAACGCCGTTCGCGCTCAGAAGCGAACCTTGCGGCGCGGGTCCGCCGAAGGAAGTCGACGGCATGTGCGGATACTCGATATACTCGTAACTGCTCGTGTCGTTGCACCAGATTGGTTTGCCGGTCTTGGCCTCCAGGGCATACACAAACACTCCTTCGCTTGGCCACATTCCCGCCGTCAAGTAGACAATTCCTTCCTGAACAAGGACGCCGCTACGGCACGGCCATCGCGATACCATCCGCCCATGGGCGAGAACTTGGCGCTCGTTCAACGCGGCACGAAATCGCCAGATTTCTGCTCCCGTACGGGCCTCCAGGCAGTAGACATGCCCATCATCCGAAGCCACGTAACACTTGCCATCGGCGATCTGAGGCGCGAAGCGGATCGGTCCGCCGGTAGTGTAACTCCAAACAACTGTACCACTCGCGGCGTCAACCCCTCGAAGGGTGTCATCGGCCGAGGAGCCAAAGAAGATCAGGCCGTCAGCCGCGACCGGCTGAAACGCATAGTCGAAGTCGAGCGAGTTCATCGCGCGCCCCGGTTCCGGCCAGGCGGGCGCTGGCGGCTGAGCCGAATGCCAGGTCCATCCGGCTCGCATCGGGAAGGTAAGCGTTTCATTCGAAACACTCGAACGCAGATGGTTGTTCTTGTAGGCCGGCCAATCCGCGGCGACTGCGAACGCCGGGCCAAGAATCGCCAGAAATAAGGCAACGATCCGAGTAGTGAACTGCATGAACGAGATCCTGAGACAGGAAGTGTGCGCGGCGAAACTTGACATTGAGCACACAATCAAGATAATTCTTTTGTAAACAATGTCAACTAATTGGCGAGTCGCGATGTCGGACACCATTGCCGGCTGCATCAAGTGCGATCTTCACGAACGCATACGCGCACGCCGCTGCACGTCCAAGGATTTGACACTCGCGGCGGATTCTGCGAGCGATGATCGCCCGTGATTGGCCTCGCGCCCGCTGGCAATTCGCTCGCCACATCCGTTCGCAACAATCGGTCTTGAAACGGATGATGAAACTGATCGGGAGGCAAGAAGAGTGAGTAACATTCAGCGATTCGTGATCGTCGTGTGGGTCGCGGCCCGTCTTTTCGGTCGGGCAGACGCTGCCGAGCAGCCCAAGGTGACGCCCATTCCGGAGGCGATCATCGCCAAGTACAAGCTTGACACTGAGTTCTACAAGAAACACCTCGACTACAAGGGCTTCTCGATCTTGGCCTCCGCTAAAGTTTCCGACGCGGCCATGCTCGAGTCGCGTTACCTCATCGATCAATTATTGCGTGACCGAGAGGATATTCTGAAGGCGATGATCGAGTGCGGCTGCCGATTCATGGTGATGTCCCCGACCGAGATGACGACCGACGTGCCCGAACAACGGCACATGAAGAAGGATCCCAAAACCAACTGGGACGAACGCGCTCGCGGTCTCGGCGGCAAACTCGCATCATGCGGCGAGGAAAATTTGCTCACGCTTCAAAAGGACCGTTATAGTCAAGAGAATATTCTCATCCACGAATTCAGCCACGCAATCCACGAGCAAGGCCTGCGTGCCGTCGATCCGACCTTTGATGCTCGCTTGCGGGCGGCATATAAGGCAGCTATGGACAAAGAATTGTGGGCCAAGACCTATCTGACGACCAACCACATCGAATATTGGGCCGAGGGAGTCCAGGCGTACTTCAACTGCATGCGACCGCAATTCGGCGCGAACACGCGTGAGAAACTCAAGGAATATGACGAGGGGCTGTTCAAACTGGTCGACGAAGTCTTCAAGCAATCCAAATTTCGTTATATCCGATACGCAGACCGAAAGTCACCGTGACCTCAAACTCTTCATAGTGGGCCTAGGGCTTCGCTTTCGCGTCGGCCGACTCCCAGACGTGCTTAAGCAACTCATAGATCTCCGGTTCCGACTCCTTCAGTTCCGCTCGGTTGAAGGGAAAAAAGTCGTTCACGCCGAAGTAGGCCTCGGTCATCTCGGCGAAGAACTCCATCTGGTTCGTCAACGCGTAATGCTTGACGCGCTTGCCATTGAACAGGAGCGTCTGGTCGCCGCGGCCGCTCTTCTTGTACTTCTCGTAGGCTTCCTTGACTCGGGGTTCGTCGAAGCCGAGCACCTGATCGTGATAGGCATGGGCCAGTTCGTGGAGAATGACCCACGGTTGCTCGTTGATGTTTCGCTTCGTCGGCAGGTCCGTGGCCCGGGGGATGTGCACGCATTTCGCGAGGTCGGCCGCGTAGCCGTTCGCTTTCAGCCAGCCGGCGCCCGAGTGGTATTGCATCGGACCTAGTTTGCCGTGCGAAAGATCGAGAACGATGACCACCGCTTGCAACTTCTTGAGCTTGTCCTCCGGCACGACAACTTTGATGTCGCTCAGTTTCCCCTCCAGGAATCGCAACGATCGTGTTCCCAATTCCGCGTCCGGTCCTTTCAGCAGCCGGTCGTCAACACGGATGGTCCAGCCTTCAAGTATTTGGTCGGTGTGCGACGTCGGCTTTTCGGGTTCAGGCGCCGGCTTCTTCGCCGGCGGGGGATCCGCTCCTTCCATCGCATGAATGGTGTTGTGAATGACGCCAACGATCGCGCGGCCGTCGGTTCCCTTCAGGCGATACTTGATCTCCATTCCCCAGGTTGCCGATAGGTTCGCGATTTCGAGCCGAACCGTCTTCCCATCGGGCGTGAGCGATGCCTTCGTGACCGGCAACGGCCGTTCATTCAGATGCTTTGATCCATAGTTCTGGCTGCGTTTGAGATCCCACACCTTGATTTCGTAATTCTTGACATCCGCCGCGTTCACGAGGTCAAGGGGATCGGTGAAGGCCACCTCGAGTCCGCCCGCTTTCGCCTTCAAGCCGACTGGCAGATCGGCCGATTTGCCGGTGTAACGCACACGGTAGAATCCGCCGGGTTGCGACTGATTGCCGGCCCAGGCGAACATGCCGCAGGTGTAGAGATGGCCGTCGGTCGGATGAAAACGGCCGCGCATGATGCCAGTCGGAAACGTGGGAATCGGCAGAGCGCACATGCCGCCCTGGACCTGGCCGTTCACCTTTTCATGCGGCACCACGTAAATCTTGCCGTGCCCATACGAGATGTTCAGAAGGGATCCCCGCAGTGGTCCCCAATTGTCGCTGGTCACCCAGAGAAGCTCGGCCGGGGAACGGTCGAACTCGTTGGTGATCCAGCAGAGCGGTTGTTTCATTGCGGCGTCGGACGTGTCGGTAATATCGGTGTAACCAAACATGTTGCCGTAGAAGCCGCCCTTTTCGACCAGGTTGATGCGGTTCTTCGGCGTCCAGAAGCCTTCCTGATCGGTGACGAAAAACGTGCCGTCTGGGTTGAGACAGACGCCGTTGGCGGCCCGGAACCCCGTGGCGAGAATCTCTGTCATCGCGCCATCCTTGCTTACCTTCAGCAGCGTGCCGTGGTGTGGCACGAGCGCGGGCAAGGCATGCCGGCCGCTCTTGGCGTAGTAGAAGTTACCCTCGGCATCCGTCTGCAGGCCCATCGCGAATTCGTGAAAGTGCTCCGTCACCTGGTGGTCATTGTTGAAGCACTCGTAGAAATCGGTTTCGCCATCGCCGTTCAGGTCGTGAAGCTTGACGATCTGGTCGCGGCAACAGACAAAGATCGCGCCGTCGCGCATTTTCAGTCCCAGCGGTTGGAAGAGGCCCGATGCGATCCGTTGCCAGGTGAGGCCCTTAGAAGGATCGTCGATCCCGGTCACCAGCCACACGTCGCCGTCCCACGAGCAAACAGCAAGGCGTTTGCCGTCCGGAAGGAAATCGAAGCCCGTGAGCCGAAGTTGGGCGTTCCAGGGGTTCCGCTCCGGCAACGCGAACGTGACGACCGCGAACGGCCCGTCGTTCTTGCCGAGCGTCGCAGTTGTCTTCAAGATCTCCGTCCAGTGTTTCGGCCCACCCTCGGTAAGCGGTTTCAACGCACGAGGCGCGGGGGGTGAAGCCGCATGGGATTCGAGAACCTCAGGCGACCCTTTCGCCATGAGCACCTTGACACGCACCGGCGTGGTCGAGATGGGAATCTTGAGAAGGGTGAAATCATCGTTCTTGATCAGCGACGCACGCTTGTCGCCGACGATGGCGACCGCGATGCCGGCCGGAGCGATGCGGGCGAGGAGTTCTTTGGTCGACGCCCCAATCTCGAATGTGCGAGTGAAGATGATGTTGCTGGGCTGCTTCGAGTCCACCTCCGTGCCAAACGACTCGAGCACGCTGGCCCCGCCCACCGTATACGAGACGATGGTCTGATCGCCGAAGTGGTAGATTCCCTTAAACTGTGTCCACTCTTTCGGCAGCGGTCCGTAAGGTCGGCCGTCTCTTCCCTTGAGCCGTGGGTCGTCGAACTTGCCGGTCGCCGGGTTCGCCCAGCCCGGCCCGACCGGATTTGCCAGAAGAACATCGCCCACCAGTTTCGGGTGAACCTGATGCTGGCCGTTGAAGTGAATTCCCTTCCAGTCGATGAACCCGTTGCCGCTCCAAGCGGCCGCGAATCGCATGGTGTCATGGTCGAATAGCGCCCACCGGTTGCCACGCGACACGCCGCCCGCTCCCTGGTCAAGGCGGACGGCCACTCCCTTGTAGGCAATATTCGGCCCCGGCCCGCCGACTTCGTACGTGTTCATCAAACTGGAACCGTAATCCATCGTCACCCACGGTTCGACGGTCACCGCCGGCGGCCCGAAGGTTGTGCCCTTGGGAAGCTTGGCGACGTAGCCAGCATCGGCGTTCGTATACTGGGCCGGGTTGTGCGGTTTGAGGTAGGTTTCCCGCAAGTAGTGGATCACGTCGTATTTCTGCCGCGGCACCATCCAGGTCTGCGGGGCCATCATGCCGTAGCCGCGCGTGAGCGTCTGATAGAGGCTGTAGGGGTCGCTGCCATTCTTGAATTTGTCGGCTGCGAACCGCAGAGATGTTGGCATCGAACCCGGAGCGTCCTTCGTGCCGTGACAGTTTCCGCAGACGCGCGTGTAGATCGCTTCCCCGCGACGAAGAGCCTTGTCGTCAAGGGCACGGATCAGGCCCGCGTGATCGATCTCCTTCTCGTATTCGGGGATCACCAGAATGGTCTGAGCGGGCCGCAGTTCCTTCGCGCGGGGCGGGCCTTGTTCCGCGACTTCGATGAGGTACTTGGCCAGATCGAGGAACTGCTGCCGATCGGAAAGCAAGTTGATCAACCCGTCTGGCATCAGCGATTGCTTGCTGGCCGTGCGGCTTTCAATGTCCGCAGCCGCGAGAACGATTCGCTTGCCGCTGGCCGCGGGATCGAGAAGCGTGACGTTGCCGTTCTTCTCTTCGACGATGAGGCCGGTGAGTTTACGCCCGTCGGTCGTGGTGATGGCAAACGGCTCGTAACCCTTCTTGATGACCTTGGAAGGCGTCAACAACGATTCGACCAGATACTCAGCGGTCCCTTCCTTGCCGATCTTGGTGAGATCAGGCCCCAGTTGCGTGCCGGTCTCGCCATCGTGGCACTTCGCACAGGTGAGGAACGGTTGGAAGAACAGCATGGCCCCACGTGAGGCATCGCCGCGTTCGCGAGAGACCTTGGCGAGTTCCGCAACCGGTTCGTTCAGGAGTTGCTGTTGCAGGGGGAGCACCGCATCAGCGGCACGCGCCGCGTTGGAAGCCGCGACGAGAAGAACAATTGCAAGAAGTCGGCAGCATGACATGACACAGGCCCATTACGTGGTTTCGTGGAGCGGGAGTTCGACACGGAAAGCGAGAATTCGGGTGATTTTCATCGGGGAGAGTGCTCGGAATCCGCCATCTGCCGAAACGACTTTAAGGAAGTCTACTTACGTGTCATACGACCAACAATCGCAGCCGCCATGGCCGCCACCCACAACGAGAGGATAAAACCCGGGCAGACCCAACTCATCCAATCAGCTTCACGCGTTAGAACAAAACAAAGGTGTCGGGAGTCTTTCCCGCTGCGAAAAAGACTCCCGACACCTTTGTTCTGACTTGATGGCTCGGCGCTCGCCAAAACGTGATGAACATATTTTATTTCGTTGATCTGTCATCCAGCAGCAGAGAAGACGCACCCCCCCAGAGGACTACCGTTACCGAACCATCGCGGTGCTGAAGAAGTCAGTAAATGTTTAACGCCTTCGCCGGATCCAACGCCCGACGAACAAAAAAAACGTCCCCGTCGAAGGAACGATTATAAACATTCAAAGGACATAAGGCGGTTCGTCGACAACCAAACCGCAGAGATTGTACCGAATCATTACAAAGTATGCCCTTCTGCAACGGGCCATCTACCTTCAAATAACTGAAACCCAACACCCGATGACAAATCTCTGAAGGGTGCTTTATCAGAAACGAATGACAACGTTGCTTCCGACTTACCTCCGGTCGAGCGAAGGTTGTCGAGTAGAACGCTCCATTCTTCATCGACAAATGCTTCTGTATCAAGACGGATGGTTGCGCAGTATCGGGATCCCTGTGGTGGAGCTTTACGGCCGTGCTCTGCGGGCGAGAACCACCGCAGGCAAACTGGTATTTGGTGACTAAGCATGGTTTATCTCAAGAATCGGCGTGATACCTTCCAGATCAATCAGGTCCAAGAAAGTGGCAGGGCAATAGACATCCAGATTCGATGGACGATAAAGGCGAGGCAGCATTTCGTCGGGAACGTCTGCCGCGACAATATGACTATCCCCATCGGGGTAGTGAGCTCGGGCATGGAGTAGAACTCCGTCATATGAGTCGGCGAGCCATTTGCCTTCCATTGTACCAGATTCAGGTCTAAATCGAGCCGATTGCTTCAAATCCGTATATTCAGCTCGGCTCACAACGCGAAAAAGCCTCGTGGCTGCCCCTCCGATACTTCAACAGGCTCCCTCGCCGAACCAGTTAATGGTTTGCACATGCGCAATCGTTCGCGGCGGCTACGTGTTAGATTAGCCGCGCCAGCGGGTGCTTGGCTGTCGAGCGCCTCGTCGGTCCCGCAAACCCTCATCGCTGTCGCGGTCCAAGGCCTCACCCCGCGTTTGTCCCCGTCGCGGCGTAGTCTTCCATTTTACGCGCCACCGCCAATGGCAGCACCTTGCGCAACTTCCGGCCGCGTCGGACTTCCGTCCAGTTCTTCAGGACCGTCTCCGCTTGCCGGCTGCCGGTGCGCGCGTGGTAGTGGATGATGAGCGGGTGGATCCACTCGTAATCGACGTAGGTGCAGTCGATGACCGCGACGCTGCGGCTGTGCAGCTTCATCGCCAGATCGCTCTCCGGATCCCAGACGAAGAGTTCGCCGCCCGTCATGCCGGAGCCGACTTCGTTCTCGATCGGGCCGAGGATGAGCACCCGGCCGCGGGTCATGTATTCACAGGCGTACTTGCCGGCCGCCTCGGCGACGATGGTCGCCCCCGAGTTGCGGATGCCGAGCCGATGCCCCGCCCGGCCGCCGATGAAGATCGTGCCGCCGGTCGCGCCATAGCCGACGTTGTTGCCGGCCACGCTCTGGATTTCCCCGCCGTAATCCGATGCCTTGAAATCAAGCGTGACAATCACGGAACCGCCTGAGATCCCCTTGGCAACGCCGTCCTGGGCAAAGCCTTGCAGTTCGAGATCGAGGCCGTTGATGCACCAGGCGCCGAAGCTTTGGCCCGCTTCGCCGTCGAAGCGAACCTTGATCCGCCGATGGTTGGGCATCCCCTCGCGGCCGTAGAACTTGGCGATCAGGCCCGCGGTCGTGGCCCCGACCGAGCGGTCGCTGTTCTTGATTTTGAAGACCAAGTCGGCGTTCATGCACACGTCGATGGCATCGCTAGCGGCCTCGACAATCCGCAGGTTCAACGACTTTTCGCCCGGAACGCCGCAAACGCCCGAGCCGGCTGAAGTCTGCGGGAAGTTTTTATCGAGATCCTCATAAGCCATCTCGGGGCGGATGAACTTGGAGACGTTGACCAGCGCCGGCCGACCCTTGAGGGCGGGATTCTTGATCAACAAATCACCGCGACCGCAGATCTCGCGGATGTGCTTGAAGCCCATGCTGCCGAGGATCGAGAGTGTCTCGATCGCCACCGAGTTCAGGTATGCCTTCGTGTGCTCCGGATGCCCCTTAAAAATCTCGGGGGAACCCGTGATGCCCGTCGGGCAATTCGGGATGTGACACGACTTGCAGACGATGCAGCCGACCGAGACCATGAGCCCCTGGCCGAAGCTGAATTGCTGAGCGCCGAAGAGGGCGTACTTGATAACGTCGTGCCCGTTCTTGATGCCGCCGCCAACGCGCAAGACGACGCTCTTGCGCAGACCATTGGTGACGAGCGCCTGGTGAGCCTCGGCCAGACCCATCTCGCTCGGCAGGCCGGCATGCTCCTTCGAGGAGACCATGGCTGCGCCGGTGCCGCCGTCGATGCCGTCGATTTCGATGATGTCGGCCCCGGCCTTGGCAACTCCGACTGCAATGGTGCCGATGTTTTCGACCGCCACCAGTTTGACCGAGACCGGCACACCCGGCTTGACGGCCTTCAGATCATAAATGAGTTGGGCCAGATCTTCGATCGAGTAAATGTCGTGATGCGGCGGCGGGCTGATGAGATCGTTGCCCGGCTTGCCGTAGCGGATCTCGGCTATCTCGGCCGTCACCTTCTTGCCCATCAACTGGCCGCCCTCGCCGGGCTTCGCGCCCTGGGCCATCTTGATCTGAATCTCTTCCGCATTGATGAGATACTCGGCATCGACACCAAAACGGCCGGACGCCACCTGACGAATCCGGCTGCGGAAACGGCTCTTGCGCGGGTCGCCGTTGAGCGTGTAGATTTCCGGATGCTCGGCCCGCTGCGCGAGCACCTTCTCCCAGAACGGCCCCCAGGGTCGTTCCGGGGCGTCGTTGCGGAAGCGGGCCTCGCCGCCTTCGCCGCTGTTGCAGAACCCATCAAGTTCGTTGAACGCCGCGGCGATCGTCTGGTGACTGGCGCCAGTCAAGGCGCCATGGCTCATGGCCGCCCCGCGGAAATGCTTGCGGATCAAATCAAGCGGCGCCTGCATCTGATCGGCGGCGACCGGCGTCGACGAGCGCTTGATGAGGAAAAGATCACGCAACACGGTTGCCGGGCGCGAGTTGATCATGTCCGTGAATTTCACGAACTTCTCGGCCACGCGGTGATGGGCCTCGGGGTCCTTTTCCGCGGGCGGCGCGGCGTAGGCGAGTTCGCCGCCGCCCATCTCCGGTTCGGGATGGGCTTCCTTGACCGCCTCACGCAGGGCCATCCGCACCTTGGCGTTGAAGGCGTGGTAATCGCGATTACGGCCGAGCACCGTCATCTTCTCGGCCTGCTGGATTCGCCAGGTGGCATCGTCCACAAGTTCGGCGAAGCCGATGCCGCCGATGCGCGAGGGGAAATCGCCCAGGAACTCCATCAGTTCCGGGCCGAAACCGACGGCTTCGAACAGTTGCGCGCCGCGGTAGCCTTCGATCGTCGTGATGCCCATCTTGGCGATCACTTTCTTGATCGAATCTTCCAGGGCCGCGAAGAGATTCTCCAGGCACTCGTGAGCGGAAAGGCTGACTTCCTGCTTGGTGTCGCCTTCCTTGAAGGTCAGGCCGTTCTTGATGATCCGCAGCATCAGATAAGGGTGAACGCCATCCGCCCCGAAGGCGATCAGGCAGCAGATGTCGTGGCCTTCCTGCACGTCGCCCGCTTGAACGATCAGCGAACAGCGATCGCGAAGACCCTGACGGCAAAGGTAAGTGTGCACGGCCCCGAGTGCGAGGAGCGACGGAAGCGGCACGATGCCCCGGTTGCAAGCTTCCTTGTCCGAGATGCAGATGACGCGATAGCCGTTGTGGACGGCCTTCTCAGCCTCGCTTTGCAGGCGGATGAGACTGGCCTTCAGCGCCTCCGTCCCGCCCGCGAGGGGGTAGGTCGCGTCGATGACCGTGTAGGCCAGCACCTCGTTGCGCCGGATTTCCTCAACGACGGTGTCGGAGACGCAAGGCGACGAGATTTCGATCTGGCGGACGGGCAACTCCCCGCTCGGTTGATCGGAGTTTCGCGAGTCATCGAAGCCGCTGGGCATCCCCAAGTAGGTCGTCAGCGACATCGCCCCGCCTTCGCGGTAGGGGTCGATCGGCGGGTTTGTCACTTCCGCGAAGGTCTGCTGAAGATATTTGAACAGCGTGGGGTGATGGGCCGAGAAGATGGTCAACACGCGATCGTGGCCCATCGAACTCAACGGCTCCTTGCGGAGCTTGGCCATGTCCTTGACGAAGCCGGCTCGTTCGAAGTCCCACCCGGCGGCTTGAAGAAGGTGGTCGAGCGACCACTTGCGTTCGGAGAGCATGGCGTCGACGGCGTCTTCGGTCTGGGCGGTGAAGTCAAAGCCTTCCGGGATGATGATCTCCGCCCGATTCAGGTCGCCGAGGTTGGCGAAACTGCGCGGATGGGCTTCCGTGCGGGTGACTTCTTCAACAACGCGCGCCATGATCTGGTGGTGATCGAGCCGTTCGCCGGTCGCGGTGTCGAGAGCGATCATCTGGCCGGGTTGAAGCTGGCCGCTGGCGACAATCGAGGCGGTCTCGAGGCCGAAGACGCCGGATTCGCTGCCGATGTAAAGCCAGCCGCGCTTGTCGCTGCACCAGCGGACCGGGCGCAGCCCCATGCGGTCAACTTGGCCGATGAGCATTCGGCCATCGGTGGCCATCAATCCGGCCGGGCCGTCCCAGGCGCCGAGGCTGCCGTAGGCGCGACGGCAATACGTGAACATGTCGACGGCATCGTGACCCCAGTAATCTTCTTCCGAATCCCAAACGGGAGGCACTGAGAGACGCATCGCGCGGAGCAGGCTCCAATCGCGCTCGAGCGTCAAGTGTTCAATCCACTCGTCGAGTGAGCCGGAGTCGCTCTGCTTCGGCGAAAGCAGGTCGCCATTGCCCGGCAGGGCGGGCTTCAGGCCTCGCGAGTACGCATGCACAGCGTTGCGATTCGTGCGGACAGTGTTGATCTCGCCGTTGTGGCAGCAGAGGCGGAACGGCTGGGCCAACATCCAGTTCGGGTACGTGTTTGTCGAATAACGGCGGTGGAAGATGGCAATGCCCGATTCGAACTCCGGCCGGGCCAGATCGGGATAGTAATCCGCGAATTGGAACGAGGTCAGGAGCCCCTTGTAGCTGATCAACTGACACGAAAGCGAGGGCACGTAAACCGATAGCCCGGCTTCAAGAAACTTGTGCCGCAGATCGAGCCGACGACGGTAGAGCCAGCGTTCGACTTCTTCTGGCGAAGCGTCGGTGCGCATGATTAGCTGATCGATGGCGCCTGGCCTTACTTCACGAGCTCGCTGGGGCAAGGCGTCTTCGACTGTGGGGATCGCGCGCCAACCCAAAATGTGAACGGGACCGCCCGCGAGAGTTTCGAGAATGATTCGCCGGGCATGTTCGATGCGGCCGGCGTCGGTATCGAGGATGAAGAACACGCCGATGGCGAGACGATGTTCGGGAGCGAGGTAGCGGGCCTGATCGAACTTGAGCCGCTTGGCTTCTTCCTTGAAGAATGTCTGGGGAATCTGGCAGGTGAGCCCCGCGCCGTCGCCGGCCTCGCCGCAGATGCCGCCGCGATGTTCGAGGTTTTTCAACGCGAGAACGGCTTTTTTGACGACCTCGTGCGAGGGTTTCCCTTCTTTGGAAGCGACGCCGCCGATACCGCAAGCGTCACGGCCCACGTCGTCGGTGTAGAGAAGCTGCCCAGAACGCACGAGAGCCAAGCCGTCAAGCATCGAAGCCTTGTCCTCTCCCAGCGAAGGAAGATTTGAGATTGAGAGACCATCCGACGGAACAGTTAATTTAGTGGAATTGCGTGATTTCGCAAGGGTTCTTGCGGCGGGCACCTTGAGAAACCTGCCCCACGATGGCGCCGCTGCGACATGAAATGCACAACGCTTCTTTAGCTGCCGACTCATCGAACAGGCCTTCGCGCTCAACCACGCTGGCAAGTCGCTGACCACCATCCTCGACGACGCCCACCTCATGGAATTGGCTAACCTCCGCAAGTTGCGACTGTTGTTCGAGGACTTCCCCAAGAACCACAACCTCGTCCTCATCGGCCGGCCCAACCTGCTCGCCGCGCTGGACCTCGGCGTCAACCAAGACATCAAGAGCCGCGTCACCTACTCGGTCATCACCAAACGGCTCGGCCCTGATCTCATGCGCGACTTCATTCTTCGCGAACTCGACCGCGTTGGACTCGGCCACAACACCTTCACGCCGCCCGCCATCGACCTGGTCGTCCGCTCCGCCGATGGCGTGCTGCGCAAGGCCCGCAACCTCAGCGTCGGCTGTCTGATCGAAGCCGTGCGCAGTGCTACTCGAACCATCGACATCGACACCGTCAACCGCGTCCTCATGCAACCCCACTGGCAAAAGGAAACCGACCTCGTCGACTACTGAAAGAGAACTCATGACCTCCGCCGAACTGCTGCGCCGACTTCGCAACGACTTGCCGATGCCCGTCACCATCGCCGCCTTGGGCCACCAAGGCCCGCCATCCAAACTCCGCGACGGCCGCTTCTGCTTCCTCTGCCCGCACTGCAACGAGATGCTCGCCTATGTCAACCCAAAC
>Ga0105048_10005895_pt1 | contig 19781 bp, 23 predicted proteins | sample MAT05_FD_78382 | JGI IMG/M metagenome (GOLD analysis project Ga0105048, IMG submission 78382) | Freshwater microbial communities from Lake Fryxell liftoff mats and glacier meltwater in Antarctica - MAT-05 | ecosystem: Environmental > Aquatic > Freshwater > Ice > Liftoff microbial mat | place...
CTTTTATGACCCTCTATACGGGTTCACTGCTGGTCGGCACCATCTTCGGCTTCATGCTGCTAGATGAAAAAGATGACAATACCCTGACCGCGATGATGGTCACACCCGTGCCGCTGCACCAATATGCACTCTATCGCGTCGGCGTACCGGTAATTCTGGCTTTCTTTATTATTCTCAGCATGATGCTCATTATTAATCAGACGCTGTTGCCGCTTTGGCAACTGACCCTGCTGGCAGCGGGGGGTGCGCTCACCGCGCCGATCACATCACTCTTCTTTGCCACTGTCGCCGAAAACAAAGTACAGGGGCTTGCTTATGCCAAGATCGGCGGTATTTCAGGCTGGACAATTATGCTCGGCTGGTTTGTGCCCGAACCGCTTCAATGGTTGATCGGATTGTTTCCCCCCTTCTGGGTGAGCAAAGCATATTGGATGGCACTGGAGGGCAGGCGTTGGTGGGAAATTGTGCTGCTATGTGGAATTCTCCTGCAAATCGGCTTGATTCGCTGGCTGCTACAACGCTTCACCCAGGCAGCCTATCACTGACCACGTTGGTATATCTATTTGACACGGCAGGAAATGGTGTTGATGTACTGGCAAAGTTACTTCAAATATTGATCAAAAAACGCAATTGAGCGCGCCATGGCGGTGTTGAAATTGATCGAGAGATTGTGATCATCCCCCGCATATTCATAATACTCGACTGTCCCCTGCACCGAGGCAATCTGGGCATTGAGCGAGCGTGAATATTCTACCGGCACATCCGTATCGGCCGTGCCGTGGTGCAACTGCATGGGGCCAGAGATTTCGCTGACATAGGCATTGGGCGAAATCGCTGCCCAAATTTCCGGCGCTTCGGCAGGGGTGCCCCAGCGCTCGATAATCTCTTCGCGCCAACGCCGTCGGCTGGCGGTGGATCTGGGTGCCTATGAGGCGCAAGGCTTTACCCTAACCGTCAGCAGCGGCGCTGTACAGACGACGACAATCAATAGCGCCTTCCCCGCCCCATTGCAAATTTCAGTGACCGGTAAGCCATCAGCGTTGCGATCTTCATAGACGACCCCGGCGATCATCAAGTAGGAAATAGCCAGGGTAGCAGAACAAGCAACGGTTCTACTACCCTGACCGCTGACGGTATAGCAGTACCAGCACTTATATCAGCGCGTATGGATCGCAAACTCGCCCAGTGCAAGCCGCCCGCTGACCTCGGAGCCAAAGCCGACAAAGGAGAAGCCATAGCTTTGGGTGCCGGCCAATACTTGTTCCAGCGAGGCTTCTTTGATATTGGGATTTAGCCAGGAGCGATACCACTGGGCAGGATCGGCAGTCAGCGTCAGCACCGTCGATTGGTCGGCCCAATTGCCTTCGGACACGGCAATTGGCTGGGCGTGGCAGTGCCAGCGGTTACCGGCGATATGCGCCCAGAAGTAGCATTTCGCCGTATTAATGTTCAGACCGTCCCCGCGCAGCGAACAGGCAAGCTCTGCGCCGCGCAGATCCACGGGATCTTCGTTAAACCATTGCCGGTAGCGAATGAAGGCCAGAATGGACACCGGATTCTCTGGCGTGTCGGCGCTCCAGCGGTGGTGGTCGGTCCAGACGTACCCACCATCGTTGATCCCACCCTTTTGTTGCCAGGTAGACATGACAAATATCTCGGCGCCCGCAATGACGCTGGCGTGGTAATCGTAGGAGGCCCATCCTTCTGGCCCTTTCGCAAAACTATTCTTTACCATCTGCACTCTCTCCCTTACTTTTTGCATGGTTGGCCAGGATTGCCAGCCGGTATTGTTCAATCGGATGCTGAGGCTGGGCCAGGCTTTTCAGCTTTCGCTGAGGCGCAACAGAAACTGTGCGCCTCGGACAGCCCATTCATCATTTAACGTGTGGCCGGGGGAATTGTTGATATAAATCTCGGTTGTAGCGTTACCCGGTTGGCTGAAATCGGCGATCTCTAGCAGACGTAACGCAAAGCGCAGACAGCGCGCAGTGTCGACTCGGTGATCATGGTTGCCAACGGCAAGATAGAGCGCACGCCCGGCCAGTTGCTGGGTCAAATGCTCAAGCGATAATCGCGCCAATTCGGAACTATCTTGAATGGCCGCAAACTCTGACAACGCGCGCCAGTCTACCAGCGGGGCCAGGGCCGCTACACCTTGGATGCGCACATCCGCCGCCATCAAACGCAGCGCGCAATAGCCCCCACGCGACACGCCGCACACGAAGATGCGATCGGGGTCGCCCCACCCGCGTTCCAGACAAGCATCAATCACGGCGCGCCCTTGGGCAACAAAGCGCCCAAAGGGATCGGTGCCTGCCGCATGAGCGCGCCACAGGCCAACCAATCCTTCGCCATAGTCGTCAATCCTGTCACCATGATTGGGCAAGTCAAAACTGACGACATAGTGCCCAGCCGCAGTAAACGCCTTGGCCGTAATATCGTAGGGTTCTGTTTGCAAGGTCATCTGGCGCGTCGCGCTGAACGATAGGAGCAGCGCCGGGCGCGCCGCCACTTGGGTTGGCGGCGCTGGCGCGGCCAGCTGACAAGTCAGGTCGTCATCCCCTACAGCCACAGAAAACTCGGTGATCTTCATCGTAGCCTTTGCACAGCAGTGTGGGGATCAGTGTTCCGCAATGTACACGTCGAGCAGCGTGTTCCAGCCCAGTTGCATGTTGCTCTCGACCCCTTTTACCCAGGGCTTGACATTGTACTGCCACAGATCCCAGATCATGGGAATGAGGAAGCCGGTCGCCAAAATCTTTCGTTCGATCTCCTGGACCAGCTCGCAGTAGGCCGGGTCTTCGCGCGCCATGGTCTGCACAGCGGCAAACATGGCCTCAATTTCTGGATCGGGGATGAATTCGCCGCCGCGGTTTGGCGCAGCAAAGATATCGTAGAAGCCGCGTACAAAGTTGGCGGGGTCGGGCATCAAGCCGCCCCAACTGCGCCGATGTATTTGCACCAGTTCAGCATCCTGGCCCCAGGCATCGAGCGTGCCGGCACGAATCTCGACATTGGTGATCCCTAGATTCTGGCTCCACTGTTCCACCATGATCTCGGCCATGCGGATATAGTTGGGTGACTGGCCGCCGGGGGTAAGCGGAAGGCCCAGTACGCAGCATTGATACGAGGAAAGACAAACGTACGGGTTGTACGGCCAGATAGTTGCCATTAGATAGACATGGCCAGGGGATAATCGCTGTCGTAAAGCAGGTATCGTCAGCATAAGCTCCCCCAGTGGTAGCAGTCGGTTTGACCAAGGTGGGTGTACCAAGGATGCGCCACGGGTGGTGATCGCCGGTAACCAGCCTCCCAGTCACAAGCGCATACCCAAGTACACGTCAAGTGTAACACAAAGCTGCAGCCCCCAAAAGTGGCAAAAATGTCCCCGCTCCCGCGCGATATCTATCACAAATCTATATCTAGGCACATCGCTATTGCCTGATAGTCTTCGTATAATTTTTATCACCAATTCTCAGCCAGTAACAATCGTACCGTTGCAAGATGCGCTACTCTGGAGATTGTCGGGGCACGCTTCTCTATCGAATAGATAATGTGACGAGACACCAACGCGCATCTTCCATAACCGTCTACCAACGAAAGGAATCAACTTATGCAAAACGAGATTTTCGGTGAAAAATGGAATGCACTGAAGGACAAAGTGAAGCAAACTTTTGACAAGCTAACGGATGAGGATCTGTTGCAAATCCAAGGCTCGGCCGAGCGCATGATCGGCACGTTACAGACGCGCTATGGCTATAGCAAAGACCAAGCGCAACAAGAATGGGAGCAATTTGCGCAGGAGAATCTGATCACGTCTGCGGATACGTTTCAACAGATGGCAGATACGGGCAAGGCAACACCAAAGACGGGGAGTTAAGCACCAAAACGGATGCAGGGTTCAGTACATCAGTCTCTATTCTACAAGCCACCCCATGTATCACACGATAAACAACAAACAGGGTCAGCAGTTTTCTTCTGCTGGCCCTGTTTTTATGGACAACTCCATAAAAGTCGCACCAATAACCCGTAGCGCAGTCGATCATCCTTGTGTGGCTTCCCTTTACGGTATGATATACGATAGGGTAAACATACGTTAACGCGAATTCGACATAAGAAATTAGGACACGAAGTCGAGCAAGGCGAGCACATGGGAGCGAAGGCCTAAGGCAGGCAGGGAACGCCCAGCGCAGAGTCTCGTTCTGCCTTTTTCTTATATCGAATTCACGTTAGGCCATGCCCTGATTAGCTACCTCCGACCGTTCAACATGGCAACGGTTTGGTTGCGCATCTGTTTTTTCAATTGGTGACATTTGTCCAACAAAGCATACGGCTCTGCTCACTGATGGGCATCTTACTTTGGATCGAACCATTGATCGTCGGCTGGTTTCTGCTCCTGGCCCTGCCCGGTCGCATTGCCCGTCAGGTCTTTGCTGGCGCGCTCACGATTGGCGATGTCGCCATCTACATGGGCAGTGCCATGCAATTGTAAAGTGTAGTACAGAGCCTTGTCCAGGCGATCGCAACCCTGCTCCACCTTTATAGAATCCCAAGCAAATGCAGCCCAATAAACCCCAGAAACCCCAGTGAGGTCAACATGTTGATGCGCATCACGCGTCGGTAATTGGCAAGGATCCGCTCATTATCAAAAACGCTGGCCCACTGCCCAATCGTCACTAACAAAATGATGTAGAAAAGTGCGACCAGCAGGGCTTTCCAAGGACCAAGCAAATTCCCAATGACACCGACTAAGAGGGCAGCCGCTATGCCTTGTACGCCAATCGCAAAACGAAATGAATTTTTCGGACCAGCCCAGGCCGCAAAGGTTACGTCACCACGTGCCAAATCTTCATCAATCTGGTAGATTTGGGTCAAGGGATAGAAACCAACTGTAATCAGGGCCGACGCGATGATACCGAGCCACTCCAGAGATGTGATTCCCAGCAAATCAGGTTTCGCGATGACGTAGCCGGCCAGCCCGGCGAAAACGCCTTGCCCGAGGCCAATCACCCAAAGGCTACCCAGTGGTTTGCCTTTTAGCCGGATCGAAGGCTGTGAATAGGCAGTGCCAAGGATAAAGTCCAGCAGATAAAAGGCCAGAAACAGGTAATTAACGGTAAAGGCCAAACCCGCGCCAATCACCTGCATAATCAGCGAAAAGGGTAATAATGCCGGATCAACGGGTGATGGTTTGGCCAGGCCACCCACTGGTCCTTCATCGCGGTCGTAATAGGAATTGTAGGCTGTAGTGCCCCCATAAAAAAAGAGATGGAACGCGAGGAAGCCTATCCAAAATTTTACGTCTAGCTGGGCACCCTGCGCGCCAACCGCGAGGAAGTAACCCCACAGGAAGATTGGTGCCAGCAAAATTTGATAATGCAGGCGTAAATGAATAAACAGACGACGAGCCACGGCAGCGCGACTAGGGTTTACGTCCGCGCCCGAAGATGCCAAATCCGCCAAGCGTCACCTCGGTTGTTACATTTTGAAAACCAGCCTCAGTCAGCGCCGCAGCAAGCATAGACGCCGAAAAACGTCGGTGGAACCAACTGTATATACGCCATAAGGTCAACGAAATGTGGAGACCGGTCGAACGTTGTTGCCACAACCATGGCCAATCCACCATACCAGCCCGTGGTTCCAAAAACGCCAGGTAGCCGCCAGGACGCAACACCCGGAAGGCTTCGGCCAGAACACCTTGATAATCTGGCAATAGATAAAGAAAGCTGTGACCAGTCACAACATCGACCACAGCCGTAGACAAAGGCAGGTGCAAAGCATCCCCGCGCACTGGTGCCAGAGCGTGTAGCGGCACACCTGCGCGCAAACGATTCTGTTGGGTCAACTCCAACATCTGTTGCGCCAAGTCAAAGGCGATAAAGCGGGCGGTTGGACGCTGCGCGCCCATCGCCAAGGCCGAATTTCCGGGTCCAGCACCCAAATCCAAGACAAGCCATTCTGTTTGGTCCAGCGGCAACGGATCGAGCAGATGGGCGGCATTGGCATGCCAAACAGGATTGCCCGTCATCCAGGCATACAGGGATGAAGCAACGTCGAAGATTAAATCATTGGTGAGGAGTTGGCGCCCTGTCCAACGCAGCGGAGACCATACAGTATCGCTCACAGTATCGTTCACTCCACTCTTACTGAATTTTGGTTGGTTGCAAAAGTTTACGCTCCTATAAGCAAAACGGTAAAATCGCCTCAATTCTCAGCGAATGTTCACTGCTTTTCCTCGGAGAGCTGTATGCGTCACAGCGTAAGACATTTACCCCTTGGGATCATATGTATTTTTTTTGAAATGTCAAGCTAGATGATAGGCACTTTACCTATCGATTATCTTTCTCCCCAAGAGATTGAGTTTACGAGGAATAATACATATATTCTGATAAAAACAGACTATATTTTATCGGTGCCGTGCTATCTTTGCGGTAGGCATGAGCGCTGATGCTTATGGGATATGGAGTGGGATATGAGATCAAGAGTGCGCATTGCTGCTGTAAAGGAACTCAAATAACTGTGTATAATCTAGACTCCGTTGCGATTTTGTCTTTCGGCACAGCGGTGCCGCCCTACCAAGTTAAACAGTCAGAGCTTACCCAATGGATGAGCGCAGCCTTTGTCCAACAACCGGAAATGGGCCGTTGGTTACGCGGCATTTTTGCCAATGCAGGTGTAGAGACACGCTACAGTTGTCTCGATACCTATCAGCTACCGGTCGAACAGTCGCGCTTTTCGCCAAGCCGTCCACCAGGCGAAGCACCCACCACCGCCGAACGAATGGCCATTTATGAACGCGAATCTATCCCTTTGGGCTTTGCTGCTGCGAAACAAGCGCTATGCGAATTAATGGAGGCGACGGCAGCCTCCTGGGAGGCTACCCTTGCTTCGATCACACACCTGGTTACCGTGAGTTGCACGGGCTTCTTTGCCCCCGGTTTAGATCTAGCCATTGCCCAACAATTAGGTCTGGCGCCAACGATTGGCCGCACGCTGATTGGCTTTATGGGGTGTGCCGCAGCGTTCAATGGCTTGCGAACGGCGGCACAAATTGTACAGAGCCAACCCCAAGCACGGGTATTGGTGGTCTGTGTCGAGCTTAGCTCGTTGCATACCCAACCCACCACCGATCGGGAAAATCTGGTTGCGGCCTCGCTCTTTGCCGATGGTGCCTCAGCCTGTGTCGTAGGGGTGCCATCGCCCAGGCAGAGCAATTTCTATATTCTAGAAGACTTTCACAGCATGGTGAAGCCAGACACCAATGATGATATGATCTGGCGCATTGGGGATCATGGTTTTGTTTTGCGCCTCTCCCCCCAAATTCCACGCCATCTGACAGAAGCTGCGCCAGTCGCACTAGCCCAGTTATTTTCTGTCGATGAACCCCAATTCTGGGCAATTCACCCTGGGGGGCCAACCATTGTGAACCAACTGTCTGCCATTTTTGCTTTGGCACCGGATCAAGTCGCAGCCAGCCGCGCCATCTTGCGCAACTATGGCAACCTTTCCTCGGCTACGATCTTCTTTGTGTTGGATGAACTACGGCGGACCTTACCTCTACAGAGCGCACAGGGCGGATCACAAAGTGGAGTGGCGATGGCCTTTGGGCCTGGTTTGGTGATCGAAATGGCGCGCCTCAGGTATGTGACGTCGCTGCCCACAGCCACGCTAGCCACCGATCAAGCAGAACAGCAAGCGCAGTTGGAGCCAGCCTAATGCACGACCTCCTCATTATCGGCGCGGGGTTGGCAGGGAGCAGCTTGGCCGCAGCTGTAGCCAGCCAAGGTTGGAATGTGCTGCTCGTGGAACGCGATCATTTTCCGCGGCACAAGGTCTGCGGCGAATTTCTCTCCCCCGAAGTCCAACACTCTTTGCAAGCGTTAGGTCTCTATGGGGACATAGCTGCACTTGCGCCAGCACCTGTCCAACAAGCACGCATCATCTCCCAAACAGGGCGGTCTGTCGAGCTTGCGCTGCCTGGATGCGCTTGGGGGCTCAGCCGCTATAGCTTGGATCAGGCGTTAGCTACGGCTGCTGAACAGCGCGGGGCCAAGCTCTGGACGGGTGTGACAGTCCGAGGGTATGAGCGTACAGACTACGGATATGCTGTCCAAGTGCGTGACGGCGAGAAAACGGTAACGGTGCAAACACGTGCCCTCATTGCCGCTTGTGGACGGCACAGCCAAGGTGCCTTGCCACCCAAAGCACGGTCACTCGAGCGCCACCAGCAGTTTGTCGGCGTCAAATGTCACTATGCCGATGTGAAGATGCCCCCGCAGGTGGAATTGTTTCTGTTTCCTGGCGGGTACGGTGGCATCAATCCGGTTGAACAGGGGCGCGTAAACGTTTGTTTGTTGGTTTCTTACCCGGCTTTTGTACAAGCGGGCAAACGGGTGGACAAGATGCTGGCAGCGGCGGCGCAGGCCAACCCAGCCCTAGGTCAACGTTTGGCCGCGGGGCATGCCCTTCCCGAAACTGCCGTCAGTGTAGCACCAGTCGATCCATATCGTCCAGCCGTACCTTGGGATGAGATCGCCTGTGTGGGAGATAGTGCTGTCATGATTCCGCCCTTGTGTGGCGATGGCATGGCGATGGCATTGCGGTCGGCTGAATTGTGCGCGCCGTTGGCACACGCTTTTCTGCAAGGGTCGCTTTCCTTGAGCGATTGGGCGGATCGCTATTGTCAGCGTTGGCACGCCGAATTTGATCGACGTCTACGGCTTGGTCGTTTGCTCCAAAAGGTGCTCAATGTCTCGCCGCTTGCCGATTTGTCGATTAGCGCCGGTCGCCTCCTGCCTGCCCTAGGGACATATTTTGTGCAGGCGACGCGGGGGTAATGTGCAGTCATCCGTACATCAGAATCCGCCACAGCTCACGCCAACGGCAACTGCACAGGGCAGGCCAACACCAGTCCCTAGCGCAACCCCTAGTCCAAGCAGTACGCCCACTTTTGCGGTCTATTTACCCAGGGTTACTTGCTAAACTCGCCTTTATCTATTTCGTAGACAAAAGGAAAAAGCAGGGATCTTTTCGCCGGCAGCGTTGATTGAGTTTGAGCGCTACATAAGTGGTCTGCTCGTGTGCGAGAACAAAACCGTTCAGTGAAAATTAATGCGTTGGCGGGATCGGTCACGTCGGTCAACTGGCGTGTTTGCGGGTCAATCGCAAAAAAGGCCAGTTTGTCAGCATAGCGATCGGTCGCAATGGCCAGATCCACAGAATTTCCACCCAAGGCAAAGCCATATTGGACATCGACATTGTTGAAGCGTGCCCCTTCTGGACTAATTGACTGCATAGTCTGCCCGTCTAGGTCATAGACATCTAAGCCGCCATCTTTGAGTGCGCCAATCACCAGGCTTTGTGCTGAGTCAGTTGGATGCACCCAGATCGCCGGATCGTCGGCGTCGCCTAAGCGGGCATCAGCCGGAGCATTTTCTTTCAAATCTAAGACATTCTGGGTTTCGAGCACCGGGAGTACCAAGGGCAAGGTCGCGGCACTCACTGCACTTTCAGCAGGTGCCGCGATGGGAGAGATAGTAACGGACTGGATCGGTTGACAGGCAACAGCCAAGAGTACACCGGTCAAAAGCATTCAGCAGGATCGTAGAACGGTCAGTGGTCGCATAGAATTGCTCCTGAAATAGCACAATGGTTGAGTGAGATGATTTTGTTTCTGGCAACTAGGGATAGACGAATCTATTGATCGTAGTGTTCAACAAAACGCTCACTATCCAATAAATCATCAAAGCGCGCTTTGATCGTCGCATGATCCCAATGCCACCAAGCAATGTGCAGCAATCTATCAATCGTTTCTAGGGAAAAACGCTTGCGAATCGGTTTTGCGGGTACACCGACGACTACGGTATAGGGCTCGACATCTTTGCTTACCACTGCGCCTGCGCCCACCACCGCGCCCGTGCCGACGGTGACGCCAGGCAAAATGATCGCGCCGTGGCCAATCCAGACATCATGGCCAATCACACAGCGGGCGCCGCGCCGCCAGTCGAAAAAGGCGTCGTCATTCTCGCCAAAGCCATATTGTGCGCGCCGATAGGTGAAATGGTGTTGGGTAACGCGGCCCATCGGATGGTTACCTGGATTGATACGTACCTGGGCAGCAATCGAACAGAACTTACCAACATCCGTGTAGGCAATCGAAACCTGACCAGCAGTATAGCTGTAGTCGTCAAAGGTCGATTCAAGCAGCGACGTGTGTGGCCCCAATTCTGTCCAACTGCCGACCCAGCTATCGACCAGATGGCAGTTGTCATGAATGGTTGGCATTTCCTGTAAGCTTGTGGGGGTTGGTTTGGTATCGATTGGCGGGAAATGTGCGATATGCAACATAGGCTTATTCATACGCTAGTTCCGCGTAAATTGATTGGCTTGAGGGTTGAAGAACGCCGCGGGCGTGCATGAATTTATCCCAATAAACGGGCTGGCCCTGACGCACGGTGCCGTGGACGCGCGGTAGATCGCCACTGCTATCGACCAGCACAAGATCGGCCAACTTGCCAACGGCAATCTGCCCGCGGTCGTGTAGGTTTAGCCCATCGGCCACATTTTCGCTGACCAGTTTGATCGCGCTGTGCAGCGGCAGTACATTCCGCTTTACCAGCGCAAACACGGCTTGGAGCATAGCTGCTGGATAATAATCAGTCGCCAGAATATCGACCAATCCATCAGCAATCGCCTCAGCGGCGCTTAGGTTGCCAGAAAGCGAGCGTCCTTGTAGCGCATTGGGCGCGCCCATCGCCACATGCAAGCCATACTGTCGGGCTTGGGCGGCAGCTTCCTTCGACACCGGAAATTCGCTCATCCCAATGCCGACATCTAGCATGAGGTTGACCTTTTCCACCGTGTCATCGTCATGCGAAGCCAGCACGACGCCGTGGGTTTGGGCTACTTTGGCGACCGAATAGACCGAGTCCCACGCTTTGGGTCGCTGTTGGGCGACCACCACACTCTCCCGCACCTGCTCTTCAGTGATATCCTGGCTGCTGCCACCCAACGGGTCGCCCATTTTTTTGCGCCACTCAAATATTTGCTTCACGTAACTTTCAATGTCGCGATATTGCCCTTGCCCTGGCGTGTGATCCATGAGGGAGGCCATATGTACCTGGCCGTCCAGAATCAGCTCTTCTAGAATTGCCCCGGCCTGCGGATTGGTAATCTCGAAGCGGGCGTGGACATAGTGATCCGCCAATAAGGTGGGGCGCAAGTTGTTGATAGTTGCCATAATCGCGCGCGCCTTAACATCTGAACGCAAACTCTGGCCTGTATGCCAGGCAAAGGAGATAGCGGCGTAGGCGGTCGTGATACCCGTTGCCACCAGCCGTTTGTCAAGCTCGTGAAGTGCCATTGCGAAGGGCAACTCGGCACCAGGACGCGGTGAAATATCACGTTCGAGCATGTCGCCGTGCATATCGATCAAGCCGGGGATTACCACTAAGCCGCTGCCGCATATCGCAAATTTCTTGGCGCTACCGACCACTGGTCCTTCAATAATTTCGGCAATGTAACCGTCCTCAACGCGCAACGATCCCCGTTGCAGGATGCCATCGGGCAGGACAATTTGTAGATCACTCAGCCACATACGCAAATTCCTCTTCTCCAGTTGAGCCTATCTCTTCCCTCTATCGATTCAGCTAGTTTCGTGAGATGGTTATCCTTAAAAAGCGCTGGCCGCATCGATAACGGAATCGATAGAGGTTTCAATTGCCAGCTGCCGGTCGATCAACGCGACTGCATCCTCAGCGTGATGCAGCACGGCCATCATTGCCACACCGTCGCGTTTCAGCGCAGCCAGCCGTTCAACCAATGCCTGACGTGCGTTGGTATCCAGCGAAGCTGTCGGTTCGTCCAGTAATAGCAAACGATATGGGCGGATCAGCGCACGCGCCAAATTGACCTTCTGCTGCTCGCCGCCCGAGAAAGTTGTGGGATAAGCGGCCCACAGTGCTGGTTTGACGCCAAAAAAGTCAAGGGCATCCTGCGCGCGTGTGGTTGCTTCGCGCTCTGTTAACCCCATCGCTAACAATGGCTCTGCCACCAGTTCCACAGCGGTAACACGTGGCCTTGTCTTGAGAAACTGCGTGACAAAGCCAATTTCTTGTTTGCGCAGCAGCGCGATATCAATATCGGCAGCTCTGGCTAGATCGATCCAGCCTTGTGTGGAGGCAAACCAGGCATGACCACCGGTTGGCAAATAGGTGCGATAGAGGCAGCGCAGCAATGTCGATTTGCCTGCGCCATTAGGCCCAGTTACCAGCAGAAACTCGCCCGCGTGCAGTGAGAAATACAAATCCTCAAAGGCAGGGATCGTACGTTCCAGGTGGTGGATCGTAAAGGTCTTCGCTAAACCTTCTACTTGTAAAAGCGCGTTACCATTCATGCGCTAGGTTTCCTTATCTTTTCAGGTGGATCGGTAGTTGCTCTACCCGGCGCGCGCCATGTTGGATGAGCCACCCGATTTCTGGTGGCATTCCGCTATTCATAATGGCTTGTACTGTCAGTTGCAGGTCATACTCGATACGCCGGAGTTGCAGCTTGCGACTGTCGGTTTGAAAGATGGCATAGGCGGCACGGGTATCACCATCCAATGAACGGCCCACGGCACCGGGGTTAACCAAAAGCGTTTTATGGCCGGGCGCATACTCAACCTCATAAATAAATGACTGATGAGTGTGTCCCAACACAATCACATCTGCCGCGACCTGGACAGCTAGTTGACAGAGACGCGCTGGTTCTTCGGGCGTGTACCATTCATCCAATTGTTGCAAGCCAGCATGGATCACCACAATGCGTAACCCATCCAGCCGATAGCTCAAGGTCCACGGTAGCCCGCGCAGATAATCGCGATGCTTGCTATCCAGATTGCGCTTGGTCCAGTCGAGGGCAGCCTGTTTCACGCCCTCTGTCGCTGGGCTAGAGGGTTTGCTTGAAGCGCTGGGCCAATTCCAGGCCACTGCCGCATCATAGTTGCCAGTGACACACGGAATGGCACACGACCGCATAAGGGCTAAGACTTGATTGGAGTGTGCACCGTAGCAAACTAAATCACCGGCACACAAGATCAAGTCCACGCGCTCGGCGTAAAGCTGACCTAACACTTTAGTTAACGCCTGCTGATTACCGTGGATATCCGAGATAAGGCCGATTTTCATAGGTTTCCCAGGGTTGGCTGATTCGTGATTCATTACAAATCATTGACTCATAATTTCGCATGAATTAACTGTTGGGTATAGGCATCTTGGGGGTCTTCGAGCACTTGATCGGTAAGACCAGTTTCGACCACGCGCGCCTGTTTCATCACCATTACCCGGTCTGCCAGCGTGCGGATGACCCCTAGATCGTGGGAGACCATGATCATCGTCACTTGTGTCTCGCGTTGCAGCTGTTTGAGGGTATCCAGCACCATGGCTTGCACAGACACATCCAGTCCACTGGTTGGCTCGTCGAGCAATAGCAATGTCGGGCGCAGCGCAATTGCCTTCGCCAGTTGTACCCGCTGCTGCATGCCGCCCGACAGCCGCAGTGGCAGATCATCCATGCGATCGAGAGGAAATTCAGAGGCAGCTAGGGCATCACTTGCCGCCTTACGCAAGTGACCAAAGTTACGCTCACCCGCCATAATCAGACGTTCGGCCACATTCCCACTGCTGGTTTTACGCATGCGCAGACCGAGATGGGGATGTTGATAGACAATACCGATATGGTAGATGCGGGTCGCACGTTTCGCCAAGCGATCCAGTTGGAAGAGGTTGTCTCCCGCGCGACCGGGAATGGCAAGTTTGTAGCTGCCCTCGTCAGGAGCCTCTTCCAGGTTGAGCATGCGCAACAAGGTCGATTTGCCTGACCCCGATTCGCCCACAATGCCCAGAATTTCGCCGGGATAAACCGTCACATCCACTTTGTCAACAGCCACAATATGCCCATAGCGCTTACTGACGCCCTGTACTTGTAGCACCGGCTGCGTTGATACCAAGCGCGGCTGGGTTGGCAGGAAATCTGCTCTCTTTATCGAGTCCATGCTACACTCACTTTACGTCCTCATCTCTCCGGATCCGCTCAGGCGAGTTCGTTTTTTTGATATTTTTGAAAATAATCCTGGAGTATTACCAAGACTTGCTGATGACTGATTGGTAATCCAGCCGTGTGAACGCGCGCGCTAGGGCAGACTTTGCGGCCACACATGTGGATGCGTAACAGCTGTTTACGTAGCGGTGATATGGTAAGCCAATAAGCTGAATCGGTCTTTAAGCGTAGTTGTACATACGCTGGCCCATTAATCTGGCGCTGATCACTAATACCGTTGATGTCCGCCCACGGAATCCAGTAATTGCCTAGACTTGGACCGAAGTGAATCCCTTGATTAGCAATGATATATTCTGGATGATTCTGGGTTACTTTCCTGATCCCATAAATCACACCACTCACCAGCAGCAAGAGTCCAGCAGTCGCGGCGCCCCATATCAGATGCCCCCAAATAAAAAGGCAGGTAACAACCATAATCCCGACGAAGCAAAAGAGTATGAAAGCAACATATTCATCTTTCTCGGCTACCAATCGGACTTCCGTCTGTTCCATAGATCTCACTTGCAACTCCTCCCCTTCCTGGAAGAAACAGGTGAGCTTTCCAGGAAGGGCACGCGTTTAGAGCAAGCTTACTGCGCCAAGCCAACCCCTTCGGCTAAGGTCAACGGTGTGGCCAGTTTTAGCCAAATGAACTCGTTGTTATCCTTTACATCCGCACCACGCCCACCGGTGCCTGGGTAATTATTATCGTTGGCAACCAGAATGGTCGTCGCATCCAGCACGATGACATCTTCAATCGTGACAAAGGGAAAGGTGAAGACGCCGTCACTTGCCAGCTGGTTGGGATCGGCAATATTCAGCAGATCGGCCACTTCTTCTTTGGCAACAACGCCATTCGCAGCTTGCTCGGCCAGATTGATTTTAAAGATCTTTTTGAGCTTGGCATCCGCACCTGAAGCGCCATCGCGTTCGATGACCAGGAATTCATCCTCGTTGATCACCGTGAAATCACCAATCGCATTTTTCGGATCTTCCAGCTGATAGTAGCCGGCGATCCCCACAAACTGCTGGTTAACCAGATCAAATTCGTGGATGCGCAACAGGCCGGCGGTGTCGCTGATGACCGTGCCTTCGAGCAGTGGATAGGCCGTAGCCTTATCCGGGCTGATCGCCATGCCTTCAAAGCCCTTGGAATTGGCGAGGTTGGCAACGCTGGCGGCACCAGGTTGGGGCGCGCCGGCCAGGTTGGCTGGGTTTTGCGGCGAGCGGACAAAATCTGTAGTCGGGTCCAATCCCTCGAAGAAATTCGGCGTGGCATAGGGCGCTTCCAGCAGCTTACCGGTGGCGTCGAAGTGCAACAGGAAGGGACCAAACTCGTCACCAATCCAGAGTGTGCCATCTGCGGCAACCACAAAGGATTCGATATCGAAATCGAAGCCAGTGAGCAGGCGATCCCGAGTAAATTCGTTAACAATCATAAAAGGAATCTTTTGCTCGGGATCGCGCAGTTGAATAAAGCGCGCGTCAATCGCCACCTCGCCGGTGCCACCTTCGAGAGTCTTGGGTGCCGGCGCGATTTGATAGAGACGCAGCAAGTAATCGGGGCTGTTGTATTTAGCGCCAAAGCCATTATCAGGCATCACCCAATAGCTGCCAGCTTGTGTACCAAATTGAATGGCCGAAAACCCCTGAATCGGCTGACCGGCAAAACGTGGGGCGGCCAGTTTGTTGCCGTTCCCTTCAAATTGACCGGAATCGGGGCCAGGGGCAAAGGTGTCGGCGGGCAACTCGGCATAGCCAATCAATTCTGCGCCGCTTGTCTGCGCTGCGGCATGGCCCACAGTCGCCATCAGGAAGAGCGCAATCAATGCAAGTCGCATACGTGTAAACATAGTGAAACTCCTTTTATTTTATAAATCCCTGGTGATAAAATTGCCCCTGACCGTCAAAATAGGTCTGCCCAATCGCTACCGGCTGGCCAGCACGCGCGGCTACCAACTTCTCGGCATAACTGGTGTCCGATAGCTCGTAGAGCATAGAGCCATCGGCTTGGGGCAATTCGTTCATAAATTTGTGCTGTGCGCCACTCTGGCGGCAGCGCCATTCCTGTTGCGCCTCTACCGCAAAGAAAACATCGTCAAACTCAATCGGGCGCACATCGGTATAGGGCGGCACCGCATAGAGCCGTTTTTCGCGCCCCGCCGAAAGCAGCGTGAGGTGGGCAGCTTGGTGCAATTTGGGTGTATCCCAACGCGGGATCGGGCTGGGTGACATGATGTAACGACCATGCACCAGCGATGGATAGCTGGATCCCTGCATAAAGCGTCCAAAGAAGACCAGTTGCTCATAGAGCGTGAGCCACATCTGGCTGTAGTCGGCATCACCATGCATGATGCGTGCCTGCGATATGTCTGGCTGCACACCGCGCAGCGGTTCGGGATCAGGCACCTGCAAGACCAGCAGTTGGCTGTTGTGCAAAATCTCTTCGGGGATACGGTGACGACTTTGGATGATCGTCGCGGCTAGCGTATCGGTAGTGGTCTGGGCACCCGTCATGCGCGCGATGAAACGGCGCAAATTGGCCGCATTGACTGAATCATCAGCCCCCTGATCGATCACCTTGATCACGCTATCGGGGCCAGCTACGCTGAGTGTCACTTGCAGGCCGCCAGTGCCCCAGCCGCGTGCAATTGGCAACTCACGACTGGCATAAGGTACTTGATAGCCGGGAATGGCAACGGCTTTCAGGATGCGGCGGCGAATCTCGCGCTTGGCAAACTCATCAAGAAAGCCATAGGAATAACCGCTTTTTTGGGCTTCTGTGTAAGGCGCAGCCAGTTGACCCAGTGTACTCATGCTCTACCTGCCTTCGGACCTGGCTGTGCTGTTGATACGCTACCGTTATGGTTGCTGTCATGCGCGTGCGCTGATTCAGCACCATTGGTTGCGGTAGTGGTTGATGAGGGCTTGGCAATATGCTGCACAAACATGCCCTCGAACATGCCCCGTGTTTGCGACTCACGCACATTGCGAATGTTATCCATGCTGCTGCTGAAGGTGACATAATGGGGCAGCTTGAAGTGGATACAGAAGCCGGAAGCCTCAACTGCTTCGGTGTGGTAGAGCACAAATTCCTCGCGATGCGCCGGGTGTGGATTGGGCTTGTCCATCTCTAGATCCAGCATTGACGCGGCAATAATCTTGACTTCATTCCAGCCTAACGTCGCCGAAAACCCCAGTTCCAGCATTGGTTTTTCGGGCGTACCGCCACCCGTACTGACCACTTCGGCCTGGCTCACGCGCACGCGACCCGCGCTGAAAGTTTTGCCAGTGAGCGGATGGGTCAGATTGACATCAGCATAAGCCAGGCGCAATTCGTTGATAGTCGGGTGGGTCAAGCCATAGCCGCGCATAGAGGCATAGCCCAAGGCCAACGTACCGCCCGTATCGGCGCGGGCCAGCGCTTGTAAGCGGTGTGCACGCGGGGCAGGAAAACTGACTGGCTCCCGGGTGATGTCCGGGGTCGTGAGCGAATCAAACGGTTCCGGCACTGGCAATTGCTCGATTAAATCTTGACTACGTTGCCAACCGGCGACGGTTGGATAGACTTTGTTAGCGGCCTGAGCGGCAGGGGTCACGGCAGGTTGATCCTGTGCGCCATCCAGCAGATCAAAACGGAGCAGCCGATGACTATAATCGAGCGAGGGTCCTAGAATTTGACCGCCGGGAATCTCCTTGAACGCGGCTGAAATACGCCGTACAGTCAATAGATCTGCGCTCTGGACTGGTTGCGCATAGGTCAATCTTGGCTGAGTGGAGCAGTAGGCGCGCAATAACAGCACACTCTCATACAGATCGCCACCACTCTGCGCCAGTGCCAACGCCGCCAGTTCCGGTGCATAGAGACCGGCATCACTCATCACGCGATCGACCAGATAAGGCATTGTCTGCATTAGCGTCTGGATAAATGGAGACGTAACCTGGCCGCGCAGATCATGAAAAAGTTGTTCGGATTGTTGGATGGCGTTCTCACCACCTCTGGTTGCAACATAGGCCATAGACTTATTCGCTCTCTACTTATAGATAAAACCCTTAAAAGTCATAGATACGCTCTCGTGCATTACCGGGCTTATTGGGTTGACTTTTAAATGGTTCGTCTATTATTTGCTCGCCACGTTACGCAAGCTCGATCATCGTTGTTCGCGGCAGCCCGACTACCTGACCACCATCCACCAAAAAGAGGTCGATCCCAAGAGGATAGTTGATCTTGGCGGTGCGCAGTTGCCAGAACTCGACCGGCAATCGATCAATGCGCACTTCAATTGCCTGCTGGATGCCAGGTCCGTATAAACGCAATGTCTGACCCAACCCTAAGCCACAGCCTACGATCACTGTTGCCCCCTCATCGGGGTCGACAATGGTGCCAACAGACGCCTGTTCAATCGACAGCAAGGTCTCTTCTGCTGCCGAGCCGATGAATGCGGCTTCATCTGGAAAAAAGAGATAGGCGGCACTAGATGCTGCCAGGGCAGAAGCGCCACTCCGCTGCAAAGCCTCTGCGAGTGACAGATCAGGTGTAAAAAAGCTGGTCTCTAGATCCAGCAGTGCTATCCCGATCTGGTAACAACTTTGCCGCGTAGAGCGCGCGACGCCAGGCAAGGTAAAAATGTGTCCTGGATTGCTCAACGCGGAGAGCAAGGCTTGAAATGTTTCGCGTGCAACGGTTTCACTAGCGGTAGACTGGGGTGGTTGGGCATTGCTAGACGCAGGAATCGTCATCAGAAGGTTTCCAGTTCCACGCGCGTGGCTTCAATTTTGTGCAACAGGGCCATCTCCTGCGCTTGTTGTTGTTGGGCAGCCGCGGCCACAAAGGCCAGAATAGCGGGCTGTTCGGTTTTGGCTGTGGCCTCATTACTTTGCAGCAGCGCATCCAGGATCGCGAGTGCGATCGCCTGCGCTAGGTCACGACCGAGGCAAGCAGCATAACCTTCCTGATCGCCAACCCGGACATGGGCTTCGGCCAACAAGGTTTCGCCCAGGTGAAAGGTGACGCCCTTGACCGTGTCCGTAAAAGGGAGCATTGCCAATCCAGTGCGGCTGGTGATAACCTGGACCGTAGAGAGCCGCGCCAGCAACGCTTCGACAAACTGCTTTACTGCCTCTGCCGGTGTCGCGGTTAAGATGGATAGATAGACGCTTTGTTCGGCAAAGAGTTGATCAGGTGCCATTAGTTTATAAGTTCAGGTATACAAATTATGGATGATTGATAAATGGTAACGATTCAGGCACAGGCTTTTACTGCCGGGAACGCCGCCATCCCTGGTGGCCAGTGACGGAAGCCACCAGGATTGGGAGCCCCCTGGGCGCGCTCCCGGCTGAATCGTACGACAACGTTACATTTCATCACCTGCTGCTCTGAATGAATTCAGAGCCTGGGATAGAAAACGTGTTTAAACACGTTTCCCGTCGCAGGTGTTGAATTCATTCAACTGGCGTAATAGTTACGATAAATGTAGTGAAACAAGAAAACCAGGTAGCTGATAGGTGCGGCGGCTATCAGCTACCTGGCTATTCACAAACTTATCTACTTAGCCAGTTCCTTGAGATCCAGGTTGAGCAACTTGGCAATATCGCGCAACGAGTTGTAATACTGGTCGAGTGTCTCTAGGCCCAACTCGGCGGATGGATCGACATACCAGGCCTTCATTTCGGTTACTAATTCATCGTTATCCTTGATGGCCAGC